>ERZ1036424.4-NODE-4-length-355466-cov-13.712755_pt1 | contig 355466 bp, 297 predicted proteins | sample MGYA00514221_ERZ1036424 | MGnify/ENA primary metagenome ERZ1036424 (study PRJEB33795, sample SAMN09464939) | human gut metagenome | host: Homo sapiens | place: USA: Stanford, California | collected 2016-11 | study: EMG produced TPA metagenomics assembly of the... | reverse complement strand
AAATCCTCGTGTCGCTGGTTCGATTCCTGCTCGAGCCACCAAAAGCTTAGTGAATTATTCACTAAGCTTTTTTTGTACATAAATTTCAAACTCTTATTTAAAATAAGGAGTTCTAAATAAGAAATTATAATATTATATTGAAATTTGAATAAGTCATAAATATCTATAAAATAGTTAGCTTACAATAAGACTATAAGTATAAAAATATATATATTTGTTTTTATTAGACAAAATATATATTTTAAGTTTAAAACTAATTCTTAAATATAGAAAAGTTTTAGTGATATTATAATTATTTATTTTCTACATACATAGAAGGCTATTTTTTTATATGAGATTATTAAAATGTAAAATAAGAATATAATTTATATTTTTAATTTATATTTTGAACTTATGTTGAAAATTAAAAGAGGATCTTAATAAGATCCTCTTTTAATTTATTTCTTTTAATTTATCTAGAACTTTTTCTATGTGTCCTTTAACTCTTACTTTTCTAAATTCTTCTACTAATATTCTTTCTTTATTTATTAAGAAAGTGCTTCTTTCTACACCCATATATTTTTTGCCGTACATATTTTTTTCTTTTATTACATCATATAATTTACAAACTGTTTCATCTGGATCACTAAGTAATACAAATGGAAGTGATAATTTAGTAATAAATTTATCGTGAGACGCTAAAGAATCTCTAGAAACACCTAAAATAATTGCATTTAAATCACGAAAGTTTTGTATGTTATCTCTAAAATCACAAGCTTCTGTAGTACAACCAGCCGTGTTATCCTTAGGATAAAAATATAAAACTATATTTTTTCCTTTGTAATCACTTAGTGAATGTTCTTTTCCATCAGAACCCATAAGTTTAAAATCTGGAGCTAATTTATTTATTTCAATTGACATAAGAATCCCTCCTTCAAATTATATATATTATATAATAATTACTATTCATTATCAACAAAGTGGAAGAGAGATATTCATATGTATAAAATTTAAATATAAAAATTAAAATTTTAGAGGAGGAATTTATAATTTATAAGTAAGAAATTTTTAATTATATATTATTAAAATATAAACTTATTTTATAGATTAGGAAAATACTTAGAATTTCTTTTTAATTCATTAAATGTATGTTAATATATGAAGTATAGGAAAATAAAACTTTAATTAAAAAGGAGATAATATATATGGAAAAGAAAGTTCTAGCAACAGTTGGAAATACAGAAATAACTTCAGACTATATAGATGAGATAATAGCAAGATACCCAGCTCAACAACAAGCTATGCTTGCTAGTGATGAAGGTAAAAGACAAGTTTTAGAGCAAGCTATTGCTTTTGAATTAATGTCTGAATTTGCAAAAGAAACTGGATTAGATAAGACTGAAGAGTTTAAAGATCAATTAAATAAATTTGCTAAAGAATTATTAGCTCAAATGGTAATGAAAAAGACTTTATCATCAGTTACTGTAACAGATGATGAAGCAAAAGCTTTTTACGAAGAGCATAAAGAAAACTTCGTTGAATTAGAAACTGTAACAGCTAAGCACATCTTAGTTGCGTCAGAAGAAGAAGCTAAAAAAGTAGAAGAAGAAATAGCTTCAGGATCAATAACTTTTGAAGATGCTGCTAACAAATACTCAAGCTGTCCTTCAAAGGAACAAGGTGGTAACTTAGGTTCATTCTCAAAAGGAATGATGGTTCCAGAATTTGAAGAAGCTGCATTTAACTTAGAGTTAGGAGTAGTTAGTGCTCCAGTTAAAACTCAATTTGGATATCACTTAATAAAAGTTGAAGACAAAACAGAAGCTAAAACTAAAGCTTTTGAAGATGTTAAAGAGCAAGTTGTTAATATGTTAATTCAAGAAAGACAACAAAAGAAATACTTAGAATTAATAAAAGAATTAAGAGAAAAATATGGAGTTAAATTAGCTTAATTTAAGACTCTATTAAAAAGTTAGATGTAGAATTTTATTCTATATCTAACTTTTTTTATTGTTTTTAGTGTAGTAATATGTATAAATGACAATACTTAAGTTAGAGATTTTCAATAAACTTAATTTATATATTTTTAAAATTAGAAGGTATTAAAAATATAAATTATAATTTATATTTTAGAATTTAGAATAATAAGAATGTCCTAGTAACTTTATTATTAATTAAGATTAATTTATATATCTAGTATTTATATTTAATAGTTTTTAGTGAATTTGGATTTTATATGAAGTTAATTTATTGAAAGAAAATATTAGCTATATTTGTAGCTTTTAAGAAAAGGCTTAAATAAGAATTATATTTTGCTACTTTGTAAGAGAAATGTATAAATATTTATTAAGTATTTGTGGTATAATTAGGTTTAGTTATTTTACAAAAAAATAGATGATAAGCAGAGGTGAACAACTTGAAGGATTGGCTTGAGATTGAGAAAAGTATTTTTTCTCATTGGAGAATGATATTTAGCATATCCAAGAAAGAATTTAAAAAAGAGTTTGCTGGTTCTAAGTTAGGTATGGCTTGGGCTATAATAAGACCACTAGCTATGATAACTGTTTTCTGGATGATATTTTCAACTGGAATGAGAACAACTAGTTCAAATGTACAGGTTAATTATTTAGTTTGGCTAGTTTCAGCATACATACCATGGATATTTATTTCTGATGTAATTATGTCAGGCGCAGGTTCCATAAGGGTTAATTCCTTTTTGGTTAAAAAGGTTAAATTCCCTGTAGAAATATTACCTACTATAAGAATAGTAATTAGTTTTTACACATTTTTAATTTTGCTAGTAATAAGTTTTATAATATTTGCAGTCAATGGTAACTTAAATCTAATAAATATACCTAAATTGATTTATGCCATTATCATAACTATAATATTTTTGGCAGCTTTATCAAGATTACTATCTGCATGGGTAGTAATGTCAATTGATATATTACATGGAATATCTGTATTTATGCAATTTTTATTCTGGATGTGTCCAGTTATGTGGCAAGCAGGAGAATTGCCTGTAGGTTCTAGTATGCCTTGGATTGAGAAAATACTAAAATTAAACCCTTTATATTACTTAGCTGTTTTATTTAGGGACGCATATTTAGGAACACATACAGTTAGTTTAGCATATGGAGTTTATTTCTGGGTAGTAACTATAATATTATTCATATTTGGATCTAAAGTATTTAAAAAATTTAGACCAGAATTTGATGATGTTTTATAAAAAGAGAGGTACAGAATATGTCTGTTGCTATAAGAGTTAAAGACTTAACTAAAAAATATAAGTTATATCAAAAGAGATCTGAAAGATTAGCGAATGCTTTTGGTAAAGAAAAGAATATAAAAGAATTTTATGCTTTAAAGGGCGTTTCTTTTGAGATAAGCAAGGGAGAATGTGTTGGTATTATCGGTCATAATGGGGCCGGTAAATCAACACTTTTAAAATTACTAACAGGAGTGGCTTTCCCTACTTCTGGAGAGATTGAGATAAATGGAAGATTAGCATCTATGCTAGAATTGGGATCAGGATTTAATCCTGAGCTTACTGGTATGGAAAACATTTATTTTAATGGTAGTTTAAATGGTTTAACTAAGGAAGAGATAGATGGAAAATTAAAGGATATACTTGAGTTTGCTGATATAGGTAATTTTATAGAGCAACCAGTAAAAAATTATTCAAGTGGTATGTTTGCTAGATTAGCATTTGCCGTTGCTATTAATGTAGACCCTGACATATTAATAGTTGATGAAATTTTATCCGTTGGAGATGTTGGTTTCCAAGTTAAATGTATGGAAAAGTTCAATGAATTTAAGAAAAAGGGAAAAACAATACTTTATGTTTCTCATGGACTTGGAACAGTGAAAAAGTTCTGTGACAGAGCAATTTGGCTTCAAAAAGGTGAAGTTGTAGATGATGGGAATTCTGTAATTGTAGTAGAGAGATATTATAATTTAAATTTTAATCCTGCTAATATAGAACAATTAAAAGATCATAAAAGTGACATAATAAATAGTATAGTAGTTAAATCTAATACAAAAAATGTAGAATATCTTGAAAAACTAGATTTAGAGGTTGAATATGATCTTATTTCAAATGACTTAAAAGACCCTAACATAGTTTTAGAGTTTAGAAAAACTGACTATGAGCCAGGTACAACTAGAGGAAATGATCAGTTTGTTTGTGGTATAAATAGTAAAGATAATATAAAAAATATTCCTTTTAATTTAGGAGTTAATAAGTTAAAAGTGTCTTTAAATAAGGTTAACTTAGTTGCTGGAGTTTATTATATTGACTTTGTTTTAAGAGATGGTGAAGAGGAAGTATATAGAAAAATAAATGGATATAGTTTTACTTTGAATGACAAGTATAGAGGAGAAGGTTTCTTAATACTGGGGCATTCTTGGGGTAATTAATCGGAGGAATAGTATGAGCGTAGGTAGAATTGCTAGGAGAACAACGGAAGTTCTTAAAGAAGATGGTTTAATAGAAGTTATAAAGAGAGTTTTAAGATATATAAAAAGACGTATTAAAGATAAATTAGATAATAATGCATTAACCTATAGAAAAAATTATGAAGAGGCTAATGCTATATTTCATAAGATATTAAAAAAAGAGAAATTCAAAGCGGTAGTAGTTTTTGATTCAAGAGTTGGATGGAATATTCCTTTATTCCAACGTTCTCAACATATGGCAAATGAGCTTACTGATGATGGATATCTTTATTTCTATAGAACTTCAGAGCAGTTTGATCCGCATGTAAAGACTGTTGAAAAGCTGAAGGATAGACTTTACTTAGTTAACATGGCTAATTTTGCTTTACAAAATGCTATGTTTGATCTTCTTAAGGAGTATAAAGGTCATAAATTCTTATCTCTTTATTCAACAGATGTTTATTTAGATGAGCAATATATTAAAGAGAAATACATTGATAATGGTTTTAAAATAATATATGAATATATAGATGAACTTTCAGATGAAATATCAGGACACTTACCTGATTTTGTATATGATAGACATAAGAATATTATAGAAGATAAGAGTAATATAGCTGTAGGGTCAGCAGATAAGCTTATAGAAGAAATAGAAGAGATTAGAGGAAAAGAAAATGTTGCAATGATAACAAATGGAGTTCAATATGATCATTGGCAATATAGAAGTGATGAGGTTCCAGAAAAATTAAAAGATATAGTAAGCAAAGGTAATCCTATAATAGGATATTTTGGAGCTTTAGCAAAATGGTTTGATTATGAATTACTTAAAAAAGTAGCTAAAGAAAGACCTAATTATGAGATTGTATTAATAGGATTTTTATATGATAACAGCTTTAAAGATAGTAAAATAGATGAACTTGAAAATGTTCATTATTTAGGTATTGTTGATTATAAGGAATTAAATCAATATTCTCAATACTTCACAATATCAACTATACCATTTTTATTAAATGATATAACTGAGTCTACAAGTCCAGTTAAACTTTTTGAATATATGGCAATGGGCCATCCTATAGTTACTACTGATATGAGAGAATGCAGAAAGTATAAGTCAGTATTAATAGGAAAAAGCCATGAAGATTTTATAGAAAAACTAGACTTTGCATTAACTCTTGATAAAAAAGATGAGTATTATAACTATCTAAAAGAAGAAGCTCTAGCAAATACTTGGAGAGAAAAGGCAGCTATACTAGATAGATTAATTGAAAAAAACATTTAAGAGTGAGAGGGTAATAGTATGAGTTTAAAAAGAAGTTTAAAAAATTTATTAAGACCTATATTGAAGCCAATGTTGCTTAAATATAGAGAAAAAGGACATGAAGATCAAAAACAAGTATTCTTTGATGAAATAACTGGTGCAATAAAGAATGGAAATTATGATGCTATAGTTATATTTGATGTTTACTTTGGATTTGAGGTTAAAATGTTCCAAAGACCTCAACATATAGCTTTAAACCTAGCTAAGGAAAATGTTTTATATTTTTATAAAGCATCACCTTATGTTGATAAGGATATTAAAACTTACAAGAAGATGGAAGAAAATCTTTACTTAGTTAACACAGATCTATATTGGTTACAAGAATGTTTAATAGATATAGTATCTCAAAGTGGAGTTCCTGCTTTTGGTCAAATATATTCAACTTCATTTGTTGAATATGACAGTTGGTTAAAGAAATTTACAGATAGAAACTTTAAAATAATATATGAATATGTTGATGATTTATCAGATGATATTGCTGGATTTAAAATATCAGATGAAATTAAAGAAAGTCATAAGAGAATGCTTGAAGATACAGAAAAAGTTTATGTGGTAACTACTGCGGATAAGCTTTATCAAGAAGCTAAAGAGTTAAGAGGAGAAAATAAATTAGCTCTTGTAACTAATGGAGTTCAATATGAGCATTTTGCTAATATTGATTGCAAAAAGATTCCTGATAAGATGAAAAATATTGTTAATAGTAAGAAAAAGATAATAGGATATTTTGGAGCCTTAGCTAGTTGGTTTGATTATGATTTAATTAAAGAGCTTGCAGAAGAATTTAAGGATGATTATGAAATAGTTCTTATAGGAATAGATTATGATCAATCTTTAGGAAAGAGCGGAATATTAAAATTAGACAATGTTCATTATTTAGGAACTGTTAACTATAATGAACTTCCAACATATTCTAAGTTCTTTAATGTTTCTATAATTCCTTTTGTGGTAAATGAAATAACAGAAGCTACTTCACCAGTAAAATTATTTGAATATATGGCTTTAGGTAAGCCTATAGTTACAACAGCTTTACCAGAGTGTAGAAAATATGAATCACCTTTAGTAAGTGATTCACATGAAGATTTCATAAATAACATTAAGAAAGCTGCTGAGTTAGAGAATTCTAAGGAATATATAGAATTACTTAGAAAAGAAGGTAATCAAAATACTTGGAGACAAAAGGCAAAGGACATTAAGGAGCTTATACTAAACTCTTAATGGGGGAGAAGTCATGGAAAAGGCAATAGAAGTAAAAAATCTTTGTAAAAATTACAGAGTTTATGATTCAAAATCAAGTAGAATAAGAAACATAATAAATCCTTTTGCAAAAAAAGAAGTTAAAGAGTTTAAAGCCTTAACTGATGTTTCTTTTCATGTAAATAAGGGTGAAATAGTAGGTATCATTGGAAATAATGGTGCTGGTAAATCTACTTTGTTAAAAATATTAACAGGAGTTTCATTTCCATCATCAGGAGAAGTTAATGTTAATGGAAGAGTATCTTCTCTTTTAGAATTAGGAACTGGGTTTAATCCAGAGCTTACTGGAGAAGAAAATATATATTTTAATGGAAGTCTCATGGGATTAACTCAAGATGAAATTGATAAGGTAAAGGATAATATTATAGAGTTTGCTGATATTGGAGAATTTATAAATCAACCAGTAAAAAGTTACTCAAGTGGTATGTATGCTAGATTAGCCTTTGCCGTTGCTATAAATATTAATCCAGATATACTTATTGTAGATGAGATATTATCCGTTGGAGATGTTGGATTCCAAAAAAAATGTATGGATAAGTTTAATGAATTTAAAGAGGCTGGTAAAACAGTTCTTTATGTATCACATGGCCTTGAAACTGTTCAAACCTTCTGTGAAAGAGCTATATGGCTTGAAAAAGGAAGAGTAGTTGATATTGGACCATCTTTTGATATAGTTGAAAAATATTATGATAAACTTATGAAAAGTGATGATAAAGAAGAGGTTGAAACAGGTAAGTTTGTTGAGCTTATCAATGTGGAAATATTAGATGATAAAAAAGTTTATAAAAAGGGCGAATCTATAGAATTTTTAGTTGAATATGAGGTGTTTAATCCATCAGTTAAAAATGCTGGTATTACTATTGAAATGAGAAAGGCATACAGAGAGCCTTGTGAGTATAGAAATGCAGATCAGTTTATATTCTCAGTAAATAGTAATGTTGATGAATTCACTATACCTTGGAAAAAGGGAAGAAATAAAATTACTTTTAAAATTGATTCTCTAGATGTTAAGGAAGGAATTTATTATTTAGATGCTATATTTTCAGAAAGCCAAAATCTTGTTGCTTTAGAAACACAAGAAGACGTAGTTTCATTTGAGGTTAAAAATGAAGGAGAGTCTGAAGGTTTTGTATTCTTAGATTCTACATGGACATAAAAAATAGAGGATATGACCATAGTTTATATGGCTTATATCCTCTTTTGTGTACTAATTATGTGAAAAGATGTTAATAATGAAAAATATTAAAGTCTTTTGATAAGGAGAATTCTTATGAGTAATATTTTTGAAGTTATGTTAAAAAAGAATATTGGAGATTTTACATATGAAGAGAAAAGGGAATTAAATAACTGGCTTATAGAAAATTTAAAACTTAAAGAACTTATATATTCTGGATTAGAACTTACTAAAGTTATTAATGAGGATGGGGAAGAAACAGCATACTATGTGAATAAAATAACCGAAGAAGATATTTTATCAGGAAATTTCAATGAATTATGTTCTAAGACATCTAAATATATAGATGATGCTATAAGCTCAATATTATTTGAGGGACAATTTAATTGTTTTTATGAAAAGATTAAAAGCATATTGGAATTAGAAGACTTTGATGAAATTATTGTTTTTCATGCTTCCTTTGGATGGAATATAGAAATGAAACAAAGACCTCAACATTTAGCAGAGGCATTAAGTAAAAAGAAAGTATTATATATATATAGAAGCGATGTAAAAAATGATAACATTTATTCAATTAAAAAGATAAAGGATAATTTATATGTTCTTAATTTAGATATGTATAGTTTAAATGTGGCATTTTTTGAGGCAATAAAATCAATTAATAAGCCTAAATTTGTACATGTTTATGCTACATGTTTAAACTCAGTTGATTACGAAAAGATAAAAACATATATGGATAAAGGTTTTAAGGTCATATATGATTTTGTAGACGAGTTATCCAGTGAAATAAGTGGATATAACATAACTTCTAAAATGATAGAAGATCATGAAAAACTCTTGAGAGATAAAGAAAATGTATTAGTTGTTTCAACTGCAAAAAAATTAAAAGATATTGCAAATAAATTTAGGAGAGAAAATGAAAATAATATTTTAGCTCCTAATGCTGTTAATTTAGAAGACTTTAAAAATCATGGAAATGAAATAGGTGAAAAAATTCAGCTTATAGTTAATAAGAGAAAGCCTATAATAGGTTATTATGGAGCTTTAGCTAAGTGGTTTGATTATAAATTAATTGAGCAATTAGCAAAGGAAAGAGAAGATTACGAAATAGTTTTAATAGGAATGGATTATGATGGTTCCTATGACCAAAGTAATTTAAAAAATTATTCAAATATATCTTATCTTGGTATGATTGACTATAAATATTTAATAAATTATTCAAGATATTTTGATGTGTGCATTGTACCTTTTATAAAAAATGATATAACTGACTCCACATCACCATTAAAAATATTTGAGTATATGGCATTAGAAAAGCCCATAGTAACAACTGATATAAATGAGTGTAAGAATTATAAATCTTGTTTGGTTTCAAAGAATTATGATGAGTTTATAAAAAATATTGATAAGGCATTAAAACTAGAAATAGATAACAAAGAATATTTTAATATCTTAAGAAGAGAAGCTGAAGAAAATACCTGGGATAATAGAGCTGAATTAATAAAAGAGGCTATTAAAAACCTAGAATAAAATAAATTTTACAAAAAACTCAATTTAAAACTTAGTAATGTTTTAAATTGAGTTTTTATTATTATAACTACATAAGTAGTTTATCTTTTTATTATGTATTTTGAGTTTTATAGTTTTATTATGTAAGTATAATATTAATTTACAAGTAAATCATTAAATGAATCTATGTATTCATGTACAATTTCTTTAATTTGTGATTTTTCTTCTTCAGAAACAGTATGTTCTTCCACAGCGAAAACTTTCATTCCAGCACTAAGAGCTCCTTTAACTGCTGGTAATATATCTTCAAAGACTGCACACTCGTTAGGCTCTAATCCTAATCTTTCAGCAGCTAACAAGTAAACATCAGGAAAATCCTTTCCTCTAGGTACTTCACCTGTTATTGTTATTGAATCAAATAAATGAAAGATATCATTTGATTTTAAGCAAACTTCTAGTAAAGGATAAGAGTTACTAGTAGCTAATCCTATTTTTATGTTAGATTCTTTTAATTGCTCAAGAAATTCTCTTGCACCAGATTTAAGTTTGATATTATTTTTATACTCTACATAGGCCATATCATGCCAAGTTTTCATTATTTCTTCTTCTGAACTTGCTATATTAAATCTTTTCTTAAAATATTTAGCAACTTCTTTGAATCCTAAATGAGTGATTTCTTCTTTAAGGTTTTTAGGAACTTCAAGACCAAGGTCAGTTAGGTAATCAGAATCTATTTTAGCCCATACTCCCATTGAATCAACTAAAGTTCCATCTAAATCAAAGATTACACCTTTTATATTGCTAAGCATTGTTGCCTCACCCCCAATACAGTTTAACATATAAATTATATAGAAGGTAAGATTAAATATTAAGCTTATAAGTAAATATATTTTAGAATTCTCTTTCAAAAATAGATATTTTTTCTTTATCTTTAAAAGACTGTAATGAATTTATTCCTAATCTTAATAGTACTTCATCCATAGTATGGCTATGAGTAGCAACTTTTATTGGAGAACTATAAGCAACTTCATCAACGTGTTTTTTACCTATGCTAGGATCTACTATTCTTTTAGGGCCACCAACGCATCCACCAACACATCCCATACCTTCAATAAAATTTGCTTTTAATTCACCATATTGAACTTTATTTAAGAGTTCTTTACATTCTTTAACTCCATTAGCTTGAACTGCCTTAAATATCTTAGCTTTATCAGGATAGAGTTCTTTAACCACATCATTTATGGCCTCTGATACCCCTCCAGTTCGAGCATAAAGCCTTCCACCTCTAGAGGTATATTCTATAGAGGGAACACCTTTCATAGATGATGGATCTATTTTTAATGCTTCAAATATGCCTTTTAATTCTTCAAAAGTTAAGACATAATCTATGGCACCAACTAAGTCTTTTTCTCTTGCTTCAGCTTTCTTAGCTATACAGGGACCTATAAAAACTACCTTAGCATCTTTATTTAATTTTTTTATTACTCTCCCAGCAGCTATCATAGGTGAAACAGAAGGGGAGACATCCTTTACTAAATCCTTATAACACTTTCTTAACATGGCCACCCACATAGGGCAACAGCAAGATGTTATTAATATATCTCCAGTTTTTTCTACATGATGATTAAATTCAACAGCTTCTTTAATTGAAAGCATATCAGCGGCAAATGCAACTTCAATCATATCTGAGAAGCCTATTTTTATAAATGCTTCTCTTAGCATATCTAAGGAGACATTTTCACCAAATTGTCCAGCTATAGCAGGAGCTACTGCGGCAATTACAGTCTCATTATTTTTTATTAAATCAATAATAGGAAGAAGTTCAATTCTATCTAAGAAATGACCACTTTCGCATACCTGAACACATATACCACAATTTTGACATAGATTTGGATCTATATATTTACTATTATCTATAGGATCAGTCAGTATTGCATCAAAGGGACAAAGGCTTTGACATTTACCTTTACTTTCTTTTGAACAGTTTTTTGTGCATACAGAAACCTTATCAATTATATTTTTTTTGATTTTGTGTGTTGTTATAGCTTTTCTTATGTCATAAGCAATATTATCTGAGTTTTTATCTATATCAACTCCACATAGGGATGAAAGAATCTCAATAGCATCTTCTTTACTATTAAAATTATTTTTTACTATATCATTTAATTTTTCATCAAAGTTATCTTCTGAATAATATGAAGAGATAAGTTCTTTAAATAAAGAGTCATACTTTTTATTCATAATAAATCCTCCTACAATGAGTTCAATAAAACTATTATGTACAAAAATTAGAATTGTATTAGTGAAGTGTATAAATTTTTATGTTTTGGAAAGTATTTTAAGTAGATACTAATTTAAAAAGAGGGAGATATACAATGAAATATATTATATTAACTGGGATATTAGCACTTATATGGATGTTTTATATGGCTTTATTTACTGCAGCCGCAAAGGAAGATAGGTACTTTGAAGAAGAATTTGCAAAGAGTATTAAAGAAGAGGGAAATGATAATTTAGAATAAAAAATATGTTTAAGAATATAATTTATTAATAAGATTAAAGTAGATTATATATTTTATATTAAAATTATCTACTAATAAAAATAATACTCCAGTTAAGTCTAAATAGATTTAACTGGAGTATTAATATTAAAATCTTATATAAAATAAAAAAAAGAATTGCTGTTGCAATTCCTTTTGGTCGGGGTGACAGGGATCGAACCTGCGACCTCATGGTCCCAAACCACGCGCGCTCCCATCTGCGCCACACCCCGGAGACATTTATTATTATATGAGAAAATAATAAGGTTGTCAACAAAAAAATAAAAAAAGTTTAAAAAATTAAAAAAATATTATATTCTACTTATCATATATTATATTTCTGTAAGGATGTTATAATGTTAAGTAGTAATTTAAAAATTAAAAGATGAGGTGAAACAAATGAAGATAAGTTCAATTGTTATGCTAGCAGCTAGTTTTTTCTTAATAGTTGTTGGAATAGTATTGTTTGCAAACAAAAAAAGATTTGAAGGAGAAAATCAAGCAGGAAAATATAGTGCTAAGTACATACAAAGCAATGCAATAGGAAATATTTTTATAGGATTTTTAGGAACTATTTTAGGAGTACTTGATAACTTCGTTAATGGAAATTCAATAAAAATAGCTTTCGTAATTATTATAATTGGTGGATCAATTATACAGAAATTGATTGGAAAACAAATCTCAAAATAGTATATATATGTAAGAAAGAGTTAAAAAAGTGTAAAAAAAGTGAAAAAATTATATTTATTTAACAAAAAAATGACAAATTTATATTGTTACAAAAAGGTTTCAAATGCTATAATGTATAAGTGTAAAACTTTTAACATAGGGGAGGGATGAGTTCCTATTTTTCATTAAATGGGAGCAAGTAGATATGAAGAAAAAAATAATTTCAACAGTTCTTGCTGCTACAATGACATTTGGAGTAGGACATAGTGTATTCGCAACTCCACTTACAGATGATCAAAAGCAACAAATGGAACAAGGTCAAGATAAATATGCAGATATAAATAGTAAGATAAGAGAGTTAGAAGATAAAATAGATGGTTTATCAGCTAAAATAGAGCCTTTATTTTTTCAAGTAGAAAAAAATAAAGAAGAAATGGCTAAAACAGAGGAATCAATTTCAACTGTTAAAGGTCAAATTGAGGAATCAAAGAAGAAAATAGAAAAACAACAAGAAGTTTTAGGTCAAAGAATAAGAGCAACATATAAAAGTGGTGGACAAGCAAACTACTTAACTGCTTTATTAGATTCTAATGGAATTGGTGACTTCTTATCAAGAGTACAAGCTATAAGTAAAGTAATGGGTATGGATAAGCAAGTTATTGATGAATTAACTTCTGAAAAGGAAAAGCTTGATAGCCAAGTTAAAGAATTAGAAGATAAGACTGCCGAATTAAATAAGCTTAATTCAGAAACTCAATCAAAAATAGATGAGTTAAACAAAATGAAAGCTGAGCAAGAAGGCGTTATAAAAGACATGAAAGCTGAGCAAGAAAAAGTTGTTGGAGAATTAGCTCCACTAGAAAGACAGTTAATGGAGCCATGGACTTCTAAAATAAATTCAAATAGTTCAATAAATGATTTAAATCAAGCTGTGACAGCCTTAAGAGGTTTAAGAAATCAAATAAAAACTCCAGAGGTAGATGCAGAAGCAGTTCAAGCTATAGAAAAAGCTAAAGATTTAATCGAAACTAAAAAAGCAGAAGAAGCAGTAAGTAGCGCACCTAATAGAGGTGGAGATGTTAATACTGGTGGAAGCTCATCTTCAGCTAGTAATGGAAGTTCATCATCAAATAGTGGAGGAAGCACAGTAGCTCCACCAAGTGAAGGGGCAGCTTCAGCAGTAGTATCATACGCATACCAATTTATAGGAAGACCATATGTATTTGGTGCAACTGGTCCAGATTCATTTGACTGTTCAGGATTTACTAGTTATGTGTATAGAAATGCAGTAGGTAGAGAAATTACTAGAACTACTTATTCACAAATAAATCAAGGTAGACCTGTATCAAGAGATCAGTTACAACCAGGAGATTTAGTATTTACTAATGGTGTAGAACACGTTGGAATATATGTAGGTGGTGGACAAATGATTCACGCTGCTAGACCAGGTGTTGGTGTAATAGTAGGACCTATATATAATTACTCATCAGCAAGAAGAATATTATAATTAAAAATATATTTATGCCAAACAGTAGAAATAGCTGTTTGGCATATTTTTTTATAAAAGGTTAAGAATTTTGAGTATATGCTATAATATAGACTATAACAATTAAAGAGGCCTTAATTTATTTACTGATTTTACAGGTCTACTGATTATAATAAAGGTGAGTGTGAAGAAGTATGAATAAAACTTTAAAAGAGTTGGATTTAACTTTAGTTAACGATAATGAAACTCTTGATGATCTACAGTTAGATGGATTACATCTAATTCAGAAAAAAGAAGGGTTTAGATTTGGAGTGGATGCTGTTTTACTAGCTAATTTTGCTAATGTTAACAGAAAACATTCTGTATTAGATTTGTGCACAGGTACAGGAATAATTCCTTTTATTATTTACGGAAAAAAAAATCCTAAAGAAGTAGTTGGAATTGAGATACAAGAAGAATTTGCTGAAATGGCAAATAGAAGTGCAAAGATTAATAATATTCAAGATAGAGTATCCTTTGTATGTGGAGATTTAAAGGATAAAGAGCTTAGCAAATCAATGCCTAAATTTGATGTTGTTACAGTAAATCCTCCATATAAGTTAAATAATGCAGGTATTGTAAATCCAGAAGATAAACTTGCCATAGCTAGACATGAGATTATGTGTAATTTAGAGGATGTTATAGCAGCAAGTAGAAGATTTCTAAAGGATAATGGAAGACTTTATATGGTACATAGACCTGAAAGGTTAGCTGATATATTTTGTCTTATGAGAAAATATAAAATAGAGCCTAAAAGGGTTAGAATGGTTCATCCAAATACAAAAAAAGCTGCAAACATAGTTTTAGTAGAAGGTCAAAGAGACGGCGGAGCTTTCTTAAAATGGGAAGCACCTTTATATGTGTATAAAGATGAAGGTGGATATAGTGAAGAAATAGATAAGATATATGGAAGGGAGAGTAAATAAAAATGAGTAAAGTTTATTTAGTACCGACTCCAATAGGAAATTTAGGAGATATAACTTTAAGAGCCTTAGAGGTTTTAAAGAATGTTGATTTAATAGCTGCTGAGGATACAAGACAAACACTTAAGCTTTTAAATCATTTTGAGATTAAAAAGCCTTTAATTAGTTATCATAAGCATAATGAGCAAGGTAAAGGTGAAGAAATACTTAGAAGAGTTAAAGAAGGAACTTCAGTTGCTATAGTTAGTGATGCAGGAACTCCAGGAATATCAGATCCAGGAAGTGTAGTTGTTGAGAAATGTATAGAGGAAGGTATAGAATTTGAAGTTTTACCAGGAGCAACAGCTTTTACAACTGCTTTAATATATTCTGGATTAGATACAACTAAATTTATGTTTAAAGGATTTTTCCCAAGAGAAAATAAGGATAAAAGATCTTTTATTGAAGAAATAAAGGATAGAACAGAAACAATAATAATATATGAATCACCATATAGAATATTAGATACTATAGATACTTTAAAAGAAGGATTAGGAAATAGAAAAGTAGCTATATGTAGAGAATTAACTAAGCTTCATGAAGAAATATTTAGAGGAACTTTAGAGGAAGCAAAAATTCATTTTGAAGAAAATGCTCCAAAAGGTGAGTTTGTTTGTGTAATATCAGGAAAAACAGATAAAGAAATAGAAGAAGAAAATACTTCAAAATGGATTAGTATGTCTATAGAGGAACATATAATACATTATATAGATAATGAAGGAATGAAGAAAAAAGATGCTATAAAACAAGTAGCAAAGGATAGAGGAGTTGCAAAATCAGAAATATATAAATTTTCATTAGATATTTAGGGTTAACATATAAGATTTAAGTATTATAATATTTAATTTAAGATATGTGGTAACTTTTAATAAAATTATATTTTATCTAAAGGGGAATTTAGCATATATAATTATTTGATTAGGATTAACAAATAAAAAACACTAGTTTATAATTAAAGAATTGTAATTTAAAGAAAATATTTATTAAAATATAGATAAATAAAAATAAAGCACTTCATAGGGGATTATGAAGTGCTTTAACACTATAAGGGGATATAGTGTTAAAAATTATTATTGGTTAGGGTTAAAATGTTAATTAATTATTTATATTAAATAAGTTAATTACTATTTTTTTAATTCATCTAAACATTTTTGGCAGATGTTTTTACCTTTGTAGTTAACAACATCTCTAGCATCTCCGCAGAATATACATGCTGGCTCATATTTCTTTAATATGATTTGCTCTCCATCTACATAGATTTCTAAAGCATCCTTTTCTGCTATATCTAATGTTCTTCTTAACTCTATAGGAATAACTATTCTTCCTAATTCGTCTACTCTTCTTACTACACCTGTTGATTTCATTATACTTCCTCCTTGCATTTTACAACTTTCGACAAAACGCATTATAATATTAACAAACTTGTCATATTAAGTCAATATGTTTTGTCAAAAAAAATGTTTGTTTACAATTTTTTTTATTCTCAATCAATTATATATTAAATATACTACCATTTTTTTGAAAAGTCAAGGTAAAGATTAATTTATTTTACATAAATAGACTAATTTTTATTTGACAAAAAGTTAAAAAAAAGGATAAATATTGATATATTAATATAAATTTATACTTAGAAAATAACAATTAACTTATAAAATATATATTTAAAAATAAAATTGGAAAAAAATAATAAAAATGTCGTATAGAAAATTATTTAATTTATATAATATTCTATGATTAAATTAATATATTGTTTATTATTATTTAAGAAAATAGGGTAAAATATATGAATTTAAAAATTTATAATGAAATATTTACTTTTTAATAAAAAAAATACATTAATAGATAAAATATATTTAAAGTTTTTCAAAAAAATTTGAATATATTTTACTTATATAGTATTAAATATAAAAAGCTTTTGTAATAAATATGATTTATTCTATATATTGTTTATAAATTTAAGTTATGTAAAACAAAATAGAGGGTATTAACTTGTAATGTGATTATAAATACTATATAATACATAATAAGGGTTTAAAACGAAATTTGAGGTGTGCTATGGATATTAATAATTTTAATTCTGAACAAATAAAAGTTTTGGCAGAAGAGATGTCAAAAAACAGTATGGTTTCTTATGATGATTTGCCAAAGTATGATTTATTTCTTTCACAGGTTATAGACTATCTAAATGATAAGTTTACGGAAGATAAATTTACTAATAATATAGTGCAAAACTATATTAAAAGTGAGGTAATATCAAAGCCGGAAGATGGGAAAAAACGTGGATATACTAAGGTGCACTTAGCTCAATTGGTTTTATTAAGTTATATGAGACCCCTATTAAAAACCGATGAGATCAAAAAAGTATTTGCTTTAGCATTTAATGATATTAATGATAGAAGCGATGATATAATATCTTGGGAAACGGCTTATAAGATGTTCGGAGAAGTACAAGAAGAGAGCATAAAAAGATTCTTAGAGGTGCCATTAGTTGATAACGATAAAATAGAAGAAATAATACAGGTTTCTGATATAAAAGAAGAAGATAGAGATTGCATAGTGACTTTCCTAACTGTTATGACATTAATAGCACAGGCGAGTGTAGTAAAGAAAGTAGTGCAAAAAATAGTTAATGGATATCATAAAGAAGAAAAATAAAAAAGTTGAAGATAAAGCTTCAACTTTTTTATTTTTTTATTCAAAGAAAGATATATTATAGTTACAATGGAATTCTTTATTAGGCATAAGTGGCTGGATTGCAGCTTTATCCTTAAATTCTCCATTAAATCCATCAAAGTCTGCATGTCCAAACCAAGGTTCTATACAAACAAATGGAGCTCCAGTATCTTTTGTCCATAATCCTAAGTAAGGGAATTCACCAAAATCAAATTCTAGGTACTTTTTATGATTTTTTGATTTTAATGAAATTTTATTTGATTTTAGATTTTTAAAAACTAAAGCATCATTTTTAAATAAATCAGTAGATAGATTTATTATATTTTCATCCTTTAAATATGGTTTTTCTTCTTTTGAGAAATAACCAGGACCAACTAATTGCATTATGCTTGCATTTTCTTTCTCATTAAATTCGAAGTAGTAATCATCAAATTTATCATTTTCAATAGGGCACATAAATGCTGGATGGGCACCAATTGAGAAATACATTTCTTTAGTTTCTAAATTCTTTACAATATAGTCTATGCTTAAGTTTATATCATTTAAAGTGTATTTTATTATAAGTGAAAATTTAAAAGGATAAACTTTTAATGTATCTTCAGAGTATTTTAGTTCAAAAGATATTGAGTTTTTAGTTTGTTCTATCATTTCAAAGTCACGAACTCTAGCTAATCCATGTTGAGGAAGTTCATAAGTTTTACCATCAACTGTGTATTTACCATTAAATACTTTACCAACTATAGGGAAAAGTATTGGAGCATGATATTTCCAATAAGCTTCGTCTCCAGACCATAAAAATTCAGTATTATCTTTTTTTCCCTTTATACTATGTAATTCGCCACCATGATTACTTAAAGAGATTTTTAAGTGTTGATTTTCAAGAGTATAAATCATAATCTCATCCTTTCAGAGTAGTATATTTTAAAATAATTATATCATTAATTCTCTATAGTAAAAAAGCTGAAAAACAATCTTTTAAGATTATTTTCCAGCTAGTTAATATATTATTTTGGATTAACATCCTTATAGATATAGTCTTGTATTTGTTCCTTTGTTTTAGCTTCATCAAATGTTAAGTACCAAACGCCATCAATCATTTCACCTTTACAATATCCATCTAGAGGGAAACGCATATTTTCAACTGGTGGAATACCAGTTGAGGCTACAGAAGTAGCAATACTAAGTATTTTAGATGGAGTTAAGTTTGTTTCAACATAAGGTAAAAGTTTTTTTACTGTTTCAGGGTATTCAGAAGGCTTTAATGCAGAAAGTTTTTTTATGATTGCATCAAGAACATTTCTTTGTCTTTCAGTTCTTTCATAATCTCCATCACCAACATAACGAACTCTTGAGTATCCAACAGCTTGAGTACCATTTAGTACTTGTTCACCTTCGTGAACGGGTTTATATTCTGTGCCAGTTATTTGAGCAACATTTTCTACATATTTATTAACTTCATTAACTTCATAAGACTTCATGTTTATAGAAACTCCACCAATATCATCTATTATCTTAGCTAAGTTATCGAAATTAACAGTTACATAGTCCTTTACATCTAATCCAAAGTTTTCATTTATTGTTTTTAATGCTAAAGTAGGACCGCCATAAGCATAAGCATGAGTTAATTTAGTTTTACCATGTCCATCAACTTCAACATAACTATCTCTCATAAGAGATGTAAGTTTTATTTTATCATGCTTAGTATCTATTGTAGCTATCATTATAGCATCAGAACGTCCAACATCATTATGCTCTCTGCTATCTACTCCAAAAAGAGCTATATTTAAAATACCATCTTGGAATAGGTCTTTATTTGATTCATCAATACCTAAAGATTTATCATCTTGAGCTATTTTCTTTATGTCCATTTTATTTAATGTTGAGTAAACATATGTAGCTCCAAGTCCTATACCTATAAGTAATAAGAAGAATAATGTTAATACTATTACTTTCACTTTACTTTTTTTCTTAGGTGCATTGCTTTTACTATTAGAATTATTATTTTTTGCATGTTTGCCTTGCGACATTGATTTCACCAACCTTCACCATTTAAAATTTTACACAATTCACTAGTATAATTTTATTCCTATAGATTAACAGAAAAGTTACATTTTTATTAATTATACATATTAATTATAAATGTGTATAATTAATATATCTATAGTTAATTATAGAATTAGTATGATTTATAAGGAGCAAGTTATGGAGAAGAAATCAAAAGGTTTTTTGAGAAAAACCGTAATATTTCTTGTTATGTTTATAAAAAAAATAGGAGATGACGATATTTTTGCATTAGGAGCTCAATTGGCATATTATATGGTATTATCATTTATTCCTTTTTTAATGTTCTTAATGACCTTAGTAGGATTTAGTCATTTAAATAGTGATGCAGTTCTTAATTTATTAAGTAATGTAATGCCAACAGAAGCCTTTAATCTAATACAAAGTACTGTTATTGAAATAGTAGACAGAGAGCAAACAGGATTATTATGGATAAGTATAGCTTTAGCCATATGGGTATCATCTTCAGGATTTAAAGCTGTAATTAAAGGGTTAAATAAGGCCTATGGAGTTAAAGAGAATAGATCTTATATAAAGTTAAAATTAATTTCTATGGTATACACAATTTTATTAGCATTAATTGTTATAGCCACTTTATTCTTATTTGTATTTGGTGATGTAATAGGAGATTTCTTTATGAAAGTATTAGAGCATCCAGAGTTTATATATTATATATGGAACATGTTAAGGTATGTAGTAGTTATTTTAATAATGATATTATTTTTTATGTTTTTATACAATGCAACTCCTTGTGTAAGGTTAGGATGGCTTGAGGTAATTCCAGGAGCCGTCATAACAACATTAGGTTGGATATCAATTTCATATATTTTTGCCTATTATGTAAATAATTTTAGTAATTACTCAAGATTATATGGGAGTTTAGGAGCAGTATTTATGTTTATGACATGGATGTTTATAACTTCTATGATATTAATTTTAGGTGGAGAAATAAATGCTGTTTTAGCTGAAAAAAATAGATTAAAAGATTTATAGAGAAATAAAAAAAGAGTCATTGCCTTAATGGTTAAATGACTCTTTTTATAATTATCATTTATTATTTTTCATATCCATTTGGATGGTTTTTATGCCAATTCCAAGCAGTTTCAATTATTGTTTCTAATGAATTGAATTTAGGTTTCCAATTTAATTCTTCAATAGCTTTATCAGATGAAGCTATTAATATAGCTGGGTCTCCAGCTCTTCTAGGAGCTACCTCAGCTGGGATTTGGTGTCCAGTTACTTTTCTTGCAACTTCTACAACTTCTTTTACAGTAAATCCAGTACCATTACCAAGATTGTATATTCTGCTTTCTCCACCATTCATTAATCTTTCTAGTGCTAATGAGTGAGCAGATGCTAAATCTGATACATGGATATAATCTCTTACACAAGTACCGTCTTTAGTATCATAATCATCTCCAAACATCATTATTTTATCTCTTTTTCCTAATGCAACTTGTAATATTAAAGGAATTAAATGAGTTTCAGGAGCATGATCTTCTCCAATTTTTCCGTTAACATGAGCGCCAGCAGCATTGAAGTATCTTAAAGCAGTGTATTTTATTCCATAAGCAGTATCACACCATTTTAAAATCTTTTCAACAAGAAGCTTAGATTCTCCATAAGCATTTGTAGGAAGATTTTTATCAGTTTCTAATATAGGAATATTTTCAGGTTCTCCATAAGTAGCAGCTGTTGAAGAGAAAACTATGTATTTTACATTATGATCTCTCATAGCTTCTAATAAACTTATAGTTCCTGAAACGTTATTATTGAAATATTTTAAAGGCTCTGTCATACTTTCCCCAACAAGAGAGTAGGCAGCAAAGTCAATAACAGCTTCTATGTTATTTTCAGTAAAAATCTTGTCTAATATTTTTCTATCTCTTAAATCACCTTTATAAAGTTTTCCGCCAAGAATAGCATCTTCATGTCCTTTTTCGAAGTTATCTAAGATAACAACTTCTTTATTGTTTTCAATTAATTCTGCAACCATATGGCTACCTATATAGCCAGCACCACCACAAACTAAAATTGCCATGTTAATACCTCCAGTAAATTTTATTCTAATAACATTATATACTATTTTAGGTAAAAGTTTTACTAAAATAAACGAAATTTAATATGAATTTTGAATAAATTTCACTTTTTTGGTTAAAATAACAGGTGAGAATTTTTTAGGAGGTCATATTAAATGAATAAAATAGTTTTATTAGGACGTTTAGTAAAGGATCCAGAGTTAAGATATGTAGAGGGTGGGGAGAAGGTATATACAAAATTCACAATTGCTGTGGCAAGAAATTTTAAGTCTTCCACAGGAGAAAGAAAAAAAGATTTTATTCCAATAATAATGTGGGAAAAAAAAGCAGAGATAGCTTGTAAATATCTAAAAAAAGGAGATCTTTTAAGTGTTAGTGGAAGACTTATAACAAGAAGCTTTGAAGATACTGAAGGGAAGAGAAGATATATTGTAGAAGTATCTGTAGAAGATTTTAAATGTGTTAATTTTAATCATGATAGAGTAGATAATAACTTTTAATATAAAAAAAGTAGTAAGCAAATAGTTACTTACTACTTTTTGGTTAATGTATATTTAGTATAATTAAGTTAAGAATTATTTTAAAGCATTTCCTATTTCAACACCAAAGTCGAAAGCTTTTTGAGCTTCTTCTTCTGATGGCTTAAATTTAATTCTTAAACCTTCAACAGGCATTTTCATTCTTAATTCTTTTAATCTACTTTCTATTCTAGGAACAGCTTCACCACTCCATCCATATGAACCAAAGGCACCAGCTATTTTTCCACCATGAATTACAGGGTTAAGTTTTGCCATTAAATCTCTTACTGGCTCAACAAGTTCATTTACGATTGTTGGAGAACCAAATAATATAGCATCTGATGAACCAACTTCGCCAACTAATTCTGTCATATCATGTTCTATTATATTAAATAGATTTATGTCTAAGTTTCCAGTTGATTTAATACCTTCAGCTATTTTTTCAGCTAATTGTTTAGTATATCCATATGCAGAAACATAGAATATTGAAGCTTTTTTAACTTCCTTAGCTGGAGCTGGAGTACTCCATTCTTTATAAAGATTAACCACTTTATATGGGTTAGATCTTAAGATTGGACCATGACCTGGACAGATTATTTCTATGTCTAATCCTTTTATTTTATCAAGAGCTTTTAAAACATATGGTTTAAATGGTCCCATTATACAATCAAAGTAGTATTTTAATGCTTCCATATATTCTTCTTCATTAGGAATTAAATCATCAAACATTTCTTCACAAGAATAGTGGCTTCCAAATGAATCACAAGTGATAAGAGTTTTATCTTCTTCTACGTAAGTGTAGATTGTATCAGGCCAGTGTAAGAATGGTACTGACATGAATTTTAAAGTTTTATTTCCTAAAGAAATTGAATCTCCATCTTTAACTGGGATTGATTCGAAATCTCCATTAACTATTTCTTTTATATAGTTAATAGCTATAGGTGATGCTACTATTTTAGCATTAGGAGCTAATTCTAATATTTTACCTATAGAACCAGCATGGTCAGGCTCAGTATGACTTACAACGATATAGTCAATTTCTGAAGGTTCTACACCTAAGTCTTTTAATCTTGCTATATATTGATCAAAGAATTCAGCTTTTACAGTTTCAAATATTGCTGTTTTTTCACTACCTTTTACAACATATGAATTATAAGTTGTTCCGTAAGGTGTGTACATTATTATGTCAAATACTCTAAGGTTTGGATCTAATGCTCCTACCCAAAATAAATCGTCTTTAATATTTAAGTGCTTCACTACATACGCTACATATTTTTTGTAGAATAATATGCAGCTACCTCCCTTCAAAATGTAATATTTTTTATAAATTAAGAATTATTTTATACATAAACCTAAAATGATATTAAATTAATTAAAAGTACAAATTATCTTTATATATAATTACCAATAATTATTTTACTATGTTAAATAACTTTATAAATTTTTGATAAAATGATATAAAAAAACTTAATTAACTTCTTAATTAATTAATAATATCAAATAATAAATTTTATTAATTGATATTATTAATTATACACTTTTAAGGTTAAAAGTAAATAGAAATTGGGCATTATTAACTGATTTTTAAACTAAAAAACAATTGAGAATTTTCAGAAAATTAGCATGGATATTTAATAAGTTTTAGTTGAAAATTGCATGAAACCATTGGTATAAACTGTAAAAATATCTTTGGGTATAAGTAAAAATAGCCATACTTTAGTATGGCTATTTTAAATTTATTTTTATTTATAATTCATTATTTATTTTCTTTTTTTCTTTAAAGTTAAATAAACACCAGCAGATGATAACGCAATTCCAGTAGTAGCTAAAGCACCAGCCCCTATAGGTGATCCTGTATTAGGTAAATTTCCATTATCTTTTTTCTTTGTAGTAACTTCTAATGATATTTTATCTGATTCTTTTCCATCTTTATCAATTGAAGATACTTCAAAGTTATATTTAGTGTTAGGTTTTAAGTCTTTAACTAAGAATTCAAGTGGTGTTTTGTCAGTAGGAACTCTACCAATTTCTTTTCCATCTTGATAAATAACATACTCTTTAATTAAGTCTACTTTTTCAGGAGCCTTCCAACTTAGTAAAGCACTATTTTCAGTGATTTCTTTACTAACTAAAGCAGATGGCTCAGAAGGTTTTTCACCTGGATTTTCTGTATCACCAGGTTTGTTTGGAGTTTCTGGTTTTTCAGAATCGCCAGGTTGATCAGGATTAACAGGCTTATCTGTATTACCAGGATTATCTGGGGTTTCAGGTTTTTCAGGATTATTTGGTTTGTCTGGATTTTCTGGTTGATCAGGATCAACTGGTTTATTTGAATCATCAGGGTTCATTACAGGTGGTAAATCTACATTTCCATCTAATCCCTTTACAGCAACCTCGTATATTCTAGCTGCAGAGTCTGCACCTTGAGTTGGCTGAATAATATTTAATCTAACATATCTAGCTTTAGTAACAGGGAAAGCATCATTGCTTATAGCCTTTGTATTATCATCTACATTTAATACAGGAGTAAAGTTTTCACCATCATTACTAACTTCAAAAGAGTAAGCTTTAGTGTTCATACCACTGCTTTCTCCCCCTGCTTCTGCATGGCTTATTTCTAATTCTCCTATAGTTTTAATATCCCCTAAATCTATTGTTAATGTATGAGGAGCAGAGCCTACGGCACACCATTTAGTTTTAACATTTCCATCTAAAGCATATTGAGGAGCTTCATTCTCGTTTACAAAGCTTGATGCCTTAGCTGATTTATTAAGTGATAAGTTTACTAAACCATCTTTTGCAGCATTTGTAACAGTTATAAGTTCAGTTTTAGTTTCCACATTTTCTCCAGAAGAATTTTTAGCAGTAAGTATTACTGGATAAACACCTTCCTTTTCATAAGTAACTGTTGGATTTTGTTCTGTACTACTTTCAACTTTAGCACCTGGGAATTTCCATTGGATTTCTTCTGTAACTTCAGAACTAGTGTTAGTAAAGGTTACTGATTGTCCTGGTGCTATTAGTGTATTTGAAACCTTAAATGATGCTGTTGGAGCAGGGTAAGCAGGCCATTCCATATTTATACTTTGGCTATTTCCTCTGTTAAAGTTTTTGTTAACAGCAACTACCTCAAAATTAGTATTTGTTTCTTTATCATTTCTTCTTAAATCACTAACATAATAACTTGTATTAGGAGTTGCACCTAGTAAAACTTTAGTTCCATCATTCATAACTCTGTAAACTTCATAATGATGTACATCAGAAGAATTTCCTTCAGGGCTCCATGAAAGTCTAGCACCTGCATATATTCCATCTTTAAAGTCAACATCATTTAATTTAGCATTAGATATATTTACTTTTGAACTTGAGTTAGGAATTTCTATTGTTATATTACCTAAGTTTGCTGAGAAGTTATCAACACATACTGGGCTTGAAAGTTTATAAGAAATAGTTTTAATTGATTTTCCTACATATGGTGAAACATCATAAGTAAGTTTAGTCCAATCAGTACCAAGTTTCTTATCAGCAGAAATAGTAGTTTCTGTACCATCATGGAATGTAAGAACTAAATCCATATCTACAGTATTTCCATTAGCCTTAGCAGTAGTAGTGAATTGTACACCTTCAGGTAAAGTCAAATCAGAACTATAAAGTTTTATTGTAGAAGATTTTCCTTCAGCTATGTAACCAGAAAGTTTAATTGAGTTACCACCATAGTAAGCAGTAGTATAATCTATGTCAGCTTTTACATTATTATTTTCTTCATTTGAAATAACCCATCTGTAAGTTGGCATTATATCATTTAAACTTCTATTATTCCAATCTTGAGTAGATACTTTATTACCATCAACATAAAAATCATATCCATTACCCATATTAAAGTTAGTTGTAAATGGAAGGCTAGTTACAGCACTTTTTTCAACAGAGTATGTTGAAATTCCTCTCCAATCAACTCCTTGGGCATTAGTTGCTTTTGATGGATCACCATGTTCATTAACCCATAATTTGCTTTCATTTTCTTGGAATTGTTCTGGAGTTTTAGCATCAAAATAAGTCCAGCTTGGACAATATAAACCTAATGAAGTAAATGGAGCTTGCTCATCTCTTTGATAATGAGTCCATCTAAGAGGAGTTTTATATCCATTTGCTTGAACATCTATTCCAGCATATAAGTCATAAGGGTTTATTCCTATTTCTTTAGCTTTTTCATTAGATACTCTTAATAAATCTTTATCTTTTAAACTGTTATTTGTCCACCAGAAATTTAAGAACATACTATCAGCAACTTTGTTTTTATCTCCATCTAATAAGAAATATTCATTTTTATCAGTTAATGCATTTTGCCAATCCATATCCCCATCTTTTGTCATTGAATCATACCACATGATTTCAAGTTTTCCATTAGACTTAGCTTTAAATTGCTTTATTAATTCTTGCATAAGCTTAGCATGTTCAGGAGTTAAAGGCTCTTGTTCAGTTCCTTCAGTTTCTTGATTTATGAACCAACCATCAAAGCCATAGTTTTCTGCAACTTCAATTAATTTATCTACTATAGGGAAGTTTCCATTAGAATCTTTTTCAAGGAATTTATTTAACCATTCCATTTTTCCGCCATGAGCTGTCATAGGGAAGAATACAGTACCTAAAACAGGAACCCCATTTCTGTGTGCTGAGTCAGTAACATCTGGACTTGGAGGAACTATTAATCCTTCTCCAGCTGATCCACCCCAGTAAACTAATTTATCTATGTATTGCCAATAAGAGAATGTATTAGCACTAAATTTATTTGAACCTTGTGATGGGTTACCACTAGTGTTAGCATTCATTATTGAAATTGCTACAACTTTAACATCTTTATTTTGAGTATCATTAATAGTGTCAAGTTTATCTTTTTCGACTCTTTTTGCTAATGGAACTGTACTTTTATTGAATTGTGCATCTTTATCATTGTTAGCACTCCATTTTAATAAATCTTCTGGATACCAATAAGATGAGATTGGTTGATTCTGAATTGAGTTTGAAGTTTCTTCTTGAGTTTGTACCTGATTTACAATACTTGTGTTTTGTTTAGGTGTTGCGTAAGCTATCTTTCCTAAAGGATTAAAAGAAAATGCAAATGCTGCAAAAACACAAAGTAAAGCCCTTCTACGCTTACGCATTTTTTGTTTGTTAGTCATAAAAAATCCCCCTAATATTTAATTTATGTATAACGATTACAGGAAGAATTATTACATAATTAGATATTTTCATAAATATAACTAATTGCATAATAAGTGGATAAATTATAGCTTTTATATCGTTTTCATAAAATTTATTACTGAATTATGAAAAGATAAAAAAATAAAGATAAAAAAGAAGAAATTTTCACAGAAAAATACAAAAAAAATGAAATTTGGGTTTTGATTAAGAGACTTATGTCGTTAAATAACGATAAAAAATATATTTATATGTGCATGATTTGACATGTTTTTTTTAATAAAGGTGATAAGATAAAGATGATTAAGGTGTACATGCATATAACATAGGGAAATAAGGAGGAAATTAAATGAAAATCGTAAAAAATCTGTATAAGGAAATAAATTTAGAAGATAAATGTTACAAATTCTGTTATAGATTAATAGAAACTTGTTTTAAGGGAACAACAGTGTATGGAATAGAAGTTGAAAGAAAAGATTTTAAGGATTCAGATTTAATTAATATAGAAAGAGATTCAGTTGATAAGATATCTCCAAATAAAGATAAGGTAGAAGTCTTAGTGGAGAAATTGCATAAGTACGAAGTATCACCTATACATCTAATTGATGTTATAGGTGAAGACGTTGATAACTGTGTGGCTGATTTTGCTTTCTAGTAGTATCATAGTAGATAAATATATTAATGATTAAGGGAGAGGATCTCTATGATAATAGGTATTGGTGTGGACATCATTGAAATAGAAAGAGTTAGACAAGCTATTCAAAATAATAAAAAATTTTTAAGTAAGTTATTTACTGAAAGAGAAATAGATTATTTTATTAGTAGAAACATGAATAGTGAGGTTATAGCTGGAAATTTTGCTGCTAAGGAAGCTGTAAGTAAGGCTTTAGGAACTGGTATAAGGGGATTCTCTTTTAAAGATATTGAAATTCTTAGAAATGAATTAGGAAAACCTGAAGTTATTTTGCATAGTGGTGCAAATTTAATAGGGAATAAACTCGTTGGAAATAATAATTCACTAAGGATACATTTAAGTATCTCTCATAATAATAGTAATGCAATTGCATATTCTGTTTTGGAGGGTGAATATTATGGAAATATGTAGTTCTAATAGCATAAGAAATATGGATAAAGATTATATAGAAAAGTTTAATATGCCAAGCATAGTTTTGATGGAAAATGCCATAATTAAATTTTTAGAAAATATAGATTTAACTAAGGAAAGTTTTACTATTATTTCTGGAAGAGGCAATAATGGTGGTGATGCCTTAGGCATTGCAAGACATCTATTAAATAAAGGTAAAAAAGTTTATGTACATATATTAGAGAAAGAAAAAGAAGGATCTGTAGATTATAAAACTAACCGCACTATATTAGAAAAGCTAGGTTGCTATATACAAGATATATCTAATACTAAGCATTTAGAGATATTAAAAAATAACATAATAAATAGTGAAATACTTATTGATGGTATTTTTGGAACTGGACTCAATAAAGAGATTTCTGGAATATATTTTGAGACTATAAAATGTATAAATGAAAATAGTAAATTTACAGTTTCTATAGATGTTCCATCAGGTATAAATTCAGATGATGGTAGTATTTGTGAAATAGCTGTTAAGGCTAATGAAACCATAAGTTTTCAAGTTTATAAATTAGGATTTTTAAATTACAAAAGTTTTGAATATTTAGGTGATTTAAAAATTGTAGATATAGGAATACCTAAGAGTATAGTTTATAAAAACTCAGATAGTATAAGATTTACAGATAGAGAATACATAAGAAATAAATTTCCTTATAGAAATAAATATGGTCATAAAGGTACATATGGAAGATCTTTGATATTTGCTGGACATAAAGGGTTTATTGGAGCTGCTTACATGGTAGGACAAGCAACCATAAAGACTGGAGCTGGTTTAGTTACAGTATTTACTCATAAAGATGTCCAAAGTGAATTATCTATTAAGTTAAACGAAGGAATGACAGGAACATATAATTCTAAAGAAGAATACGAAGAATTTATTGGTGGGGCAAATGTAATTGCTTTTGGCCCTGGTATGGGGAATAATGATTTAACATTTGAAGTGTTAAACAATATATTTAATATTTATAGTGGAAATATTGTCATAGACGCAGATGGAATCAATGTATTAGAGAGAAAAAAATCTATTTTAAAAGAGTTTAAAGGGAACATAGTATTAACACCACATCCAGGAGAGATGGCAAGATTATTAGGTCTAGAGATTAAAGATGTTGAAAGAAATCGAATTGGAATTGCTAAGGATTTTGCAAAAGAAAATGGAGTTATAGTTCTATTAAAAGGATATAATACAATAATAACTGATGGGGATAAAGTATTTGTGAATCCTACTGGGAATAGTTCTATGGCATCAGGGGGAATGGGAGATACATTAACAGGAATTATAACCTCATTAATATCCCAAGGAGTAAATAGTTTTGATGCGGCTATTTTAGGAGCATATATACATGGATACGTAGGTGATGAATTATCAAAGGAGAATTTCACAGTAAGTGCTATGGAAATTATAAAAAATATTTCTAATAAAATTAAAGAATTGATTAGCTTTTAGAATAAAAAGGATTACTAATTAATAGTATGTAAGGTATAAGGTTTCATTGGGAGGATTTTCATGAAGAGTAAAAGAAATGCCATACTCATAATACTATTAATTATAATCTTAGGGGTTATAGGTGGACTAGCTATCTATCAAAGAACTTATAATTTAACACCAGAAGATATATTGGAAGATATGTTTTCTATAGAATCTTATGAAACAGAAATAATATATGATGTTAAAAATTCTAGAGGTCAGTTCCAAGAAAAAGGTAGAATTTATTATGACGAAGAAGTTGGCACAAAAATTGTTTTAGATGATAGAGAACAATTATTTGAAAAGGACAAAATAATAATAAACTACGTTAAAGATGAAAAGACTTATGAAGTTGGAAGAGACTATGATCAGTTCTATAGATTTATGTTCATAAATGAATTAAAGGATTTATGTAATGAAGAACATGAATTTACTTACAAGTGGAATGATGAAAATGAAAAGTCTGAAATAATACTAGAATTTAAAAATTTAAATGGGAATGAAAATTTTTCGAGAGAAGTAATGATTATAGATGCAAAGAAAAAAGTTCCTAAAGAAGCTACAATTTATGATAGGGATGATTCAGAAAGTGTTTCTATAAAGTTCAACAACTTTAGTAAAGTTAAAAATTAAAATTAATATTGTGATTGCTTTTTTAGCAATCACAATATTAAAAGATTATAAATTATTTATATTTAGATATAGTTTTACATATTCAATATATTTTATTAAGAAAAAATAATAGTAAACAAGTTTAATAATAAATATTATGTCAAAAAATATCATTTGCATAAGATGAAATCTTTGACAAGGTGGCATATTTTGTAATATAATCTATACATAATTTTATAACTCTTTTTACATTTAGGAGTGATGTACATGTCAGTATCAAAGATTAATAAACAAGATTCAAAAAAAGAAAAAAAAATCGAAAATTTTAGTCAATTAAAAGGAAGAAATATAATAACATATAGTGAGGACAAAAAAGAAGACGACTTTTACGAAGCAATGAAGGAAGGATATAAGGCTATGGCTTTAATAAATTCACAATATGCTGAAGAAGGAACTTCTGTAGAATACTTTGATCAAATAGAATATGAGACATGGCTTTGCGGAGTGTGATATAAATGGCTAGTTTGAATGTAAAAAGAGGGGATATATTTTATGCTGACCTTAGTCCAGTTGTTGGATCAGAGCAAGGGGGAATAAGACCAGTCATAATAATACAAAATGATATAGGAAATAGGTATAGTCCAACTGTAATCGTTGCGGCTATAACTTCACAAATAAATAAGGCAAAATTGCCTACACATGTAGAAATTTCTTCTGAGGAATATGGGTTAAATAGAGATTCTGTTGTTCTTTTAGAGCAAATAAGAACTTTAGATAAGAAGAGATTAAAAGAGAAAATTGGACATATGACAGAGGACGATATGAAAAAGGTAAATAAATCTCTGTTAATAAGTTTAAACTTACAATAATTAGATAACTTAGGCTATGATTAAATATTTAATCATAGCCTTAATTTTTTAGTCTTAAAAAGGAATTTTTCAATATTTTTTAGCTAATAATATATAAAATTAAAAAAAATAATTAATTGTAATCGATATAATTTTTGTATAGTATTAAAGCTATAAATGTGATACTCTAATTAAAACTTTTTCATATAAAAATTTATCCAGGATATACTATTATAGTCTTTAATATTAAAAAAATGAGCTTAAGCTATAAAAATTAAAGAAAAATAGAGTAGTCTAATTGGGTATTAGAATACTCTTAATGAAAGCAAAAAGCATAAAAAGATTAGCATAAATAAAAAATTACTATATGAAAAATCAATTTTTTATGATAGAATGAACTTGGCAAAAAGGTAAAACAATATTTTAAAAAAGTTTACATAAATGTACAGGAGGTCATTATGAGCAACAAGATACAAGAGTTAAAAAGCATGTCTAAGGTTATAAGAAAAGACATAGTAACTATGCTTACTGAGTCAGCATCAGGACATCCAGGTGGATCTTTATCAATCGCAGATATAGTAACAATTTTATACTTCGATGAAATGAATATTGATCCAAAAAATCCAAAGGATCCAAATAGAGATAGATTCGTTTTATCAAAAGGACATGCAGCACCAGTATTATATAGTGCTTTAGCAAGAAGAGGATATTTTGATCCAGCAGAATTAACAACATTAAGAAAATTTGGTTCAAACCTTCAAGGACATCCAAATATGAACGACTTACCAGGAATCGATATGTCAACTGGTTCTTTAGGTCAAGGTATATCAGCGGCTGTAGGTATGGCATTAGCTGGTAAATTAGACAACAAAGATTATAGAGTATTTACTATTTTAGGAGATGGAGAGTTAGAAGAGGGTCAAGTTTGGGAAGCAGCTATGTCAGCAGCTCACTACAGATTAGACAACTTAACTGCTTTCGTTGACTTCAATGGATTACAAATAGATGGTGACATTAAAGAAGTAATGAGTCCATGTCCAATAGACAAGAAATTCGAAGCTTTTGGATGGAATGTAATAGTTATAAACGGACATGATTATGAAGAAATAATGAATGCTATACAAAAAGCTAAGAGTACAAAAGGAGCACCAACTTGCATAGTTTGTAACACAGTAAAAGGTAAAGGGGTTTCATTTATGGAAAATGAAGCAGCTTGGCATGGAACAGCTCCAACTAAAGAGCAATGTGAGCAAGCTATAAAAGAGATCGGAGGGGACAACTAATGGCGAAAAAAATAGCAACTAGAGAAGCATACGGAAAAGCATTAGCTGCTTTAGCTAACGAAAATAAGAATATAGTAGTTTTAGACGCAGACCTTTCAAAATCAACTAAAACTGCTGATTTCAAAAAAGCATGTCCAGAAAGATTCATAAATATGGGTATTGCAGAAGGAAATATGATGTCAGTAGCAGCAGGTTTATCAACTTGTGGAAAAATTCCATTTGCTAGTACATTTGCTATGTTTGCTGCTGGAAGAGCATTTGAGCAAATAAGAAACTCAATATGTTACCCAAGATTAAATGTAAAAATATGTGCTACTCATGCTGGTTTAACAGTTGGTGAAGATGGAGCATCACACCAAGCTATAGAAGATTTATCTTTAATGAGAAGTATACCAAACATGACAGTAATATGCCCATCAGATGCAGTTGAAACAGAAGCTGCAATAAGAGCTATTGCTGAATACAATGGACCTTGCTACGTAAGATTAGGAAGAGCAGGAGTTAATGTAATAAATGATAGACCAGAGTACAAATTTGAAATTGGAAAAGGTATAGAATTAAGAGAAGGTAATGATGTAACATTATTTGCAACAGGTATAATGGTTGATGTAGCTATAGAAGCTGTTGAAGCTTTAGCTAAAGAAGGAATTAATGCTAGATTAATAAACATCCATACTATTAAACCAATAGATTCAGAGCTTATATTAAAAGCTGCTAAAGAAACTGGAGCAATAGTTACATTAGAAGAGCATAATATAATCGGAGGATTAGGATCAGCTGTAGCTGAGGTTGTTGGAGGAGAATATCCAGTACCAGTAGTTAGAGTTGGTGTTAAAGATACATTCGGAGAAAGTGGTAAACCAGACCAATTATTAAAGGCTTATGGATTAACTTCTGAAGAAGCAGTTAAGGCTGCTAAGAAAGCAATGAGCTTAAAAAGATAATCTATAAGATATAAAAAAAGAAGCAGCATGAGTAATTTTTCTCATGCTGCTTTTTCTTTATACATAAAAATACAAAAAAAGTATTAATTTGAATTTTATTGCCAAAATATGAATATAAATGTTAATATTAAAAATTGAGGGCAATAATATAAATGATGAATTAATAATTAATTTAAAATGGGGAGAGCAAATTAAATATAAATCTATTTAAGAGGGGGTTTTTAAAATGAAGATTAGTATGAAAACATTAAAAGAGTATGGAATAATTACTTTAGGAGTAATTCTCCTAGCTGTATCTTTAGAATACTTTTATTATCCTAATGATATTGCTGCTGGTGGAGTATCAGGTTTAGCTCTAGTTATTAATAAGATAACAGGTATATCACAAGGAATGTTTATGAATATTGCTAACGTTATATTATTTGCTTTAGCATTTTGGCTTATAGGTGGAAGTTTTGGAGGACGTAGTATATATGCAGCCTTTGGATTATCCATAACAATAAGTTTAATAGAAAGCTTTTTACCAACTTTTGCAGTAACAGAAAATATGCTTTTAGCTACTATCTTTGGTAGCGTAGTTGGAGCCTTTGGAATAGCATTAGTGTTTAGCCAAAATTCTTCAACAGGGGGAACAGCTATTGTAGCTAAAATATTAAATAAGTATTTACATATTGAAATAGGAAAATCACTTTTATGTGCAGATTGTGTTGTTGTAGTATGTGCACTTCTAGTATTTGGAGTTGATAAAGCCTTATTTGGATTAATTGGTGTTTTTATAATGGGAATATTGATTGACAAAATAATAGAAGGTTTTAACTCATGTAAACAACTTTTAATAATTAGTGAAAAATGTGAAGAGATTTCTCAGGTAATAATGAAAGAAATTGAAAGAGGATGTACTAAAATAGAAGGTACTGGAGAATATTCAAAGGAACCTGTAACAATACTTTATGTAGTAGTAAATAGAAGACAGTTTATAAGTCTTAAAAAGAAAATTAAGGAAATAGATCCAAGAGCCTTTATAACAGTAAATGATTCTAAAGAAGTCTTTGGAGAAGGTTTTCTTGATTTAGTAGAAATGTAGAACTTTGTTATGATATAATTAAGATGCTTTACATTAAGGTATGAAATATTAACAAAAATTAAGTAGATTAATGTAGAAAAGTAGGGTAAAATAGTAAAATAGATTAGTGTTGATAGCAATCGGGTAAATTTATATATATATTTTCTAAATATTTGTTTAGATTTTAATTTGTTGAGTAGAAAAAAGTTATTAAGGAGTGTTAACAATGATAGAATTTAGGAATGTTAGCAAGGTCTATAATAAGAATGTCAAAGCGCTTACAAATGTCAATATAAATATTGATAAAGGTGAGTTTGTATTCTTAGTTGGACCGAGTGGTGCTGGTAAGTCAACTTTCATAAAAATGTTATTAAAAGAAGTTGAACCATCAACTGGAAACATAGTTATGGGAAATGAAGATTTATCTAAGATAAAAAGAAGACAAATACCTTATCATAGAAGAAAAATAGGAATGGTATTCCAAGACTTTAGATTAATACCAACTCTTAATGTTTATGAAAATGTTGCCTTTGCAATGAGGGTAGTAGGGGCTTCACCAAAAGAAATAAGAAAGAGAGTTCCAATGGTATTATCACTAGTTGGATTATCTAATAAATATAAAATGTTCCCAACTGAATTATCAGGAGGAGAGCAACAAAGGGTTTCAATAGCAAGAGCTATCGTTAATAATCCAAAAGTTTTAATAGCTGACGAACCAACAGGTAACTTAGACCCAGAAACAGCTAAAGAAATTATGGAATTAATAGATGATATAAACAAGGCAGGAACAACAGTAGTTATGGCTACTCATGCTAAAGAAATAGTTAACTCAATGAAGAAGAGGGTTATAGCTATAGATAAAGGTGAAGTAGTTAGTGATGTTCAGAAAGGAGGATATGAATATGAAGTTTAGTACTATAGGATATTTCATATCAGATGCTTTCAAAAGTTTAAAGAGAAATAGAACAATAAGTATAGCTTCTATAGCAACTGTTCTTACTACATTATTTATATTTGGAGCATTTTTATTAACTGCTTTAAATGTTAAAAATGGGGTTACAGATGTTCAAGACAAAGTTGAGGTTAAGGTTTTCCTGAAAGACGACGTAACACAAGAGCAAAGGGATGCAGTTGAAGCAAAACTTAAGACTGTTCAAGGGGTAAAAGAAGTAGAATTTGAATCTAAAGATCAAGCCTTTGCAAAGATGGAAGGTTCAAGTGATTATAATAAAGAGATTTTAGCTGGATATAGCAAAGAAAATAACCCATTACCAGCTTCATACATAGTAAGATTAGAAAGCCCAGAAGTAGCTTCAAGCGTTGAAAGTGCTATGAAAACTAACGATAAATTTATGGCTGGTGTAGAAGATGTAGGTAATGACGAAGAGCTTATAGGTACTATAAACTCCTTTGTAAAAGTTATTAATACAGTAGGATTAGTTTTAGGTGTAGTATTTGTAGGTGTATCACTATTCCTAATAGTAAATACAATAAAGATAACAGTTTATTCAAGAAGAAGAGAAGTAGGAATAATGAAATTCGTTGGTGCAACTGACTGGTTCATAAGATGGCCTTTCGTAATAGAAGGGATTATAATTGGTCTTGTAGGTGGTATTCTTTCAACACTTTTATTATTCGCAGGATATAACTTCTTATATGGAAAAATTGTATCTTCATCATCACTATATATGCCACAATTTGTACAACCAATGTATGTTTTAACAACAATGTCATGGCAGTTTATACTAGCAGGTATTGTTATTGGTGCAATAGGTAGTATAATAGCTTTAAGAAAATTCTTAGACGTTTAATATCTAATATAGAATATAAAAAGCTTAAAATACGTAAACTATTTAAATATAGCGTATTTTAAGCTTTTTTTTGAAAGGGTGGGTTTTTATGAGTCGCAATAAGGATGAAAAAAATAAATATAATAATATTATTAAAAATCTTAAGAAGAAAAAAGGATTCAGAGCTTTAGCCATGGGTGTTGCCTTAACTTTAATAATTGGTGTTTCTGTATATGCAGGAAATAGACTAACTGCCTTTGGGATTTTACCTATAACTAGTGTAAGTGCAGTTCAATCTTCCTTAGAGAAGGTAAATGATACAGAAAATTTTAAAAAGGTATTAGAAATAAGGGAAATGCTTTATAGATGGTATGATGGAGAAATTGATGATAGTAAGTTAGCTGAAGGTGCTATAAAGGGTATGGTTTCATCTTTAGGTGATCAATATACTTACTATATGAATGGAAAAGAGTTTTCAGATTTTAAAGAAAAAAGTCAAGGAAACTACATGGGAATTGGTATTCAAGTGGCTGCTAAAGATGGTAAGATAGTAGTAATTTCTCCTATTCAAGGAGGTCCAGCTGAAAAAGCAGGAATAAAAACTGGAGATGTTATCTTAAAGGTAAATGGAGAGCAAGTTTCAGGAAATGAATTAGATAAAGCCGTTTCAATGATGAAAGGTACTACAAAAGAAAATATAAAATTAACATTATATAGAGAAGGTAAAGGCGAATTTGACGTTGATGTTATGAGAGATGTGATTAAAACAGTTAACGTTAAAAGTGAAATGATTGATGGAGATATTGGATATATAGAAGTTTTAGCTTTTGATGAGGGAACAGCTAAAGACTTTGAAACTCAATTAAAAGCTTTAGAAGACAAAGGGATGAAGGGGTTAATCCTTGATTTAAGAGGAAATCCAGGAGGATTTATGAAGGAATGTGTAGACCTAGTATCAAACTTTGTTCCAAAGGATAAGGTTATAGTGTCTACAATAGATAAGTATGGTAATAAAGAGGAAAGTGTATCTAAGGGCGGAATAGCACAGGGAATGCCTTTAGTAGTTTTAATTGATGGAGGTACTGCTTCTGCCTCAGAAATAGTAGCAGGAGCTATTAGAGACTATGATTTAGGAACTCTAGTTGGAACAACATCCTTTGGTAAAGGAATAGTTCAAGTTGTTTTAGATAAGATAGGTAAAGAAAAAGATGGTACAGCTTTAAAAGTAACTATTTCAAAATATTATACTCCAAATGGAGAAAATATTCACAAAAAGGGTATAGGACCAGATGTTACAGTTGAATATCCAAAAGAGCTTAAAGAAAAGACATATTCAAGAAGTACTGATCCTCAATTTGAAAAAGCCTTAGAAATCATACAAGAAAAGATAAAATAAATAAAATTTTGGAGGACTTAAAATGAATTTACTTATAGAAAATATAAGAGGGATATCTTATGCATTAGTAAGTCCTTCCTTGTCTTTAATGTTAATAGTAATAGCTATAATATTTTATTTTAAAAATAGGAAGATAGCTTTTATGCAGAAGTTAATGCTTGGGAGGAGTATTCAATCTCCTCTTGAGATGACTTTATTACAGATATTAATTGGCATATTAGGAGGGCTAATAGCCAGTTTATTACTAAGTATTTTAGGAGTAACCTTTGAAAATAGTTCTTTAATAGATGTTATTTTAACAGTATCAGTATTTTCCATTGTCTATAAGAATAGATTTATTAAATTTCCGTATATAGCAGCCTTGCTAGGTATTATAGGCGTTTTATTAAGCAAAAATACTGAATACTTTGGAAGAGGCTTTAGTTTTTCTATTAATTTAACTTCAATTATTGTATTAATAGGTGTTTTTTCAATAGTTGAAGGTATCTTAGCAATGATAGATGGAGACAAAGGTTATTTACCTATTTTTACTCAAAAGGATGGAAAGTTAGTAGGTGGATTTGGCTTTAAAAGATTTTGGGCACTGCCTTTATGCTTATTAGTTGTTTTAGGAGCTAATAGTGGAAATTCAATTATTAATGAAGTTAAAGATTTACCACAGTGGTTACCATTTTTTAATGGAGATAAAGCAAGAGCACTAATGAGTGTTGCAGCCTTAGGAACCTTGGCAGCTTATGGAGCAACTTCATATGAAGGAACTACGTTTACTCAAAGCAAAAGATGTAAGGTGATAACATCTGGATTAATTAATATTGCATATGGTATAGTGGTTATAATATTAGCTTATTTATTAAAAGAAAGCTTTATTTTTACTATTGCACTAATTATTTTAATTCCATTACTATATGAACTTAGAATAAGAATGGAACTAAAATTAGAATCTCTTAGAGAGCCTTTATATTTTTCAAATGATGATGAAATATGTATTTTAGATGTTTTACCAAATTCTATTGCATACAAGAAGGGATTAAGAAGTGGAGATAAAATAATTAAAATTAATGAAGAAATCCCTAAGAATGAAAAAGAAGTATTTATGGCAATAAAGAGAAATTTTTATGGTTTAGATCTTGAAATAAGAAAAAATAATGGATATGTTGAGAAGCATACAATTACAGGCGAGGATAGAGGAAAGCAGTTTGGCATAGTGTTAGTTCCTAAGGGAATATCCTTTGATAAAGAGATAGATGAATTTTTAGAAAAATTGAAAAAAGCCAGTAAGGATGAAGAAGTAAAAAATAAATAATGGTTAACTTGGCTGTATCTAAGATTCAACTATTAAGGTGAGAATTGTTTTAAGATACAGCCTTTTATAGTTAGGAGGGAAAACATTATGGGAGAATTTAAAATACAATCAAAATTTAAACCTACAGGTGATCAGCCTAAAGCAATAGATACTTTAGTTCAGTCTATTGAAAATGGTAATAGAGGGCAAACTCTTTTAGGAGTTACAGGCTCAGGAAAAACATTCACTATGGCAAATATCATAGAAAGAACCCAAAAGCCAACTCTTATTTTAGCTCATAATAAGACACTGGCAGCTCAACTTTGTGCTGAATTTAAGGAATTCTTTCCCGACAATATAGTAGAATATTTTGTTTCATATTATGATTATTATCAACCAGAGGCTTATGTGCCTCAAACAGACACTTTTATAGAGAAGGATGCATCTATAAATGATGAGATTGATAAACTTCGTCACTCAGCTACTTCTGCACTTTTAGAGAGAAGAGATGTAATAATAGTTGCTTCAGTTTCTTGTATATATGGACTTGGTAATCCAGAAGAGTATAAAAAGCTTACAATATCTTTAAGACCAGGTATGATTAAGGATAGGGATGAAGTTATTAAGAAACTTATAGAAATACAATATGAAAGAAATGATATAGATTTTGCTAGAGGAACTTTTAGGGTAAGAGGAGATAATTTAGATATAATTCCTTCATCTTCATCATCTAAGGGAATTAGAATTGAATTCTTTGGAGATGAGATAGATAGAATAAGAGAGTTTGATGTTCTTACAGGAAATATAATTGGAGAAAGACAACATGTTAGTATAACTCCAGCATCTCACTTTGCTGCATCTGAGGAAACCTTAGAAAAATCAATAAGGATAATAGAAGATGAACTTGAAGATAGATTAAAAGTTCTTACGGCTGAGGATAAAATATTAGAGGCACAGAGGTTAAAGCAGAGAACAAATTATGATATAGAAATGATTAGAGAAATGGGATATTGTCAAGGAATAGAGAACTATTCAAGAATATTAGATGGAAGAATGCCAGGAACTCCACCTCAAACTTTACTTGATTATTTCCCAGAGGACTTCTTAATGTTTATAGACGAAAGCCATGTTACACTCCCTCAAGTTAGGGCAATGTATGCTGGGGATAGATCTAGAAAGACATCTTTAGTTGAGTTTGGATTTAGATTACCTTGTGCATTTGATAATAGACCTCTTAAATTTAGTGAATTTGAAAGCAAAATAAATCAAGTAGTCTTTGTAAGTGCTACTCCAGGAGAGTATGAACTAGATCATTCTGAGATTGTGGCGGAACAAATAATAAGACCTACAGGACTTTTAGATCCTGTAATTGAAATAAGACCTATACAGGGACAAATTGATGATCTTTATGGTGAGATTCAAAGAACTGTACAAAGAGGATTTAGAGTTCTTATAACAACTCTTACAAAGAGAATGGCTGAGGATTTAACAAAGTATTTAAAAGACTTAAATGTTAAAGCTACATACATGCATTCAGATATAGATACCTTAGAAAGAATGAAGATAATAAGAGAACTTAGACTTGGAGAGGTTGATGTATTAATAGGTATAAACCTTTTAAGGGAAGGATTAGATATACCTGAAGTTGCTTTAGTTGCAATATTAGATGCTGATAAAGAGGGATTCTTAAGATCTGAAACTTCCTTAATACAAACAATAGGTAGAGCAGCTAGAAACTCAGAAAGTAAGGTAATAATGTATGCAGATAATATTACTAAATCTATGGATAAGTCTATTAAAGAAACTGAAAGAAGAAGAGTTATTCAAATGGAGTATAATGAGGAACATAATATTACCCCTACTACTGTAATCAAAGGAGTTAGGGATATAATTGAAGCTACTAAGGTTTCAGAAGAAAAAGAAAACTATGAAGATGAACTTAAAAAGGCAGCTAAGAAAGATATTCCAGTAGAAAAACTTATAGAGCAATATGAGGAAGAAATGAAGGAAGCGGCTAAGAATCTTCAATTTGAAAGAGCTGCTGAACTTAGAGATATAATAAAAGATTTAAAAGAAAACTCTAAATAAAGATTTTTTTAGATGTATTTACATAATTATGTTTATTAAAGTAATTATTGTATTGAAAAGAGTTTTACAAATTTAAATTAGATGTTAAAATGGATAATAGATTATAAAAATAAACATAAAATGAGATAAAATATAATACAAATAAAAAAAGCATAAGTATATAATTAAAGGCACTATTAGAGTTAATTAAATAGATGGTAATGTTTAATTTTATAGGGAAATCTAAAAGAGCTGAAAGAATGTATTTAAGTTTTAGGAGGAATATATGGCTGTTAAAGTAATTACAGATAGCACTAGTTGCATACCAAAAGATTTAGCAGAAAAGTACGGAGTAGAGATAGTATCTTTAAGCGTTATAATGAATGGAGAAAGTTATAAGGAAGTTGATATAGATAGTGAAGCTTTTTATGATGAATTAGCTAAATGTGATAAACTTCCAACTTCATCTCAACCACCAATGGATGAGTTTTATAATGCTTTTGAAAAATTTGCTAAGGATGGTCATGATATAGTCGCAGCGTTTATATCATCTAAATTAAGTGGAACATACACAACATCACATATAATAAAAGATATGATTTTAGAAAAATATCCTGATGTTAAGATTGATCTTATAGATTCTCAAACTTCAGTAATGGCACTTGGAATTGGTGTCTTAGAAGGAGCTAAGGCAGCTCAAGAAGGAAAAGATTTTAATGAAGTTTCAAAAATAGTTAGAAATACTATAGAAGAATCAGAAATAATATTCATACCAGGTACTCTAGATAACCTTAAAAAAGGTGGTAGAATAGGTGGAGCAGCAGCTTTATTTGGAAAAATGTTAAAAATAAATCCAATTTTAACAGTTAAAGAAGGCGCTGTTGTTGTAATGGATAAGGTTAGAACTAAGAAGAGAGCAATAGATAAGATCGTAGATGTAGTTAAACAAGATTTAAAGGAAAAAGGAATAAAGCAAGCAGTTGTATGTCATATATTAGCTGAGGATGAAGCTAAGGATTTAGCTAAGAGACTTAAAGAAGAATTAGATTTAGACTCTATGATTGGTGAAATAAGTGCAGTTATAGGTGTACATGTAGGAGTTAAAAGTGTAGGAATAGCTTACGCTAGAGAATCTTAATTAAATATAAATTAAAAAATAAGCCTGATAAACTTATTAGAGTTTATCAGGCTTATTTTATTGTTTTAGGTAAATAAAACATATATTTATAAAAGATGAATTTATAAATTTACGTAAAATAAACTACTAAGTATTAAGAGGTTTTGTGGTTAAAATTGTATTTAAAACTATAATATGTATGTATATTATGTTAAAATAATGTTACTAAAACATTAAGGAGGGTCAAGAGAGTGATTATTTTAAAAGGGGTAGATAAGGAGTATACACAGGGAGTAAAAGCTGTAGATAATTTAAATCTAGAAATTAAAGATGGTGAGATATTTGGTATATTAGGACCAAATGGAGCTGGAAAGACTACTACAATAAGTATGATCACAGGAATAACAGAGCCTACTATGGGAGAAATAAAAATAAATAATATTGATATAAGTAAAAATCCTGTAGAAGCTAAAATGCAATTTGGATATGTTCCTGATAGTCCAGATATGTTTTTAAGATATAAAGGAATAGAGTATCTTAATTTTATGGGAGACGTTTATAATGTTAGCGAGTCAGATAGAGAAGAAAGGATTAAAGACTTAGCTAAAAGGTTTGAAATGACTAATGCCTTGGGAGATAAAATTCAAAGTTATTCTCATGGAATGAGACAAAAAATAATAATAATGGGTGTTTTAATTCATAAGCCTAGTATTTGGATATTAGATGAACCTTTAACTGGATTAGATCCAAAATCCTCATATATATTAAAAGAGATGATGAGAGAGCATGCAAGTGAAGGGAATACTGTATTATTTTCTACACATGTCTTAGAAGTTGCAGAAAAGTTATGTGATAGGGTAGGCATAATAAAGAAAGGGAAACTTATTTTTGTAGGTACATTAGAAGAGTTAAAAGAAGAATTTAAGGGTGATGAATCACTAGAAAAAATGTTCTTGGAGATTACTGAAAATGAATAGAATTAAATTATTATTGAAATATTTTATAGGAAACTCTTTTAATAATGCTTCTAGTAACATAAAATCTAGAAATCTAGCTATAGTTATGTATATCTTAATAATAATAGGAATATCTACACCTATAGCTAATATGATAGATTCTATGTACCCTAACTTTGCTAGTATTGGACAAGAAGGATATCTTCTTTCAATTATATTTTTAATTGGATCACTAACTTTATTGGTTTTAGGAGTTTATGATATTTTAGATTCATTTTTCTTTTCACAGGATATAGAACCCTTAATGCCATTACCATTTAAAAGTGGTGAAATAATGATAGGGAAATTCATAACATGTTTAGTGGATATGTATATTTATTTAAGCATTACAATAATTCCCTTAATCTCTTTTGGATTAAATGCTAAGATAGGATTTTCTTATTTTCTTATGATTATTCCAGTTTATTTATTCGCTCCAATTATAATAGTAATATTTTGTATATTAATAACTATGATTTTAATGAGTTTCATAAATGTATCTAAATATCAAAATACTTTTAAAATAATATTTGGTACATTAGGAATAGTCTTAATTTTAGGAGTGTACTCTTTAAATTCAACAGGATTAAATTCAGAGAATGTTTCAGTGGCACTAAGAAATAAAACAGCATTGGTAGACTTAACTAATAAAATATTCATAACTACTACCCTTAGTGTAAAAGCATTACTTTATAGTAATTCTCTAAAGGGATTATTAAACTTAGGTCTTTTAATTGGTATATCAATAGTAGCTTTAATAATTGCATATTTCTTAGGAAAATCAATGTATAACAAGATACTAAGTAGAAATTTAAATGTATATAGCGAGAGAAAGAATATACTAGAAAATAATAAGGATAAGGTTGTTGTAAGGAGTTCAGTAAGAAAAGCAATGGTATTAAGAGAGCTTAGAACAATATTAAGAGACCCCAGTAACTTTATAAACTGTGTTGTTATGATTGTTTATATGCCTATATTTATATTTATTTTCTTTATTAAAGGAAATATTTTAGTAAATGATACTCAATTAGCAAAGGATACAATAATAATGGCGGCTACTTTTATAGTTACAGCATTAACCATATCAGGTAACTCAGTTGCATCAACAGCCTTAAGTAGAGAAGGAAAAGAAATACTTATATCAAAATACATTCCAGTAGATTATAAGGTACAGATTCAATCTAAGCTTATAGTTTCTTTCATAGTAAATGGATTAGCACTTATATTGGGAATAGCTATATTAATTTATTTAAAGGCATCACCATTGGTTATCGTAATGAGTTTATTAGTACAAATGGGAACAATAGCTACAATATCTTTGGTGGGAATGATTCTAGATTATTTATCACCTAAGTTAGAATGGACAGATACAAAGAATTTATATAGTAAAAATTTTAAGCCATTATTAGTAATGTTAATTTGCTTAGTAATAGGAGGGTTTAATATAGGTTTAATTATTACCAAAAGTCCATTAATAGTATTTTTAATAGACATAAGTATTTTGCTAATAGTAAGCTTAGTTTTATATAAAATTCTTATGAAAAAAGGATTAGAGGTTTATAAAAGGTTATAATAATTTATAAAAACGTAACCTTTTTATAAATAATAAAATAAGAATATTTGATATTATTTTAGTAAAGAACAAATTAAAATTACAAAATTTTAATTTGTTCTTTTTAAATATATAGACAATTTAAGATATATGCAAATATCATTGGATATTCATAATGACTTAAAGTGAATATTTAAATGAAATATAGGCGAAATTTAAATTATAAGGAGGGAGAGAATGAAAAAGTTTTTTAAAGTATTAGGAATTATATTACTAAGTTTGATAATTATAATTGGGGCTTTAGCTTATTATTTTAGAGGACAAATAGGTTTTTATATAAACATAGGAAAAGAGTATTTAGAGTTTAAGGAAAACCCACCTAGTATTGAGGAGTTAAAGAATATTAAAATGAGTGAAGATATGGATTTTAAGGATGTAGTTTATAAAAATACTAATGGCAAAGCTCAGACTTTAGATATTTATGGACCAGAAAAGAAATTAAGACATGGGTCGCCAGTAATTCTTTATGTTCATGGAGGAAGTTGGGTCTATGGAAATAAAGAAATACCAAATGTTATAGCACCTCTTTTAGATTCTTTTAGGAAAGAAGGATATACCATAATAAGTGTAGGATATGAACTTGCTACTGATAAGGTTGATTTTAAGAAACAAGCTTCAGATGTTAAGGATGCCATAAGATGGGTTTATAAAAATAAAGAAACTTATGGATTTAACACTGATGAAATAGGAGTTATAGGGGCCTCTGCTGGGGCGCATTTATCCTTATTAGCAACATATAGTGGAGATGATGAATTTGTTGATGACAAGGAACTCTCTAACTATCCATCAAATGTTAAATATGTTGTAGACTTTTTTGGACCAACTGACCTTAGTGCCTTAGACATGACTATGGCTTCATGGGATTTAAATAATTCAATAGAGAAAACTGAAAAGCAATTAAGAGGGAAAGAAAGTATAACAGAATACATGGATAAATACAGTCCAATAAATTATGTTAAACCTAACTTACCAAAGACTTTAATAGTTCATGGACGTCAGGATAAATTGGTTCCATACAGTAATTCAATGGACTTATATAATAAGAGTAAGGATATGGGAAATGATATTCAAATACTTACCTTAGAAAATAGCGGTCATGATTTTTCACAAGTTGATGTAAATGAAGTGTTTGAACTAGGTTTCAAAGTTTTAAACTTTATACTTTTTAACACTAAGTTTTAATAGAAAGCTAAATTTTTATATATTTTAATAACTACTTATCATATAAGTTTTTTAAAATTAAAATTTATAAGTTATATGATAATTAGTTCAAATTTCACTTTTATTATAAAAGAAGATATAATAAAAACATCAATTTTTTTATGAAGGGCAAGGAGTTTTTATGAATAAGGGGTTATTAAAAGTATTAAAGTATGACTATGCAGTGGAAATGGATAAAAAGAGAAACTTAAAAGCAATAAGAACACTATATGATATGAGTGAAAAAGAAGAATACCATATAGATGAACAAACATGGCATGACTTGGATTTAGATAAGGTTTATTCAAAATTAGATAGAAATTATAGTAGCTTAGGAGAAGCTGCACTTTATTCAATGCTTAGAAATCCATTAAATGATGAAGAAAAGTTAAATAATAGAAGAGAAGAAATAGAATATTTTAAGGAAAATGAAGAAGTAAGATTTAATATTATGGGCATATTTTTTGAGTTAGGAAGGGATAAAAAGAATAGCTTGTTAGATATGATTAATGAAAAGCTAATAGAATCTAATAAGTTTAAATATTATTTCTATACAATTACAGGAAAGATTTTACCCTTAATATTAATACTTACTGCAATCTTTGTAAGCGTAAGTGCAATGCTTGGCTTAATGGCTGTAACCTTCTTTAATATTTATATAAATAGTAAGGAAAGAGATAGAATTAAGGCAAATGGACTTATGTATTTAAGAAGAGTAATAAAGGCGTCTAAGCAGGTAGTTAAAATTAATGATAAAAATTTAGAGGCTTTTAATATAAAGATAAGAGAAAACTTAAAAGATTTAAAATCAATAGATAGAAATACTATAATGATTAGCTTTATTAATATGTGGGGCGGAGTATTTGAATTTATATCCGTATTATTTTTACTAGAAGAAACTGCATATTATAAAATTGCTGATTCAATAGAGAAAAATAAAGATTCAATTTTAAGCCTTTATAAAACATTAGGTGAAATGGAAGCAATAATATCTATTGGAAGTTATGAAGAAGAAAAAAGGGATAAGATAACTAGACCTAACTTCATAAGAGAAACAACATTAGAAATAAGAAATGGAATACACCCAATTATAGAAAATCCAGTGGCTAACTCCATAAACATGAGTAAGAGAGGAATTGTTCTTACTGGAACTAATATGTCAGGTAAATCAACTTTTTTAAGGATGTTAGGAGTAAATATGATTTTTGCTCAAGCTTTTAATTTTGTTTTAGCAGAAAAATATGAGGGGCCAATATTTAATATAGTTACTTCAATTAGTCCAAATGATGATTTAAGTGTTGGTAAAAGTTTTTACATGGCTGAAGCAGAATCAATTTTAAGAATAATAAGAGCCTTAGATAAAGAGTTACCAGTATTTTGTCCAATTGATGAGATATTTAGAGGAACAAATCCAATAGAGAGAATATCAGCCTCAGCAGAGATTCTTACTTATATCAATAATAGAAACAGTATTTCTATAGTTGCAACTCATGATAGAGAATTAGTTGACATATTAAAAGAAAGTTATGAGTTTTATTATTTTAGCGAAAATGTTGATAGTAAGAATGGATTAAGCTTTGATTATAAGCTAAAAAGAGGAGTATCTAAAACTAGAAATGCTATAAAACTATTAGATTATATGGGTTATCCAAAAGATATAATAAACAAGTCATATAGAAGATCAGAAAAGCTAGAAGGCTTTATTTAGAAAGGATTGTTAGGATGTTTAAACCAGTTAAAAACATGAAAGTTTATGAGCAGGTTGTTGATCAAATAAAAGAAATGGTTAGAATAGGACAGATAAAAAAGGGAGATAAGCTTCCTACAGAGAGAGTTATGGCAGAAGAGCTTCAAGTAAGTAGAACTTCTATAAGAGAAGCCATGAGAGCTTTAGAGGTTGTAGGATTAATAGAAAGTAGACAGGGAGCAGGTAATTATATAAGGGAAGAGTTTGATGATGTATTATTAGAACCGCTTTCAATAGTATTTATGCTTCAAAATGGAACTAATAAAGATATATTTGAATTAAGAGAAGTTTTAGAATTGTCTACTATATTTTTATCTGTAATGAGAATATCTGATGAAGAATTAAAAAAGCTTGGTGAACTTGTGGAGAGGTTTAAGACATCTAGGGATGAAGAAGAGAATGTTAAAATTGATAGCGAATTTCACAGCATAATTGTTAAAGGAGCAAATAATGTACTTATAACTAATTTGTTAGAAGGGGTATCTGAGTTAGTTGATAAGTTCATAAGTGAAGGAAGAAGAGCTATTTTAAGTGATGAGGGAAATAGAGGAAAGTTATTAGATTTTCACGAAAAAATATATTTAGCTATAAAAAATAGAGATGCTTATTCTGCATATAAACATATGCAAGAGCATTATGAATTAATAAAGGAAAATATTTAGTAATAGAAACTTTATCTAAAATTAAAGTGAATTTTAATCTATTATAAGTCTATATAATAACTGTAAAAATTGACTAAAATATCTAAAAGGTATATGGTTAAATTAGGGTATAAAAAGAGACTTTTAGTTATAAATATCAATATAGCATATTATTTTAATATGCTATATTTTATAAAAGAAAATTGGTCATACCAAAGTCTTTTTATGGTATAAAGGTTATTATGAGGGGAAAAAGAATTTAATATGTATCTTATGTTTTTTCTTGCTCTTATACCTATAATAATTCTAATTATAGGTTTAGGAGTTCTTAAAATTCTAGCTCATAAAATATGTCCTATAGCTTTAATAATTACCATTTTGCTTTTCATATTTATTGGAAGATGCCTGTTATAGATTCTTTAACAGCAGTCTTACAAGGTATTGCTTTAGTAATATGACCAATAATGATAGTTATTATAGCAGCAGTATTTATTTATAACTTAGTAGTTCACACAAAGGTATATGTAATTTTATTAGGTGTAATAAGTTATTTAAGAAGCTTAATTTTTATGGGACTCTTGAAAACGTTTATTGGTGTTTATTAATTAAAGTCTCAATTATTAAAGTATTAAAAATTAAAGGATTTATAAAGGGAATGGAGTGATTTTTATGAAGATTATGGTTTGTATTAAACAGGTTCCAGGAACTTCAAAGGTTGAGGTTGATGAAAAAACAGGGGTTTTAAAGAGAGATGGAGTAGATTCTAAAATGAACCCTTATGATTTATATGCTTTAGAAACTGCATTGAGGATAAAAGAAAAGAAAGGTGGACATATAAAAGTTATAAGTATGGGGCCACCACAAGCTAAGGCAGTAATAAAAGAAGCTTACTCTATGGGAGCTGATGAAGGAACCTTAGTTTCAGATAGAAAGTTTGCTGGGGCTGATGTTTTAGCAACTTCATATACATTATCACAAGGAGTTAAAAAATGTGGAGATTTTGATATTATTCTTTGTGGAAAACAAACTACAGATGGAGATACAGCACAGGTTGGACCAGAAATGGCTGAATATTTAGGTATTCCTCATGTTGCTAATGTTAGAAGAATATTAGATGTTAATGATGATTTTATTAAAGTTGAAATGGATATGCCTAATACAATAGAGGTACTAGAAGTAAAATATCCTTGTCTTTTAACTGTAGATAAAGATATTTTTCAACCTAGATTACCTTCCTATAAAAAGAAACTTGAAACAGATGAAAGAGAAATAAATGTAATATCTTTAAATGATTTTGAAGATAAAGATGAGAAAAAATATGGTTTAAATGGGTCACCAACTCAAGTTGAAAGAATATTTCCACCAAGCAATAATGATGACCATGAAATTTGGACAGGAGATTCATCTGAATTAAGTGAAAAAATAGAAGATAAATTAAGAGAGCTTAAGTTTATATAGGGGGTAAGAGTTATGGGAAGATTAGTTGTTCATCAAGATAAAATAGAGGATGCAAATAGTGTAATAAAAATTTGTCCCTTTGGAGCTATGGAAATAGTTAATGGGAAAGTTGAAATAAATGCAAGTTGTAGAATGTGTAAGGTATGTGTTAGAAAAGGACCTAAGGGAGCCTTTGAGTTTGTTGAAGATGAGAATAAGGTCTTAGTAAATAAGGATGAATGGAATGGTATAGCCGTTTATGTTGACCATGTAAATGGAGAAATTCATCCAGTTACCTTAGAACTAATAGGAAAAGCTAGAGAATTAGCTGATAAGATTAATCAAAAAGTTTATTGTTTATTTATGGGGAATGGAATAAAAGATAAGGCTGGAGAGCTTTTACATTATGGAGTAGACGAAGTTATTGTATATGATTATAAAGAGCTTGAAAACTTTAGAATTGAGCCATATACAGCTGTCTTTTATGACTTTATAAACAAGATTAAACCTTGTTCAATTTTAGTAGGAGCCACTACATTAGGTAGATCATTAGCCCCAAGAGTAGCTGCTAGATGTAGAACAGGACTTACAGCAGATTGTACTATACTTGATATAAAAGAAAATACAGATTTAGTTCAAATAAGACCAGCTTTTGGTGGTAATATTATGGCACAAATAGTAACTCCAAATTCAAGACCTCAAATGGCAACTGTTAGATATAAAGTTATGTCTGCTCCTGAAAGAAATGAGGAATGTACTGGAGAAATTAAGTACTTTGAAATAGAAAAGGATAAATTAAAATCAGATATAGAAGTTAAAGAAATTAAACAAAAACCTAAAGAACACAGTATATCAGATGCTGAGGTAATAGTAGTAGCTGGTAGAGGTGTTAAATCAGAAAAAGATTTAGAATTAATAAAAGAACTTGCTGATTTATTAGGTGGAGAGCTTGCAGTTACAAGACCTCTTATAGAAAATGGATGGGCTGATGCTAATAGACAAGTTGGATTAAGTGGAAGAACAGTAAGACCAAAACTTATAATAACTTGTGGAGTTTCTGGAGCTATTCAATTTGTAGCAGGAATGAACAATGCAGATTATATATTTGCCATAAATAAAGATGAAAAAGCACCTATATTCAAGGTTGCTCACTATGGAATAGTTGGTGATATTTATGAAATTGTTCCTAAACTTATTGAAAAAATAAAAGGGGAAGGGGTGCTTTAATATGAGTTATAACAAAATAAATGAAAGTGGAATTGAATTTATAAAAGGAATAATAAATGATAATGAAAGGGTATTTATTGGCGAAGAAATAAGTGAAGATTATTCTCATGATGAGTTAGGTTCAGAAAAGCATATGCCTGATATTGTTGTTAAGGCTATGAGTAGAGATGAAATTGTAGAAATAATGAAATATGCAAATAATAATAATATTCCTGTGACAGTAAGAGGGGCTGGTACTGGACTTGTTGGAGCAGCAGTTCCAATACTAGGAGGAATTTTATTAGATTTAAGTGGAATGAATAAAATATTAGAGTTAGATGAAGATAACTTAACTCTTACAGTTGAACCTGGAGTTCTTATTATGGAAATAGCTAAATTTGTTGAGGAACATGATTTATTTTATCCACCAGATCCAGGAGAAAAAACAGCAACCATAGGTGGTAATGTTAGTACAAATGCAGGTGGAATGAGAGCTGTTAAATATGGAGTAACAAGGGATTATGTAAGAGGAATGGAAGTAGTTCTTCCTAGTGGAGAAGTCTTAGAACTTGGTGGAAAAGTTGTTAAAAATAGTTCAGGATATAGCTTAAAAGATTTAATTATTGGATCAGAAGGAACATTAGGAATAATAACAAAAATAGTATTAAAACTATTACCACTTCCAAAGAAGGTAATAAGCCTTTTAGTTCCATTTAATGATTTAGAAAGTGCCATAGAAACAGTGCCTAAAATAATAAAATCTAAGAATATTCCTACAGCTATAGAATTTATGCAAAGAGATTTAATAATATCAGCAGAGGAATTCTTAGGAAAGAAATTTCCTGATAATTCATCAAATGCTTATTTAATATTAAGCTTTGATGGAAACTCAAAGGAAGAGGTTGAAGGATATTATGAAAAAGTAGCTGATATATGTTTAAAAGAAGGAGCTTTAGATGTATTTATATCAGATACAGAAGAAAGACAAGAATCAATATGGTCAGCTAGGGGAGCTTTCTTAGAAGCCATAAAGGCATCAACAAGTGATTTAGATGAGGTTGACGTTGTTGTACCAAGAAATAAGGTAGCAGAGTTTGTAAAATTCACTAATGAAGTAGAGAAAAAACTTAATGTTAGAATAAGAAGTTTTGGACATGCTGGTGATGGAAACTTACACATTTATATATTAAAAGATGAATTATCAGAGGAAGAATGGCATAAAAAGCTTAATGAAGCCATGGAAATACTTTATAGAAAACAAAGAGAACTTAATGGACAAGTTTCTGGAGAACATGGAATAGGCTTAGCTAAGAGACTATATCTAAATGAATCCTTAAATAAGGCCACAATGGATATTATGAGAGGAATAAAATTAGCCTTTGATCCAAATAATATTTTAAATCCAGGTAAGGTTTGCGAATAAAATAAATTAAAAATTTAATTAGCATATAAAATTTAATAATAAAAAATACTCCTTTTAAACTAAGTTTAAAAGGAGTATTTTTTATTATGATGTCATTCCGATATACATACCTACAAAGTATGGTATAAGCCATATGAACCAAACTACTAAACTGAATTTGTGGAATATAGCTTTTGCTTTTTCACTACCTCTGTTTAAAACAATTGTTGCCCAAACAGCATGTATAAGCATTAAAATAATAGCAAGCATACCTGTTGATTGATGTATTAATAAATCAGTTGGAGTAATACCTTTGTCAGTTCCAGATGCAACGATTCTACTCATTGTATAAGTTCCAAGAGTATCGCATACTAAACCACACCAAAAGATAATTACATGTTTTTTCTTTAAGATACCTGCTCTATGCTCGCTCCAAACACCAATTGTATAAAATATTAGTGCTAATGTTATAAATATAATAGCTGGAATTAATAATTTAGGCATAAAAAAACCTTCTTTCTTAAATTAGAATAATATTTTATAGCCTGTCCTTAAGTTGAAGTTTTCATATATTAAAAGAAATCTAAAGTTTGGATTTACTTTAATATGTGAAAATTAAATTACCATTATGGACTAGGTTCATATTAATAATAACATATTCACAAAAAATTCATAGACCTAATAAGAAAGTTTTGTTCACAATTTGTTTAAAAAATGAAATTTATTTTTAATTTAATATATTTATCTAATTAAAATTAATTTTTAGTGAAACAATTTGTATTTTAAAAGAAATTAAAGAAAAAAATGTATTTGGTGGTATAATATATTTAATTAATTATAATAAAAATTAGGTTTAGAAAGGGGAATAGGAATGGCTAAAAACTTAAAAGAATACGTAGTTATTATTTTTACAGCAATAGTATTAACACTTCTTATAAATAAATTTTTACTTTTTAAAATAGTAGTTCCAACTCCATCAATGGCACCAACTATTGAGCCAGGAGATCAACTTTTTGCTACAAGAATACATAATTTATCTAAGATGCAAAGAGGAGATATGATAGTTTTTTATTCAAAGGAATTTGATGAAAGGATGATAAAAAGACTTATAGGATTACCAGGAGATAATGTGGAAATAAAAGATGATGGAACAGTATATGTAAATAATGAAAAGTTAGATGAGCCGTATATAAAATATCCAGGTGGGAAAGTGAATATGAATTTTGAAGTTCCAGAAGACAAATATCTTTTATTAGGCGATAATAGAGATAATAGTAAAGATTCAAGGTATTGGAGTGATAAATATATAGGTGGTGATGATATATTAGGAAAAGCTCAAATAACAGTATGGCCTTTGAATAGGTTTAACTTTGCTAACTAAAGAATAAGATTAAGGGGGTTCCTATGAGCACATGGTTATTTATAGATTGCTTTCTTTTAATATTAATTATATGGTGGATTTATGATTTGCTTAAAGGAAAATTTCTAATTAATAAACTAGGAGCAAAGGCGAGTTTTAGATGGTTAATTGGACTTTTAATTACTACTATAATAATTATTATTATTACATTTCCCTTAGCAAAAAATACATATGAAATAAAAACTTTTATTAGAGATTCAAGATTAAATCAATATATATCAAGTTATAAATTATCGGGATTTAGAAATTCTACTGTTATAGCAAAAGGTAATAATAAATTTGAAGAATTAGATAATGATTTAAAGTTTGAGTATATGGATTCTGTTAGAAAAAACATAATTTCTATTGTTTCATCTAATTATGGCATTGGCGATGGTGGATATATTGAAATTCATGAGATGATTTCAGATATGAAAGTAGAAGTTGATGTTGGAAAAGATAAGTATGTAACTAAAGGAAATGACTTGAAGTTAAATGGAGAGGTATTATATAAATAGGAATATTTTAATAAATATTTGAATATAAGATAATAAATAGCTTAAAGATAGAAACTTAAAGCTATTTATCACATAGTGGTTGCTATTGTAGATACCTCTTCTGGGCTCTAAGGTTTTTGCTTACCTTAGGGCTTTTTTTTAATAAAAGCAAGTTTGTCTATAAAAGATCCAATTAATATCCCTATGGTGTAACAAAGTAAATCACTCCAAAGGAAGCCATGTCCAAGAACCAGAGAACCTAGGGTTGTAGCTCTAATATCATTAATCCACTTGGCTTGATATATTTGGCTAAATTCTATTCCAAAGGAAAAAATAATAGCGATTAAAAAAGAAGTATTAGTATTTAGTTTTGGAAATAGAAATCTAAAGCCAAAATAAACCATAGTTGCCCAAAGTATATCACCTAAGTAAGGTGATATTAAACTAGGAACATAGGACATGAATTTTCTAGATAAAAGACCAAGAATCATGGTTAAAATGGTTAATATAAAATATTTTTTTCTCATAAATTTATACCTTTCATTAAATTATATTTTATTAAAAAACTTTATAGAAATCCTTGTTAAGATTAGCTTAATTAGGTTCTTTTAAATCATGATTTAATAAAGAGATAAATTTTATAATTAGTCATAGATTCAAAAGTTTTATTACCTAAATCATAGTTTTATATGAATCCTATTGTTTAAATTATAACAGATAATAAAGTAAAATTTATATTTTAATATATTACTTAAGTTTTTGTGTTAATTATTGAAGACTATGAATAATATAAAAGTAATTAGATGTATTTAATTAAGCAATCAATTTTTAGGAGGCGCTATTTAGTGACTGATAGAGTAGAATGTAAACTAAAAGCCAAAGAATTATTAAGAGGAAGATGGGAAAATGCTGTAGGAGCATGTTTGTTATTTTTTGTTTCAACATTTTTATTAAGTTTTTTATTATCTCCAATACCTATATTCGGGTGGATTATAATTGCACTAATCTCAACATTTTTAACTGGAAGCTTTATAAAGTATTGTATTAAGCTAAATGAAACAGAGGAAAAAGTAAAATACTTAGAATGCTTAATAAGTTTCAAGACTACTCTTAAAATTTTATTGAGTGATATTTTAATTGGATTAGTTGTAGGAATAGGTTGGATTATATTTACAATGATATTTTCAGTTGCTTTTATAGCTAGTCAAAGCATAGTAGTAATTATTGTAGTTCTTATTATTTTAGTTGCTTTAGGATTTTTTATAGAGGCAATATTATTCCCTGTACCTATGATATTAACAGAAGACGAAGGTGTTGGAGTAATGGAAGCTATAGAAATGAGCTTTAATATAACTAAGGGATATAGATGGAAGTATATAGTTATGAACTTAAGCTTTATAGGATGGATGATATTATCTTTCCTTACTTTTGGAATAGGTATGCTTTGGTTACAACCATATATGATGTTAACTTTCTATCTTTTCTATAAAGGAATAAGAAGTGCTAACACTACTATCTAATAAAAATATACAAAGGAATAAAAATAAATTTTATCACAATTGATAAAACTATTATTTAATTAAAGAAAGATTAAATTAATAATTAATAGTGAAATAGATAATTTAGAATAAAATTTAAGATTGTTATTTAATTAAAAAAGACTGTGCTAAAACTAAGAAATAAGATTTTAGCATAGTCTTTTTAATTATAATTATTTTGATATGTTTTTTTCTTTTTTGAAAAACTTAAGATAAATGAAAATAATCACAGCAATAATTAAAATAGCTAAAGTGACAAAGGTGTATTTCTCCATTATTGAATTTATAAGTGGTAGATTATCACCTATAAAATATCCTAAGGAAACTAAAAAAATGTTCCAAATACTTATACCTAAAGAAGAGTATAATATGAAATATTTTAAGCTGAATTTTTCAGCACCAGCTAATAAAGATACATATGTACGAGTAAGTGGAACTATCCTAGCTAGTAATACAGCAGGTTTTCCATATTTTTTAAACCATTTATTTAATGCTAACATACTTTTTTGACTGCTTGGAAATTTACGTCCTAACCATTCTTGAAGAGGGACACCACCATAGTAGCCAATGGCGTAACAGATCAATGAACCTAATAATCCACCTATAATACTAAATATTATAACTCCAATAAGTGAAAATTCTCCTTGAGATGCACTAAGACCAAAGAAGGTTAAAACCACTTCGCTAGGTAATGGGAAACAAGCATATTCTAACCCAACTATTAATAAGATTCCAAAGTATCCAAAGGAACCTACAATATCAATTAAAAATGTTAATAGAGATCCTAAAAACTCCATGCAAAATAATCCTCCTGTATATTCTTAATTGGTATTATTAGATATAAATATAGACCATGCTAATATACCATTGGCATGGTCTATAGAAAATTACAATTAAGCTGCTCTATTTTCTCTATTTGACTCTTGAGCAGTGTTTATTTTATTTTCAGTAAGTTTTTCTCTTATAAATTTAACAACTTGAACAACTATGAAAGTACATAATGATAATCCATATATAGTTAATAAGTTATTAAGTGTAAGTGGAGCAACTTGGAATAATCCTTCAAATATAGGTACTAAAAGAACAATGTTTAATAGTACAAATCCTATACCAAAAGCAGCCCATAAATATTTATTAGAGAATAATTCTTTTGATAATACGTGTTTTTTAGATTTACTGTTAAATCCATGAACAAGTCTTGATAAACATAAAGTAGCAAAGGCCATTGTACTTGCTAATAGAGGTCCACCTTGGTTTAATCCAATATGGAAGGCTATCATAGTAACAATAGTAATAACCACACCTTCAAATAAGACATCTGTAATGAAGTCTTTTGTTAATATAGAAGCATTAGCCTTTCTTGGTTTTTCTTTCATAACTTCTTTTTTATGAGGTTCAAGACCTAAAGCAATTGCAGGTAAACTATCAGTTAAAAGGTTTATAAATAATAAGTGTACCGCAGCAAATGGAACTGGTAATGCTAATATGGAAGCATATAATACTGATAATATACCAGCAGTATTACCAGATAATAAGAATTTAATAGCATTCTTAATATTTGAGTAAATATTTCTACCATTTTCAATAGCTTTTACTATGGTTGCAAAGTTATCATCTGTTAAGACCATAGAAGCGGCATCTTTAGCAACTTCAGAGCCTGTAATACCCATTGCAACACCTATATCAGCTTGTTTTAAAGCTGGGGCGTCATTGACACCGTCACCAGTCATGGCAACTACATTGCCTTTTTCTTGCCATGCTCTAACTATTCTTATTTTATGCTCTGGAGAAACCCTAGCATATACTGAAATGTGTTCTACCATATTCTTAAGTTCTTCGTCACTAACTTTATCTAAAGCAGAACCTTCAATAGCTTCACTTTCATCTTTTAATATACCAATTTGTTTTGCTATGGCAGAAGCTGTTATTTTATGGTCACCAGTTATCATTACAGGTTTAATTCCAGCTTCTATACAAGCTCTTACGGCTTCAGCAGATTCTTCTCTTGGTGGGTCCATCATTGATATAAGACCTATGAAGGTTAAGTCATTTTCATCATCAAGTTTTATATCTGTTCTACTTTCAATATTTCTATATGCAAAAGATAAAACTCTAAGACCTGTTTTTGAGAATTCTTGGTTAATTTCTTCTATTTTAGCTATATCTTCTTTAGTTATAGGTCTAACCCCTTCAGAAGTTTCAATCTTAGTAGATCTCTTAAGAAGAACATCAACAGCTCCCTTAGTAGCTATAATATTTTCACCATGAATGTTATAAACAACACTCATAAGTTTTCTATCTGAATCAAAAGGAATTTCACCAAGTCTTTTAAATTTATCCCTTTGAACAAGTTCATCTACTCCGTATAAATCACCTAAGTTTACAAGGGCAACCTCAGTTGGATCACCTATTTCTTTTTCACAATCTGTAATTGCATCATTACAAAGTAAACTCATAGTTAATAAATCATTATCTATTTTCTTTTCTAAGTTTAATTCATTTGAATCTATTACTTTTCCATCAACAAAAATCTTTTTAACGGTCATTTTATTTTGAGTTAATGTACCAGTTTTATCTGAACATATAATAGATACACTACCTAAACCTTCAACTGCTTGTAATTTTCTTATGATGGCATTTTCTTTAGCCATTTTTTGAGTTCCTAAAGAAAGAACTATTGTTACTATAGAACTTAAAGCTTCTGGGATAGCAGCTACTGCTAAGGCAACTGCAAACATGAATGCATCTATAATAGCTTCACCTCTATAAAGGCTAAGAGCAAATACTATTGCACAGATAACAAGTATTCCAATTGCAAGCTTTTTACCAAAGTTATCTAAGTTAGCTTGAAGAGGGGTTTTCTTTTCCTTAGTATCATTTAATAACTGAGCTATTTTACCTATTTCAGTATCCATACCAACGGCTGTTGCTAAAATAGTAGCTCTACCATAAGTTACTAAGCTTCCAGAGAAGACCATATTTTTTCTATCACCAATAGGGATTTCTTCTCCTTTTATTATTTCAGACATTTTAACTATGCTTTCAGATTCTCCAGTTAATGAGCTTTCATTAACTTGTAAGCTATAGTTTTCAAGAATTCTACCATCAGCAGGAACATAGTCTCCAGCTTCAAGAAAGATAATATCTCCAACAACTACATCCTTTGAGTCTATTTCTATTCTTTCACCATTTCTAAGCACCTTAGTAGAAGGAGAGGAGAGAGCCTTTAAGCTACTTAAAGATTGTTCAGCTTTAAGATGCTGAATAGTTCCAAGAGTAGCATTTACTATTAATACGAATATGATAACAGCGGCACTTTCAATATCTCCTAAAAACATTGAAATAGTGGCAGCACATATAAGAATTATTATTAGCATGTCCTTAAATTGATCAAGAAATACTTGGAAAGTAGATTTTTTCTTACCTTCAACTAATTCATTTTTACCATATTTTTCTTCCATGCTTTTAACTTCAGTGTCATTTAAACCGTCCTTGTTTACACCGAGTTCTTTAAAAAGTTCTTCTTTTGATTTTGAATAAACTTTCTTCATATTATTGTCTCCTTTCTTTAATATAAATTATTGATTAAGGATAATTTCTAACAAATAATATCTATGTATAGGAGGCAAAAAAATAAGACTCCTAATATAATCTAAGGAATAGTACATAAAATACCTTAAATTCCTTAGATTATATTAAAAGTCTTGTAACCAAATTGGTGTATAATACCAGGTAACTTTTCGTTAACCGCGATGTTGATATTATAGCTTGCAACTACTCCCTCTTAATACAATAGATATTAAATATTATTAAGTTTAATATCATATTATATCTCTTTGAGTTGTCTGTCAATAAGTTTTTATTATGAAAATACTATGATTTTATTAAGATTTTGAAAACCCTCTTAATAAATACTATGAGCTTATATAAAGATGTGTGAATAAAGACTTTAGTAATTACGAAAAGAATAATAAGGGCTTTATTTCTTGGAATATTTTTATTGTAGAAGTTATATATTCTATGATAGTATGTAAAATAAAATTATGATTTAGTGTTGGAATAGATTTATTTATTGGAGGATGTGTATATGATGAATTCACATGAAATTGACTTTGAACTTTTTGGAGATGATATGCAATTTGTAGAGATTGAATTAGATCCAAGAGAAACTGTTGTTGCCGAGGCTGGAGCAATGATGATGATGGAGAGTAGCATAGAAATGGAAACCATTTTTGGTGATGGAAGCAATAGTAGTGGATCAGGTGGATTTTTTGGAAAGTTAGGAGGAGCTGCTAAAAGGGTTTTAACAGGGGAAAGCTTATTTATGACTGCCTTTACCAATATGGGAGCAGGAAGGGAAAAGGTTGCCTTTGCTTCACCATATCCAGGAAAGATAATTCCAGTAGATTTAAGAAATTATGGTGGTAAACTTATATGCCAAAAGGATGCCTTTTTATGTGCAGCTAAAGGAGTAAGTATAGGAATTGATTTTAGAAGAAAATTAGGAACTGGGTTCTTTGGTGGAGAAGGATTTATACTTCAAAAACTTGAAGGGGATGGTATGGCCTTTATTCATGCTGGTGGTACTATTGTTAGAAAGAGACTTCTACCAGGACAAAAATTAAAAGTGGATACAGGATGCTTAGTTGCTATGACAAAGGATGTAAATTATGATATAGAGTATGTTAAAGGAATAAAGAATGCTGTCTTTGGAGGAGAAGGGATTTTCTTTGCAAGTTTAGTAGGGCCAGGAGAAGTTTGGATTCAAAGCTTACCATTTAGTAGACTTGCATCTAAGGTTGTTTCATCTGCACCTCAGGTTCCAGGATCTAGAGATGTTGGCGAAGGCAGTGTATTAGGAGAGTTTGGACGACTATTCCAAGACTAGATTTTAAATAAGATTATATAGATAATAACTCTATTTTTAAATTATCAGAGTAAGTTTTAAAGTTTTCATTTTTAGAAAATATAAAATTAGTAATGTTTCATTTCTAAGATATAATAAATTAAATAGGTTCTTTAATGTTTATATGTTCATTAAAATTTTTTTAGTGATAAAACTTTACATTGAAAGAATAAGTAGTTATAATACTACTTAATAACTTAATATGTACTTATATAAGTATATCGTATATGCTCGACGATATGGGTTGAGTGTTTCTACTAGGAGGCCGTAAACATCCTAACTACGAATATATAGGTGATTTCTATATTTTTTTGTGAGATTATTATATATTCCTAGGCTTTTTGGCTTAGGAATTTTTTTAATTCATATAAAATTATTATGTAAAAGCTTCATTAAAGCTTTCTTTTTAATATGCTTATAGGAATTATCTTTGTATTAAAGTAGGCCTCTACATAGAGCTTTAATAAATTTAATAAGAAAATTCTAAACAGAGTTATTTATTATAATGAAATAATTTTTATAGCAGGGGGAAAATGAAGATGGAAGCATTAAAAGAAAAGATATTAAAAGAAGGAAAAGTTAGAGAGGGAAACATACTTAAAGTTGATTGTTTCTTAAATCACCAAATGGATATAAAATTCCTTAATGAAGTTGGTAAGGAATTTAGAAAAAGATTTGAAGGTGAAAAAGTAGATAAAATACTTACAATAGAAGCATCAGGAATAGCTATTGCAGGTATCGCATCTCAATACTTTGATTATGTTCCAGTAGTTTTTGCTAAAAAGACTGAAAGTTTAAATTTAGATAAAGATGTTTATGAATCAAATGTACATTCATTCACAAAGAAAAAAGATTACAAGGTTAGAGTTGGAAAGCAATTCTTAAATAAAGGTGAAAGAGTTTTAATAATTGATGACTTCTTAGCTCAAGGATGTGCAACTAAAGGAATGATAGACTTAGTTGAGCAAGCAGGTGCTGAGTTAGTAGGAATAGGAATAGTTATAGAAAAAGGATTCCAAGATGGAAGAAAAGTTTTAGAAGATTTAGGAGTAAGAGTTGAGTCTCTTGCAATAATAGATAAATTAGAAGATAATAAAGTTTACTTTAAATAATCATAGTAACTTTTAGCACATAAGTTAGTTACATAATAAATATAAAGATATTGTTTAAAGAAGTTGTATCAAAATAACTTGTAAATAAAGCTTAAAAATAGTATGAAGTTTTATATATTCATAAGTTTTATTTATTAGTTTTGATATAGCTTCTTTTTCTTTATAAAAATATAGAGCTTTAATTTGTTTTATGAAAGTGTTAAAAAAATTAATTTTATAAACTTAGTATTGAATAATTATTAAAATTTTCCTTCAAAAATAATATGAAACTGACAACTTTTAAGAAAGTAAAAAGTTTTTAATTTTAATCAAGAACCACATTATAAGCTAATTTGAGCAATTTTAAGATATAACAACTAAAATTATATAATAGGGCAGAAAATGAAAGTTAATAAAAGTAAAATATCATTTTTGGAGCTTTTAAATTTTCTTAATAAGTATATAATAGAATTTGTGTTAAAAACTTAGAAAAAGAGGAATTATAATGAACAATAAGCAGAAGGGAATAAGTCTAGTTTTAATAGCCACAGTTTTTTGGGGCATAATGGGCATAAGTAGTAGAATCCTATATGAAGCGGGATTAAGCACAATGTTTATAGCTTTTAGTAGAAGCTTTTTATCTTCTATTTGCTTTTTTATTTGGATAATGATAACTGATAGAAAAATTTTAAAGATAGATCCAAGAGGTTTAGCTATTTCAGCATTATATGGAATAGGAACTTTTGCATTATGTTTTATTGGATATAACTTGTCCGTAGAATATATACCTATATCTGTAGCTACAGTATTGATGTTTACTAACTCAATATGGGTAACAATCTTTGGGGTATTATTCTTTGGTGAAAAGTTCAATATGAAGAAGGGATCTGTTATCCTATTAACTTTAGTAGGATGCATAATGGTTTCAAATATGTCTTTAGGACATTTTAATATGAGTGCAATAGGAATAGCTGCTGGATTAGGAACAGGATTTTTATTTGCTTTTCAAATAATATTTCCTAAATTTTTTAGTGGTTATAGAAAAGACACATTGCTTATTTATGGCTATATATTTGCAAGTATATTTATAGGTTTATTTACAGACTTTAAAGAATCATTTGATATAATTGCAAATGCACCTAATATTGTGGTGGTCATATTAAATATATTATCTATAGGTATTTTAAGTACATTTATATCTAATACATTCTATATAAAATCAACTGAATACATAGAGGCTAGTGTTACCAGTATATTAGCTTCTATGGAACCAGTATTATCAAGTATATTTGCTTTCTTTATTTTTGGAGAAGTATTAAATGGTAAGCAAATAGTTGGTGCTATATTAATAATTATAGCTGCCATAATATTAGAGTTGAAATTAGATAAAGAAAGAATAAACAATGTATTTAAGTTGAAATTTATAAATCAAAATTAATTAGCTAATAAGTTATAATATAAATTTTAAAAATCCCTGACTTAAAATGAATATTATAAATTATTGATTAGGCTGTATCTATTTAGGTGCAGTCTTTTTTTATGCAATAAAATATTTCTTAATGATGAATAAAGTGTTAACATATAATGTATAAAGCGAAATTTACTAAATTTAAAAGGGTGATTAATTTATGGAGATTTTTAAAAAGCAAAGCTTAAAAAGAATACTTAGCGAAGCAAATGAAAATAAGGAAAGAACCCTAAGTGCTTTGGATTTAACACTAATGAGTGTTGGGTCAGTAATTGGTACTGGAGTTATGGTTTTAACGGGGATTGTTGCAGCTAAACAGTCTGGACCAGCTACCTCCATAGCCTTTATTGGAGGAGGAATTGCGGCGGCTATAATAGTTTTATGCTATGCAGAATTTAGTTCAAGTATTCCAAGTGCTGGAGGGTCTTATTCATTTACTTATGTCTCTTTAGGTGAGATTATTGCATATATATCAGGATTGTGCATTGTTATTGGATATACATTATCTACAGCCACAGTAGCATCGGGATGGGGATCTTATCTTTTAAGTCTTTTAGATATTCTAGGAATAAAATTACCAAAGACATTTACAGCTATTCCAAGTGAAGGGGGAATAGTAAATCTACCAGCAATGATATCAATTTTATTTATAGTTTTTGTAATATCTTTAGGTACTAAAGAAAGTAAGAAGGTTAATGATATTATGGTATTTATAAAGATTGCAGTTATTGCTTTATTCATAGGGGTTGGAGCTTTCCATGTAAATACTAGTAATTGGCATCCATTTGCTCCCTTTGGAGTTAAGGGTATAGTCACTGGAACAGCTTCTTTATTCTTTGCTTATTGTGGATTTGATGCAACGGCCTCAGCTGCTGAAGAGGTTAAAAATCCACAAAAATCTTTACCATTAGGTCTTATAAGTTCTTTAGTAATATGCACAATTATATACATAGCTGTCTCCTTAGTCTTAACAGGAGTAACCTCATATACTAATTTAAATGTTGGTGATGCATTATCCTATGCTTTAAAATTAGTAGGACAAAGGGGAGTTGCCTTTGTAGTATCCTTAGGAACTGTAATAGGAATCCTTGCCGTAATATTTGCAGGTAACTTTACAACATCACACATACTTTTAGCCATGAGTAGAGATGGATTATTACCAAAATTCTTTAGTAAAGTTGATAAAAAAGATGTGCCATATACAGCATTATGGACTGTTGGTATAATAGGTGCCTTATTAGCAGGATTTTTTAATCTAGGACAGTTAGCTAACTTTGCTAATATAGCCTTTTTATTAACGTATACTTTAGTTTGTATATCTTTAATAGCCTTTAGAAAAAAATATCCTCATGTAAAAAGAGGGTTTAAAACTCCATTGGTACCATTTATTCCTTTACTAGGGGCATTTAGTTGCTTATTTTTAATGAGTAATTTATCAGAAGAAACATGGAAGATATTTATTGTGGTTTTAGTTTTATTAATCATAAGTTATTTAATTTATGGAAGAAAGCATTCATTAATCAATAAAAATAATGATAATTAATATAGGAATTTTATTTTAGAATTAATTAAATTAAAAGAGTTATAAAGCTAATAAAAGTATGTTTTTAATTATTTTTAGTTTGATTATATTTAAAATGAAATAAAGTCTTTTAAGTTATATAAATAAAAAGAGCTATAAAAGTTTTTTAAAATTTATAAGTTTTTTAAAGAGGATTATAAACCCTTAGAACTCATAAATTATTTTAAAATCTTTTGTAGCTCTTTATTTGTGTTTTATATTATGAAGTTTAAAATTTTCTATTTTCTTTTAGAATCATTTTTTAAATTGTTTTTTTAAAATTACCTTTTAGAAGTTTCGTAATATAAAAGCTATTGAGGTTTTGTATTTTCCTTATTTGAATCTTCTTTTTCAAAGTAAATTTTAGCATTTTTTAATTCAGGGTTAGATAGAATATAAGCATTAATAGCATCTTTATCAATGTAATCTTTAGAATGATTTATAATAAACACAGGTAATTCATTATCTAAAATTCCACTGTAAACTTTAGTTATGTCATTAAACTTTCCTGGTAAGGATGAAGTAACTGAGTTTAATGCTGATGTAACATTATTATTGCTATTAGAGTTATTTTTTCCTTTATTTATTTCTAAATCACCTATAAAACCAGAATCTTGCTCTTTGATTTTATCTAAATACATTTTTAATTCAGGGAAATTATCAGTGGATTGTTGAATTATAAGTTTATATCCGCTGAAATTATAATATTTTAATGCCTCTTGTAATTTTTCTTCCTCTGAATTATCTATGGTGTTACCTATTATAACTAAGTCTATTGTTTTATTCTTTGTGTTTATTTCCTTGTTAAGAATATATTCAGATGGCATTTCATTTTCAATAAAGTTACTAAGATTAGTATTGTTTAAAAAGCTATTAACCATAGTTGCTGCTGACATTAAACTTGGTATAGTAACTAAAATAGTTGAAACTATAATCATTTTTTTTAGTTTCTTTTGTTTTACTTCTGACAAAGTATTTCTAGTTGGTATTTTCATAAATTTCACAACAAGTAAAGTTGAAAGTGCTATGAAAAATGAGTTTATAAAAAATAAGTAACCTGCACCTAAGAATATATGAATATTTTTAGTGGCTAAACCATAACCGCTTGTACAAAGTGGAGGCATTAAGGCAGTTGCTATGGCAACTCCAGGTAAAATGTTTCCTGATTTTTTACGGGTTATACCTATTATTCCTGCAATTCCTCCAGTAAAAGCTATTATTACATCCCATATATTAGGGGAGGTTCTAGATAAAATCTCACTTCCTGCACTGGATATTGGACTTAAAGAAAAATAAATAGTGGCAGTAGTTATACTTATGAATATTTCTATTATTAGTATAATTGCAGATTTTTTTAAAAGTTTTAAATTATAAATTCCTACTGAATATCCTATGGCTATTATTGGTCCCATAAGTGGAGAAATAAGCATTGCACCTATAATAACAGCAGTAGCATTCATATTTAAACCAACAGAGGCTATTATTATGGCACACATTAATATGATAAAATTAGCCCCACCTATATTAACCCCATCTAATATATTTTCATGAATTTCATCATATGTAGCTTGATCTTTCTTAAATTCATTAAAGAATCTTTCCTTAGTAATACTCACATTAATTCCTCTTTTCCTTTAATTTAAAAATAAGTTCAATAACCTATATTTTAAGCTAATTAGCATAGTATGTCACTTTTCAAATCTTATGTAAATAGATGATAACTTTAAGATGGATTGAAAAAGCTAATTAATTTAAAATTTTTTATAATGATAATATTTCTTTTAATTATATAATTTTCATGTTTATACAATTAAAATAGAATTAAATATTTAAAATAAGGCATAATCTTATTAAAGATAATTGTTTATTAATTTGGGGAGTGATTTTATGTTAAGTAAAGATACTATTAAAAAAGTACTTTCTGTAGCTCTTAGTACAGGAGGAGACTTTGCAGAAGTTTTTGTTGAAGAAAAGTTAAATAATAATATTGTATTAACTTCAGGGGCTGTTAAGGATATTATTTCAGGAAAAGATTATGGAATTGGTATAAGAATTTTTAAAGGACTAAAGTGCATATATGCATATACTAATGATGATTCCCTTATGAGTTTAGTTAATACTGCTAAAAAGGCGGCTTTAGCTTTAGGGGACGTTATAGATGGACATACAGTTAATTTAAATTTAGTTGAAAGAATAAATACTAATATTCATCCTATTTTATATGTTCCTTCATCTATAAGTTCAGCTAAGAAAATTGAGAAAATGAAGGAAGCTTACAAGGGAGCAAAGGGATATAGTCATGAGATAGCTCAAGTTACAGTTACTATGAAGGATGAGGATCAAAGGGTTTTAATTGCTAATAGTGAAGGATTATTTACTGAAGATAGAAGAATAAGATCAAGAATAGTCATAAGTTCCATAGCTTCAAATGGAATAGATAATCAAGCTGGAATAAGATCTCCAGGGGCATCTATGGGATTTGAATTTTTTGATACCATAGATTTAAGTGATTTAGGAAAAGAAGCCTCTAAGTCAGCAGTAACAATGCTTCATGCAGATTATTGCCCAGCAGGTAAGATGACTGTAGCTATTGAAAACTCCTTTGGCGGGGTTATATTCCATGAAGCTTGTGGTCATTCCCTTGAGGCAACTGCTGTTGCTAAAGGAAATTCAATATTCTGTGATAAACTTGGTATGCAAATAGCTTCTAAAAAGGTTACTGCAATAGATGATGGAACTATAGCTAATGCATGGGGTTCATTAAATATAGATGATGAGGGAGAACCAACTAGAAGAAAAGTTTTAATAGAAAATGGAATACTTAAATCATATATGATTGATAAATTTAATGGAAGAAGAATGGGGATGCCTTCTACAGGAAGTGGAAGAAGAGAATCTTATAAATATGCTCCTACTTCAAGAATGACAAATACATTTATAGCAAATGGTGAAGATGATAATGAAAAAATCATAAAATCTATAGAAAATGGATTATATGCTAAGCAAATGGGTGGAGGATCAGTAAATCCTATAACTGGCGATTTTAATTTTAATGTAGTTGAAGGATATTTAGTTAAAAATGGAGTGATTGATAGGGCCGTAAGAGGAGCTAGTTTAATAGGAAATGGTGCTGATATCTTAATGAACATAGATATGGTTGGAAAAAATTTAGAACATGGGCAAGGAGTTTGTGGATCATTAAGTGGAGCAGTTCCAACTAACGTAGGTCAGCCAATTTTAAGAGTTAAAGAAATCACAGTTGGGGGAAGATAGGAGGTAGTTGTTATTATGGAATTTAAGGATTTTAAAGAAAGATTATTTAATAGAGCTAAGGAACTTAATTTTGAAAAATATGAATTATATTATGGTAAAAGTGAAGCTTTAAATATTACTTCATCTAATGGAGAAGTTGAGAGATATGGATTAAGTACTACTATAGGAGTTTCTTTTAGAGGTATATATAAGGGGAAAATGGGATACTCATATACTGAAAAACTAGATGAGGAATCAATAGAAATTTTACTTTTAAAAGCAATTGAATGTGCTGAACTTTTAGAAAGTGAAGATGAGGAGTTTATATTTGGGGATAAAGCTAAGTATGTAGAAGTAAATTCCTATGATGAAAATATTAGTAGCTTAACTCCAAAGGAGCAAATAGAAAAGGCTCTAAAGTTAAGTACTGAGCCATCAAAGATAAACTCTGAAATAATAAAAAGTGAGTACACTAAATTTAATACAGCTAAGTTAGAGAGAGTAATAGTTAATTCAGAGGGAATTGATTTAAAAGAAGAAAAAACTATTGTTCAAGCTTCAATTTCTCCTATAGCTAAAGATGGAGAAAATATGATTGTAGATGGAGTTTCTAGGGTTTCAACTAAGTTAAATGATGTTAATATAGATGAATTAATGAAGAAAGCAATAAATAATACTTTAAGAAAAAAAGGAGCTAATTCCATAAAATCAGGTAAATATAAAGTTATTATAGATGGAGAGGTTATGGCTTCCTTAATAAGAACTATGGAAGATAATTTCTTAGGTCATATAGCTCAAGAAAATAAAACACTTTTAAAGGATAAAATTGGAGAGAAGGTTGCTTCTAGTAAAGTTACCCTTGTGGATGATCCTTTCTTAGAGGGAGGAATTTCAACTTGTTCCTTTGATGATGAGGGGGTACCTACAAGAGCTAAAAATATAATTGAAAATGGAGTTTTTAAAGGATTTTTACACAGTTTGAAAACTGCGAAGAAGTCAAAGGTTAATCCAACTGGAAATGGCTTTAAAGCAGGATTTAAGTCCACATTAAAAGCAAGTCCTACTAATCTTTATATAAAAGAAGGGGATAAGTCCTTTGAAGAGCTTTTAAGTTCTGTGGAAAATGGACTTTATATAATAGACTTAGCAGGTCTTCATTCAGGAGCAAATGCAGTAACAGGAGACTTTTCCTTAGCTGCTGAGGGGATAAAAATAGAAAATGGAATTTTAACTAGTGCAATAAAACATATAACTATTGCAGGAAACTTCTTTGATTTACTAAATAATATTGAAGAGGTAGGAAATGATTTAGAGGAAAGTGGAGTAACTTCAGGGTATGGTAGTCCAAGTATTCTTATTAAGGAACTTTCTGTAGCTGGAGAATAATATTATTTTTTAGTGGATTTTTATAATAATGGTTGTATCATTTGATACAGCCTTTTTTTATTGATTAATAAGATTAATTTATTTTTTAGGATAAAAGAAATAGCATATAATTATCTGTAAAAATAAAGTGCTAATATGAAAAATATAAAACTTTAGATTAGTGTACAGTGAAATTCTTAGTTTTTTTAATACAATGAAAGTAATAATATAATATTTAAAATGTTTTCATATGATTTTTGATGAACTTGTATACTGTGAGACTTTAAAAATATTAAAGAAGTGTTAACATAAAAATTAGCTGAGATATTTAATATATGTATTTGTAGTAAATAGAATATAACTATTAGATATTTCAGAATAATTTGTTATAAGGAGTGATTATTCATGATAACAAAAGATTTTGAAAAAAAGTTAGAAGAATTAGGAGCATTTGAAATTAGTAATAAGATGTTGGAGTTAGCTAAGAAAAATAAAAAGCACAATACCTTTTTAAATGCAGGAAGAGGAAATCCTAATTGGATAAATACTCAGGGTAGACTAGCATTAAGTAGAATAGTAGAATTTGGTGTAATTGAGTCAAGAAGGACTATGAAAGATGGAAGTTTAGCTGGATATACTATATTAGATGGAATATATGAAAGATTAAAAAACTTTCTAGATGGAAGTCATGAAGTAGATAAGTTTTTATGTGATGCTATAGATTATAGCGCTGAAAATTTAAATGTTGATAAAAATGTTATAGTTAAAGAATTCGTTGATGGTGCAATTGCTAATAATTATCCCGTTCCAAGTAGATGTTTAGTAAATACAGAAAAAATTTTAAACTTATATTTAGAAAAAGAGCTTTATGGTGGAGCTAAAATGGCTAAAGAAACAAATGTATTTCCAACAGAAGGTGGAACAGCAGCAATATGTTATATATTTAATTCACTAAAGGAGAATGGTCTAATAAAATCAGGAGATAAAATTGCTATAAATACTCCAATATTTACACCATATCTACAAATACCACAACTAAAAGATTATGAAATGGTTGAAGTAGATTTAAGATCTAAGGAAAAAAATAATTGGATTATAGATTCTTCTGAATTAGATAAATTAAAAGATGAAAATATTAAGGCTTTATTTTTCGTAAATCCTTCCAATCCTGCATCTAAAGCCTTAAGTGAAGAAGCATTAAATCATATAGCTAATATAGTTAAAGAACGTAAAGATCTAATTATAATAACAGATGATGTTTATGGAACTTTCGTTGAAGATTTTAAAACTATATATTCTGTTGCGCCATACAATACTTTATTAGTGTATTCATTTTCTAAGCTATACGGAGCAACTGGATGGAGATTAGGATTAATAGCTACTAATGAAAAAAATGTTTTTGATGATTTAATAAGCAAGTTGCCAGAAGATAAATTAAAGGATTTAGATGATAGATATGGACTTGTTACATTAGAACCAAGAAAGTTAAAATTTATTGATAGACTTGTTGCAGATAGTCGTTCAGTTGGTCTTTATCATACTTCAGGATTATCAACACCTCAACAAATACAAATGGCTTTATTTGCTTTGAGTGCATTAGTTACAAAAGGTAAAGATCAATATATTGAAAGTTCTAAAAAATTAGTTAGAGCTAGATATCATGATTTATTCTCTACTTTAGGAGTTAAGGAAGATAATAGTAAGGAAAATGCTAAATATTATTCATTAATAGATATTTATGAATTGGCTGAAAATCTATATGATAAAGATTTCAAAGAATATTTAAAGGATAATTTCGAATCAATAGATTTTTTACTACGTTTAGCAGAAATGAATGGTATAGTTTTAATGGAAGGTGTTGGTTTTGGTGCAACTCCTGGAACTTTACGTGTATCAGAGGCTAATTTACCAGATGATTCATACAAAAAAATTGCAAAACAAATTTTAGAGTTGCTTTCTGAATACTATGATAATTATAAAATGCAAAAATAGTATAGAAGGTGATTAATAATGAGGTTTATAATCGATTTTTTGGAAAAGAATCCTAGTGTAGCGATATTCATATGTTTAGCTTTAGGATATTTAGTTGGTAAATTAAGATATAAATCTTTTAGCTTAGGATCAACAGTAGGAACATTGTTAATTGGATTGATTATTGGACAATTTGCTATATTCCATGTATCACCTATAGTTAAAAATATATTTTTTAGTTTCTTCATATTTACAATAGGATATGAAGTAGGACCATCTTTTGTAAATAGTTTGAAGAAATCAGGTGTGAAGCTTATAATACATTCTGTATTTTTTAGTGTAGTTGCTTTTATTGTAGCAATGATATGCTTTAAAATATTTAAGGTTGGACCAGGAGAAGGTGCAGGTATAATATCAGGATCTCTAACTCAGTCAGCGGTTATAGGTACATCAGCTTCTGCTATTAATGCATTAGATATTTCATCAGCTGAAAAGACAGCTATGGAATCTAGAGTTGCCATAGCATATGCTATAACTTATATATTTGGTACTGTGGGGATACTTATATTTTTAAAAAATATAGCACCAATGCTTCTTCATATAAATTTAAAAGAAGAAACTAAAAGAATGATTGAAAAGATTAATTTTAATGGCGATGTATCAAATAAATCTACTATTTTAAAAAATGTAAAAATTCGTTGTTTTATTGTAAATAGTAATTGTTCATTTGTGGGAAAGTCAGTAGGAGAGTTTGAGAATGAATTTAAACATAAAATCACTGTAGAAAAAATATTTGAAAATGATAATGATGTTAAATTTAATCAAGACACAAAAATAAATGTTGGAAACTATATTACTTTAATTGGTGACCTTACAGATATGTTGCAAGCTGCTAGTTCTGGTTTAACAGAAACTTCAGATGAAAAATATTTAAATGTAACATTAAAAAAATCAGAAATAATTCTTACAAAAGAGTTTAACTTGAAAAACCTACAAGAGTTATATAATAACAATATAATACTACTAGGTGTCAAGAGAAATGGTAAGATACTAGATGATGAAAAACAAATGAGAAATGGAGATTTATTAGAAATAATAGGACCAGAACATGCCATAGAAAGAATAATTAAAAAGTTTGGTTATATAAAGGATACAGGATCAGAAACAGATGTTAGTTACCTAACTTTTGGTATTATAGTTGGTGTAATTATAGGTACTTTTGCATTAACTATACACAATGTTCCATTAACCTTAGGTAGCGGTGGAGGAGCCTTGTTCTCTGGTTTATTATTTGGATGGTACCAAAATAAACATCCTCATTTTGGAGAGATACCAAAATCAACTCGTTGGTTTTTAAAGAGTGTGGGATTAAACTTATTTATTTCAGTTGTTGGACTTGAAGCTGGAAGTGCATTTATTCCAGCCTTAAAATCTATGGGATTTGTGGTTCTTTTAATAGGGATTGCAGTATCTTTAATTCCACATGTTTTATCATTATATTTTGGTAAATATGCTTTGAAATTAGAACCGGTAGATATAATAGGATCACTTTGTGGTGCTGGTACAATAACAGCTGCATTAAATGCAATTGTTGAAGATAATGGAAGTAGTATATTTGCTTTAAGCTATACCCCTTCTTATGCTGTAGGAAATATATTGATAACAATTATGGGACCACTTGTTATTGGTTTATTATTTTAGTAAATTACTAAAAAGACAAGCTTTTATTAGTTTGTCTTTTTTTTATAATATTTTAACTTTCATTGTATCGATTAATAATGGTCTTTTAGAAAATAAATATATAGTATAATTAATTTATGTATTTAGCCGAACACTATTGATCTAGAGATAATAAATGCATGTTTAAATATTGATAGTGTTAATTTGAGTGCAATATGTGTAAATAATTAAAAGGGAGATGATGTTTATGAAGGAAAGTTTAATAAAAAAGGGATATTACAATTCTCCTATAGGAATTTTAGAGATAATAGAGTCAGAGGGATATATAATAGAGATTAATTTTGTAGAAGATGATAATTGTTTAGAAGAGGTTATTAGTAAAGAGATAGAAAAGTGTAAAATAGAATTAGAAGAGTATTTTAGTGGTAGAAGAAGTGAGTTCTCAGTAAAGATTGATTTAGCAAAGGGAACTGAATTTCAAAGAAAGGTATGGAATGCTTTAAGGGATATTCCATATGGAGAGACAGTTTCATATAAAGAAATAGCGAGAAAATAGGAAATCCAAAGGCTGTTAGGGCTGTAGGAGGAGCAAATAATAAAAATCCTATTCCTATAATAATTCCTTGTCATAGAGTTATAGGAAAAGATGGATCATTAACAGGATATGGTGGAGGATTAAGTAAAAAAGAATGTTTACTTAATTTAGAGCATGAAAATAAGTAGTATTTAGCAAATAATTTTGTTGGTTTATAAATTGGAAGGAGAGAAATATTGAATAGAGCGAAAGAGATTTTAAAAAGTTTTTACGGATATAGTGAGTTTAGAAAAGGACAAGAGGAAATAATAAATGAGATTATAAGTGGAAATGATGTTGTAGCTATAATGCCAACTGGTGGAGGAAAATCAATCTGTTATCAAATTCCTGCATTGATTTTAGAGGGGGTTACAGTTGTAATTTCACCACTTATTTCTCTTATGAAAGACCAAGTTGATGCCATAAATAGTATGGGAATAGAGTCAGCATATATAAATTCTACTCTTAGTAATGAAGAGATAAATAATATATTTCAAAGTGTTAAAGATGGACATATAAAAATATTATATGTGGCACCTGAAAGACTTGAATCTATGGAGTTTTTAAATTTAGTTTCTAATATAGATATTTCACAAGTGGCTGTTGATGAGGCTCATTGCGTTTCTCAATGGGGACATGATTTTAGAAGTAGTTATAAATTTATTGGAAGGTTTATAAATCTTTTAAGAAAAAGACCTGTAGTTTCAGCCTTTACAGCAACTGCAACAGAGGAAGTTAGAAAAGATATTGTAAAATTACTTGAGCTTAATGATCCAAAGGTTTTTGTTTCTGGATTTGATAGGGATAATCTAAAAATAATAATAGAAAAGGGAGTTAACAAGGCTCACTATATATTAGATTATTTAAAAGAAAATAAGGATGTTTCAGGAATTATTTATTGTGCTACTAGAAAAGAGGTAGACTCCTTATGTGAACTTATAAATTCAAGGGGAATAGGGTGCACAAAATATCATGCTGGACTTTCAGATGAGGAAAGAAAGAAAAATCAAGAGGATTTTGTTTTCGATAAGGTAAGTGTAATGGTTGCTACTAATGCCTTTGGAATGGGCATAGATAAGCCAAATATAAGATATGTAATTCACAATAATATGCCTAAAAACATAGAAGGATATTATCAGGAAATAGGAAGAGCGGGAAGAGATGGAGAGAAATCAGAGTGTATTCTTATTTTTTCACCAGGAGATGTTCAGACACAGAAATATATAATAGAAACTGGTACCTTAAATCCTGAAAGAAAGATAAATGAATTAAGTAAGCTACAAACAATGATGGATTTAGTTTATTCTAATGGATGTTATAGAAGATTTATACTTAATTATTTTGGAGAAGACCTAGAGGAAGACTGTTATAATTGTAGCAATTGTGAAATGGAAGGAGAATTAGTTGATAAAACAATAGATGCTCAAAAAGTTATTTCCTGTGTTTATAGGATGAAAAGACCCTTTGGAATAGGGGTAATAATAGATGTTTTAAGAGCCTCAAAAAATAAAAAGATAATTGACTTAGGGTTAGATCAGCTAAGTACCTATGGCATAATGAAGGATTATTCTAAAGAAGGGCTTAAGGACTTTATAAATACTCTAATTTCACATAGATATATAGATTATATAGGGGAGTACCCTGTAGTTAGACTTAATCAAAGTTCCATAGATATTCTTAAGGGTAATGAAAAAGTTATGTTTAAGGAAAAAATAAAAGCTAAGAGCGTATCTAAAAATAATGAATTGTTTGATTTATTAAGAAGCTTAAGAAGAGAAATTGCTTTAGAAGAAGGGGTGCCTCCATATATAGTATTTGGTGATAATACACTTAAAGAGATGAGTGTAAGAATACCAGTAAATGAGAGTCAACTTTCAGAAATAAGTGGTGTTGGGGAAAAGAAAATACTTAAGTATGGAGAAATGTTCTTAAATGTAATAAAGGAATATGTTAAGGTAAACAATATTGAGGTTAAGTGGGAATCAGGATTAAAAATTAATAAGGATGAGCTAGAAGAAAAGTTTAAAAAAGGTAATGGTAAGGATGGAAAGAAAAAATCCTTTGAAATTACCATAGATATGCTTAGAGAAGGGGAAAAATTTCATAACATTGCAAAGGAAAGAGAGCTTTCTATTACTACAGTACTTTCTCATATTCAGCAATATTTAGAAGAGGGAAATAAAATAGACTTTGAAATAGATTTTGATTCCTTATTTTCAAAAAGGGAAGAAGAATTGGTTTTAGACGCCATAGATAAGGTTGGGTATAGCAAGTTAAAACCTATTAAGGAAAATCTAGAAGAGGATGTTTCCTATGAAAAAATAAGATTTATAGTTACTAAATTAACTATAAACAATCTAAGAAAAGAATAGTATAAAGTAAAAGAAAAAATATAAAAGATCTTTATATTTAAGTTAAAATAAGAATAAGTAAAATTAAGTGTAATTAGAGGATTTCTAATAATAAATCTAACTTTTTGTCATAATAAAATTAAGCAAAATTAAGAGGAACTATATATTTTTTATAGTTCCTTATTTATTATAAAGTATTATATTTTGAAACACAGCTTTGTTTTTACTTGTATTTTTATAGATATGGTTTTTATTAGCCATAAATCTAATTGAATGTTCCTTTTTAAGAACAAAGGTCTCAGTATCTATCTCTATTTCAATTTTTCCCTCTGTAACTATGATATATTCTTCAACGCCATCATTATGAGGTTTTGATATGTGATTACATCCAGGTTCTAGTTCTATAGTAAAGACTTCAAATCCCTCTTTAGGATCAAAGGGGAAAATAGGATATAATTTCATTTTATTATCATCCTCTATTATTGGAGTAATATCTCTTTGATATATTACTTTTAAATCTTCTTTATTTTCATCAATAAACATTGAAAAAGATACCTTTAATCCATTAGCAATTTTCCATAAGGTTGAAACTGTTGGGTTTGATTGCCCTCTCTCTATTTGACCTAACATGGCCTTACTAACCCCTGTTATTTCAGAAACTTCACTTAAACTTAAATTTCTATTATTTCTTATAGTTTTTAGCCTATTTCCTATAATTAAATTCAAATCTTCCATTACAAAACTCCTTGTATTTTAAGGCTTATATCTTTCATTAATATATATAATTCTATAATATTATGTTGCTTTTGTAAATTACATATCGTACAATATAACATATTAAGTATGTTATATTATACGATATTTGTTAGGAGGAGTAATTTTGAAAAAAGCACTTACATATGGAATAGGATCGGCGTTCTTTTTTTCATTCACTTTTATATTAAATAGAAGCATGAATATTTCAGGAGGGAGCTGGATTTGGAGTTCATCTTTACGTTATATTTTTATGTTGCCTATTTTATTTTTTATTGTACTTACAAAGAATCAATTAATTGATGTTTTAAAAAGTATAAAAAATAGTTCTATTAAATGGATTCTTTGGAGCACAGTAGGATTTGGATTGTTTTATGCACCCTTAAGTTTTGCATCAGAATATGGTGCATCTTGGCTTGTCGCAGGAACTTGGCAAATAACTATAATTGCAGGAGCACTTATGTCTCCGTTATTTTTTAAATACATAGAAACTGAAAGTGGAATAGTTAAAGTAAGAAATAAAATCCCCAAAAAAACTTTAATAATATCTTCAATAATTTTAATAGGAATATTTCTAATGCTTTTTGGAGAAGCAGAACATATTTCTTTCTTAAAAAGTTTTTTAGTAATAATACCTGTCATTATAGCAGCATTTTCTTATCCTCTTGGAAATCGTAAAATGATGGAATTTTGTAGTGAGGATCTTAATACTATTCAAAGAGTTTTTGGAATGACTTTATGTAGCATGCCTTTTTGGATTATATTATCCATATATGGAATATCATCAGTTGGTTTTCCTAGTACACAACAAATTTTTCAAACATTTTTAGTAGCTATTTTTTCAGGGGTTATTGCTACAATATTATTTTTTAAGGCAACTGATATTGTAAGCAAAGATGCACATAAACTTGCAGTAATAGAATCAACTCAGTCTGGAGAAGTAATATTTACGGCCTTAGGTGGGATTTTTATACTTAATGATAGAGTACCAGGGGTGTTTGGAGTAATTGGAATAGTATTAGTTGTCTTTGGAATGATTTTAAATAGCCTTAGTAGAGAAAATTCTAATTAAATATAACCTATTATAGAAATATACTAACCTAGATTTATTACAAAATATTTAATAAACAAAAGATATATTATTAGGATATATGAATGATAATTTTCAAATAATAAGGAATAAGTATTTTGTATAAAATGAGGTGAAAGTATGGAAATAAGAAATAATAAGGGATATGGAAAACTTAAAACTGTAATAGTGTGTTATCCTTGTAATTTTAAAGTTAAAGGGAAGGTACAAATAAATTATCCTTTAATGTATGAACAATACAATAATTTTATAAATTTAATTAGCAGAGAAGGGGTTAAAGTTCAACTTTTAGAACCTATATATGGAGAGAATCAAGTTTTTACAAGGGATGTAGGTTTTGTTATAGGTGATATATTGTTCATTTCTAAGATGAGCAATAAAGAGAGAATAGAAGAAACTAAAGCCTTAGAAAAGTACATAAAAAATCATAACTTAAAAGTATATAGAATGGAGAATAAAATAGAAGGTGGAGATGTAATAGTATATGAAAATTACATCTTTGTAGGATTAAGCGAAAGAACTAGCTTAGAAGCGATTAAGGAACTAAAAGAATATATAAATGAATATAATATGGGATATGAAATTATAGAAATAAATTTTAATAAGGAAAAGATGCTTCATTTAGATTGTGTTTTTAATATATTAGGTAAGGATCAATGCATAATTAGTGATTACTTATATGATAAAGATAAAATTAAAAAGAGAATAAAAACTTGTTATAACATTGATAAAAAGACATCTGAAGAACTAGGAGCTAATATAGTAGCCTTAGGTGATGGGAGAATATTGACTTCAAATAAAACAGTGTTTGATATGTTAAAAAATGCTGATTTTGAAGTGTTTTATTTGGATTATTCAGAGATTTTAAAAGCTGGTGGAGGATTTACATGTAGTACTTTATATTTTTATATTGAATAATTTTTACTGAGATTTATTTCTTATTAAGAATCATGTTATTATTATATAGTGTTTTTTATCTGATGAATTCTTTAGTCATTAGATAAATTTTCAAAAAATAAAATATATGAATTAGGGGGAGATTTTTTGTTTGGACTTTCACCAATGTATTTTGGAGTCTATTTCTTTGTTACAGCTTTGATTATATTAGGAGTAACTTTATTTCTAAAAAAGAAGCTAGTAGGTAAAGATAGAGAATTTTACAAGGTATTATTAGTTTTATGTATTCCAATAATAGTTCAAAACTTTATATCAACTTCTGTAAATGTAATTGATACAGTTATGATAAGTAGTTTAGGTGAGGAATCTATAGCAGCTGTTGGAGTAGCTAATCAGGTATTTTTCTTATTTAATATGGGATTAATAGGATTAACAGGAGCTACAGGACTTTTCATATCTCAATTTTATGGGAGTAATGATAGAAAAAGTATAAAGAAAGTTATGGGACTAAGTACTATTTTATGTGTGGGATTTAGTTTTATTTTCTTTGTTTTAGCATTTTTCTTTCCAGAGCTTATAATAGGAATCTTTTCTACTGACCCAAAAGTAGTTGAACTTTGTAAAAATTATTTAGTTGTTATTGCTATTTCATATCCTTTAACAGCCTTGAGCATGGTAATAAGTGCAGGGGCTAGGGCTGTGAGAAATCCTAAACTAGGAATGTTTTGTAGTGGAGCTTCTCTTATTATAAATATTATATTTAATTATTGCTTAATATTTGGAATAGGTATATTCCCAGAGTTAGGTGTTAAGGGAGCAGCTATCTCTACTGTATTTGCCAGAATAATAGAATGCTTATTACTAGTTGGATATGTTATTTTAAAAGATAAAGATTATATAATTAAGTTTAATATAAATGATATTAAAGGAATAAATAAAGACTTTTTCAAAGTTTATATGTCTAAGGGAATGCCTATATTTATAAATGACTTCGCTTGGGCTATTGGATCAGTTTCATACTCTGTAGCTTATGCAATGGTTGGCACATCAGCAATAGCAGCAAGTCAGATTGCAACTAGCACAGCTAATTTATTTATAATGTTAGCTATGTGTATTGCTACTGGAGCAGCTATTATGCTTGGAAATGAGCTTGGTGCAGATAATACTGATAGAGCTATAGATTATTCTAATAAGTTTTCTAAGATAGTTTTTGTTGTGGGAAGTATTTTAGGAGGAATGTTAATATTAAGTATTCCAATATTACTTAAAGTTTATAGTACATCTTCAACTATGGCTGGAGATTTAACTAAAATTTTTGTAATAATGGGAGTTCTAATGGGCTTAAAATCATTTAATATTCTGGTCATTGTAGGAATATTAAGAAGTGGAGGAGATACAAAGTATGCCTTTGCACTAGAGTTTGGGTGTATGTGGCTTGTATCAATACCATTAACATTCTTTGGAGCAATAAATGGCTTTCCAATATATATGTTAGTATTATTTACTTATTCAGAAGAAATAGTTAAAGCCATCTTTGGATTACCTAGAGTTTTATCAAAGGTTTGGGTAGTTAATTTAACTAAAGACATAGAAATAAGTGGGTAATAGTATTTAAAAAATAGAAAGTATATTAACTTAGTTAAGAGGTTACATTCATATTAAGTGAGTGTAACCTTTTTTATTTTAAAATATATTAATATTTTCTCCTTGACTCTAACATTGTGTTAGGGAGTAATATAAATTCCAGGAGGTGGTTATATGTATAGAGTTAAGGAAGTTTCAGAATTAACAGGAATCTCAGTTAGAATGCTACATCATTATGATAAAATAGGACTTTTAAGACCTACAGCTATAAGTGAATCAGGATATAGATTATATGATGACAATGATCTAAAGCTTATTCAACAGATATTAATTTACCGCGAATTAGATTTTTCTTTAAAAGAAATAAAAGAGATTTTAAGTGATGAAAATTTAGACCTAAAGGAAACCTTAAGGATACAAAAACAATTCATAATAGATAAGAGAAATAGATTAAATAAAATAGTTGAGACCATAGAAAACACAATTAAAGATATGGAAGGGGAATTTATAATGAATAAAAAAGGTATGTTTGAAGGATTTGATCTAGAAAAACACAATAAACTTTATGAGGAAGAAGTAGAAAATAAGTATGGAAAAAGTGATGCTTATAAGGAGTCAAAGGAAAAAACAAGTAAATATTCAAAAGAAGACTGGAATAATATAATGGGAGAAATAGATGATTTATATAAAAGTTTAGCAGAACTTATGGATAGAGAGGTTTCAGATGAAGAGGTTCAGAGTTTAGTTCATCAGTGGAGAATGCTTATAAGTAAAAATTTCTACCAATGTAGTATTGAGATGTTTAAAGGACTTGCAGATATGTATATCTATGATGAAAGATTTACTAAGAATATAGATAAATATGGAGAAGGATTTACTAACTTTTTAAGTGAGGCAATGAATTATTATTGCAATAAAAATTAATGTTTATTTTAAACAAATAAAATAAAACTTAAAATAATTAATAATAATATTAAATAAATCAATATATAAATTAATAAAATTAATTTATATATTGATTTTTATTAATTTAAGATAGTATAATGTATATAAAAGGAGGTGCTTTTTTGAGATACGTAAGACCAAGCAAATGTCCAGTGTGTAATAGTGAATTAAAAATAGTTAAATTAGAATGTGAAAAATGTAAAACTAAAATTGAAGGTGAATTTAAGGGCTGTGATTTTTGTAATTTAACTCCAGAAGAGCAATATTTTCTAAAGATATTTGTTAAGTGCAAAGGAAGTATAAAAGAAATAGAAAAAGAACTAGATATATCCTATCCCACTGTAAAGAGTAGATTAAACCAACTAATAACAGCTTTAGGGTTTGAAGATAAAGAATTAGAAGATGAAAAAAAGGATAAAAAAAGGGAGAGGGGGATTATACTTGGAAAGCTAGATAGAGGAGAAATAACATCTAGTGAAGCTTTAAAGGAATTAGAGAAATTAAAATAAAGGGGGAGAATTTTTATGGATGAAAAGAAAAAAATATTAGAAATGATAAGTGAAGGTAAGATTAGTCCAGAAGAGGGAATGGAGTTATTAAATGCCTTAGGGGAAAATAAAGAAGAGTTTATTATAAAGAAAAAGATATATAAAACACTTAAAGTTAAAGTTGAAGTTGAAAATGAGGAAGTAAAAGTTAATTTAAGTATTCCTCTAAGTTTAATAAAGGTTGCTAGTGGGTTTACTAAATTTATACCAGAAGATGCTATGAATAATATTGAAAAAGGTGGAGTTAATTTAAAGGATATTGACTTTAAAAAAGTAATTGAAGAAATTGAAAATGGTGAATTAGATGATCCAACTATTTGTAATGTTGATATAAACGATAAAGATGATGGAAAAGTTATAGTAAAAATTTATGTTGACTAAGAAAAATTTTGTTTATATAAAAATAAGTTTACCTAGTATTAACTGGTTAAGAATTAGCCTTCCTATTGCTGTGATTAATCTTATATTAAATGATATTATAGATTTATTAAGTTTTCTAAAGTGGATATTTAGATTAAGAAAATTAGAAAATTATATTAATTATCTATATGGTGCTTTAGAAGCATTAAAGGAATTTAGAGAGTGTGAAGAAAGTGAAATTCTTGATTTGAGTTTAGGAAAAGAAAATATAAGTATAAAAATTAAACTAGTATAGGAGGAAAAATGAGGAGAATAATTAGTAATTTTTTTATTAACCTAATGGTTGTATTGATATTAATTTACCTTTTTAATCTTGGAGAAGCAAAAAGTGTGCTAAATATAGTTCTATTTTCAGCAATTTTTACTATACTAGGATTTACTTTAAGACCTATTCTTCAAATTATATCTTTGCCAATTACAGTTCTTACTTTTGGAGTATTTCTTTTTCTAGTAAATGTATTTATAGTATATATAGCCGATATATTTACTATTGGATTTAATATATCTGGATTTTTAAATAATCTAATAGTATCAATAGTATTATTTATAGCAAGTTTTATAGTTAATAAGTATAGATTAAAAATTAAAATTAAAAAAATTAACAAAACAGTATAAAAAAGAAGAACCCATTTATATTTTGATAAATAGTTATTATCTAAATATAAATGGGTTCTTTTAGTTTTATTATGGTTAATTTAAGTCTACACAAATATTTTCTAACTCTTCTTTATTAATAATTTTTATTTCATTTTTATCTTTTAGGATTATTCCTTTTTCAATTAATTTATTTAAAACTCTGTTTAAATGACGATAACTTGTACCTAATAAATCTGCTAAATTTGAATAATTATCAATTCTAATTATATGCTTACTATTCATTGCTAAAAGATAACTAGCAAGTTTATTTTCAAGTGGATAAGTAATAGTTATGGAACTTGTTACAGAGCATTTTGCAAGTTTGCTTGAAAGGTTTTTAGTTATGTACATAAGAAAATTAAGGTCTTTAAGAGCTATTGAATTTACGGCTTGTATAGGAATAGCTATACAAAGACTAGATTTTAATGCTTTAACATTACAGTTTGCCTTTATTTTAGATATTACCTCTAAATCACCTATTAATTGGACAGGTTCGTAAAATTCTAAAAGTAAAGACTTCCCATTAGGCAAGGTTTTGTATACCTTTGCTTTGCCATGAACAAAAAAGTAAAAGTAGTTAAGTTCTTCATTCATAAAGCATATATGCTCATTTTTTTTAAACATATGAAGTTCTAAAAAAGGCATAATTTCTTGTGAAAATATGGAATTAAGTTCGTATTTATTTATTAATTCAAGTAGTTTTTCTTCGTTTTTTACCAATATCAATGGCCTACCTCCTATAAAAGCAAATATTATAAGACATATGTCATAACTATACATATAGTATACATGATAAAATGAATTTGTTAATAGGTATAAGTAAAATGTTTACTGAATTAACAATAAAATTGCCTTAATACTTTAAATTCTATAAAAGAGTGGTAAGCAAATTGATGCTAACCACTCTTTGTTTTTTAAATAGTACTTATTTCAAAAAATAAATCCTCATCTTCCTTAAAACTATATGAGTAATATGAATTATTCCATTCATTTATATCAATAATATTTTTGAGTGAAATTTTAGAGGAAAGGTTGTCTAAAAAATCGTAATAGATATTCTTAGTACTTTGAATATTCTTGATTTTAAACAATTCTATTATGTCTTTAAAATAATTTTCAACATAAGGAGTAATAAAAGGATATAAGTCACATTGATTATTTAGATAGTTATAAAGAGGTTCTTTCTTGTAATCCCAATCTAAATAAAGTTCAATCAATTTTTCACTTATACTAAAAGGTATATTGGATTTTATGGCATTACAACTTATAAAATCATCATTTATTGTACAAACCTTAATCATACATTCACCTGATTCCCTCATAATAATCCTCCTATAAAGCTATATAAGTGGTTTCATATTAATTTAGGCATTAATAGTTTTTTGTTTTGGAGGAGTATTTTATTAAAACAAAATAAAATTTAATATTAATGCCTAAATGAGATGGCTTTTAAAGGTTTTATTACTATATAATATGAAAAAATACTAAAAAGTATTCTGAATTATCTGAAAATTTAGAAAATAATTTAAGGATAATAATTATTATAAAAAAAGAGTTTGACATATAAATGAGAGAGAATTAAAATATTATTATGCGAACTTATGTTTGGTTTTAGAAGAGACTAATCTGGTAATAATATAATGAAATGACTTAAATAATTTTTCATGTAAAACTAAATAAATTATACTTATTAAAGTTATATTACTGCTTTGATTAGAGATTTACATAACAAATAGCAAATAAAGATAGGGTTTAATTGGTAGGCTTATAGTCTTACTAAAGTTTATATGTTTATTAAGGAGATTTTTATGAAGGATAAGATAATAGTAAAAGGAGCAAAAGTACATAATTTAAAAAATGTAAGTTTAGAAATTCCTAGAGATAAGCTTATTGTTTTTACAGGACTTTCAGGTTCAGGTAAAAGTTCTTTAGCTTTTGATACAATTTATGCAGAAGGACAAAGAAGATATGTAGAATCTTTATCATCTTATGCAAGACAATTCTTAGGACAGATGGATAAACCAGATGTTGAGTCCATAGAAGGACTTTCACCTGCTATATCTATTGACCAAAAGACAACTTCTAGGAATCCAAGATCCACTGTAGGTACAGTAACAGAAATATATGATTATTTAAGATTATTATATGCAAGAGTGGGAGTGCCACATTGTCCTAAGTGTGGAAAAGAAATAACTCAACAATCTGTGGATCAAATAGTAGATCAAATTATGGAATTGCCAGAGAGAAGTAAAATAATGATCTTGGCTCCAATAATAAGAGGAAGAAAAGGAACTCATGAAAAAGTTCTTGAAAATATAAAAAAGCAAGGTTTTGTTAGGGCTAGAATAGATGGAGAAATTTATGATTTAACAGAAGATGAGATAAAACTTGAAAAAAATATAAAGCATAATATAGAAGCTGTAGTTGACAGAATAATTGTTAAGGACGGAATAGAAGGTAGATTAACAGATTCTATAGAAACATCTCTTAAAATGGCTGAAGGATTAGTTTTAGTTAATATAATAGGGGAGGAAGATAGAATTTATAGTGAACATTTTGCTTGTGCTGACTGTGGTATAAGCATAGATGAACTTGCACCAAGAATGTTCTCATTTAACTCGCCCTTTGGAAAGTGTGAAAGATGTGATGGATTAGGAACTTTAATGGAAATTGATGAGGATTTAGTGGTTCCTAATAAAGATTTAAGCATAAGAGGAGGGGCTATTTCTACTTGGGGAGACTCAAGAATGAAAGAAGAATCTTGGACTTATTGCGTTCTTAAAGCTTTAATGGAAAAGTATAACTTTGATTTAGACACTCCATATAAGGATTTACCTAAGAAGGTTCAAGAGGTTTTGATGTATGGAGAGCCAGAAAAATTAAAGGTTACATATACAAAAGAAAATGTAACGGCTGTATATAATCATTCCTTTGAGGGAGAAATAAACAATTTAAGAAGAAGATATATGGAAACTAACTCAGATACCATGAAGGCTGAAATAGAAAAATATATGAGTGATAATCCATGTCCTAAATGTAAGGGTGCAAGGCTTAAGCCAGAAGCTTTAGCTGTTACAGTGGGAGGAAAAAATATATTTGAATTCACAAGCATGGCTATAAGAGAAGAGTTAGATTTTATAAACTCAATAAATTTCTCAGAAAAAGATAAGATAATAAGTAGTCAAATTATAAAAGAAATTCAATCTAGATTAAGTTTCTTAATAAATGTTGGCTTAGATTACTTAGATTTAGCTAGAAAAGCAGGAACTTTATCTGGGGGAGAAGCTCAGAGAATAAGACTAGCTACTCAAATAGGATCTCAACTTATGGGAGTATTATATATATTAGATGAGCCTTCAATAGGATTACATCAAAGGGATAACGATAGACTTATATCTACGTTAAAACAACTTAGAGATGTGGGAAATACCCTTATAGTAGTAGAGCATGATGAAGATACTATGAGAGAAGCAGATTACATAGTTGATATAGGGCCAGGAGCAGGAGAGCATGGTGGAGAGATAGTTGCCTCAGGAACTTTAGATGAAATAATGTCAAATGAAAATTCCTTAACTGGTAAGTATTTAACTGGGGCTAAAAAGGTTGAGCTTCCAGAGGAAAGAAGAAAAGGCAATGGAAATTTCATAACAGTTAAGGGTGCTAAGGAAAATAACTTAAAAAATGTTACTGCTAAATTTCCTTTAGGAACTTTAACTATGGTTACTGGAGTTTCAGGATCAGGAAAGAGTACTTTAGTTAATGAAATTCTTTATAAAGGATTAAATAAAATCGTAAATAAAGCTAAGGATTTACCAGGAAAGTTTAAAGAAATAACAGGCTATGAAAATATTGATAAGATTATTGATATAGATCAAAGTCCTATAGGAAGAACTCCAAGAAGTAACCCAGCTACCTATACTGGAACCTTTGATATAATAAGAGAGCTTTTCTCACAAACTCAAGAAGCTAAAATGAGAGGGTATAAACCAGGAAGATTTTCTTTCAATGTAAAAGGTGGAAGATGTGAAGCTTGTAGTGGAGATGGAATAATAAAAATAGAAATGCAGTTTTTATCTGATGTTTATGTTCCATGTGAAGTTTGTAAGGGAAAAAGATATAATAGAGAGACCTTAGAAGTTAAATACAAAGGTAAAAATATAGCTGATGTATTAAACATGACTGTTGAGGAAGCTTTAGAGTTCTTTGAAAATATTCCAAGAATAAAAAATAAGCTTCAAACCTTAATGGATGTTGGTTTAGGATATATAAGATTAGGTCAACCTTCAACTCAATTATCAGGTGGAGAAGCTCAAAGAATTAAATTAGCCTATGAATTATCTAAGAGAAGTACAGGAAAAACCTTATATATCTTAGATGAACCTACAACAGGCCTTCATATACATGATGTAAATAGACTTGTAAAAATACTTCAAAGATTAGTTGATGGAGGAAATACAGTAATAGTAATTGAGCATAATTTAGATATGATTAAATGTGCAGATTATATAGTTGATTTAGGTCCAGAAGGCGGAGATAAAGGTGGAACTATTATTGCCACAGGAACTCCTGAGAAAATAACAGAGGTTAAGGAATCTTATACAGGTAAATATTTAAAGAAATATCTTTAATAAGGAATATAATTTTAAAAAGTAAATATATTATTTAAGAATAGATTAATCTAAATAGCTACCAGAATTTATGGCTATAAATTCTGATAGCTATCTTTTATTGATAGATATTATATTAAGTTAGTAAGTTAATGGTTATAAAATTAAAATAATGTTAGAAAAATATAAAAAGAAGTAAAATTAAAATATAAATATCATAATTTTCCCTTTTTTAGATGATATAATAATTAGGGATTTTAATTATGATTATGAAATTGTAATCTTTTATTGTATAATCAAGTTATTAAATAAAGTAAAATATAAAAGAAATATAAAATATGTAGAGGTGAAGTGATGTTTTCGAAACTAATGACATGGGTTTTTGGAATAATATTTATAGTAATACTATATTCCATAATTTATTATGCATTAAAGATAATGTATAAAGATGTTAAAGGCGGGAAAAAGAAGAAAGCCCCTGGAAAGAAAGCACATGGATTAGAAGTCTTAAAGACAATCTCTAATGGAACTCTAGGCATTGGCTCGGTTATACCAGTGACGAGTACTATATCTATTGGTCGAAGAGAAGATAATTCAATTGTGCTAAATGATCAGTTTGTATCATCATATCATGCTAAAATTTATGTTAAAAACAATGATTTTTATTTAGAAGATTTAGCAAGTACAAATGGTACATTTATAAATGACTCAAAAGTAGAGGGAAGAGTGAGATTAAAAGTAAATGATCAAATAAGAATGGGAAGCACCGTATTTAAGGTTATAGGATAAAAGAGGTGATAATATGAATACTACTTTAAAGTATGAAAAAAGGATGTTGCTATTAGTCTATCTTTTATGCTTAGCCTTATTTACTAATATAGCTGTTAAGCAAACCCCTATAGACAAAATGGCCTTTATAATAGCAGGTATATTAATAATTATTATTGGGTTTTCACATTTTATAATAAGAAAGTTTTATCCTGATGGGGATAAATATATGCTTATTTTTGCATCGGTTTTAGCTGTAGTTGGAATAGCAGTTCTTTATAGATTAGATCCTAAATTAGCAATTAAGCAATTAGTTTGGTTTAGTTTAGGAATAGCCCTTTATATGGGAATTGTAATAGTTATGCCAGATTTAAAAAGTTTTGCTAAGTATAAGTATATTTATATGGGTGGTACTTTAATTTTTATGGCTATGGCTATGATTATTGGTAAAACTGTAAATGGTTCAAAAAACTGGGTTTATATAGGTAGCTTTGGTTTTCAACCTTCTGAAATAGGTAAAATATTTTTAATACTTTATTTAGCATCTGCTTTAATGAAGTATGAAAAGAAAGATAATATAAAATATGAATTTAAACAACTTTTAGAGCCTGCATTAGTTGTAATGTACTCTTTAGGATTTATGGTTTTACAAAAAGACTTAGGATCAGCTCTTATGTTCTTCTTTGTATCTATAACTATGCTTTACATAGCTACTTGTAATTGGAAGTATGTTGGTACTGGATTAGTATTATTTTCACTAGGTGGAACAGTAAGTTATTTCTTGTTTAGCCATGTTAAAAAAAGAGTAATGATTTGGAAAGATGTTTGGAAATATGCTAGCAATGAAAGTTATCAGATAGTTCAAGGATTTTATGCCATGTCTTTAGGTGGAATGTTTGGGACAGGGCTTTATAATGGTTATCCTAAATTAGTACCTTTTGCATCTACGGATTTCATATTTACATTAATAGCACAAGAGTTAGGTCTTGTTTTTGGTATAGGATTACTATTATTATATTTCTTATTATTCTATAGAGGAATAAGAGCGGCATTAAATACAGATGATCCATTTTCACAATTAAATGCTGTTGGATTTAGTACACTTATAGTTGCTCAAGTTTTAGTAATTATAGGAGGAGTATTTGCAGTAATTCCATTAACAGGTATAACTTTACCTTTAGTTAGTTATGGTGGAACATCTATGCTTACAGTGTTCATCGCCTTAGGAATACTTCAGAAAATTTCAGAGGAGGGACTAAGATAGATGGCAAAGAAAAAAGATTTATCAGGAAGTATAAAAAAAGTTATGTTTGTCTATTTAGTGCTATTAGTAGGGCTTATAAGTTATATAGCTTACTTCCAATTAATACAAGTTCCAAAGATAGCTGAGATGGATAGCAACTCTGCTGTTATGGCTGCTCAGAACGAGGTCATAAGAGGAGAAATAAAAGATAGAAATGGAAATGTTCTAGCTAAAAGTACTAAAAGTGGTGATTTAACTCAAAAAAGAGAATATCCTTATGGGGAAATATATTCTCATCCAATTGGATATGCTAGTGGAATATATGGAAATGCAGGTTTAGAAGGAGCATATTCAAAAGAGTTAACTACTTATGAGAATGTATCATTAAAAGCTTTCTTAAAATCATTTAACTTTAAAAAAGATTTTAAAGAAAGAAATGAATTAGATAAAAAAGTAGGAAATAGTATTGTAACAACTTTAGATACTGATTTACAGAAGGCAGCATATGCAGCTTTAGGAGCTAATAGAGGGGCTGTAGTTGCTTTAGATCCTAAGACTGGAGCGGTGTTAGCAAGTGTTTCAAAGCCAGGATTTAATCCTAATAACATGAAAGAAACATATGAAATTGCTAATAACCCTAATGGAAATCCTAAGGATGCCATATTAGTTGATAGAGCTTTAAATGGTCAATATCCTCCAGGATCTACATTTAAGGTTGTAACTTTAACATCTGCTTTAGAAAATCTTCCAGGGGTAACTGAAAGAACCTTCAATGATACTGGTTCTATAAATGTTGGTACAAAAGATTTACCAAATGAAAATGGAAATGCTTATGGAAATATAAGCTTAAGAAAAGCTTTATCAGTTTCAAGTAACGTAGTATTTGGAGGAATTCTTGGAGAAGAGCTTGGAAACAAAAAACTAAGAGAGACAGCAGAAAAGTATGGATTTAATAAAGATTTATATTTAGGAAATCTTAAAGCTTATTCTGGAAGTTTCCCAGATAGAAAAACTGTTGACAAAGGGCTTATAGCTTATGATGCTATAGGTCAAGGGGAAGTTTTATCAAGTCCTATTGAAATGGCAATGGTTGCAGCAACAGTGGCTAATAATGGGGTTAGAATGGAACCTTATATAGTTAGTAAAGTTGTGGATAAAGATGGGGATACTGTAAAAGAGTTTAACTCAACTAAAAAAGATACGGTTATGAGCAAAGAACAAGCTCAAATCATAAATGAATATATGCAAGGCGTTGCAAAAGATAGAATAAATGATAACTGGGGATATTTTAAAGGAATGAATGTGGCAGCTAAGACTGGTACAGCACAGGTTCCTGATGGAAATTCTCATGCATGGTTAATAGCTTTTGCTCCAGCTGATGATCCTAAAATAGCTGTTGCAACAATAGTTGAAAATGGTGGCTCAGGTTCAAAGGTGGCAGCCCCTGTTACAGCTAGGGTAATGCAAGCATATTTTAATAAATAATTATAGAATATAACTAAATACTTAATAAAAAAATAATCGCCCTAATATTACTATGAGAAATAGTATGTTAGGGCGTATTAATTTATAGTGATTTTACATAAATGTTATTTAATTTATAAAAATAAGTTTTATAATAAAAGATGCGAGGTGATAATGATGTTTGATTTTCAACACCAATTAAAGATATTGCCTGATAAACCAGGAGTTTATATAATGAAAAATTCTCTTGGAGAAGTTATTTATGTAGGAAAAGCAAAGGTATTGAAAAATAGAGTAAGGCAATATTTTCAAAACTCTAAGAATCACTCTGAAAAAGTTAGAGCTATGGTTAAGAATATAGCTGAATTTGAGTACATAGTTACAGATTCTGAAATGGAAGCATTAATTTTAGAATGTAATCTTATTAAAAAATACAGTCCAAGATATAACATAGCCTTAAAGGATGATAAGTTTTATCCATTTATAAAAATAACCACTAATGAGGATTTCCCAAGGGTTTATGTTACAAGGAATTTTGCTAAGGATGGAAATAGATATTTTGGACCATATACTAATGGTACAGCCGTTTATGAGGTTATGGGACTTATAAAGAAGTTATTCCCCTTAAGAACCTGTAAAAAGGCCATTGTGGAAGGTGGAGAGCCTACGAGAGCATGTTTGAATTATCATATTAACCTTTGTAAAGCTCCTTGTGCTGGCTATGTATCTAAGGCTGAGTACTGGGAAATGATAGATGAAATTATAAACATTTTAAATGGTACAGATACATCAATAATAAAAAAATTAAAACTAGAAATGGAAAAAGCTGCAGAAGAATTAGAGTTTGAAAAGGCAGCTAAAATTAGAGATAGAATTTTGGCCATAGAATTGATTAGTGAAAAGCAAAAAATGTTTACTGTAAAAGAAGGAGACGAAGACTTTATAGACTTATATACTGATGAAAAAGATGGATGTGCTCAAGTTTTCTTTGTTAGAGAGGGAAAAGTTACAGGTAGAGAGCACTTTATGATTGAAAATATTAGTGATGATCCAGTTAAAGAGGTAATAAGTTCATTTATAGCATCCTTTTATGGAGGAACTGCACAAATACCTAAGACCATCTATGTGCCAGAAGAAATAGAGGATCAAGAGCTTATAGAAAAGTTTCTTACAGAAAAAAGAGGATCTAAGGTTTGGATAAAAGTTCCTAAGAAGGGGGATAAAAAGAATCTTTTAGATATGGTTAGAAATAATGCTAAGATAATGCTTGATCAATTTAAAGAAAAAATGGTTGAGGAAAAAGAGTTAAATAAGTCTGCCTTAACTGAACTGGCAGATGTTTTAGGATTAGATTCTTTGCCGGCTAGAATAGAGGCTTATGATATATCCAATATACAGGGTGTAGACTCAGTAGGGACCATGGTAGTCTTTGAAAATGGAAAAGCAAAAAATTCAGATTATAGAAGGTTTAAGATAAAAAGTGTTAAAGGTCCTAATGATTATGAAAGTATGAGAGAAATATTAAGTAGAAGATTTTCTCATGGATTAGAGGAAGTAAATAAAATAAAAGAGAGAAATTTAGAATACTCAAAGGGAAAGTTTTGTATTTTCCCAGACTTAATAATGATGGACGGGGGAAAAGGGCAAGTAAATATAGCCTTAGAGGTTCTAAAGGACTTTGGTATAGAAATTCCTGTCTGTGGCCTTGTTAAAGACGATAAGCATAGAACTAGAGGAATTATATTCAATAACGAGGAAATCCTTATTAGAAGGGGCTCAGGGCTTATGAATCTAATAACTAGAGTTCAGGATGAGGTTCATAGATATGCCATAACATATCACAGGAGTTTAAGAGATAAAAGAACCTTACATTCCATATTAGAAGATATACCTAGAATTGGGGAAAAGAGAAGAAGAAATCTTCTTATGAAGTTTGGAAGTATAGATAATATTAAAAAGGCATCTATGGAAGAGCTATTAGATACACCAGGGATAGACAAAAGAGCAGCAGAGAGTATAAAACAATATTTTTCAAGTTAATTTTATTAACAGAAATTGACTTACAATAATATATATAATATTATGGCATAGGAAAATAAAAAAAATTTGTACTAAATATTGAAAATATGTCAAGAATTAATTTATACTATTAAATTAGGATATTAAATTTAAAATTGAGGAGTTTGGGTATGAATCAATACATGGAGTTTTATAAATTATTAGGTGAATTTTATAATGAAGAAGATATTACTGTGGATTCTCCAATGAGCGAACATATTTATTTTAGAGTAGGAGGACCAGCAGATATACTAGTAACTCCTGTTAATGAAGAACAAGTAGTTAATACTTTAAAACTTTGTAGGGAATATAATGTACCTTATTTTATATTAGGTAACGGTTCTAATATTTTAGTTAAAGATGGGGGCATTTCTGGAGTTGTAATTAAATTTAATAAGTTAAATAAGATCACAACAGAGGGAAATTGCGTAACAGCTCAGAGTGGAGCTTTATTAAAAGATGTATCAAAGGCTGCTTTAGAAAATAACTTAAGAGGCTTTGAATTTGCATGTGGAATACCAGGAAGCATAGGAGGCGCAGTATTTATGAATGCTGGAGCTTATGATGGAGAAATGGCACATGTAATAAAATCAGCTAGAGTAATTGATGAAAATTGTAATATTAAAAATTTAACTAAAGAGGAATTAGAACTTGGTTATAGAAGTTCAATAGTTATGAAAAAAGGATATGTAGTTATAGAGGCTACAGTTGAACTAGAAAGCGGAGAGTATGCTAGTATAAAAGATAAGATTGATGATCTTACAAACAGAAGAGAGAGTAAGCAACCTTTAGAATATCCATCAGCAGGTAGTACATTTAAAAGACCAGAAGGATATTTTGCTGGAAAACTTATTCAAGATTCAGGATTAAAAGGTTTCTCAATTGGAGGAGCCGCTGTTTCAGAAAAGCATTCAGGTTTTGTAATAAACAAAGGTGGAGCTACAGCTAAGGATGTCTTAGATGTTATAGCTCATGTTCAAAAAACAGTTAAAGAAAATTTTGATGTTGAACTTCATACTGAAGTTAGAATAATTGGTAGAGATTAGTAAGAAGGAGTATGCAGGTGCATACTCTTTTTTTAGCCGTATTATAATATAAAAATTCCCTAAGGGGAAAATAGAAGAATATATAAGATTAGAGGCTTATAAAATAAGTAATAATTGACTTATTTTATGTTATAATCTATTTAAGAAATTAGTTTATTTGCTTTAATTACTAAGTGATTAAAGCATTTCTTATGTTTTGAAGTTATTAAACAGATTATAGATTTATAGGAGATGATAATATGAGATTTGTAATAGTTACTGGACTTTCAGGGGCTGGGAAAACAGAAGCAACAAGAAGTTTAGAAGATTTAGGTTACTTTTGCGTAGATAACTTACCTCCAAAGTTAATACCTAAATTTGCTGAAGCTTGTGTCCAAAGTGAAGGTAAAATAGATAAAATAGCATTAGTAATAGATATAAGAGGCGGAATATTCTTTGATGATTTATTTGAAAGCATAGAGTATTTAAAAGCTAATAATTTTAATTACGAAATTTTATTCTTAGAAGCTTCTGATGAGGTTTTAGTTAAAAGATTCAAAGAGACTAGAAGAAGTCATCCACTTTCACCAGATGGAAGAATAATAACTGGTATAAGTGAAGAAAGAATGAGACTTAGAGAACTTAAGGATAGAGCTGATAATATAATAGACACTTCAAATTATCCTATAAGAAATTTAAGAGAAAAAATAAATCTTTTATATGGAGATGGTAAGCCAGTTGAGCAAAACCTTTCAATAACTGTTTTATCTTTTGGATTTAAGTATGGTATTCCATCAGATTCAGATTTAGTTTTTGATGTTAGATTTATACCAAATCCATTTTATATTCCAGAATTAAAGCCATTTTCAGGTGAAGATGAACCAGTTAAAAATTATGTTCTTGCTCAAGAAGAAACAAAAGGATTTTTATCAAGACTTTCAGATATGGCAGAATTCTTAATCCCTAATTATATAAAAGAAGGAAAGAGACAACTTATTATCTCTATTGGGTGTACAGGAGGAAGACATAGATCAGTAGCTATAGCTAATGCTTTATATAAAGAACTTCTAGCTAAAAACTTCCATGTTACTTTAGAACATAGAGATATTAATGAGGATATAAATAGGGGAGATAGAAAACTATGATGATGAAAAAAATGCTAAAGCCTGGTATCAGAGTTAAAAGATACATTTTTTTGGCTTTAGCATCTATAATTACTATGGCTGTTGCCATTGCAAAGTTAATTGATGAGAGGCATGTAACCACCATTCATGATAAAGCTGTATTTATAATATTAATAATTTTTTCTGGGTTAGTAGGATATAAATCAGTAGTTTGGTGCGTCAAGTCAGTGGTTTCATTAGTTAATAAGGGATATATAAATTTATCCATTGAAGAAGATGATTTAGAAGACCTAATAGAAGATGATAGACTTTTAATTAAAGGGCCAAAGATTGTTGTTATAGGTGGGGGGACAGGCCTTTCCACCATGCTTAGAGGATTAAAACACTATACATCTAATGTAACGGCTATAGTAACAGTTGGAGATGATGGGGGCGGATCTGGTATTTTAAGAGAAGACTTAGGAATACTGCCACCTGGAGATATAAGAAACTGTATTTTAGCCTTAGCTAATACTGAGCCTTTGATGAACGAATTATTGCAATATAGATTTAATGATGGTAGACTAAAGGGCCAGAGTTTTGGTAATTTATTTTTAGCGGCTATGGATGGAATATCTGAAAATTTTGAGGATGCTGTCCAAAAAATGAGTTCTGTACTTGCTGTTAAAGGTGAAGTTTTACCTGTAACTTTAGAAAATATGGTTTTAGAAGCAGAACTTATGAATGGACATAGGGTAAGAGGGGAATCTCTAATAGGAGAGGAAGTAATAGACCAAAGTAGTCCAATAAAAAAATTAAAAATAATACCAGAGGATGCTAAGGCCTTAGATAGGGCTTTAGAGGCTATAGAAGAGGCTGATGCTATAGTTTTAGGACCAGGAAGTTTATATACTAGTGTATTACCTAATCTTTTGGTAAAAGATATAAGTAAAGCTATAAAGAAAAGTAAAGCATTTAAAATATATAATTGCAATATAATGACTCAACCAGGTGAGACTGATGGATTTAAGGTATCTGACCATGTTCAAGTTATATTAGATCATTGTGGAAAAGATATGGTAGACTGTATAATTGCAAACTCTAAAGATATTTCAGAAGAATTAAAAGAAAAGTATTTAGATAAAAATTCTGAGATTGTAGAACTTGATATTAATAAGCTTAAAAAGATGGGACTATGTGTTGTTGATGGAGATTTAACTAAGGTTAAAGGGGATTATATAAGACATAATTCGGATTATTTAGCACAACTTCTCATTGAAACAGTAATGGAAAAGCATTTATTATATGATAGAAAGAAAATTTTAGAGTATATATATTTATCACAAAGAATTAAGAAAAGAGAAGGTTCAAATAGGAAGGAGCAATCATGTCATTTTCAGCAAAAGTAAAGGGAGAAATATGTAGATATATTGATATATCAAAAGAGGAAGCTCTTGCTCAAATATCAGCTATCATGAAAGTATGCGGTACACTTGCTTTTAGTGGTAGACAAATAAGCTTCAAAATGACAACAGAAAATCCTGCGTCTGCAAGATTGATGTTTACTATATTAAAGGATTACTTCGACATACATGCAAAGCTTATGGTTAAAAAAAGTAATTCCTTAAAGAAAAATAATATTTATATGGTTGTTGTAACCGAAGAAATGGGAGTAAAAAAATTACTTGAAATAACAGGTATATTAAGAGAGATAGATGGAATAATGTCACTAGACTATCATATAGATGAGAATTTAGTTGATACAGAAGAAAAGAAAAAAGCTTATATTAGAGGAGCTTTCATTGGTGGAGGAAGTATAAGTAATCCAGAAAAAACTTACCATTTAGAGTTTGTTACTCACTCTCAAGAATATGCAGAGGATTTAGGAAAGCTAATTAATACTTTTGGGTTAAAAGCTAAGGTGATACAAAGAAAAAACAGTTACATAGTTTATATAAAAGAGGGAGAGCAAATAGTAGATTTATTAAATATAATAGGAGCTCACACTGCCCTTTTAGAACTTGAAAACATTAGAATCATGAAAGAGATGAGAAATAATGTAAATAGACTTGTAAACTGTGAAACTGCAAACCTTAGTAAGACTGTAAATGCAGCGGTTAGACAGGTTGAGAGTATAAAGCTTATAGAAAGGGAAATAGGTCTTGCAAGGCTTCCTAAGAATTTAAGAGAAGTTGCAGAGCTTAGATTAACTTATCCTGAGGAATCCTTAAAGGAGCTTGGTGAAATGCTTGAACCACCAGTTGGAAAATCAGGAGTAAATCATAGATTAAGAAAAATTGAAAAAATAGCTGAAGAGCTTAGAACAGGCAACTTCTAGCAGAGTTTTTAAAATCTTTTAAGTAATTATTTTAACAGCGAATATTAAATTTGCTGTTAAAAAACTTAAAAGTTTTTTTATGCAAAAAAATACCTACTAAATGGAATAATATTAATTTGTTTTTATGGGGAAGATAATTTTGAAAAATATTATTTTAAGTGGAGGTATTAATATGGCAAGAAATTTTAAAAAGACAATTTGGCTTTTAGTAGGAGTAATGATCTTTGGAATTATAGGTATGGTTGGATGTACAAAGAAGACTAATGAAATGACAGAGAACTCAGGACTATCAGCAAATACTCCAGCAGAATATAAAACAATGCTAGAAGAAAAAATAAAAACTTATATTGGTGATGTAAATTTAGGGACAGAATATGATTTTTCAAAGGTAACAGAGGATACTAAGCAAGCAACTTATGAAGAGTATGAAAAATATTATAAAAACCTAGATACTGAACTTACAAATCTAAAAAATGAACTTAACAGCAAAGTTTCTCCATCAGATGGAAAAGTTAATGATGCCAACAGAAAGATAGTTGAAAGCATAGATAATTTAAAAATGTCTATAAGCACTGTTAAAAGTGATTTAGATGCTAACAGAAATAAAATATTAGCAATGCCTAAAGATGAGTTTATTGGTGCAATGAAAGATATTGAAAAATCTGCATATGATGCTAGAGTTAAAGTTCAAGAATCTATAGATGCAGCAAAAAATAGTTTTAAATAAGAATTTAAGCCTATATTAAAATTTTATTTTTAATATAGGCTTAATTTAGTTTAAATATTAATTTAGCTAACTATTTAAATTAATTAATTTTAAGAAATTAATTAAAGTAAAGTTCTAGTAAAAACCAATTAATTTAAATTAATATGGTAATTTAGATATGTTTGTATAAAAAGATTATTTTTCCTTAAGAGGTTAATAATTAGAATTAATACAATAAAGTTTTCTTAGTGTATTTCTCAGTAATATGGTAAAATTAATATATTACACTTAATTTAAAACATAATTTTTAAGTGTTTGCTTTAATAAAAAAATAGAGATTATTTTTAAGATTTAAACTTAAAAAATAGCATTTTATATATGATTAAAAATATTTTATAGAAACAATATTAGATGAAAGGATGTGAAGGAAATGGGGGATAAGAAGTTTTGTCACTTGCATCTGCACTCTGGGTATAGTTTGCTTGATGGTTCTGGAAAAATAAAGCCACTTATTAAAAGGGCAAAGGAACTTGGAATGGAAAGTATAGCATTAACTGACCATGGTGTTATGTATGGATGTGTTGACTTATATAAAGAAGCTAAGGCAGAAGGAATAAAACCTATCTTAGGATGTGAAGTTTATGTTGTGCCTAAGTCTAGAAAGATAAAGAGCAATGATGAAGATAATAAAACATATCACTTAGTTCTTCTTGTTAAGAATGAAAAGGGATATGAGAACCTTATGAAAATTGTTTCTGTAGCATCTATTGAAGGCTTTTATTATAAACCAAGAATTGATAGAGAATATTTAAAAGAACATTCAGAGGGAATAATAGCCCTAAGTGCTTGTCTTGGAGGAGAAGTTCAAAAAGCTATTTTAAATGGAAATATAGATAAAGCTAGAGAAGCTGCAACATTCTATAGAGATACATTTAAGGATGGGTTTTACTTAGAACTTCAAAATCATGGAATAGAAGAGCAAAAAAAGGTTAATGAGGTAAATATACAATTAGCTAAAGAACTTAATATTCCTTTAGTTGCAACAAATGATGTTCACTATATAAACCAGGAGGATTCAAAGGCACATGACATACTTATGTGCATACAAACTGGAAAAACTGTGGATGATCCAAATAGAAGAAGGTATCCTTCTGACCAATTCTATTTAAAGTCACCAGAGGAAATGTGGGATATGTTTGATTACATTCCAGAAGCTTTAGAAAACACATTAAAGATTGCAGAAGAATGTAATTTTGATTATGAATTCCATGTTTCAAAGCTTCCAAAGTTCCCACTTCCAGAAGGAGTAGAGCCCTTTGAATATCTAAGAAAGACTTGCTTTGATGGTCTTATAGATAGATTAGAAGAACTTAGGCCTCTTAAGGAAAAGGGAATATATGATATAGATAAGGTTTATGAAATTGGTGAGAATAATGAAAAAGTAAAAGAGGATATTGAAAGGCTTGAATATGAGCTTGGAGTAATCAAGCAAATGGGATATGTTGATTACTTCCTAATAGTTTGGGATTTCATTAAGTATGCCAATGATAATGGGATACCAACTGGCCCAGGAAGAGGATCAGCAGCTGGAGCCTTAGTTGCCTATACCTTAGGAATAACAAAAATAGATCCTATGAAATACAGCTTACTCTTCGAGCGTAAATTAAGATGCGCTGTTTAAATCGGGTGAATTGCTGGGAAGCTAAGTCGAAAGATATGCCAATCAGCAGCCAAGTCTAGGAATAGCAGAAAAGTACTAGAAAGGTTCAGAGACTAGAAAAGTGAGTAGCTAAGCAATAATCTTTTCCACGAGTGCCCGACATATTGAATATAAATATATTTAGCAATCCAAAAAATAAGTAATATTTTATGCATAGAAAAAAGAATGTATTCAATATGATGATATAGTCCAAACTGAAGTAGAAATGACTACTTGATTAAAATGAAGGAAACTTCCAGAGTACAAGATAAAGAGCTTGTAGATAAACACTAATTGTTCTTAAATCCGGAGAGAGTAAGTATGCCAGATATAGATTCTGACTTCTGTTATGAGGGAAGACAAAGGGTTATAGACTATGTTGTTGAAAAGTATGGTCACGATAATGTATCACAGATTATAACTTTTGGAACAATGGCAGCGAGAGCTTGTATTAGGGACGTAGGTAGAGCTATGAATTACACTTATGCAGAGGTTGATAGAATAGCTAAACAAATACCTACAGTTCTTGGGGTAACAATAGATAAGGCTTTAGATTTAAATCCAGAGCTTAAAACAATATATGATACTGAAGAGAGAGTAAAAGAACTTATTGATGTAAGTAGAAGGCTAGAAGGGCTTCCAAGACATTCATCAACTCATGCTGCGGGAGTAGTTATAGCTTCTCAGCCCTTAGTTGAGTATGTTCCACTTCAAAAAAATGATGAATCCATTGTAACTCAATTTGATATGACAACCCTTGAGGAACTTGGTTTATTAAAAATGGACTTCTTAGGTCTTAGAACCTTAACTGTTATGCGTGATGCTGTGGATATGATCAAGTATAACAGAGGTGTAGACATAGATTTAGATAATTTAGACTTTGATGATAAAGAAGTTTATAAAATGATTGGTGAAGGAAATACAGTAGGGGTATTCCAGTTAGAGTCAGCAGGAATGACCTCTTTCATGAAAGAACTTAAGCCAGATTGTTTAGAGGATATTATAGCGGGAATATCATTATATAGACCAGGTCCTATGGCAGAAATACCAAGATATATAAGTGGTAAAAGAGATCCAAAGTCAGTAGAATATATAGTTCCTGAACTTGAAAACATATTAAATGTAACCTATGGAGTTATGGTTTACCAAGAGCAGGTTATGGAGATTGTTAGAAAATTAGCAGGATATTCCATGGGAAGAAGTGACCTTGTTAGAAGAGCTATGTCTAAGAAAAAGCATAAGGTCATGGAAGAAGAGAGAAAGAACTTCATTTATGGAATTGAAGATGAAAATGGAAATATAGAGGTTCCAGGTTGCTTAAGAAATGGTATTTCAGCTGAGGCAGCTAACAAAATATTTGACTCCATGATGGACTTTGCATCATATGCATTTAACAAAAGTCATGCTGCTGCCTATGCCGTAATAGGATTCCAGACAGCTTATCTTATGAGATATTATCCAGTAGAGTTTTTAGCTGCTATGCTTAACTCTGTTATGGGTAACAGTGATAAGGTATCTGAATATATAAGAAGTGCAGAAAAGCTTGGAATTCAGGTATTACCACCAGATATAAATGAGAGTTATACTAAGTTTACAGTTAAGGGTGATACTATAAGATTTGGTATGGGAGCTATAAAAAATGTAGGGGTAAATGTTGTAGAAAACATAGCTAAATCAAGAGATGAAAAGGGTAGATTCACTTCCCTTATGGATTTTTGCAATAAAATAGACTTAAGTATTGTAAATAAAAGATCAGTAGAAAGTTTAATAAAAGCTGGTACATTTGATAGCTTAAAGGTTTATAGATCACAATTACTATCTGTTTTTGAAAAAATAATGGATGGAGTATATTCTCAGAGAAAGAAAAACATAGATGGGCAAATGTCATTGTTTGGAGCACTTCAAGAAGAGAGTGAATCAAACTTAGAAATAAGATACCCAAACATAAAGGAATTCAACAAGAAATATATACTTGCTATGGAAAAGGAAATGACAGGACTTTATATGAGTGGTCATCCACTAGATGATTATGAAAAGCCTTTAAAGGAGCAAACATCAATAACTATAGAAAAAATAATAGAAGCTCAAAAGAATTTAAATGAGCAAAAAAATGTTGAATTAGAAGATTTAGTTGTAGACAGTTCTTTAACTGATGGAACTAGAGTAATTATAGGGGGAATTCTTACTAATGTTTCTAGAAAGGTAACTAGAAATAATACTCTTATGGCATTTGCAAAGGTAGAGGACTTAACTGGCTATTTAGAATGTGTTATATTCCCTAAAACCTTAGAAAAATGTAATGCACTAGTAAATGAGGACTCCTTTGTTTTAATAAGGGGAAGAGTTTCTCTAAAGGAAGATGAGGAGCCAAAAATACTTTGTGAAGATATACAACCACTAGAATTAATAAATTCTTCAAAGGTGTATATAAAGGTTGAAGATAGAGAAAAAGCTAATATGATAGTTAAGCCTTTAAGAGTTTTATTATCACAATATAAAGGTGATTCTCCAGTTTATATATTTGCAGCAAAAGAAAAGGCATCTTTTAGATTAAATCGAGATATGTGGGTTGATTTAGATACAGATGTAATAGACTTTTTAATTAGCAAATTTGGAGAAGAAAATGTAAAAGTAGTTGAAGGATAATATTATAATTCAGAGTTAAAATAAATTTTTCCGTATTTTGAGTGAGATTGAAATTTTAAATTTAATCTTATAATATTAAGCTTAAAATTTGTTAAAACTAAATAAAATAGGAAATGAATGTCCACTTTAGAAGGAAAACTAGAGCATAAAATATTTTTTTAATAGAATGGGTATTAACGATTACTTATTGAGTTTGAGGGAGATATTTTAATCGAAGCACTAGTAACAGTCTTTTTAAAAGTGGACTTTTTTTAAAAAAGTGCTAAAATTAATTTGTAAATTTTCTTAAAATTAAAAAAATAAAAATTTTTTAAAATAAGTGAATAAATTTATTATATTAAAATTTATGATTTGTTTTAAGTAAGAGATATAGTGAAATTTAACTTAGAATTTTTTATATTTAATTAAATATTAAAAAGATTTTAGAGCATAATAATAATTGAAAAAATTATCATATACCGAGTTTTTTTTCTTTAATTCTACATAAAAAGGTTGAAAATAAGCACTACTTTAAGTACAATTAATTGTGGTAGAATAGTATTAATAAAGTTACATAGGGTATTTAAATTTTGAGATAAATTTTTAAAGAGTTTAAAATTGATAAACATTTAACATATATAAATAATATCTTAAAAATGTGGGTAATATTTGACACTGTTGGGACTTAGTTTGTCCCAAGTGGTGTAGAGGAGGAAAATATTATGAAAAAGATTGCTGTTTTAACAAGTGGTGGAGATGCACCAGGAATGAACGCTGCCTTAAGAGCAGTTACAAGAATGGCTTTACACCATGGACTTGAAGTAATGGGAGTTCAAAGAGGGTACGCTGGATTAATAAATGGAGAACTATTCAAAATGGATAGAAAATCTGTTTCAGAAATCATAAACAGAGGTGGTACAATCTTAAGAACTGCTAGATGTTTAGAATTCAAACAAGAAGAAGTAAGAGAAAAAGCTGCACAAATATTAAAAGCTTACGGTGTTGAAGCTTTAGTAGTTATAGGTGGAGATGGATCATTCATGGGAGCTAAACTTCTTTCAAAATTAGGAGTTAAGACTGTTGGATTACCAGGAACAATCGATAACGACTTATCTTACACAGATTACACTATAGGATTTGATACTGCATTAAACACAGTAGTAGATGCTATAAACAAATTAAGAGATACATCAACTTCACACGAAAGAGTATCTATCGTAGAAGTTATGGGAAGAAACTGTGGAGACCTTGCTTTATATGCTGGTATCGCAGGTGGAGCAGAAGCTATAATCGTTCCAGAAATGCCATTTGATAAAGATGAATTAATCAAAACTATCTTAGAAGGTAGATCAAATGGAAAAACTCACAGCATAATAGTTGTTGCTGAAGGAGTTGGAGGATCAGCTGAATTAGCTAAAGAAATAGAATCTGTAACTGGTATAGAAACTAGAGCTACAATTTTAGGTCATATCCAAAGAGGTGGATCACCAACTGCTGATGATATAGTATTAGCATCAAGAATGGGATCTAAAGCTGTAGAAGTTTTATTAGAAGGAAAAACTTCAAAAGTTATAGGAATTAAAGAAAACAAAATATTCGATATGGATATAGATGAAGCTTTAGATATAGAAAGAAGCTTTGACGAAAGTCTTTACGAAATGGCTAACGCTATAAACAAATAATTTTAGTTAATGACATAATAAATTTTTTTAATTTATTATTTATTATATATTTTTAAACTTAGGGTTAATTTTTTTACGAGGGAGTGTTTTTTAAATGAGAAGAACAAAATTAGTATGCACTATCGGACCAGCTAGTGAAAACGAAGAAATCTTAACAAAAATAATCGAAGCAGGTATGAACGCTTCAAGACACAATTTCTCACATGGTGACCATGAAGAGCATAAAGGAAGAATGGTTAAAGTAAGAGAAATATCAAAAAAATTAGGTAAAGAAGTAGCTATATTATTAGATACTAAAGGACCTGAAATAAGAACTGGAAAATTCGAGCCAAGCAAAGTTGAATTAACTGCTGGAACTGAATTTACTATATATGCTGGAGCAGAAGACGTAATAGGAGACACTACTAAGTGTTCAGTTACATATGCTGGATTAGCTAAAGACGTTAAAGCTGGAGATACTATCTTAATAGACGACGGTTTAGTTGGATTAGAAGTTGTATCAATAGAAGGAAACGCTGTTAAATGTGTAGTAAGAAACACTGGATTAGTTGGAACTCACAAAGGAGTTAACGTTCCTGGAGTATCAATAAAATTACCAGCTATGACTGATAAAGATAGAGCTGACTTAATATTCGGTTGTGAAATGGGCGTTAACATGGTTGCTGCTTCATTCATAAGAAAAGCAGAAGACGTTAAAGCTATAAGAGAAGTATTAGTTGCTAACGGTGGAGCTGATATACAAATATTCTCAAAAATCGAAAACCAAGAAGGTGTTGATAACATAGATGCTATCATCGAAGCTTCAGATGGTATCATGGTAGCTAGAGGAGACCTTGGTGTTGAAATACCAATGGAAGACGTTCCTTCAGTTCAAAAAATGATCATCGAAAAATGTAACAATGCTGGAAAACCAGTTATAACTGCTACTCAAATGTTAGACTCAATGATGAGAAACCCAAGACCAACAAGAGCTGAGGTTTCAGACGTAACTAACGCTATCTTAGATGGTACTGATGCTATCATGTTAAGTGGTGAGTCAGCTAACGGAAGCTGGCCAGTAGAAGCTGTTGAGACTATGGTTAAAATAGCTACTAAATCAGAAGAAATGTTAAGCTACGAATTAGCTTCATCAAAAGCTAAAAAACACATACCAGCTGTACCAGGAGTTATCTCAAGAGCTGCTTGTAATGCTGCACACGAGTTAAAATCAGCTGCTATAGTTTCATTAACTCAATCAGGAGCTACTGCTAAGAGAATATCTCAATGCAGACCAGATGCACCAATAGTTACTGTAACTCCAAATGAAAGAGTTGCTAAGAAAGTTGCTTTATGCTTCGGAGTTTACCCAGTTGTTGCTGAAAATGCTACAATGGAAAACGCTGTTGAAATAGCTAAAAATGCTGGATTCGTTAAAGCTAATGACACTGCTGTAGTTGTTGCAGGTGTACCAGCTAACGAAGGAAACACTAACATAGTAAAAGTTGAAGTTGTAAAATAATTTTATAACTGATTATAAAAATAGGTAGATTATTCTACCTATTTTTTTTATGAAAACATACCCTCATTATTTAAATATTTATAAGAGTATGTTTTTGTTGTTTAATATAAAAATTTTTTTGTTTATATTTTTATTGATTAAAAATATAAATTTTGAAATGTTATAAAGTTAGATAAAATATTACAATCTTAAAGGGAAAAATGAGTATATTTTAAAGAGAATTAATTGTTAATAAAATGTTAATAAAACTTTATAAGTTTAAAAATGTAAATATTTTAAAAGAAAATAGAGATAAAAATAAATTATATTAAATAAAATATATAAAAATATATAGTTTACAAAAAGTTAACAATATTTTTATGACAAGTAAAAGAAAATAGTGTATATTAGATAGTGCTTATGAAATAATATAAGTAGAATCAAATGGCAACTGATTCCAAGATAAAAAAGTACTTGATGACTGATACCATCGAGTGCTTCTTTTTTTATTTAAAATTATAAATTAAAAATAAAGTTAAAATTTAAAAAAGATTATTATAGATCATTTATAATATTTATTTTTAACTTAATTTGAGAGAATTTTATTATCTTCTATAAGTAGTGAGTATTTCACATTTACTAGATTAATATAGTTTTATAGTATAAATTTAAGGTAAATACAAAAAATAACCTCAAATAATATTTTGAGGAGGGTTTGAATATGACAAGATTAGCATGTTCAGCTCATAATTGTGTTAATTACATTAATGGAATGTGTTCAGCTTTGACCATTGAAGTTGACGGAGAGAGTGCAGAGAATAAACAAGAAACTTGTTGTAATACCTTTGCACCAAGAACTTTTGTTAATGCAATTAAAAGTGCATTTAATACTAATTATGCTGGAACAATAATGCAAGCACTAGATAGTCAGGCTGATGTAGATCATAAGATAAAATGCTATGCTATGAATTGTACATATAATGTTGGAATGACTTGTACATCTACTGATATACAAGTTTTTGGACCAGAAGCCACAACATCTACTTCAACTGAATGTGAAACTTTTTATAAAAAATAATTATTAAGAGCTAGAACTAAAATATTAAATTTTAGATTCTAGCTTTTTTTATATGATAAAATATATTCTTAAGAAATTAATATAAATCACTTTAAAATTAATTAAATAAATGATATTTTATAGTAAGTAATTAAAGAAAAAATTATATATATCTATATAGTATGGTGATAAAAATCTTGTATTAAGTAAAAAGATATAAGAAAATAAATATTTTAAATAAGTTATTATTTTAAATTTGATATTTAGAATCTGTTAGGCGGTTCTGAAAAATAGTTTAATTATTTGTGGAATATAAGGGGGAGTAAAATGAATGAGTTAGGTAAGATAGCTGTAATTACTGGAGCAACTAGTGGAATAGGGAAGGAATATGCTTTTCAACTAGCTAAAAAAGGATATGATTTAATATTAGTAGGTAGAAGAGTTGAAAAAATTAAAGCTGTTGCAGAAGAGATAGAGAATAATTTTAAGGTTAAGACACATGTAGAAATTTTAGATTTAACTGATGATAATAAACTTGATGATTTTATAAAAAGATTAGAGAAAAAAGATAATATAGAATTTTTAGTAAATAATGCAGGATATGGAGCTGATGATTCCTTTACAAGGGATGAATATAGTAAGCAATATGATATGGCAAAGGTACATATGTTAGTTACTATGAAGCTTTGTCATAGTTTAAGCGGAAAGATGAAAGAGAATAATAAGGGGTACATAATAAATGTTAGCTCTATGGCTGGATTTAACGTATTTCCAAGTTCAGCAATGTATTGTTCAACAAAGGCTTTCTTAATAAGTTTTACTCAATGTTTAGCTATGGAACTTTTAGAGAATAATATAAAGGTTCAGTGCCTTTGTCCTGGTTTTACTAGAACAGACTTTCATAGCAAATTAAACATGGAAGAGAGTAAATTGCAAAATAAAGGCTTTGTAAGATGGATGAGTACAAAAGAAGTAGTGGAAATAAGCTTAAAAAATATAAATAAGAAATTAAAGGTAATAGTTATTCCTGGATTTTGTAATAAATTTTTATATTTTGTTAGTAAGTTTACACCTAGATGGCTCTATTATAAGGTAGCTATAAAGGGATGGGAGTTAATGGACTAATATTATATTAGTTTAGAGGTGATAATTTTAGTGTTAGAATTAAATCTAGGGTCGATTGATTAATATTAGATACTAATTTATTAGTTATCTCATTCTTTGAAAGAGTTAAGGGGAAGAATTTTTAATATTAAAAAATTAAAGAGGTAAATTAGATTCATAAGTTTAAGGAGGATTAAATGGAAAAGTTTCTGAAAAAACTACTAAGTAGAGCATTTATAGTTGGATTTCTTATATTCATACAGTTTGTTATACTTATGGGAGCTATATGGAAAGTAAGCGAAGATTTTATATATGTATATTTTCTATTTATCTTTATTAGTGTGGTAGTGTTTGTTTATATTGTTAGTAGAAAAGATAATCCATCCTATAAATTAGCCTGGGCAGTTCCTGTATTATTAGTTCCTGTCTTTGGAGGATTATTTTATTTAATATTTGGGGGAAATAAGACAAGCAAAAGATTTAGAAAACAAATAAAAGCTTCTTATGATGAAACGGCACATTTATTATATAATGATAGAAAAGTTTTAGATGAGCTAGAAGAACAAGACAAAAGTATAGCTAATCAATCAAGGTACATAGCTGATTACTCTCAGTTCCCAGTATATAAAAATACTACTACAGAGTATTTATCTCCTGGAGAAATATTTTTTGAAAGGTTAAAGGAAGAGTTAAAAAAAGCAAAACACTACATATTTATGGAATATTTCATAGTACATGAAGGTGTTATGTGGAACTCTATTTTAGAAATATTAGAGGAAAAGGTTAAAGAAGGGGTAGAGGTTAGATTTGTTTATGATGATATGGGATGTTTAGGCACTTTACCATATAAGTATAATGAAGTTTTAGAAGCTAAGGGAATTAAATGTATGGTATTTAATCCTTTTGTACCCCTTTTATCCTTAAGGATGAATAACCGTGATCATAGAAAAATAACTGTTATAGATGGACATACTGGATTTACTGGGGGAATAAACTTAGCTGATGAATACATAAATGAAATTGTTAGATTTGGACATTGGAAGGATGCCTCAATAATGTTAAAGGGTGATGCTGTTTGGAATTTAACAGTTATGTTTCTGCAAATATGGAATTTCTATAGTGAAAGAAAAGAGCAGTATGAAAAATATTACCCATATTTTCATCATGAAGATGAATTTGAAAGTGATGGATATGTTCAGCCCTATGGAGATAGCCCTTTAGATGATGAAATAGTAGGAGAAAATGTATATTTAAATATTATAAATAAGGCGAAGGACTATGTTTATATAAATACTCCATACCTTATTATTGATAATGAGCTTGTTACAGCACTTACTCTTGCTGCTAAAAGTGGAATAGATGTTAGAATAGTTACTCCTCATATTGAGGACAAATGGTATGCTCATATAGTTACAAGGGCCTATTATCCTCAGCTTATAGAATCTGGTGTTAAGATATATGAATATACTCCAGGATTTATTCACTCAAAGACCTTTGTCTCTGATGATGAAATAGGAATAGTAGGTACTATAAATATGGATTATAGAAGTTTATATCTTCACTTTGAATGTGGAGTGTGGTTATATAAAACTAAGTCAGTAGGACAGATAAAAGATGATTTCTTAAAAACTTTAGAAAAATGTCAAAGAATAACTTTAGAAGATTGTGCTAAGGTTAAAGTTCCTACTAGAATTTTAAGATCTATAATAAGAGTATTTGCTCCACTTATGTAATTAAAATATAAATCTTATCAGAGATAAGATATGCTAGGATTATGTATTTACTTCATTTAGTTATTAAAATAGGGAATTTAGTATATAGAGTTTTGGTAAGAAATTTAATGAAGTAAGGCTTAAAATAATATAATTCAACATAAAAATTTGGAAAAGGAGGCTAAAACATAGCCTCCTTTTTGGTGTTAGAGTGAAAATTTATTATTTTCTTTCGAAACTTCCACAATCAGTACATTCTGTAGAAGAAGCATCAGCAGTATGCTTTACAACTTCAATTTTGTCTAAAGTACAATAATTATCATCTTTACAATGATATTTGCACTCATCAACTATACATCCGATACTTGAATTATGTTTCATAATAAATTCCTCCTTAAATTAAGAACCTCTTTGTTGGATCTACCAACAATATATATAATGTGTAAAAAGGAGTTTATTTATACTGGAATTTGAATCTATGAATGGATATAGTTGTTTGAATAAAAACATATATGATAGAATTTATTTAGTTTAATGTTGAAAGCGTGGATCAAAAAGAGATTTTATTTGATTTTTAAAATTATGTAATTAAAAATAAGTTTTATCCTAAAAGAAAGGTTTTTTATGAATTTACTTTGGAGGAAGTTATGTTTAAAAATTTAACTTTTAATGAAAATGAGAAGAAATATATACAAATAGCAAGGTATATTAGAGAGCTTATTAATAGGGGCGTTTTAATAGAAGGAAGTAAACTGCCTTCCTCAAGAGAGATTAGCAGTATTTTATCAATAGGAAGAAATACGGTTATGTCTGCTTATGAAATTTTAGAAAGTGAAGGCTTTGTTGAAACCATAAAAGGTAGGGGAACCTTTGTAAAAAAAGAATTTTCTAATGAAAAGTCTAATAAAGTTTCATCAATGAAAAAAGAAAACTCTGAAATTAAAGAGGATAATAAGTGGAATATTGATTGGAAGTATAAAACTAATGAATATGGAGTCTTAGCTGAAAGTTTAGATATTATAAAAAGTGAAGAGAAGTGGGAAAAAGGAATGATTTCTTTTAAAAGCATAGCTCCTCCAGGAAATCTTTTTAATATTGAGGAGTTAAAGAGATCCTTTTCTAATAGAATTGCCTTAGAAAAACATAAAATAGTTAATTATGGTTATGCTGTGGGATATAAACCTTTTATAGATTATTTAAAGGATTATATGAAAGAAAAGGGAGCTTACTCAGAGGAAAAAGAAATAATAGTAACTAATGGATTTACAGAGGGACTAGATATGATGCTTTCTGCATTTACAAAAGAGGGAGATTATATACTTTGTGAAAATCCAACCCATAACACAGCTTTAAAAATAATGAAAACTCACAAACTAAATATTATTGGAGTTAAAATGACCAAAGATGGTATGGATATAGAGGATTTAAATAAAAAAATTAAAAAATTTGGGGAAAAGATTAAATTTTCTTACTTAATTCCCTCATATCATAACCCAACAGGAGTTGTGGCATCTATTAAAAAGAGAGAAGAGGTCTATAATATTTTAAAAAATGCTGGTATTCCTATTATAGAAGATGGATTTAATGAGGAACTTTTATATGAAAGCTCTCCAACTATTCCTTTAGCATCCTTAGATAGAGAAAGTAATGGAGTTATATACATAGGAAGTTTTTCTAAAATATTATTTCCAGGCTTAAGAATAGGATGGATATATGGTGATAAAAAAATAATAGGGGTATTAGAAAGCGTAAAAAGATGTAGAAATATCCATACTTCCTTTTTAGATCAAGGAATTCTTTATGATTTCATGATAAGTGGAGCCTTTGAAAAGTATATTAAGAAAGTTAGAAAAGTTTATAAGGAAAAATATAAATTTACCAAGAGTGTCATAGAAAAATATATTAAAGAGGCAGAAATTTGGGGTGAAGGTGGACTCTATATGTTCTTAAAAATAAAAGGTGTTGATACAAGAGATCTTTTAAAAAGATGCTATGATAGAGGAGTTCTTTTTATGCCAGGAGATTTATTTTATATAGATAAGGACCTTTACTTAGAAAAAGAAAATAGAGTGTTTTCTTTAGAGGGATATAATATTAAAGGTAGAGATAAGAGAAATACCTTAAGGATTGGCTTTACAAGGCTTTCAGAGGAAGAGATAGAAAAGGGCATAAAGATAATAGGTGAGGAGGTTAAGTGTAAATCCGTTGTAAAAGGCAATTTCATATGATAAACTTTAAAAGTTAGTTATTATGAAATAAAACAGATAGAATAGATGATTAAATATACATAAGGGAGTTTTGGTGGATGGTTGAAAAGAATAAAGAATATATTTTTGATATAATCTCTCAAGGATATGAGGGTGAAGGAATAGCTAAAATTGATAATAGATACCCAATTTTTATTGATGGAGCTTTAAAGGGCGAAAAGGTTAAAGTAAGAATAGTTAAGGTTAATAAAAATTTTGCTTATGGAAAACTTATGGAAGTATTAGAGGCTTCAGAGGAAAGAGTTAATCCACCTTGTGCTATTTATAAAAGATGTGGTGGATGTAAACTTCAGCACGCTTCTTACAAGGCACAATTAGATTTTAAATGGGATAGAGTTAAGGACTGTGTTAGTAAGATTGGAAAGTTAGATCCTAGCATAGTTAAATATCCTTTAGGAATGGAGGAGCCTTGGAGATATAGAAATAAGGTTCAGTTACCAATAGGGTTAATTAATGGAGAGGTTAAAATAGGATTCTTTGCTCCAAGAAGTCATGACATTATCGACATGGAATCTTGTTTAATTCAAGATGAAATAGGAGATAAGGTTGTTAAACTTACTAGAGAGTGGATAGAGAAATTTAATATAAGACCATATAATGTAGATGGTGAGTATGATGAAAAGGGAATAGTAAGACACATAATGATAAGAAGAGGTTTTACAACTAATGAGGTTATGGTTGTCTTAGTTACAAATGGAGAAAAACTTCCTCATAAAGAAGAGTTTGTAGACTTAATGGTTAAAAATATTCCTGGAATAAAGAGTGTTATACAAAATATAAACTCAAAGAAAACTAATGTAATATTAGGCTTAGAAAGTAAAACTCTATGGGGAGAAGATACAATATCAGATTACATAGGAGACTTTAGATTCAACATATCTCCATTATCATTCTTCCAAGTAAATCCTACTCAAACAGAGGTTTTATATGGTAAGGCTTTAGAATATGCAAATCTTACAGGAAATGAAGAAGTTTTTGATGCATATTGTGGAACAGGAACAATAACATTATTCCTATCACAAAAAGCTAAAAAAGTTTATGGAGTAGAAATAATTCCACAGGCTATAGATAATGCTTGGATAAATGCAAAGGAAAATAAAGTAGAGAATGTAGAATTCTTCGTTGGGGAATCAGAAGTGGTGATTCCAGACTTAATAAATAATGGAGTAAAAGCTGATGTGGTAGTAGTAGACCCACCAAGAAAAGGGTGCGATAAAAAATTACTAGATGCCATAACAAATATAGATGCTAAAAAAATAGTATATGTAAGCTGTGATCCAAGTACATTAGGAAGAGATCTAGCAATATTAGAAGAGAATGGCTATAAAACTTTAGAAGTTCAACCAGTGGATATGTTTCCTAATACCTCTCACGTAGAAAATGTAGCTAAGTTAATAAAAAAATAATTGTAAAGGCACATTAAACTCGAAAAAATACCTTGAAAGTTCAATTAGAACCAAGAAAGTTGAAATTGAAGAGATTTTTAAAGGATAGCTTACAAGGAGATAAAAAGAAAAAATTACCCTCTAAAGGCAGAAAAAGGAGCCTTTGGAGGGCTTTTTATTTAAAAAAATAGGAAGTGAGAGAAAGAGAAGAATTAAAAGTTGGAAAATAAAAGAGTAATAAAATTTTTATAATAATATGCAAGTATATTATTTAGGTATTGAGTATATTAAATTATTTAATTAATATATTGAGTTTTAAATTTTAGAAAAAATAACTTATAATTTAATTATAATTATTTTTTTGAAATAAAGGATTTTTATGTATTTAATAAATTAAATACTAAAAATTTAATTTTCCATTATATGATGAAAATAATATAAGATTACAATAAAAAATTAAATAAGATAAATAGAAATTATAAAATAGATAATTAAAGATAGGAGTAAATATGAATAGTAATAAGAATATAGAATTTTTAAATAGTAATATAGAAGAAGCTGAAGTGGTTTGGGAAGAAAAAGGCTATGGAATTAGCAGTGAAAAAATAAATTCTATAGAAGAAAATAAAAGATTAGAGTACTTATTAAAAAATTTTTTTGAAAGTAAAATTTTGTTAGGAAGAATTTTCAATAAACATGAATATTATATGCACATACAACTTGTTGTGGCCAATAATATTAATATAAATTATAAATTAGATAATAAAAACTGGATGATATATTGTAAATTAAAAGATTATAAGAATGAATTTGTTGATAAAGAAATTACTGATAATTTAAAAAAGGGAGACTTAATATATTTTGAGCCAAAATTAAATATAAGAAAAAAAGAGCAGATTATAGAAGTAAGGCCTGAAACAGTAAACAAGCTTGTATATTATAAAGAGTTTTTAGAAAATGCAAAAATTAATATAGATGATGTTCATGTAGAGGGGTATGTAGGAATAGAAAATCAAGAAGAAATAAAAATATGGGCATCCAAAGAATTTTATAATTCATTAAATTTTTTACATGAAAGTTTGATAAATACTTTGAAAGAAAAAAACAATGAATTATTGTCTATTGAAGAAAAAATAGACAATAAAATAGAGAGCAAAAGGCTTTTAGAAGAACAATTAAAAGAAATTGAAGAAAAAATAGAAATAGGAAAAAAAGCTATAGAAAAGCAAAATAAAACTCTTGAGTTTTGGGGATTTGAAAAAGTATTAGATAGAAATAAAGATAAGATAACAAGGAAGTATGAAGATTATACAACATCTGAAATTATTGATTATTTAAGAAGATATTTATTTAAACATAAGAAGTTAAAATATACAGAAAGTATATTAAGAAGATTTTTATTAGCTATTAAATGTAATGAATTAATTATACTAAGTGGACCTTCTGGGACAGGAAAAACAAGTTTAGTTAATGGTTTTTCGGAAGCAGTAGGAGGAGAAGCAAAAATAATTTCTGTAAAACCAAGTTGGACTGATACAGAGGATTTAATAGGATTTTATAATCCAATAGAGCAATCATATATATCAACTCCTTTTTTAGATGCTATTGTTGAAGCTAAAAAGAAAGAAAATAGCGATAAGTTATATTTAATTTGCTTAGATGAAATGAACATAGCACATGTTGAGTATTATTTTGCAGAATTTTTAAGCAAATTAGAATTAGATGAAGAAAAGAAAGTTATAGAGTTGTATAGTGAAGAAATTTATAAGGAGATTTTAGAGGAAGTTATAAGTTTAGTTAAATTAGTAAGTGAGGAAAATTTATCTTTATCATATGATGAAATAAAAGATTGGTGTAGTGAAAATAACAAAAAGTATCCTGATTTTGTTATGGACATAAGAAAAAAAGTAAAATTTATAGAGAAATATCCTGCAAGATTTGAAATACCTGAAAATGTAAGATTTATAGGAACTATGAACATAGACCATACTACAAAGGTTATAAGTCCTAAAGTTATTGATAGGAGTTTTATAATAGAATTAACTCAACAATTGGAAAATAATTATAATTTTGATGAGTTATTAGAAGACGAATGTGAGAAAATTTCTTTAGATATAGATAAGTTTTTATTAACAGATGGAGAATTTTCAGAAGATAAAGTAAATAATTTAGTTTATTTAAGCAATAAATACTTAAATCGACTTTCAGGTGATTTTAATTATAGAAGTGAAAAACATATTACTAATTATTTTAAAAATGGAGATGGTTTAAGTAATTTAAATCCATTTGAGTTATATAGCGATATGTTATATATGAAAATATTACCGAGATTAAATTGTATATTTAAAACTAATGATGAAAGATTTGATGCTTGGAAAAAGCTATATAACGAATTAATAGATAACTCATTAGATGATGTAAAAAGAAAGATAGAGAAGATGAATAAATTTGCTGATGAAAATAAAATCTTAAGCTTTTGGAGTGTATATTAAATGAATTTAGAATATGCATTAATAGATTTAAATAATAATAAAGATATTTTAGAAATTATAAATATATTTAATAAGACAAAAGAGGGATATTTTTATTTTAATCAATACCAACGAGGAAGAAGAGGCCATATTTTAAAGTTTGCAATAAAAGTATTAGATAATCTGGATAAAACTTCAATAAGAGTATATTTAAATGATAATAAAAATACTGAATTTAAATATGAAAATAAAACAAATTATTTTTATATTGATGGTGAAGTAGGCATTGAGAAAGCAGGATTTTTTTACTTAACAATAGCAGATTTAAATGGAAAGTGTTTATATAAATCAGATAAAATTTTAGTTAAACCATCAATTATTTCAATAGAGCAATATGATCAAATGGTTGATATGTTATTGAATATTAATATGCTATTAGTAAATCAAAATGATTCAGAAACTTATTTAGATAAAGAAGGAAAATGTATAGATTTATCAGAACATATACTTCATTTAGTAAATGAAATAGAATTTAATTTGAGCAATATAGAAAAAAATCCTGGAAGAAGACTAATAAAAGAGGATAAGAAAGTTTCTTATAATAAAATTAAAAAATTTAATTCAAAAATTTTATTAGAAAAAGAGATGTATCCATTTAAAGATAAGTTTTTAGCGCAAGTAACAAAAGAAAATTTTAATATTTATGAAAATAGACTTATATATAGTTTTTTGCTTGATTTAAAAAAATTTATAGAATTAAATGAAAGTGAAGTAAATAGTTTATTGATAAAGGAAAAAAGTGAAAAAGAAGAAATAAATAAACTTTTAGAAAAATATACTACTTCAGAGTATAAAAAAAGATTAGAAATAAGAAAAGAAAAGATTAATAATAAAATCAAAAAATTAAAAAATCAAAAAAATAATTTAAAATTTTGTAATTTGAGAGTTGAGGAATATTTAGATACAACTATTTTTAAAGAGTTAAAAGTAGTAACTCTAATGAGAGAAGAAGTGAAAATAACACAATTGTTTATACATGATATGTTTTACAACAAGATGTATAAATTAATACAAGAATTTTATGATTTCAGTAGTAAAGAATTTAATATTGATACAGAGGAATTAAAAATTAAAAATTTATATGAAATCTTTGAAGTATGGGCATATTTTTATATAGTAAAAGTTATGGTTAGAGAACAAGGATGGATTATTCCTAAAAAATCTAATATAGTTTATAATGCAAATAAATATATAAAAGAAAATGGAAATATACATGGATTTATTATTAATTTGGAACATAAATTAACTAATCATAATAAGGTATCTTTGAAGATTATATATAATAAAACATTGAATTTAGAAAATAAAAAATTAAGACCAGATTATACTTTTGAATTTGATATAGATGGAAATAAAAAGATATTTTATTTAGATGCTAAATATCATAATTATTTAGAACGTGGTTATGAAGGTTTTAAGAAAGATTTGAATGAAACTGCAGTTAATAAATATTATAATGAATTAATAAAAACAGAATATGAAGCTACTGGGTCATATATATTACATTGTGTTGATGATTCAATATACAGGGAGTTTGGTGGAAATAGGGGAAATGAAAAAAATAAAAAAAATCCACATAGTATAGGTGGATTTTCAATGTTGCCAGATAAACATAATGATTTTAAGGTATGGATTAGTTTAATAATGGAGTGGTTTTATGATGAATATATAGTGTGTTGGGAATGTGGAAGTTTAGAAACTAATGTAGAACCAATGGAAACAGGAGGAAAAAACGAAAAAAAGCACATAACCTGCAAAAACTGTGGAAGCTTTTGGGTTAAAACTAAGTGTGAATCATGCTCTTGTAAAAAATTAATAAAACATGATTTAGAAAGTAAGCAGTATCATAAGAAAACGAATGAGAAATGGATGGTACATTGCCCAATGTGTGGATCTCCTGGAAATGTAAATCAAGTTATAGGAAGAACAGATTATAGTAAAAAAAATAGTAGGAAATGTTATAAATGTAATGGTAGTGGAAGGATATCTATGTATAGACATATAGAAGGTGGAAGGTGTTTTGAATGTGGAGGAAGCGGAAGGTTGTATGATTAAAAATTCATAATATTGTGAAATGAATTATCAATAATGAACTTTATAATTTAATATATTTATTTACTAATATAATAAGCCGATCAAAAAGAATATTAAAACTTAATTAAATGATGTATAAATAATATTTATAGTTACTATGTAAAGAGATATAAAACTCGAAAAAATACCTTGAAAGCTTACCAGGAACCAAGAAAGCCGAAATAAAAGAGGTTCGAAAAGGATTCGTTAAAAGGAAATAAAAAGAATAAAAAAAGAAAAAACAATACCCTTTGAAGGCAAAAGGAAATAGCCTTTAGAGGGTTTTTTGCGTGAAAAAATGGGGACAAAATTAAGAAAAATAGTGCTAAATCCAGTTAGACAATTACGGAAATCTCTAAAAGTCGAATAAGAAAAAGGGTAATGAAAACCATGAGAAAAAGGGGAGAAAAGTAGTTCGATAATTTGGGTAGTGTACCAAGACAAGCGAGTTTGAGGGGGATGTTTTGGTGTGACTTTTTGGGGTGAGTACAATAATTTGTAAAGTTTAAACTTATTAGTGTGACTGAGTTGTGACATACTAATGACAGAGTTGAAAGCAGAGCTTTTTTAGTGATATCAAGGGATGTGCTAGAATTGACGTACTTTTTTTACTCTTTATATATAGGAAATTAAAAAAATAGTATAAAAAAATGAAATTTATTTAATTGTATATATATAGTGAGTAGAAAATATATAAAGTTCGTCAAGGTCAGTCGTAAGTCAGTGATATCAATGGTTTTGGAGTTGACGGACTTTTTTTAAATCAGTCACAAAACTGCTTGCATTTACAAAAAGTCAAAAAAATTAATAAAAAATCAAAAAAATAGTATCCTCTAAAGGCAGAAAAAAGAGCCTTTGGAGGTTTTTTATTTTATAAAAGAGAGTTAAAAATAAAGGATAAAAAGTTAGGTAATTATAGAATTTTATAAAAATTGAAAAAGAACAAGGGTAATAAAAACATGAGAAAATCGTTGAAAAGTAGTTCGATAATTGGAGATGTGTACTATTAAATAAAAAATAACTAGTCAAGAGTTTTCTTACAAAATTGTAACATATATGAAAGGTAAATAAATATGTTATTTCTTTTAAAGGGAATAAAATAGCATTGTAAGGAGAATAAAAAACAAAATATAAAAAATACTTACATATAAAAATAATTAAATATTATGCATAATACAACAAAAAAATTGTGATTTTTATATAGTGAGAATAACATGTATTTTAAAATATAGGAGGCTTATTATGAGTAAATTAACAACTATTAATATAGAAAAGTTCTCAACTGAAAGAAAAATTATATCTTATATGACAACAAAATCTTGGCAAACAATACCACACGTATCTTATATGTATGAACCTGATATTACAAATTTTATTGATGAATTTAAAAAATTAAAAGAAGAAGATAAATCATTAAAAAATGTTTCAATTAATTCATTAATGTTAAAAGTATTTTCTGAAGGATTGAAATTTGCACCAAAGCTAAATGCTCACATATCTTATGATCAAAGCACTGGTGAAGGAAAAATTCATACAATTAAAGATATCAATGTAAATATGCCTTGGATTTTACCAAGTGGAAAAATGATGACAATAAGTATAAATAATATTGAAAAAATGTCTTTATATGAAATTAATAAATATATTAAAGATTTAGATAAGAAAATTTCAAGTATAGATTCAGAGTGTTTATCTAAATCATTTTCAGATAAAATAAACTATAATATTATAAACAGTATAATAAGCGGAGAACATGAAATATCTGAGGATAAAAATGAAGATAAATCAAAAGTACCTTTAGAAATTGGAACTATAACTATATCAAATATTGGTTCTACATATAGAGAACAAAGAGGGGCAATTGCTTTGTTAGATATCATACCTCCACAAGTTTGTGTAATAGGTTTTGGTGCAATCTTAGAAAAACCTGGTGTATATATTGACGAAAATGGAGAAAAGGCTATTGGTATTCGTAAGGTATTACCAATATGTTTAGCTTTTGACCATCGTGCATTAGATTTTGGAGAAATTATACCTTTTATAAAAAAATTAGATAGTATATTTGAAAATCCAAATATACTAAAAAGTTTTTAATTATACTATAATGATATTTTCATAGTTAAAAGGTATTAAGAAAAATAAAATTAAATTTTTAAAGGTTTAGTCTAATAAAATTTCTAAATATTTGAAAGAATATAATTTATGGGGTTAATAATCTATCCTTAAAAATAGTAGCTAAATTTAAAAATTTAGCTACTATTTTTTATATAAGATACTAACTAGTCTATACTCTCACAATACATTTTGTAGATATTTTACCACAGCCAATTAATATAACTTTTCATTAATACTTAACTTATATTAATACATTTAAATAGAAAGTATTTTTCATAAATAAAGTATATTTAATATTTTGTAAAATATTAATGCATTAATTGAAAATGTTATCATAAGATGTTACTATTTTATTGAATTTAACAACCATATTGTTACTTTTTAGGAAATATGTTAACGAAGTAGCATGAATTTGTGATGTTTTGTTTGATATTACTTTATAGGGGGAATTTTAAAATGCAATTTAATTTAAAAAGAAAGGTTTTAATTACAACGGCATTAACGACAACTTTATTAACTGGATTCTGTAATTTAAATGCATATGGAAGTATCAAAAATACTTCTATAAATGATTTCAGAAATGTTTTAAACGTTCAAGGAAATCCGCAGGTAAATTTAAATGATTCCTATTCAACTAATGTCTCTAATCCATTTTCGGATATGGGAGCATGGCATGCATATTATTTACCTGAAAAAGGAGCTACAAATTTATACGGTGGATTTGCAGGACCATTAATTGTTGGAGAAGAATATCCAATTAACTTATCAGATACTATAAGCAAAATAACTTTAACTAATAGTGATACTGGAGAAGTATATGATTTGTCAAAGGCCCAAAATATAATGTTTGATTTTTATCCAGGTAAACTAGTTCAAACATATGAGTTAAATGATTTTAATTTAAAATTAGAACTTATTTTTGCAACTAATAGAAGTGCATTAATTAAAACAGAAATTGAAAATAAAATGAATACTGATTTAAATTTAAATCTAGAGTGGTCAGGAAATATATTTAATAAATCACCATATACTATAAGTGTTAATGATAATGGAGAAAAAAATTACGATTTAGGTCAGACATTAGAAGCAACTCAAAATGGTGTACAAGTTAATTTTTCTAACATAAGATCTACATGGTCATTTTTTTCTACAGATCAAACAAAGTTTAATGTTGAGTATGATGGAAATACTAGTACATCTATAAATGGAAATTCATATGTAACTAAACTTGATAATATCGTAAATATTAAACCTCAAAATACATTTAAAACTTTTTCTACTCAAAGTTATACATTTACAACTGAAGAGTTTAATAATGAACAAGTTAAAATAAATGATTTAATTGAAAATGGTGATACATATTTTAATGATAATACTAATCGTTGGCAAAATTATTTAAATAAAGCTTTTTCAAATACAGAAAAAGATAGTGACCCTCATTATAAAGATGCTGCTGTAAAATCAATAATTACTCTAACTACTAACTGGAGAAGCGCAGCAGGAGCTATTAAACATGATGGAATAGTACCATCTTTATCATATAAATGGTTTGTAGGAATGTGGGCTTGGGATTCATGGAAACAAGCTGTTGCAACTGCAAACTTTGATGGAGAACTAGCTAAAAATAACATTAGAGCTTTATTTGACTATCAGATAAAAGGTGATGATTCAGTTAGACCATATGATAAAGGTACAATAATAGATGCAATATTTTATAATAAGGATGAGCAAAGAGGAGGAGAAGGTGGAAACTGGAATGAAAGAAATTCTAAGCCACCACTAGCAGCTTGGGCAGTATGGAATGTTTATAAAGAAACTAATGATATAGAATTTTTAAAAGAAATGTATCCTAAGTTAGTTGATTACCATAATTGGTGGTATACAAATAGGGATCATGATAAAAATGGAATAGCTGAGTATGGTGGCATGGTACATCCAGCTAATAATAGTGAAGATGAAATAATATTAGCAGCAGCATGGGAAAGTGGTATGGACAATGCTACTAGATTTGATAAAGAAGGATTTGGTTCAGATGATGCTGGAGTTCATGTTTTTGAAAACAAAGATAATAATGGAAATACAGTAGGATACTCAATAAACCAAGAATCAGTTGATTTAAACTCTTATTTATATGCTGAAAAGGGATTCTTAAAATCAATAGCTGATATTTTAGGAAAAACAGAAGACTCTCAAAAATATGAAGTAGAAGCTAAAAATGTAGGAGAATATATTAGAAATAATATGTTTGATAAAGAAACTGGTTTTTTCTATGATTTACAAATAAATGAGGATGGAAGTGAAAAAAAATTATTAGTTAATAGAGGAAAAGGAACAGAAGGTTGGATGCCACTTTGGGCTAAAGTTGCAACTCAAGATGAAGCTGAATTAGTTAAAGAAAATATGATGGATTCTAATAAATTCAATACTTATATGCCTTTACCTACAGCGTCAAAAGATAATCCTAAATTTAATCCAAATAAATATTGGCGTGGACCAGTTTGGATGGATCAAGCATTATATGGGATAGAATCACTTCAAAATTATGGTTTTAAGGATGAAGCTGAAACTTTAACTAAAAAACTATTTGATAATGCAGAAGGGTTAATAGGAGATGGGCCTATTAGGGAAAATTATAATCCTGAAACAGGACAAGGCCTACATACTAAAAACTTTAGTTGGTCAGCTTCAGCATATTATTTATTATATAAAAATGTATTAACTTCTAATAATACAACTTGTCAAGAAAGTTTACCAATTTTAGAAAGTGATAATATAACTCCGCCAGAAGATGATTCTCAAAATTCAGCACCACCAGTAATTGAGGAGGAAAAACCAGAAACAGATAATACAATACCTCCTGTGAATGATTCTCCAGAACAAGAAAAGCCTGTTGTAAAGCCAGAAGAAAATAATGATAATATAAGTTCGTTACCTAACACAGGAAATATGTTTGGCAATAATTCTTTACTAATGGGAGCTTTTAGTATGCTCGGAGCGGGAATATATTTCCTAAAAAAAAGAAACTAATATGTTAATATGAATAAATCATATTATTGATTGATAAAAAAATAGTAGTCAATATATAAAATCAACAAAAGATTTTAAAATATTAAGTATGTTAAAAGTTAAGCTTTTCTATTTATAAATTTAAAATGCCTATAAAAACTTATAGTTTTTATAGGCATTTTTATAATTATAATAAACCTAAGTGCTAAAATTGGGGTTATATAATAATTTAGTGAAATAATACAATATATTAACTATAAGATTAGAAAACACCAATTTAGTTTATGGTTTTCTTTTTTAAATTGAAAAATATTCATTATATTTATAAAATAAGGTTATATTTGTAAATTAAATGAAAGAAGGGGTATTTTGAAAAATAGTTTGAGTTATTTAATAGATATTAAAATAGGAGATATTATATCTGTTGTTGGTTCAGGTGGAAAAACTACTTTTATATATAATTTAGCTAAAGAGATTAAAAATGAAAAGATTCTTATATCTACAACAACAAAGATGTTATATCCAGAAGAAAATCAAGTTGATTATTTTTTCTGCTTGGCTGAAGATAATGAAATTAGCATAAAAGAAGGAAGAACATTTATTGCAGGAGAAAAAGTAAGTAAGAATAAGATTTCAGGAGATATATCGCTAATAAAAAAATATATTAGTAGATTTGATTATATATTACTTGAATGCGATGGATCAAAGACAAAACCTCTTAAGGGATGGAATAGTACTGAACCAGTAATATTAAATGAAACTACGAAAACAATAGGGATAATTCCTTTGCATATTGTTGGAGAAAAGATCACAGAAAAAAACATACATAGAATTGAAATTTTTAATAATGTATTTAAAACAAAAATTGGAGATGAAATAACATTAAATGTAATCGCGGAGATAATAACAAATCCTAAAGGACTATTTAAGGATGCAGTAGGAGAAAAAATATTATTTTTAAATAGAATTAATAATAAGAAAAGTAAAGAATTGGTATGGAAATTGCTTGAAATATTAAGTAGAAAAAATAAAAATTCCTTAAAAATTATTGGTGGAGATTTAAAGAAAAATAAATATTATGAATTTTAGTTGGAGGTGACCTAAAATATTAGCTATAATTTTAGCTTCTGGAAATGGTAAAAGAATGGGAGGAAATAAGCTTTTACTAGATTTTTGTGGTAAACCTTTAGTGGAATGGGTAATAAAAAATGTTAGTTCTATAGGATTTAATGAAGTTGTTTTAGTTTATAGAGACAATAAAGTAAAGGAAATTGCTCAAAAGTATGGAATATCTACTATATATAATAAAAGAGCTAACTATGGACAAAGTGAAAGTATAAAAATTGCTTTAAAAAAATCATCAGATTTAAGCCATGGATATATGTTTTTTACTGGAGATCAACCATTATTAAAAAGGGAAATTATAAGAAAAATGATACAAACTTTTAATGAAAATGGCGGTATAGTTATTCCAAGAGTTAATGGTCAAAATAAGAGCCCTACAATATTTTCTAGTTATTTTAAGGATGAATTAATGGATTTGAAGGGAGATATTGGAGGGAGACCTATCATAAAAAATAATTTGGACAAAGTATCATTTGTGAATTTTCATTCAGATATTGAATTCTTTGATATTGACACCAAGGAGGAATTAGAATATTTAAGGAGAAAGTATAATGAGTGAAATAGTAGTTGTAAGAGGTGCAGGAGATATTGCTACTGGAGCAATTCAAAAATTAAATAGATCTGGATTTAAAGTAGTGGCTTTAGAAATAGAGAAGCCAACTTCAATAAGGAGAAGAGTTTGTCTAAGTGAAGCTATGTATGAAAGTGAATTTAAAGTTGAGGATGTAGTTGCTAAAAGGGCAGATTCTTATAATGAAATATTTAGTATATTAAATGAAAATAAGGTTTGTATTGTAAATGATATTTCAGGTGAAATAATAAAAAAGATTAAACCTATGGCTGTTGTTGATGCTACTCTTTGTAAGAAAAATATTGGGACTAATAGGAGTATGGCTGATATAACTGTGGCTTTAGGACCAGGTTATATAGCTGGTAAGGATGTTGATATAGTAGTTGAAACCAATAGAGGACATAACTTAGGGAGATTGATTTTTAATGGATCAGCTGCTAAAAATACAGGGGTTCCAGGAATAATAGAAGGCTTTGGGATTGAGAGAGTAATTTATTCTCCTTGTGAAGGGAATATTGAAATAATTAAGGATATTGGAAGTATAGTAGAAGAAGGAGAGCCAATATGCATAGTTGGAGATAAATATGTTAGGGCTTCATTAACTGGGGTAATAAGAGGAATGATAAGAAATGGCTTTTATGTAAATAAAGGACTAAAAATAGCAGATATAGATCCAAGGATTAATCAAAAGAAAAATTGTGATTTAATTTCAGATAAAGCTAGATGTATTGGTGGAGCAGTTTTAGAGAGTATAATGATGTTAAGACAATGGAGGAATAGATAATGGATGAAAAGGTATTAAAGAGTATTATTTATGGGTTAGAAAATGGAAAAAGAATGGGATTAGTTACTTTAACATCTTCTAATGGATCCACACCAAGAAAAAATGGATCTTTAATGAGTGTAGATGAAAATGGAAATATTGTTGGTTCTATAGGTGGTGGTAAAATAGAATGTGTAGTTATAGAAAGTGCAGTTAAGTGTATAAAATGTGGACAAGGGAAAAAGTTTGCCTATAACTTAAGTGAAAATGGAGTTAAGATGGCATGTGGTGGAGCTGTGGAAGGATACATAAAGATATTTGAACCAAAACCTAATTTAATTATTTTGGGGGGAGGGCATATATCTCAGAGTATATGTAAAATAACTGATAATATGAATTTTAGAAGAACAGTAATTGAAGATAGAGAAGAGTTTAAAGAGTATGATGCTTTTAAGAATGTAGAAGACTTTAGAATAGCTGAAAGTATAGAAGAATTAGGAGATATAAACTTTAATAATAGCTATATAGTAATTGTAACTAGAGGGCATAAAAGGGATACATATTGGGCTAAAGAGTTAATAAATAAAAATTATAATTATATAGGTATAGTTGGAAGTACGAAAAAAATTATTGAATTAAAACAAGCGGTATCAGAAATTGGAGTTTCAGAAGAATTACTTGAAAGTATGCATGCGCCAATTGGACTTGATATATCAGATGGAACTCCTGAAGAAATAGCATTTAGTATTTTATCAGAAATATTATTAGTGAAAAACAATGGTAGATTGGCTCACTTACAAGATGTAAAAATGAAAAAATTACAAAATCAATAAAAAGGAGAATCACCATAATGATGCAGATAAATTTAATAGATATCTCAAATGTAGTAAATAAATATGCAAATTTATTATCAAACATATTGAAATTGGACGTAGAAATTGTTGATTACAATATGCAAAGAATAGCTGGTACAGGAATATATAAAGATGGAGTAGGAGAAAATATTGAGTCTGCAGGTTATGTATATAAGGAGGCTTTATATACAGGGGAATCAAAAATAATAGAGGATCCAGGTGAAAATTTTCTCTGTAGAGATTGCTTAAATAAGGGCAAATGCAAAGAATGTATGGAAATATGTGTTCCTATAAAATATGAAAACTCTATATTTGGAATAATTGGGCTTATATGTTCAACAGAAAAACAAAAAAAGCATTTACTTTTAAATCTTGATACAATTATGAGCTTTTTAGAACAAATATCTGAATTTATAGCAATAAAATTAATAGAACAAAATGAAATACTAGCAAATAAAAATAATTTAGAGTTTTTTAAAGAAATTATAAACTCTGTAGATGATGGGATTATCACAATAGATAGTTTAAATAATATAAAAGTAATAAATAATAAGGCTCTTAAAATGTTAAATTTAAAGCCTAATATAGTTGGAGAATATATACAGATTAAAGAAACAGATGATTATTTTCCAGGAGGAGATATATTTGAATTATATATAAGGGGAATTCCATATAAGGTAATAGGAAAGATAATATATAATTATATAAATAAAAGCAATTGTGAAAAGATAGTAATATTTAATGAACTTAAACAGTTAAAAAATGAAGTTGTAAACTTAACTCATGGAAATAATAAAATAAACTGTGATGAAATAGTTGGGGAATCTGCGGCTATGAAGCAACTTAAAAATAAAATAAAGAGAATATCATATTCAAAATCTACTGTTTTAATAACAGGTGAAAGTGGAACTGGGAAGGAACTAGTAGCAAGAGCAATACACGCAGAAGGTAGCAGAAAAAATAAGCCTTTTATAGCTATAAACTGTGGGGCTATACCTGAAAGCTTACTTGAGAGTGAGTTATTTGGTTATGTTAAAGGTGCTTTCTCTGGTGCTAGTTCAAGTGGCCGTGTAGGAAAATTTGAGCTTGCAAATAAAGGTGTTATATTTTTAGATGAAATTGGTGATATGCCTCTTTATCTTCAGGTAAAATTACTTAGAGTTTTGCAAGAAAGAACAATAGTTAAAATAGGGTCTAATCAATTAATAGAGCTTGATATAAGGGTTGTAGCAGCAACTAACAAAGATTTAAGAAAGCTCGTAGAAGAAGGAAAATTTAGAGAAGATTTATATTATAGATTAAACGTTATACCAATAGAAGTTCCTCCTCTTAGAAAAAGAGATGGTGACATTGAGCTTATTATGAATGAACTTATAAAGAAATATAATAAAATATTTAATAAATATGTTCATACAGTAAATGAAGATGTAATTAAAAAGTTAAAAAATTACAAGTGGAAAGGTAATGTTAGAGAGTTAGAAAATGTTGTTGAGTTTATGGTAAATTTAAGCGGAGAAGATGGAATAGTTACATTAGATATGTTACCTCAAACTGTATTAGAGTATGAAAACAATGAAAAGGAATATTTTAACAGTAAGTCTTCTGGTGATTTTGAAGAAATAAGAGAACTTAAGGAGATAGAAAGCGAATATATAAATAAGGCATTAGATTTATATGGGAGAGATACAGCAGGAAAGAAAAAAGCTGCAAAAAAATTAGGTATAGGTATTGCCACATTATACAGAAAAATTGGAGAACAATAATATATAAGCAAGAGAATTTATCAAAATGATAAATTCTCTTGCTTTTTTGTTAATAAAATAACTAAGATATATTGAATTAAAAGGATTATCAAAATGATAAAAGAATTATCATTTTGATAATAATTAAGAAATTTTTATATAACAGCTTATAAACATATACAGAAAGGTTTCTTAAATAAGAAAAATTATAAAGATATAATATGAAATCAATATAAAATATAGAAAAACTTGGCATGAATATTGCTTTAAATAATAGTATGAAATAAAAAGAAGAGCTTGGGAGGAACTAGTATGGAAAAAATACTATGGAAATTAAACACATTACCAAAAACAGATAAAGAAGATTGCATAAAATTTTTAAGTAAAGAAGAAGTATCAAAAGCAAAAAACTTTCATGAAAGTTTTTCAGAATATGATAAGACTCCATTAGTTGAGTTGGATAATTTAGCTAAAAGAATAGGAGTTAAAGGGATATATTTAAAAGATGAGTCTTATAGATTTGGATTAAATGCTTTTAAAGTGCTTGGTGGATCATTTGCTATTGGGAGATACCTAGCAGATAGATTAGGAGAAGATATAAAAGATTTACCTTATGAAAGATTAACATCAGATGAAGTTAGAGAAAAACTTGGAGATATTACATTTGTTACAGCGACAGATGGTAATCATGGAAGAGGAGTAGCATGGACAGCTAACAAATTAAAACAGAAATCAGTGGTTTATATGCCAAAGGGATCATCACTTCAAAGATTAAACAATATTAAAGCCGAAGGTGCAGATGCTAGTATAACTGATTTAAATTATGACGATGCAGTTAGATTAGCCGCTAAATATGCCGATGAGCATAATGGATTAATGGTACAAGATACTGCTTGGGAAGGGTATGAAAAGATTCCAGCATGGATAATGCAAGGGTATGGAACTATGGCATTAGAAGCCTTAGAACAATTAAATTCTATTAAAGTTATTAAGCCAACACATATATTTGTACAAGCTGGCGTTGGTTCACTTGCAGGAGCAGTTCAAGGATTTTTTGCATCTGAGTTTGGAGAAGAGTGCCCAAAAACAGTTATTGTTGAATCAAACTTAGCGGATTGTTTCTATAAATCAGCAATAGCAGATGATGGAGAGGCAAGATTCGTTGGAGGAGATATGCAAACAATAATGGCAGGACTTGCTTGTGGTGAACCAAATACTATTGGATGGGAAGTGTTAAAAAATCATTCAATAGCATTTGTATCATGCCCAGATTGGGTATCAGCTAAGGGCATGAGAATACTTGGAAATCCATTAAAGGGAGATGAAAAAGTAACATCAGGAGAATCAGGAGCAGTTACAACAGGGCTTTTATATGAAATCATGACAAATGAAGATTATAAGGATTTAAAAGAAGCTTTAGAACTAGATGAAAACTCAAGAGTTCTTTTATTTAGTACTGAAGGTGATACAGATCCAGAAAAGTATAGAGAAATAGTTTGGAACAGTGAATGTTAATAGATTAAATAATTTATTGGAGGAATATAGAAATGCTTACTAATCAAAGAAAAGAAATCCTAACTAAATTATGTCAAGACTTAATAAGAAATCAATCAGTTTCAGGAGAAGAAGGAAACGTAGTAGAAGCTATCAAGAAGGGATTTAAAGAATTAGGATATGATGAATGCTTTGTAGATAGCTATGGAAATGTAATAGGACATATAAAAGGTAATAAGACAGGAAAAACAATACTTTTTGATGGTCATATTGATACTGTTCCAGTACCAGATGATTCAAAATGGACTTATGCACCATTTGGTGGTGAAATAGTTGATGGAAAAATATATGGTAGAGGGGCTTCAGATATGAAAGGCCAAACTTCAGCAATGATTGCAGCAGCAGCTTATTTTGCAGAAGATTTCAAAAAGGATTTTGCTGGAGATATATTTGTAGCAGGTGTAGTTCATGAAGAAATATTTGAAGGAGTATCAGCTAGAAAGATAAGTGAAGCTGTTAAACCAGACTACGTAGTTATTGGTGAATCTTCAGAATTAAATTTAAAAATTGGACAAAGAGGAAGAGCTGAAATAGTTATTGAAACTTTCGGAAAACCAGCTCACTCAGCTAACCCAGAAAAAGGAGTAAATGCAGTATATAAAATGTCAAAAATAATTGAAAGAATTCAAGATATAGAAACTCCTGTGCATGACGTACTTGGAAAAGGAATTCTTGTATTAACTGATATTAAATCATCACCATATCCAGGAGCTTCAGTAGTTCCAGATTATTGTAAGGCTACATTTGATAGAAGACTTTTAGTTGGAGAAACTAAAGAGGAAGTTTTAGCTCCAATTAAAAAGATTATAGATGAGCTTAAGAAAGAAGATAAAGAATTAGATGCTAAGGTTTCATATGCAATTGGTAGAGAAACTTGCTATACAGGAGAAGTAATAGAGGGAGAAAGATTCTTTCCTGCTTGGTTATATAGTGAAGATGATGAGTTCGTACAAGCTGCTTATAATGGATTAAAACGTGCAGGTATAAGTCCAGAAATAACTCAATATTCATTCTGCACAAATGGTTCACACTATGCTGGAGAAGCAGGAATAAAAACAATTGGGTTTGGACCATCAAAAGAAAATTTAGCTCATACAATTGATGAATATATTGAATTAGAACAATTATTTACTGGTGCTGAAGGATATTATGGAATATTAGAATCTGTTTATAACAAATAAAAGGTGGTTTTGAGGATGAAGATATTAATAAAAGATGGCTTTATAGCTGATGGAAGTGGCAATAAAGGATACATCGGAGATATCTTAATCTGTGATGAGAGAATTGAAAAAATAGGACATGGACTTTGCGAAAATGATGTAGATAGAACAATAGATGCTAGGGGCTTAGTAATAGCCCCAGGATTTATTGATACCCACTCACACAGTGATCTTAAGATATTAGAAAATCCATTTAATGAAATAAAAATTAGACAAGGAATTACTACAGAAGTATTAGGACAAGATGGTATATCAATGGCTCCATTACCAAAAAAATATATTTCTTCTTGGAGAAAGAATATAGCTGGTTTAGATGGAGAATCAGATGAGATTGATTGGAAATATGAAATAACTGATAATTACTTAAAAATGATGGAGAATAATGGAGTAGGCTTAAATGAGGCATATTTAGTACCACATGGCAATGTAAGAATGGAAGTTGTTGGTCTTGGAAATGTACTAGCAACTAAGGATGACATAAAGAAAATGTGTGAAATAACAAGAAGGGAAATGGAAGCAGGAGCATATGGATTATCAACTGGTTTAATATATATGCCGTGTGCTTATTCTCATACTGAAGAGCTTATAGAAATGTGTAAGGTTGTAGCTGAATTTGATGGAGTATTTGTAGTACATCAAAGAAGTGAAGCTGATACAATTATAAACTCAATGAAAGAGATAATTGAGATTGGTGAGAAATCAGGGGTAAGAGTTCATTTTTCACACTTTAAAGTATGTGGTAAGAAAAACTGGAAGTATATTGACAAAGTAATTGAATTATTTAACGAAGCTAAGAAAAAGGGAATAAGAGTTACTTTCGACCAGTATCCATATGCAGCAGGAAGTACAATGTTAGGGGTTATCTTACCTCCATGGGCTCATGATGGTGGAACAGATAAGCTAATGGAAAGGCTTGCTTCAAAGGAAATGAGAGAAAAGATGATATATGACATGGAGCATGGAATAGAAGGTTGGGATAACTTTGTTGATTTTGCTGGTCTTGATGCTATATATGTAACTTCAGTTAGAAATAAAAAAAATGAAGATGCAATAGGAAAGAATTTAATAGAGCTTGGAGAGTTAAGAGGAAAAGATCCATATAATGCAACTTTTGATCTTTTACTTGAAGAAGAGAATGCTGTAGGTATGGTTGATTATTATGGTTTAGAAGAACACATAATTAAATTTATGAAGCTTGCTGAACAAAATGTATGTACAGATGGATTATTAGCTGGAAGACCTCATCCTAGAGCTTATGGTTCATTTCCAAGAATACTTGGAAGATTTGTAAGAGAGCTTGGAGTATTAACCCTTGAAGAAGGGGTTATGAAAATGACAAGTAAAGCAGCTACGGCTTTTAGCATAAAGGATAGAGGGATTCTTAAAGAAGGATACTTTGCTGATATAGTTTTATTTAATAAAGATGATGTTAAGGATACTGGAACTTTTGAAGATCCAATTAAATTCCCAGAGGGAATAAATTATGTAATTATAAATGGTCAAGTTGTAATAGATAATGGAGAGTATAAAAAGTTAAAAGCAGGTAAAGTATTGAGAAAAAAATAGGGAGAGGATTCGTGTGTTAGTAGTAGGTAATGGAAGGTTAATAACTCAAAATAAAGAGAATCCATTTATAGAAGATGGAGCTGTAGTTATAGAAGAAGGAAAGATATTAAGCTATGGAAACACTGAAGAAATATTAAAAAAGTATAAAGATATTAAATATATGGATGTAAATGGCAAAGTTATAATGCCTGGCCTTATAAATACTCATGGTCATATTTATAGTGCTTTTGCAAGAGGAATGAACTTAGACGGACCTACATCAAAGGATTTCTTAGATATATTAAATAATTTGTGGTGGAGATTAGATAAAAGCTTAACTCTTGAAGATATCAAGTATAGTGCATATAGTACTTTAATGGATAGTTTAAAATATGGAGTTACAACTTTTTTTGATCATCATGCAAGTCCTAATGCAATTAAAGGAAGTCTTTTTACTATAGGTGAGGTTGCTGAAGAGCTTGGCATAAGAACTTCTCTTTGTTATGAAGTATCTGATAGAGATGGAGAAAAGGCTTTAATTGAAGGGATAAAAGAGAATGTAGATTACATAAAGCATTGCAAGGAAAGCAATAGCAATATGAAATCAGGTATGTTTGGAATGCATGCAAGTTTTACACTTTCAGATAGATCATTAGAAAAGTGTATGAATGCTTCAAAGGAATTAGATTGTGGATATCATATTCATGTTGCAGAAGGTTTAGCTGATGAAGAAAAGTGTATAGAAGAGCATCATATTAGGGTAGTAGAGAGATTAAAAAAATTCAATATACTAGGAGAAAAAACAATAGCTGTTCATTGTATTCATGCAGATGATAATGAACAAGATATAATTCTGGAAACTGGAACCACAGTTGTTCATAATCCGGAGTCTAATATGGGGAATGCAGTAGGAGTATCACCTGCAATTAATTTAATAGCAAAGGGAATAACTGTTGGACTTGGAACAGATGGCTATACTTCAGATATATTTGAATCAATGAAAGTTGCAAATATAATTCATAAGCACCACTTAAAAGATCCATCAGTAGCATGGGGAGAAGCTCCTATGATGTTATTTGAAAATAATAGAAAGATTGCAGAGAAACACTTTAATGGAACATTTGGAATCATTGAAGAAGGTGCAGTTGGAGATGTTATAGTAGTAGATTATAATCCATTAACACCAATGAATGGAAGTAATTATAATTCTCATATTCTATTTGGAATGATGGGGAAATCCGTTGATACTACCATAGTGAATGGTAAGGTTTTAGTTAAAGATGGAAAGCTTTTAAATATTAATGAAGATGAAATCTTAGCTAAATCAAGAGAGGTTTGTAGTAAGTTATGGAATAGAATCTAGTGAAAGGGTTTGGGTTTGTTATGAGAGAGGAGAATGGAAAAGAAAATATAGCACCAGTTGATGAAAAAATACCTTTTTCAAAGGCATGGATATTTTCACTTCAACATGTTATGGCAATGTGTGCAGGGGCTGTAGCTGTACCACTTATGGTAGGAGAAGCAGCTGGGCTTAATCACACAGAGATAGTATTTCTTATAAGTGCAGGACTTTTTATGGCTGGAATAGGTACTTTAGTTCAGACTGTAGGAATTAAAAAATTTGCTGGAGCTAAAATACCAATAATAGAAGGGACAAGCTTTGCGGCAGTTTCAGGAATTCTAGCAATAATAGCAGCTACATCAGGTGGTAAAGAGTTAGCAATGACCAATGTCTTTGGAGCTGTAATCTCAGCAGGGTTATTTTGTTTAATAATTGCTCCTATTTTTGGTAAGCTAATAAAATTCTTTCCAAAAGTTGTTACAGGTACTGTTGTTTTAGTAATTGGTATATCCATAATGCCAGTAGGTATAAAGTGGATTACAAATAGTAAGGTTCAAGCAGTAGAGCCAAAAGATTTAGCACTTTCAATGACTGTTTTAGTAATTACATTATTACTATTTAAGTATTTAAAGGGTATATGGAATAGCGCAGCTATTTTATTTGCGATAGTCATTGGAACTATACTTGCAATGTTCTTTGGAATGGCAGATTTTAGTGCTGTAAGCAGTGCAGATTGGTTTAGTATAAATTTACCATTAAAATTTGGTGTGCCGACTTTTGAGCCATCAGCAGTGCTTTCAATGATATTAATAATGTTAGTTTTAATGACTGAATCAGTTGGAAATATGATTGCTATTCATGAGATGACTGATAAGGAAGTTACTGAGGAAAACATAAAAAAAGGATTGAAAGCAGATGGTATATCAACATTGTTTGCAGGATTTTTTAATACATTTCCAATTACTCCATTTGCTCAAAATACAGGGCTTGTAGGATTAACAGGTATTAAGTCAAGATTTGTTGCTGTGTATGCAGGGATAATACTTCTAGCATTAAGTTTTGTACCTAAATTTGCAGCAATCATAGGAGCTATACCAAAGCAAGTGCTTGGGGGAGTCGGCTTTGCTATGTTTGGAATGGTTTTAGTTGGTGGAATAAGAACTTTAGGAAAGGTTCAATTTGATGGCAATAAGAACTGTGTAATAGTAGCTGTTAGTGTTGGGCTTGCAATGATTCCACTTGCAAATCCAGGATTTTATCATAACTTCCCATCATGGGTAGAAACAATATTCGATAGTGGAATTACAACAGGAAGTTTATCAGCTGTAATACTAAATATATTCTTTAATGTTTTAGGAAGTAAGGAACCAATGCCTGAAACTTTAGAGGCTGATATAGAAGAAATTGAAGAAGAAGTAGATAAAGAAAAATTGGCTATACAAGGAAATAAATAAAATTTAGATAAATATGATTGAAGTTTAGAGGAGAGTGTTTGTTATGTCAAAATTAAACGTTAACATTTTAGGGATGAAATTTAATAATCCAATATTTACGGCAGCAGGTCCAGGAGCAAAAGATGGAGATCTTTGCATAGAAGCAGTAAAAGGAGGAGCTGGTGGTTTAGTTACAAAAACTATTTCAGTAGATCCAGCTCCAGTACCAAGACCATGCATGGGAAGAACAAATTCAGGATTTTTAAATACAGAACTTTGGTCAGAATTACCAAAGGAACAATGGATAAAAGAAGAATATAAAAAAGCTAAATCAGCTGGAGTACCTATGATAGTAAGTATGGGATACTCAGCAGACCAAATCAGAGAAGTTGCACCACTTGTAAAGCCTTATGCTGATGCAGTTGAATTATCAACTCATTATGTTGGTACTGATGTAACTCCAATAGTAGAAGCTATGAAAGCTGCAAAAGCTGCATTAGATTGTCCTGTATTTATGAAAATGAGTCCACATACAGATATTCAAAAGATAGCAAAGGCTCTAGAAGAAGCTGGAGCAGATGGTCTTGTAATGATTAACTCTTTAGGACCATGTATGGCAATAGATGTTGAATCAGGCTATCCAATAATGGGAAGTAAAACAGGATATGGATGGTTATCAGGAGCTCCAATAAGACCTGTAGCTATAAGAAACATATACGATGCAGCACAAGCTGTTAATATTCCAATAATAGGAGTTGGTGGAGTAACTTGTGGAAGAGATGCAGCTGAAATGTTAATGGCTGGGGCTACAGCAGTTCAAGTATGTACTGAAGCAATTCTAAAGGGACCTGGAATATATGGAAAAATTGCTAAGGAATTAGATGAGTTCTTAGATAGTCACGGATATAAAGATGTTAATGAAATAATAGGTTTAGCTCACAAAAAGATGGAAGATAGAAAATTTAGAACAGAAGCAATAGCACCAATAGTTGATCAAGATACTTGTATAAAATGTGGACAATGTAAAGTAAGTTGTGTTTATGATGCAATTGAAGTTGGAGAAAAACTTGTAATAGATGAAGATAAATGTTTTGGATGCGGATTATGTGTAACAAGATGTCCAAAACACGCATTATCAATTCAATATAAATAGTTAAAAGGAGAATGAGTTATGGGAACAGTGCTAAAGGGAGCTTATATAGTAACAAGTAAAGAAATAATAAGAAATGATTTAAGAATTGATGGAGAAAAAATTGAATCTATAGGATTATCTTTGGAAAAGGATGGAGATGAAATAATAGATTTAAAAGGAAGCTATATACTTCCAGGTGGGATTGATGCCCATACTCATTTTGATTTAGAACTACCTAATATAAAAACATCTGATGATTTTAATAGTGGTACAAAGGCAGCAATAGCTGGAGGAACTACAACTATTATTGATTTTGTAAATTGTCATAGGGGAGAAAAACTAAGTAGTGTCTTAGAGGTTTACAAAGAAAAAACAAAGGATATCTGTTATTCAGATTATGGATTCCATATGACTTTATGTGAATGGAATAAAGATGTTGAATCTGAAATGGAGGATATGGTAAAGCAAGGAATAACTTCTTTTAAAATGTATATGGCATATAAAGATACTCTTCAGGTAAATGAAGAAGAGATAGAACAAGCATTAAGAAAGGCAAAAGAACTTGGAGTTCTTATTTCATTCCATTGTGAAAATGGTGATGAAATTATAAAAAATATAAATGATTTATTAGAAGAAAACAAGTACGATGTGAAGTATCATGAAATCTCAAGATCCTCAGAGGTTGAATATGAAGCAGTAAATACTTTGATAAAAATAGCTACCAAAATTAATTACCCAATATATATAGTACATCTAAGTTCTAAAATGTCACTAGATGCTGTAAGAAAGGCTAGACAAAAAGGGGTTAAGATATTTGTGGAAACATGTCCTCACTATCTTTTGTTAGATAAATCTTATTATGAATTAGAAAAAGATGAGGAGTTAGAAGGAGCTAAATACGTTATGTCTCCACCTCTTAGAAGTAAAGAAGATAATAAGGCATTATGGAGAGGTATAAAACTAGGAGAAATAGATACAATTGCAACAGATCATTGTTCATTTAATTATGAAGATAAAAGAAAAAATGCAAGGGTTGATTTTTCTAAAATACCTAATGGGATACCTAGTGTTGAACATAGAATGGAATTGATTTTTAGTTATGGAGTAGAAGATAAGAAAATATCTTTAAATGAAATGGTTCAATTAACATCAACTAATCCAGCTAAAATATTTGGATTATATCCTAAAAAAGGTGAAATTAAAGAAGGCAGTGATGCTGATTTATTAATAATAGAAGCTGATTATGATGGAGTTATAAGCCATAAGGATAGCATACAAGAAGTTGATTACACTCCTTATGAAGGATTTAAAAGTAATGGAAAAATAAAAAGGGTGTTTTTAAGAGGTAAGGAATTGGTTAAGGATGGAAAATTCATAGGAAAAGAGCCAACTGGCCAATATATCTCAAGAAAGAAATGGAGTTATGAGGGGAGATAATATATGTTTGAATTTATTCTTAACGGTGAAAAAAGATTAGTAGAAGAAAATAAAAAACTTCTTAAATATTTAAGAGAAGATTGTAATATAACATCAGTTAAAAATGGTTGCTCAGAGGGAGCGTGTGGAACATGTATGGTTATTGTTGATGGTAGAGCAGTAAAAGCATGCATATTAACAACTGAAAAGGTTAATGGAAAAGAAATATTAACTATAGAAGGTTTCACAGAAAGAGAAAGAGATGTCTTTGCATATGCATTTACTGAAGCAGGAGCAGTTCAGTGTGGATTTTGCATAACTGGTATGGTAATTAGTGCAAAAGCACTTTTTAATAGAACCCTTAATCCTACAGGAGAAGAAGTTAAAAAAGCCTTAATCGGAAATATATGTAGATGTACAGGCTACGTAAAAATAGAGAAAGCTATTATGCTGGCAGCTGAAATTTTTAGAGAAAATAAGGAAGTTCCAAAAGTTGTTTGTAAAGGGCTTGTTGGAGAAAGAATGGGGAGAGTTGATGCTAGGGATAAGACATTAGGAATAGCTGAATATACTGATGATATAAGAATAAATGGAATGTTACATGGAGTTGCACTTAGAAGTAAATATCCTAGGGCATTAGTAAAAAGTATAGATTTTAGTGAAGCAGAAAAATTAGAAGGTGTAGTTAAAATAGTTACTGCTGAAGATATTCCAGGAGAAAGATATTTAGGTCATATTCGAAAAGATACTCCTGCTTTAATAAAAATTGGTGAGGAAACAAGATATCTTGGAGATGCATTAGTTTTAGTTGGAGCAGAAACTGAAGAAATTGCAAGGGAAGCTTTAAAACATATAAAAATTGAGTATGAAGAATTGAAGCCAGTAACTTCTCCACAGGAAGCTCTAGCAGAAGATGCTCCTAAAATACATGAGAAGGGAAATATATTAACTCATGAACACTTAGTTAGAGGTAATGCTGATGAAGCAATAAAAAATTCTAAATATGTTGTTACATACAATTACAAGGTTCCTTTTACAGAACATGCATTTTTAGAGCCAGAGTGTGCTGTTGCTGTTCCAGATGGTGATGGAATAATAGTTTATACAGGAACACAAAGTGTATATGATGACCTTCGTGAGATAGAATCACTTTTAGGACTTGATGATAGCAAAGTTAGAATAATTTCTAAGTATGTTGGTGGAGGCTTTGGAGGAAAAGAAGATATGAGTTGTCAACACCATGCAGCATTACTTGCTTATCTTATTAAAAGACCTGTTAAGATGGTTCTTCCAAGACAAGAAAGTATTATAGTTGATACTAAAAGGCATGCAATGGATATGGAATTTACAACAGCTTGTGACGAAAATGGAAAATTAACTGCTATGAAAGCAGTAATACTTGCAGATACAGGTGCCTATGCATCTCTTGGTGGGCCAGTTCTTCAAAGAGCTTGTACACATGCTGCCGGCCCATATAATTATCAAAATATGGACATTGATGGTAAAGCACTTTATACGAATAATACACCTGGGGGAGCTTTTAGGGGCTTTGGTGTTACTCAATCAGCCTTTGCCACAGAATGTAATTTAAATAAGCTTGCTGAGATGGTAGGAATAGATCCTTTTGAAATAAGAAGAATAAATGCAATAAAACCAGGAGAAGTACTTCCAAATGGTCAAATAGCAGATGAAGGAACTGCTTTAATTGAAACTTTAGAGGCAGTAAGAGATGTTTATTATGCTAATAAAGATAGAGCCGGAATAGCTTGTGCCTTTAAAAATGCTGGTGTTGGAGTTGGGTTACCAGACACAGGCAGATGTAAAGTTAAGGTTATTAATGGCAAAGTTCATATAAGAACATCAGCAGCATGTATAGGTCAAGGACTTGGAACAATAGTGGTTCAAATTGTTGGACAAGTTTTAGGAATACCAGCTTCAGAAATTGTATATGAATCACCTGACACAAGAATTACCCCAAATTCAGGAACCACAACAGCTTCAAGACAAACCGTATTTACAGGGGAAGCTACAAAAATTGCGGCTATGAAACTTAAAGAGGCTTTAAAAGAAAAGTCACTTGAAGAATTAGAAGGGGAAGAATTCTATGGTGAATATTTAGGAGTTACTGATAAAATGGGTAGTCCAAAGAAGAACCCAGTAAGTCATGTTGCTTATGGATTTGCAACACAAGTAGTTATTTTAGATGATCAAGGAAAAGTTACCAAGGTGGTTGCAGCCCATGATGTTGGAAAAGCAATAAATCCTAAAAATGTAGAAGGACAAATTGAAGGTGGAGTAGTTATGGGGCTTGGATATGGTCTAACAGAAGATTATCCTATAGAGAATTCAATACCAAAGGTTAAGTTTGGTACACTTGGACTTCTAAGAGCAACTCAAGTTCCAGAAATACAGCCTATAATAATAGAAAAAAACACTCAAGAATTATCTTTTGGGGCAAAGGGTGTTGGGGAAATAACTTGTATTCCAACAGCTCCAGCCGCACAAGGAGCATATTACAAATTGGATGGTGAGTTCAGAACTGAACTTCCACTTAAAAATACATTTTATAAAAAATCAAAAAAATAGAAAGAAGGAATTAATATGAAAAAAATAATTAACACAGAACATGCACCAGCTGCTATAGGACCATATTCACAAGGAGTAATAGTAGGAGACTTAATATATACATCAGGTCAATTACCATTAAATCCAGAAACTAAGGTCTTAGAAACTGAAATAAAGGCTGCAACTAAGCAAAGCCTAGAAAACTGTAAAGCTATATTAGAAAATGCAGGATCATCAATTGATAAAGTGTTTAAAACAACTGTTTTTGTAAAAGATTTAAATGATTTTGCTGCAGTTAACGAAGTATATGGAACATACTTCAATGAAAACCCACCAGCAAGAAGTTGTGTACAAGTAGCTAAACTTCCAATGGATGCACCAATAGAAATTGAAGTAATAGCCAAGTTATAAAATTAAATAAAATTTATTATAAGTAGGGAGTCATATAGAACTTCCTACTTAATATAGGTTAAGGGCTTAGGAAGGGGTTATATGCAATATAAAAATATTCTTTTAACTGGTAAAAGAAATTGTGGGAAAAGTACACTTGTGAATAAAATATTAGATCATATGGGGATTGAGTACACTGGATATAGAACTCTTCCTTATTATATAAATGGATATATGCAAGGATATTATTTACATGGTTATATAGATGAAGTTTATAATGGGTATTTATATAGTCCAATATCAATAAAAACTAGTAATAATAAATGCATAAGAGTTACAGAGACATTTGATACAATTGGATATTTAATATTAAAGAATAGTAGAAAACAAAAAGGTTGTAAGCTTATATTATTAGATGAAATTGGATTTTTAGAAGATGATTCAGAAAAATTTAAATTAGAAATAAAAAAGTGTTTAAATAGTGAAAAATTTTGTTTAGGTGTTTTAAAGGATAAAAATAGTGAGTTTTTAAATTCAATAAAATTTAGGAATGATACATTAATTATAAATATAGAAGATATAAGTTATGATGATAGAAAAATAATACAAGATGATATAGAAAATTATATAAAATTACATAGATTAAAGGGGAAGGATTAAGTTATGAAAGGGATTAAAAAGTTAGCTAGTTTAATACTTATATTTGTAATGAGCGTGACATTTTTCATTGGATGCTATAGTGAGGCTAAAGTTAAGGAGTCAGATAACAAAACAATTACCGTTGAAGATCAACTTGGGAGAAAGGTTGAAGTTAAAAGAGATGCAAATAGAATAATATCAAGTTATTATATATCAACCTCAATATTGATTAGTCTAAATGTTAAAGATAAGGTGGTTGGAATAGAGGCAAAGGCAAAAAATAGAGAGATGTATAAGAAGGTAGCAAAAGAGTTTTTAGATTTACCAACAGTTGGAACAGGAAAAGAAATAAATGTTGAAGAGTGTATGAAGCTAAATCCAGATGTAGTAATTATTCCTACTAGGCTTAAGAGTTTTATTCCGCAGTTTGAAAAATTAAATATACCAGTTATAGCAATAGAGCCAGAAACACTAGAAGGATTTAATAAATGTGTAGAACTTTTAGGAAAAGTTTCAGGTTCTGAAGAGAGGGCAAAGGAACTTTTAAAATATTATGATGACACAATAAATAAGGTTAAAGATATGACAAAAGATATAGAAAATAGACCAATAGTATATTTATCAGGAAGTGATAACATACTTAAGACTTGTACATCTAAAATGTATCAAAATTACATGATTGACACAGCTGGTGGAAAAAATGTTACTGGAAATATTGATGAGGGGTATTGGACAAATATATCAGCAGAACAGTTAATAGATTATAATCCAGATGTTATTTATGTAGTAGGTTATGCAAATTATACTGTTGAAGATGTTTTAGCTGATAGTAAATTGAAAGGTATAAATGCTATTGAAAATAAAAGAGTATATTTATTCCCATCAACTTTAGAACCATGGGATTATCCAACACCTTCATCCATATTAGGTATGCTTTGGATAGTAAATAATCTTCACCCTGAAAAGTATAGTACTGATGAATTTAAAAAAGATGCTAAAGGATTTTATAAAAGATTTTATGATTTAGAAGTTACTGATAAGGAAATTGGACTATGATTAAAAAATATTCTATCTTACCATATATATTTATTTTAGTAATATTAGCTTTAGTTTCATTATGTATAGGAAGATATGCACTTAAAATAAGTGAAATATTCAGTATATTATTTGGAAATAGGGCTAATTGGCAGGAAGTTAATTTATTGGTAAACATAAGATTGCCAAGAGTATTATTAGTAATAGTTAGTGGGGCAGCATTGGCATTATCAGGTATGGTTTTTCAGAGTATATTTCAAAATCCATTAATATCTCCAGATGTGCTAGGGGTAAGCTCTGGGTGTTCATTAGGTGCAGCTATAGGAATAGTATTTTTATCAGCATCACCATTTATGATACAAGGATTATCTTTTATATTTGGTATATGTTCAGTTATATTTTCATTGATTTTATCTAAAAAAATGAGAAGTAATAGGGTATTAGCACTTGTTATATCAGGAATAGTAACTGGGGCATTGACTTCATCATTTATTATGATAATAAAGTACTTTGCAGACCCATATAAAGAGTTGCCTGCTATAGATTTTTGGCTTATGGGAGGATTTTATAATAGTGATTGGAAAAGCGTTATAAATGTTTTAATTTTAGTTTTTATATCAACAATTATTTTATTTTTACTTAGATGGAAATTGAAAGTTTTAACTATGGGAGATGATCAGGCTAAACTTTTAGGTGTAAATGTTAAATGCATAAGGACAATAGCAATATTTTCAGCAACTCTTTTAGTATCTTCTGTGGTATCAGTTGCTGGTCTTATAAGTTGGATAGGAATACTTGCACCACATATAGTTAAATCATTTGCCAGGGACGATATATCAAAGATTATTCCATTAACAATGGCTGTAGGTGCCATTATTTTGTTAATCGCAGATACAGTAGCTAGAAGTATTACTACAACAGAAATTCCAATAAGTATATTAACTTCTTTATTTGGTGCACCTTTCCTTGTATATCTTCTCAATAAAAAAGGAGCTGTTATTAGATGAATAAATCATTACGAATAAGGAACTTAAATGTCTCATATGGAGAAAAAATAATACTTAATGGAGTAGATATTGAGATTAATCCAGGAGAATTTACTGTTCTTTTAGGATTAAATGGAGCTGGAAAAACTACATTACTTAAATCAATAGCTAGTTTAAATAAGATAGATTATGGGGAGATAAAATATGGAGAGACTGATTTAATAAGTTTATCAGATAAGGAAAGAGGAAAATTAATATCATATATTCCACAACATATTCATACAAATCAGAATTATAGTGTAGAAGATATAATTTTAATGGGGATAACTCCATATTTAGGCGTGTTTGAAATGCCTAATAAAGATCATTATAGGTTTGTAGATGAGATTTTAAATGAGTTGAATATATCTCATTTAAAAAATAAGTTTATAGGAGAACTTAGTGGGGGAGAACGAAGATTAGTATATTTAGGACGAATATTAATTCAAAAATGTAGTATTTTACTTTTAGATGAACCAAATACATTTTTAGATTATGTAAAGCAACATGATTTTTTTAATTTTATTAAGAGGCTAATAATAAGGAAAAACTTAGTTACTTTAGTTACATTACATGATATTAATCTGGCTTTGAGATATGGAGATAGAATAGTAGTTTTAAGTGATAGTAAAATAGTAGATTCAATAGATTGCAGAGAGAAAGACTATGAGAAAAAATTTATAAGAATAATGGAAGATATATATGAGCGTAAACTTGAAATAGCTTATACGGAAGTAGGACCATTTATAATATGTTAAAATCAAATCTAAAAAAGGTTATGTTTTAGTTAGATTTTTAGAATAGGTTTAAAAATTTGGGAGTTTATCTTAAGTATTTAACTTTAGGTAGATTCCCATTTTATTTAAACCAAAAGATAATTATAAAAATGAATAAAATAAGTGATATAATTTAAAGATAGAAGTTATAAGGGGGAGATTCTTTTGGCTCAGCAATATACTAAAAAAATGATTCGTAGCGTATTTATAGAGTTGTTAAATGAAAGACCGCTAAATAAGATTACTGTAAAAGATATAGCATCAGCTTGTGGAATTAATCGAAATACTTTCTACTATTATTATTCAGATATGTATGAGCTTTTATCTGAACTTTTTCAAACTGAGCTTCAAAATGTTATAGATGAATATAATGATACTATGTCCTGGGAGGAAAGCTTTGTATTAGCAACAAGGTTTGCCTTAGGAAATAAGAAGGTAATTTATCATGTATATAATTCAATGCAGAGGGAAGAATTGGTCAATTATATTTATAATGTTTCAGGAAATATGATGGAGAGGTATGTTAAGAAGTTAAGTCATGGAATAAATGCTTCTGAATATGATATGAAACTAATAGCAACATTCTATCAATGTGCACTTACAGAAATGGTAATTCAATGGATTTCCTCTGGAATGAAAGAAGATCCAGATACAATTATAAGAAGAATAGGTGAATTATTTGATGGAAATATAAAACTATCCCTTCAACGTAGCGAAAAGCTCAACAAAATTTAGCAAAGGCAATCATAGAAAATTAATAAATTAAGTATTAAATCCCTTAATAGTTAAAACAGATGAAATCATAAATAATCGAAGAGAAAACCTAGAAATAACTAAAAGTATTTAAACTAGGTTATAAAATATTTATAAAATTAGGCACAGAGTGAGATATGCCTAATTTTTAGGCAAATATGTTTAAGTGTTTGAATTTTGAACACTCCCCTTATTTATCTAATGAAATATATGGTAAAAGGTTATATTATAGATTTAAAGGAACTTAGAGTTATTTTTAAAACTTACACTTAGTAAATAAAATCTTATATTCATAAGATTATAACTTATTAATAAAGGATTGATTTAAAGGGCTAAGATTTGTTTTAAAACCTATAGCTAGTTTTAAGAAAGAAGGGGATTTTATGAAACTTAAAACACATGATGAGAGACTTACTTTAACAAATGGAAGTTATCATGCATTAGTGCATGCTAGAAAACCTAAAGGAATTGAAAATAAAAGTGCATATTTAATTGGTACTGGAATAGGTGCATTGGCAGCAGGATGTTTTTTAATAAGAGATGCACATATGGATGGTAGCAAAATAACATTTTTTGAACAATTAGATCTTCCAGGAGGCTCTTTAGATGGAGAAGTACTTCAAAATCTAGGATATGTGGCTCGTGGTGGACGTGAAATGGGACATCACTTTGAAGTTTTATGGGATTTATTTAGTTCACTTCCATCTACTGAAGATCCAAATATGACAGTATTAGATCATTTCTTCTACACAAATTATGATGATCCAAACTATAGCAATTGTCGTATAACTCATAAAAATGGAGAAAGATATGACAATGCTAAATTTAATTTAGGACAAGATTTAGCTAAGGAACTAGCAGAGTTTGTTCTTATACCAGATGAAGAACTTCAAGATAAAGCAATTGATGAAATATTTTCTGAAGAACTTTTAAATACAGACTTTTGGACATTATGGAGAACTATGTTTGCCTTTGAAAACTGGCATAGTGCTTTAGAAATGAAATTATATATGAATAGATTTATACATCATGTTGGTGGATTACCAACACTTTCAGCCTTACAATTCTCAAGACATGATCAATACACATCTTTTGTAAAACCAATGGTTAAATTCTTAAAAGAAAATGGGGCTAAGTTTGAATATGGAGTACATGTTGAAAATGTAGAATTTGATATAAGTGATGATAAAAAGGTGGCTAAAAAAATAGTTGCTAAGAATAAAGACGGAAAAGATATTTCTGTAAATTTAACAGAAAATGATTTAGTATTCATAACTAATGGTTCTATTACAGAAGGATCAGGATATGGAGATGATAATACTCCTGCTCCATTTAATAAAGAACCACAAGGATGCTGGGAATTATGGAGAAATATTGCTAAACAATCAGATGAATTTGGACATCCAGATAAATTCTGTACTGACACTGAAAAATCAAATTGGGAATCTTGTACAGTAACTTGCCATGATGAACGTGTACCAAAATATATTGAAAAAATAACAAAACGTTCACCATATGGAGGAAAGACTGTAACAGGAGGAATAGTTACAGCTGTGGATTCTTCATGGTTAATGAGTTGGACTATAAATCGTCAAGAACAATATTATGGTCAACCAGAAAAAGATGTAGTAGTTTGGGTATATGGACTATTCTCAGATGTTAATGGTGATTATATTAAGAAACCTATGAGAGATTGTACTGGTAAGGAAATTATAAAGGAATGGTTATTCCATATAGGAGTTCCAGTTGATGAAATTGAAGAACTGGCTGAGTCTTGTACAGCAATTCCAGTAATGATGCCATTTATAACTGCACAATTTATGCCACGTGAATTTGGAGATAGACCTTATGTTGTTCCTAAAAATGCAGTTAATTTTGCCTTCCTTGGACAATTTGCAGAAACTTTAGATGATCCAGGAAGAGATACAGTATTTACTATTGAATACTCAGGACGTACAGCTATGGAAGCAGTATATGTATTAACTGGAGTTGAAAAGGGAGTACCAGAAGTATATGCATCAAGATATGATATACGTTATTTATTAAATGCTGGAGTATGCTTATTAGATGGTGAAAAACCAAAAGTTCATATACCATTTTTATTAAAGAGAAAGTTAATGAAGCAAATATCAGGAACTGACATAGAAAAATTATTAAAAGAATATGGAATTATCTAAGTAAAAAGTGCTGAAGATTATAAGCAGAATAATCTTAGATTAAAATAAAAATATAGTAAGTATATTTAATAGACCATGATAAATAGCAAACTCTTAAAAGTTTGGGGCAGTTATTATGGTCTATTTTTTATTTGGGTATTTCAAATATTTCTAAGATATAATACAAATCAATATATATAAAATTTGAAATATAATAATATAAAATATTAAAAATGTATTTTTAGTATAATAATATTTGATGGAACCTATAAATTGAAGATTAAATATATTAATTAAAGAATATGAACAAAATTAACATATAAATAACTAAAAATATACTTATGAGAAAGATTTAGTTTTGGTATAATTAATAATTACATTATAAAATTTTTAAGAAAGGGAGGGGTATATAGCAATGAAACTAATACTAAAATATTTAAAGAACTACAAATTAATTTTTATCTTAAATGTTATATCCGTATTTGGATTTGCTTTAGTAGAACTTGGAATTCCAACCATCATGGCAAAAGTAATAGATACTGGAATAATAAATAGCGATATTGGTTATATCAAAAAAATGGGATTATTAATAGTAGTTATTTCTATAGTTGGTGTTATGGGAACAATATTACTTGGATATTGTTCATCTAAAATTTCAACGGGTATAACTAAAGACATTAGAAATGATATATTTAAAAAAGCTCAAGAGTTTTCCCATACAGAATATGATGAGTTTGGAGTTTCTTCTATGATAACAAGGACTACAAATGATCCATTTGTTATTTTACAATTTACAAACACACTTTTAAGGATGGCTTTAATCACACCAGTTATGTTTACTATAAGTTTAGTAATGATACTTAGAACAAGCCTTTCCTTATCTTTAGTTTTAGCAGTGGTAATCCCTATAATAATTTTAGGGGTTATATTAATAGCTAAAACTTCTGAACCTTTATCAGAAAAGTTACAAAAAAGGTTAGATAAGTTAAATAGGATATCTAGAGAAAACTTAACTGGTATAAGGGTAATAAGAGCTTTTGGAAATGAAAAGTATGAGGAGAAGAGATTTGATGAAACAAATGAGTCCTATGCAGAGGTAGCTAAAAAGTTAAATAAACTTATGGCAATATCTCAACCGCTTTTCTTTTTCTTACTTAACATCGCTATTATAGTTATCTTTTGGATATCTAGTAAGATGATAAATGTAGGAACACTTCAAGTTGGTCAATTAGTTGCCTTTATTGAATATCTATTCCATGCAATGTTTTCAATAATGCTATTTTCTATGGTTTTTGTAATGTATCCAAAAGCACAGGTTTCTGCTAATAGAATTATGGAAGTTTTAAATACAGAACCAATAATAAAAAGTCCTAAAAATGGAATAAAGGATACAGAAAACAAGGGAACAATAGAGTTTGAAAATGTATCTTTTACTTATCCAAATGGAGAAGAGCCTGTTATTAAAGATGTATCCTTTAGTGGTAAAAAGGGAGAAGTTATTGCCTTTATAGGAAGTACAGGTAGTGGTAAGAGTACACTTATAAACTTAATCCCAAGATTTTATGATGTTACTAAGGGAAGTATAAAAATAGATGGAGTAGATGTAAGAGATTATGATTTAAAATATCTACGTAAAAAAATAGGCTTTATTCCTCAAAAGACTCTTTTATTTACTGGTAGCATAGCAAATAATATAAAGTTTGGTAAGAAAGATGCAGAGTATAAAGAGGTTGAGGATTCAGCTAAAATTGCACAGGCCTATGAATTTATTTCAAATAAGCCTAATAAATTTGATGAGTTAATAACAGAGGGTGGTTCTAACGTATCTGGTGGACAAAAGCAAAGACTTTCCATAGCTAGAGCAATTGTTAGAAAGCCTGATATATACATTTTTGATGATAGTTTCTCAGCTTTAGACTTCAAAACAGATGCAATCTTAAGAAAAGAACTTAGATCTGAAACAAAGGATGCCATTGTATTAATAGTGGCTCAAAGAATAGGTTCTATAATGGATGCAGATAAGATTATAGTTCTAAATGAAGGGGAAGTAGTTGGAATAGGAACTCACAAGGAATTAATAAAAAATTGTTCTATTTATCATGAAATAGCAACATCACAACTTACAGAGGAGGAGTTAGCAAATGAATAAATTTAAATCAGTAGTAAAAAAGATTTCTCCTTTTGTTGGTAAGTATAAGTGGGCTTTTTTAGGTGCTATTTTATTTATAATTTCAGCAGCTGTTTTCACTGCCATAGCACCAAGAACAGAAGGATTAATAATAACTCAATTAACTAAGGATTTTGAGGGGATTATAAGAGGAGTTTCTGGAGCTTCAGTTAACTTTAATTATATTTTTAAGGTATTAATCTTATTATTCTTAGTTTATGCAGGTGGTACAGGATCAACTCTTATAGCAAGTTTCTTATTAACTAATGCAATTCAAAATACCATGAAAAATATTAGAAATGAAGTTGAGAAAAAAATAAATAGACTTCCAATAAGATATTTTGATGGTAATAGTTATGGAGATGTATTAAGTAGAATCACTAATGATGTAGATACCATCTCTAATGCATTGCAGCAAAGTTTTGTACAGGTAATAAATGCATTTTTATCTGTAGGATTAGCTTTAATAATGATGTATTCCATAAATATTAAGCTAGCGTTGATTGCAACCTTAATAATACCTTTAAGTATTTTAATTACAAAGATAATAGTTTCTAAATCTCAGAAATTATTTAATAGTCAACAAAAGGCTTTAGGAAATCTTAATGGAAAAGTACAAGAAATGTACACAGGCTTTAATGAATTAAAGTTATATGGAAAAGAAGATGATGCTTTAAATGAATTTGTAAAGGTAAATGAAGAATTAAGAGAAACAGGTTTTAAAGCTCAATTTATATCTGGTATAATGTCGCCTTTAATAAGTCTTGTTACTTATTTAGGAATAGCTGTGGTAGGGGTAGTAGGTTCTATAATAGCTATAGGTGGTGGAATTACCGTTGGTAATCTTCAAGCATTTATACGTTATATTTGGCAAATAAATCAGCCTTTATCTCAAGTAACTCAATTATCATCAGCAATACAATCAGCAGTGGCTGCTACTAATAGGGTTTTTGAATTCTTAGAGGAAAAAGAAGAGGTTAAAGATCCTAATAATGCTATAAAAATTGAGAATCCAAAGGGAGATGTAACTTTTGACCATGTTAAATTTGGATATAAGGAAGATAAGCCACTTATAAAAGATTTAAGCGTAGATGTCAAAAGTGGTCAAATGGTTGCCATTGTTGGAAAAACTGGAGCAGGTAAAACCACTCTTATTAATCTTTTAATGAGATTTTACGATGTTCAAGGGGGTTCAATTAAAATAGACGGTGTTGATATTAGAGATATGAAACGTGAAGATTTAAGATCTATGTTTGGTATGGTTCTTCAAGACACTTGGCTATTTAATGGAACTATTTATGATAATATTAGGTATGGTAGATTTGATGCCACTAAAGAAGAAATAATAGAGGCAGCAAAGGTTGCAAATGTTCATCATTTTATAAAAACATTACCTGGTGGATACAATATGTTATTAAATGAAGAGGCTTCAAATGTATCTCAGGGAGAAAAGCAACTTTTAACCATAGCTAGAGCAATTTTAAAAGATCCAGCTATATTAATACTAGATGAGGCCACAAGTTCAGTTGATACTAGATTAGAATTATTACTTCAAAAGGCAATGAGAAATATAATGAAGGATAGAACTAGCTTTGTTATAGCTCACAGGCTTTCAACTATAAGAAGTGCAGATTTAATATTAGTAATGAATGATGGTAATATAATTGAACAGGGAACTCATGAAGAGTTAATGAAGCAAGGTGGTTATTACGAAAGTCTTTATAATAGTCAGTTTGCTAGTAAAGAAGCAAATTAAATAAACTTTAAATACTATGATATATTTTAGGGGAATATGGATTCCTGGATATATATTTAACACTATAGAAAAAGCAATCTAAATTAGTTTAGATTGCTTTTTCCTATTAATCCTTTTAATAAATTACCATGTTTTATTTCATCCTTAGCTATTTCTTTAAGTCTAGGGAATTCTTCTCCAAGTTTTTCATATACTGGGCCACCATTAATTTCAGCATTTATAAGCATTTTAAAAACTTTCTCTTTACCTAAACTTTTATAAGCAGCTTCTATTTCTTCAGATGATTTACTACAAGGTTTTAAAATTTCTTTTGAATATTCTCTTATTATTGAGGCATGTCTTCCTTCATCTGCTGCTATGCTTAATAAAACATTTTTTTCTTCTTCAGAGCTAGCAAGTTCAGCTAATTTTCTATAAACAAGAACTGCATCTAATTCTCCTTGTTGTAATTTTAATAACATTTCATTTCCATTTTGTTTCATAATAAAATCCTCCTAAATTCGTTTTGTTAAATTTAATTGAGTACAATTAAATTGCATGAATTAATTTTATATCTTTTATAAGCTTCTGTCAAATAATTTTTAAAAATAAAATGTAAGTTTACAAATTTTAAGTAACTTACTTTTTACATTATGAAGATAGGGTTTAATAAATAAAAATTTAAAAAGAATAATTAAAGTTATGTAGCTTTAGTAAAGAAAATCATAGAATGTAATATAAAAAAATATACAAAAGAAGGAGTAAATTATGGAAGGAAGAAATGATAATAATTTAAAGGGAATTGATGTGTCAAATTGGCAAGGTAATATAAATTTTAAAAGTGTAAAAAATGAGGGGATTGAAGTAGTTTATATTAAGGCAACAGAGGGTGACTATTTTAAAGATTCATATGCAAAACAAAATTATGAAAAAGCAAAAGCAGAGGGCTTAAAGGTTGGTTTTTATCATTTTTTTAAGCCTAATAAGAATGCAAAAATACAAGCTAACTATTTTATTGATTATTTAAATGATATAGGAGCTACTGATTATGAGTGTAAGTTAGCTTTAGATATTGAAACAACAGATGGTAAGGGAGTAAATGAATTAACCACTATGTGTATAGAATTTTTAGAAGAAGTAATAAAAATCACAAATAAAGAAGTTGTCGTTTACACTTATACAAGCTTTGCAAATAATAATTTAGATAAAAGATTAGGAGTTTATCCACTTTGGATAGCTGAATATGGAGTAGAAGCACCAAAGGATAATGCTATTTGGAATAGCTGGATTGGATTTCAATATTCAAATAAAGGAAGTGTAGCTGGTGTATCAGGGAATTGTGATATGAATGAATTTAAAGAAGAAATATTAGATGGAAAAAATAATTTTAAATTGTATAATGCCACCACTAAGAATATATCAACTCATCTTAATATAAGACAAAAAGGGGATTTAGATTCTAATATTGTAGGGGAGATACCAGCTGGAGAGAAATTTATGATAAAGTGGGTAGATTCTAATTATTTAGGATGGTACTTTATTGAATACAAAAATATTATTGGCTATGTAAATTCTAATTATGTAGAAAAATTTCAAATGGCTACTACCTACAATGTAAGTAGTTTCTTAAATGTAAGGGAAAGAGGAACTACAGATTCAAAAGTAGTTGCAATTATAGATGCTGAAGAAATATTTAGAATTGATTGGGTAGACTCAGATTATATTGGATGGTATAGAATAACAACTAAGTATGGTAAAAATGGTTTTGTTAAGGCTGATTTTGTTAAGAAGATTTAGTTATAGTTCTTCTCTCTTAAAAATTTTAAAATGTGATTATGAATTAAATATTATTAATAAAAGTATATTTAAAAAATAAGGACAATTAAAGAGGATTATAAATATAATATATTGATATAGGTAACAAAAGTTAAATTAAGTTTAAGAGGTATAGTTCTTATGGAGAATATAATAAATTATGTAAAGTTTGGGATTGTATCCTTAGGAACTTTATTCACTTGGATATTCGGTGCATGGGATATTCCACTAATAACTTTATTAGTATTTATTTTTTTAGATTATTTAACTGGAGTAATTAAAGGGTGTAAAAATAAAGAATTATGTTCAAATATAGGATTGAAAGGAATAACTAAGAAAGGTCTTATATTAATAGTTCTTTTAGTTGCTGTTATGCTAGATAGGTTATTAGATAATGGAACTTGGATGTTTAGAACAATGATAGCTTATTTTTATATAATGAATGAAGGTATAAGTATATTAGAAAATTGTTCAGCCTTAGGAGTACCTATACCTGAAAAATTAAAACAAGCTTTGAAAGAGTTAAATAATAAAAACAAATAATAGGTTTGGGAAATATGTATTTAAAGTTAGTATCACTTAATTAAAGTATATATAAATACGTATTTTCCTTTTTTAATACAAATAAAATTGTAACTATTTTTTGAATATTCAATTAATTTATTGGAAAATAAGTAAATTTTTATTATAATTTCTTATTAGAAAAAAACATATCTATGTGAGATTTATAAGAGTAAATTATTATTTTATTTATATTATTTAATTAGGTTTTATATAGATATAGAAAGGAATTATTATGACAAATATTACTTTAAATGATAAAGATATAAATGAACTGGTTGAAGATAATATTAGATTTATACTAAATACAATCTCTAACTTGACTGGAAGATATGTATCTATTGAAAATGATGAAGAATTTAGTTTAGGAATATTAGCCTTTGTTGAAGCTGTAGAAAAATATAATTCTCAAAAAGGTAACTTTCATTCATTTGCGAAATTAGTAATAGAGAGTAGAATAAAGAATTATTTAAATAAGGAAAAGAAATATAGAGAAATGATTTCTGTAGAGTATTTAAAGGATTTAGAAATAGATATCACTAATATAGTACATAATCCCATCGAAAATAAAGATGAGCTTATTAAAGAAATACATAAATTTAAAAAAGAAATATTGTTATTTAAAATTAAACTTGACGATTTAATAAATAATTCTCCTAAGCATAGAGATACAAGAACATTTTCCATAAATCTTTCAGAGCAAGTTAGCCATGATTCAGAAGTAACTACATTTATGTATGAAAAGAGAAGATTACCTGTAAAAAAAATTTCCTTAAAATATGTAGTTACAGAAAGAATTTTAAAGAGAAATAAATTATTTATAATATCAGTTATAGTAATTTTCTTTAAAAAATATAGGAATATAATACTCTGGATAAAAAAATAAGGGGGAATAACTTTGTATTATAAAGGAGTAATTATTGATATACATGATAAGTATATAATAGTTATGGATGAAAGTGGAGGATTGCTAAAAATAAGGAGAAAAGAAAATGCAAATATTGGACAAGCAATTCTATTTACAGATGATGATATTATAGTGGATAAAAAAGTAAATAAAATTATAAAAATCTGGACTGTTCCAATAGTTACTGCAGCGTTAATATTTATTAGTATTATTTCTGGAATTATAAATGTCAATAATAAAAATACACCATATGCCTTATTAACATTTGATATTAATCCAAGTTTTTCAATTGAGGTTAATAAAGATAATACTGTAATTAATGCAGTGGCATTAAATGATGATGCGAAGAGTTTAGATATTGATAAAATAAAAAATAAATCTTTAGATGATGCACTTAAATTAATTAAAACAAGTTTAAAAGAGAATAAGAAGTTTGAAGATAAAAACTCGCTTATAGTTGGATTTTCATTTTTAGAAGAAAATAAAAATATTGAATTTGAGGATAATGTTAAAGCAGTAATAAATGAAAATTTCAATGATTTTAAAATTGTTTATATTCAAGGAGACAAAGGAGATCATGAGGAGGCTAAGAAAGTTGGTATTAGTTTGGGGAAATATTCTATTAATAAAAGATTAAATAATAGATTTTCAGAGGAACAGATGAAAAATATTACTATAGATGAACTTATTGATAGATTGAACGAAGAGAATATAAATTTAAGAGATGATGAAGAAGATTATGATGTAAATGATGAAAAAGATCATGATAATAAGATAGATTCTGACAATGAAATAGAGCAAGATGATGAAGTAGAAGATGATAAAACAGATGATAAAGAAAATGATAAAGATGATAATAATAATAAGGAAAAAGAACAGGATAAGAATAGTAAAAGTGTAAATAGTGATTTAAATGATGATGATACTTATGAAGATGATAAATATGAAAATGATAATGATGAAGATGAAAATGATGAAGATCATAATAAACAAGAAATTAGGGATGATAAAGACTCAAGTGACAATTTAAATGATTCAGATGATGATTAGGTAAAAATAAAAAAATTAAAATAGGCAGTATCAAAATAGTAAAATAAAAAAATTATTTTGATATATGCCTTTTTTTATTAAAAAGGTACACAAAATAAAAAATACTTTTGTATTAATTAATGAGAAAGGAGGGGGAAGATGTTATCAGTATCCAGAAAAGAAGTGAAATTTTTAGTTTCAAGTACAGATAGAGTTTATTTATTAAATTCTTTAAGTCAAATATTGGTTCCAGATAAGTACGGAGATTATAATGGCTATAAAACAAGAAGTATATATTTTGATAGTATAGACAATGAAGATTTTAGAGAAAAGCAAATAAAAACTGAAAAGAGAAAGCGTATAAGAGTAAGAATTTATAATGAAGAAGACAAATTTGCTAAATTTGAAATTAAACGAAAGCATTTTGAAAGAGAATTAAAGGAAAGTATAACTATCACTAAAGAAGATGCAATTAGGTTAATAAATAGAGAATATTCTGTTTTATTAAACTATAAAGACAATCCTTTATATGAATACGCGTTTAATTTAATGAAAAGTAAATTATATAGACCAGTTTCTATGGTTGAATATGACAGAAGAGCTTTTACACATGAATTTTTCAATACCAGAGTTACATTAGATAATAATCTAAGATTTACTAACTTCAACTATGATATATTTAATAAAAATATAAATTTCCAAAAAGGATTACCAGGAGATAAAAGTATATTAGAAGTTAAATATGACAGATTTTTATTCCAACAATTACAAGAAGTTTTATCTAAATGTAATTTCGTTGGGAAACCACCAAGTAAATTTGGTACTTCAAGACAATTATTAAATACATATTATTATTAATAAATACAAATGATTTTAGGAGGAACATAACTATGAATCAAATTTTAAGTGGAAATTTTAATATAAATGATTTAACTTCATTAATTCAACATGCAAAAAATCCAAATGTAATTTTAAAAACTATTTTTATATCTTTAATCTTTTCAACAATTATTTATTTTACATATAAAGCATCATACGATACTATAAATTATAATAAGAAGTTTAATACAACCCTTATAATGATAACATTTATTACAACTGTGCTTATGGAATTAGTACAGATAAATTTAGCTGTTTCATTAGGGATGTTGGGATCATTATCTTTAGTAAGATTTAGAACAAATGTAAAAGATACAAGAGATATAGGTTTTATATTTTGGAGTATATTTGCTGGACTAGCATCAGCTACAGGAGCTATATTTTTATGTGGAGTAAGCTCAATAATACTATCTATTTTAATGATTACTACAAGTAAGCTTAGATTAAAGGATAATAAATTATTACTTGTAATAAGAGGACAAAATGTAAATCTAAATAATATTGAAGAAATATTCTCAAAAGAGAAAATAAAAACTAATATTAAAGCTAAAAATATATTAAGTGATTCATTTGAATTAGTTTATGAAATAAATACATCAAAATCTAAAGAAAATTTATTAATAGATAACCTTATAAATTTCAAAGGAATAGATAGTGTAAATCTATTGGTTCCAAACACTGAAGTTGCTTAAAAAGATATTGATTAAGGTTTATGTAATATTTACCTAAGCCTTAATCTTATGTTAAAATATTTTTAAATACAAAATTTTATTTATTAATAATAATTTCATATTGAAATTTTTTAATTTTAATTGTAATATAAAATTATATATGTTAATTTGAGTAAAAATTAATTTAATAGGTGATTTAATGAAATTGGGATACGCAAGAGTAAGTACAGAAGAACAAAATTTAAACAGACAATTAGATATATTAAATTCTGTTAATTGTGATAAAATTTTTGCAGAAAAAATATCTGGTATAAAAAATGAACGGCCAGAGCTTAATAAATTAATATCTTCTCTTAATATAGGAGATATTATTATAATTACTGATCTTACAAGATTAAGTAGAAGTGTTAAAGAACTTTTTAGTATAGTAGAAAAAGTCGAAGAAAAAGGTGCTCATATTAAATCACTTAAAGAATCTTGGCTTGATACTACGACTCCTCAAGGAAAATTAATGTTTACTATTTTTGCAGGTATTAGTCAATTTGAAAGAGATCTTATTTCTCAACGTACAATTGAAGGACTTATTGCCTCCCGTGCAAGAGGGAAAAAAGGTGGAAGACCTCCTAAAAGTAAACAAGATATAAATTTAGCCATTCAAATGTATAATAGTAAAAAGTATAAAATATCAGAGATAACAGAATTAACAAAAGTCAGTAAATCCACGATTTACAGATATCTTAACAAAATCTAAAAATTAATTATGTAAATTTTAATTAATCATTCCCTAAAACGGTCGTTTTTGATTCAAACTTATAAATATTCTACATCTTTAAAACTATCATTAAAATTCTAATTTTATTTCCAGATTATTGACTTAGAAGAATATATTTAAATCATTATTACATTTATGGCTTTGTGTTCCCAAAAACGACCGTTTTTGGGAAAATAAAGCTATTTATTTTAATTATATAAAAACAAGAAAGGAGCCTAAGATGATTGTAAACAGGAGAGAATTAAAATATGTAATAAGCGAATTTGATTATTACAAATTAGAAAATTTATTAAAAAAAATACTGATTCCAGATAAAAATAATGGAAATTATGGATACAGTATTAGAAGTTTATATTTTGATTCCATAGATAATTGTGATTATTATGCCAAACTTGGAGGAGAGGAGGTTAGGAAAAAAATTAGACTTAGGATATATAGAACAGATTGTCAATGGGTTAAATTAGAAATAAAAAGAAAATTTAATATTAATCAAAAAAAGGAAACTTTAAGTATAAGTAGAGAAGATGCAATAGCTTTAATAAATAAAGAGTATGATGTTTTATTAAAATATAATAGTCCAATTGCAGAGGCTGCTTATAACATAATGACAATAGGACAATATCAACCTGTTGTTTTAGTAGAATATAATAGACGAGCATATATACATGAAGAAAATAGTATAAGAGTTACATTAGATAGCAATATAAGAGCTAGTGAAACTGATTTTGATTTGTTTTCTGAGGAGGTGTTTTTAACACCTGTATTTACTCATTATGATGGACTTTTAGAGGTAAAATATGATGGTGATTTTTTTTGCTGGATATCTCAAATAGTTAATGGAAGAGAGGCAGTAAATCAATCCATGAGTAAATATTGTGCTTCAAGAAGATTTTTTGAAAATTACTTAGCTTAAACTTAAGAAATGAGAGGTAAACAGGATGAAAGAAAAATTATATGATTATTTAATAAGTAATAGTAGTGAAATTGGAGCATTTAAAGCATTTGAAATTTTATTTGTGGCTTTAATTATAAGTTTAATAATATTTCTAACCTATAAAAGAACCTATAGTGGTGTTATGTATAACAAAAAATTTAACGTATCACTTGTTATGATGGTTTTAATTACAAGTATGGTTATGATTGTTATAGGAAGTAATATAGCATTATCTTTAGGTATGGTTGGAGCCTTATCTATTGTGCGTTTCCGTACTGCTGTTAAGGATCCTAGAGATACAATGTACATATTTTGGGCTATTTCAACAGGAATATGTGTAGGAACACAAAGTTATGTAATAGCTATAGTAGGAGCTCTATTCTTAAGTGTAATAATATTTTTAATAAGTATAGGTGGGTTAGGAAAAGAAGATAGATATATTTTAATAATACGAGGAATAAGAGAAAAAGAAGAAGATATGATGAGTTGTGTTTTTAAGGCTTTTAAATCTGGACAATTAAGAGCTAAAAATTCAACAGGAAATAGTATAGAGTTAGTTTATCAAATAAAGATAAAAAAGGATGACGATAGAGGGATTTTAAAGGAGTTATATGCAATTGAGGGGGTTTCAGCAGTTAATATAGTTGCTCAAAATGGAGAAACATTGGGTTAATATGAAGTTGAAAAGAATATTTTTTATAGTATTTATTCAGATATTATCATTTATTTTTTTCATTGGATGTACTAGTGAAACCTTTAAAGAGAAAGAATCAGTAAATAGTAAAGCTGAAGTCAATAAATATTCTTTAGAAATGGAAAGCACAAAAAAAGAAGGTTATAACCTCCCACTAGTAGTTATAGACACCAATGGAGAAAAAATAAATGGGAATGAGAGTATAAAAGGAACTATAAAAGTATATGATTCAGAAGGAAAGATAAATAATTTAAATGATGAACCAGTTTTAGAATCTGATATACAAATAAAAATAAGAGGAAATACTACTAGGAGAGTACCTAAAAAACAATATAGCATAGATTTGATTGATGAGAGTGGAAATAAAAAAGAAGAAGAGATATTAGGTATGCCAAAGGAATCAGAATGGATTTTAAATGCTCCTTTTGAGGACAAGTCCCTTTTGAGAAATTATATGGCTTACAGTATATCTGGGAAAATAATGGAGTATGCTCCAAGAGCTAAATTTTGTGAAGCATTTATAGTTGATGATGGGAAAGAGATAAGTGCCAATCACTATAAGGGAGTATTTCTTATGATTGAACAGATAAAAAGAAATAAAAATCGTGTTAATATCTCAAAAAGTAATCCATCAAGGGGTGAGACTAGTTTTATAGTTGAAAAAAATAATCCTAAGGAAAAGGATATTATTTTTAATAATTATGGAAAAGAAGCATATTTATATGATTATCCTATTTTAGCATCATATCCTAAAAAGAATTTAACTGAAGGGCAGAAAAATTATATAAACAAGGCCATAAGTATATTTGAAAGAAGTCTATATTCTAATGAATTTAATAATAAGAATAGTGGATATCAAAAGTACATAGATGTAGATACATTTGTAGATTATTATATTATAAATGAATTCTTTAATAATACAGATGCTGGAATATTAAGTACCTATATTTATAAAGACTTTGGAGAAAAGATTAAGGCTGGTCCAGTATGGGATTTTAATGCTTCTATGGGAAATAGTGATGTTTTAAGTCCTTATTATGATTATAAAGGCTTCTATATGAATAGAACTGCTTGGTTTGATAGGCTTATGGAAGACAAAAATTTTGTTGAAAAGGTAGTTAATAGATATAAATTACTTAGAAAGACTTATTTAGGTGATGAGTATTTAATTGATTTTATAGATAATACTGTAAAAATGTTAGGAGAAGCTCCTAAGAGAAATTTTGAAGTTTGGCCTATATATATGTGTAATCAATTTGAGATGTTTAAAGATTATAGAAATGATTTTTCTAAGTTTGAGGATGATCCTAAAAAGTTAGACGAATATTTAAAGAATAATACCAGTCTTTTCAAATCAACAGAAAACATGGCAACTTCCTATGGAGAAGAAATAGAAATGCTTAAGGTATTTTTAATAAATAGGGGAAGATGGATGGATGAAAATATAGAAAAACTTTATAAATGGACAGAGTAAAGGAGAAATATAAATGAAGAAATTTTTAATTTTTAGTATTTTTACATTTTTCTTTGTCTTAATAGGAATTAACTTTATAGGGAAAATGGCTTATAACAAAAAGGATATTAATATTCTTTCAAAAATAATTGATAAGGAAGTTTTTTTAGGAGATGACAAGGTTAGTATAAATGGAATAAATATTAGTTCCACTAAGCCAGGAAGCTTTCCAGGGGATTTTAAAGCCAATAAGGAAGACTATATTAGATGGTTTAAAGATATAGGTGAATTAAATTTAAATTGTTTAAGAGTTCAAGGTCTTATGAATAAAGACTTTTATGAAGCTTTATATGAGTTTAATTTAAATAATAAGAAACCACTTTATTTATTGCAAGGAATATCATTAAATGAAGTAGCAATAGATGATGGAGAAGATATTCAAGGAGAAAAAGTTTCAGGTGAATTTAAAAAAAACATAGAAACAACTGTGGATGCAATACATGGTAATAAGATTCCAATTTTAAGCAGTAATTCTAAAAAAATTTATGAAACTAATATTTCTCAATATGTGATTGGTTATACCATAGGAAATGAATTGGCTTATGATGATGTTATTTATTCTGAGATAATGAATGATTTACCAAAATTTAATGGAGAGTACATACAGAGTAAAATTGGTGCTTCGGATACAGAAAAGTATTTAAGTTATTTAGCTGATTATTTAGTAGAATACGAGAGTAAAAACTATAAGGAACAAAGAATTATAAGCTTTGTTTCAGTTGAAGATGACATAATGAAATTAGTAAGAGATGGATATGTAAATAAAAAGAATAAAGAAAAGAGATTTATTGATATTGAAAATATTCAAAAAACAGAGAAGTTTAAATCTGGAATAATGGCATCTTATAACATTTCTATATTAAAAAATGATTCTTTAATAAATAATGATATTTTACATCAATATTTTACTGAGTTAAATAAGTATCATAGTGTACCTGTCCTTATATCTGAGTATTCAGTTCCATCAGGAAGAATGGCTGGTGACTTTATTAAAAGTGATGAAAATGGATATATAACTGAAAAAGAGCAGGGAAATATGTTAATAGAAACATATAAAGCAATTAAAGAATCTGGATGTGTAGGAGGAATATTATTTGAATGGCAAGATAGTTGGTATAGATCATCTTGGAACACAAAAGAGTTATTTATTTTAGATAAGAGTGCTTATTGGAGTAATGCTCAAGTATTTAGTCAAAATTTTGGACTTATTTCCTTTGAGCCAGGGGATGAAAAGGAAACTTCTTATCCAGATGAAAGTATAAATGAATGGGGATATAACGATATATTGGGAAGTAATAATGGAGTAAATCTTTCTATGAAATATGATGAAAAATATTTATATTTTCTAGTAGAACTTAATAAACCTATAGACGAACAGGATAGGGTATACATTGATTTGGATGTAACTCCTAATTCTGGAGTTAATAAATATGATGAAAAAGATTTAACCTTTGAAAATAATGTAGATTTCATAATAGATTTAGGGAAAGAAGATAGTAAGGTATTAGTCCATGAATATTATGATACATTTAAGTTTATAGAAAATAGAAATGAATTAAAGGTAGATCCTAATAAAATTGATGTACAAAAAAATGGTGAAAGATTTTCAGTAGTAAGGCTTCCATCTAAAGAAAAAAGTTATTCGGAGGTAACTAATACATTTAAAGATGCTAAATCTTATGAGACAGGAAAGTTAGTTTTAGGAAATGGAAATCCTAAAAGTGAAGAGTTTAATTCAGTTGCTGATTATTATATTAATAATAATTATATAGAACTTAGAATTCCATGGGGGTTATTAAATTTTAAGGATCCATCAACTAAAAGTATAATAGATGATTTTTATAAAACATTTTCTTTTGATTCTAAGAAAATAGATTATATAAATGTTGGTGTCACAATAAAAAATAATAATGGAGAAAGTTCACGAATAGATTCTAAAAAGTTTAATTTGACTTCATGGGTAAAGCCTAAATATCATGAAAGGCTTAAGGAGTCTTATTATATGCTTAAAGAAGAGTTTAATAAAAAATAAGGAGGAAATATGAAAATAGTATCATATATATTTTTTTCTTTAATCCTTTTTATATATGTAATATTTATATCAATAATATATATAAAATTTGAAAAAAGAGCTACTAAAAGAAGAGAGAAAAAAGTAGACAAAATGGAGCAAGAGATTAGAGAAGGTATAAAAAAACAGCTTCTAAAAGTAACTAAAAATAATAAGCTTTCCAAAGATGAAATTTTATATGTGGAGAAAATTTTAAAAAAAAGTAAAAGTAGACAAGCTTTTAATAGAATAATTTCAGAATTAAGTAATAATCAAGAAGTTAAATATGACATATCAATCTTTATGTATAACTTTTTAGAAATAATAGAAAATGAAATTGAAAAATATGCAAAAAAGGATTCAATAAGAAAGTGTTATTTTATATTTAATTTAGGATTATATAAAATAGATTCTTTTAAAATACAAAATTTTTTAATGGAATGCTTAAATGATAAATCTATTTATGTAAGATATAATGCTTTAAATTCAATAGCTAATATTGGTAAAGGGGATAAATTCATTGAGGCTTTAATCTATATGTCTAAAAATAGGATATATATAAATGATAAGGTTTTTATTGAGATTATTGATAAATTTAAAAATAGTCATGAAATAAATAGAGAACTGGCAAGGATTTTAAATGAATTAAATACTAAAATGCAATGCCTTATAATAAATAGCTTTTCTAAAAATAAAAATGATTTTTTAAAAGAAATTCTTTTGATGAAATTAAAAGATGAAAGTAATAAGGAAGTAAGGATAAATATAATAAAATATTTTGAAAAGAATTATTATGATGAAGCTTATGTGGAATTGATTAAACTATTAGCATCTAAATGGTGGGAAGAAAGAGCAATAGCGGCAAAGAGTCTTTCTAAGTATTATTCCTTTGAAGTGGAAAATAGCTTAAAAAAATCTCTTAAGGATAAAAATTGGTATGTTAGACTAAATTCAGCATCAAGTATTTTAGAAAATAACTGTACTAAGGAACTCATTGAAGAAGTTTTAAATGAAGAAGATGTGTATGCTAAAGAAATTTTATTATATGTTCTACAGAAAAAAAATAATACTTTATATAATAAAATTTTAAATTATAAGGAGGAAAGAATTACTTTGTCATGTTAGAAAAAATAGTTGATTTTATAAATTTATTTTTTATGTATTATATATTTATTTATGCAGTAATATTCTTTATATCAACTGTATATTCAATTATAGATTTATATGAATTTAATTTAAAGAAAAGATTTAATAGTACAATAAATATTTATGATAAGAAAAATTATACACCTATTTCTATTTTAGTTCCTGCTTATAATGAAGAAAGAACTATCTTAAAATGTATAGATTCTTTATTAGCATTAGAGTACCCAGAATATGAAATAATAATAGTTAATGATGGGTCTAAGGATAAAACTTTGGAAGTATTAATTAATAGGTTTGGCTTAAAAAAGGTCCAGAGGCCTATTAGAAAATCAATAAATTGTAATAAAATAATTGATATTTATGAAGGGTTTGAGAAGGTAAATATAACTTTGATAAACAAAGAAAATGGGGGGAAAGCAGATGCTTTAAATATAGGTATTAATGCTTCAACATATCCATTGTTTCTAACATTAGATGCAGATTCTGTATTGCAAAGGGATTCTTTAAGCAACATAGTTGTTCCTTTTATTGAAAATGAAAATACAATAGCTGTTGGGGGAAATGTAAAAATTTCTAATAATGTTTTATTAGAAAATGGCATAGTTAAGAAAAATAGACTCCCTAAAAAATGGTTAATTATTTTTCAAATAATAGAGTACTATAGAGTCTTTTTGACAACAAGGGTTTGGTTCAATAAATTTAATGGAAATCTTATAATATCTGGTGCTTTTGGATTGTTTAAGAAAAGCTCTGTAATAAATGTAGGAGGATATAATTCTAATAGTATTGGAGAGGATATGGAACTTGTTATGAAGTTACACTCATTTAATAAAAAGAATGAAAATAAATATAGTATACAATATACACCAAATGCTATTTGTTGGTCTCAAGCACCTGAAAAGCTTAAAGATTTAAAAAGCCAAAGAAAAAGATGGCATATGGGGCTTATGCAAAGTTTGGCTGAGCATAAATACATTTTTTTAAATATAAAATATGGCTTAGTAGGAGTATTTTCATTCTTATATTATTTTATTTATGAAATGTTATCTTGCTTGATTGAAGTATTTGGAGTTGTATTTTTATTTATATCTTATTTTACTGGGTTTATAAATTTAAAGTTTTTTATTACTTTTATGGGTATTTACATTTTTTATAGTTCCCTAATATCTATATCATCAATTTTTTCAGAAGAATATTTTTTTAATATAAACTTAAGAATTAAAGATAAAATTAAACTTATATTGTTTAGTTTTTTAGAAGCTTTTGGTTATAGACAAATGTGTTCTATATTTAGAATAGTTGCTATATTTAAATATAGAACTAAAAAAAATCATTGGGAGAAGATCGAAAGGGTAAGTTATTTAGAACAATAATGTAATTATTAGATTAAACTAAAAATTTATTTAAATTTGATTATTTTAAAGCTCTAACTGGAAATTTTATTTCCAGTTAGAGCTTTAAGATTTTCATTCAGAATAAGTTATTTATTTTTTCTGAATAAAAATTATTTACCAGTTAATCTACTTTCAAATTTTTTCAAGGAATCATTATTACTAACATAAATTCTATCAATGTTGAAATTATTATCTTTTCTGTCAGCAAAGTTTCCATTTAAATTAAAACCTAATTTATATCCAGCTTTTTCTGCGGCTACTCTAGTACTAGAATTATATCTTCCAAAAGGATAAGCAACAAAATCTACAGGTTTTCCAATTATTTTTTCTAAATTTACTTTAGAATCTTTTAGAGTTTCAAGTTGTTTAGCTTCATCTAATGTAGATAAGTCATCATGTTTAAAAGTATGGCTTTCTATTTCTATGCCGTTATTAGACATTTCTTTTAATTGTTCAGCAGTCATATAATCCTGTGCTCCAACATAATTTGAAATTACAAATATTGTAGCAGGAAACTTAAATTCTTTTAGCAAAGGATAAGCATATTCATAGTTACCTTTATATCCATCATCAATGGTTATAACAACAGGCTTTTCAGGGATAGGCTTATTATTTCTTAGATAATCATAAAGTTCATCTAAAGTTATAGGTGTATAATTATTATCCTTTAAATATTGAAGTTGTTCTTTAAATTTTTCAGGGTTTACTAAAAGTTCATTATTATTTGGATTGTTTGGAGTTACATCATGGTAACATAAAACAGGAATATTCATATCTGCAGAAGTAGTTTTTAACCCTTCAAATCTATTCTTAGTATCTTCAGCATTTGAGCTTGATTTTTCATCATTATTATTTGTAGAATTTTCCTTATTGCTAGAAGCATCATCTGTTTTGTTATTTTCTAAATTAGCTTTTTCACTTTCTACATTGCTTTTATTTGCTTTCATGTCACAAGCAATGAAAGATGAACTTATAATTAGTGCAGAAACTAGAGCAATTAGGAATCCTTTGTGTTTTATTTTTCTCATCTTTTAAATCTCCTTACTAATAAATTTTGTTTACAATAATTTAGTATATCATAAAAAAAGTAAAATTTAGGTTACTTTATTATTACGATAACTTATATGTATTTTTCAAATAACTGAAAGAAATCATTATTTTAATAAATTTACAATTAAATATTTTAAAGTTTATTATTGGTCTAATTATAAGAAATATTCACTAACAAAAGAACTTTAAAAAAGAGTTATATTTTAAGATATGTTAGGGGGCAAATATTATTATAAAAATGTGCAAATTAGAGTAAATAAGCCATTTTAATATGTGTTGACATTAGATTTATTAGAGTATATATTACTTAATAATATAATGGTTTTATTGGAGTTTATTGGAGGTGAGTTGTTATTATAAAATATATATTTATATTTTATGATAATAGAAGTTTATGAGTAAGATAATTAATGGAAGATTTAGTGACAAAGTAATGATTATTACAGGAGCAGCTGGAGGAATAGGAAAGGCTGTGGCTTTAAGAGCAGCTAAAGAAGGAGCTAAATTAGTTTTAGCAGATAGAAAAGAAGAGATGAGTAAAGAAACTCTAAAAGAAATTAGAGAAATAACTTCTAATGTTGAGTTTTTAATATATGATCTAAGAGTAGGAGAAAATTGTAAGAAAGTAATAGATACTGCTATAAAAAAATTTGGTGGCTTGGATATTTTAATAAATAATGCTGGAATTACAGGAACACCAGCACCAGTACACGAGATGAGTGAAGAGATGTTTAGAAATGTTTTAGATTGCAATATAATGATAGCATTTCATTGTTCTCATTATGGTATTCAAGAGATGATAAAGCAAAATAAAGGAGGAGCTATTGTTAATGTTTCTTCTGTTGCAGGTTTAACTGGATTTCCAGGACATTCTGCTTATGTAACATCTAAACATGGATTAAATGGACTTACTAGAAATATGGCATTGGATTATGCTAGATATGGTATAAGAGTAAATGCAGTAAATCCAGGAACTACAGATACTCCAATGTATCATGAAGCTTTAGAATTTTTAAGAAATAAAAGAGAGGCAGCTGAAAAGGCAGGAGTTAAAATTGAAGGGGGAATAGTATCAGGAAAAGTTACCTCTCCTCAAAATAGAGTAGCAAGATCAGAAGAAGTTGCCGATGTGATATTATTCTTAGCATCACCAGAAGCAAGTAATGTAACTGGAATATTTATGCCAGTAGATGGTGGTTTTACAGCATTTTAATAAAAGTAAATCCTATGAAATATTTATTTCATAGGATTTACTTTAATGGTGCTGTGTTTCATTGGGAGATAATGCTTATTAAAAATAACTGGAAGTTCTGAATTAGAATATATAGCTTCCTCAATTAAATAAAATTGACTTTCATCTGGAATTGGGTGACGCTTAGTTACAAAGTTACCAGATGTAGTGAATTTAATAGTACTTTTTATCTTTGAACATTCTTTATAAGATTCTTCTTCAATGAATTTCAATAAATTATTTTTATCTGATAGATCTATATTAAATTTTGAAATTGCTTCAATAGGTATTATTGTGTAAGAATAAGCTAAGGCTAAATTATCATGTAAATACCATCTATCAATGCAAACCGTTGCTACAGAACTATCTCCTAATATCTTTTTATAATAATCTGAGGGTGGATCTATTTTAAAATCTAATTCAATATTATTTGTATCTACATCTAAACACTTATAGACTGGATGTCCTATTTTTTCTAAACCTGTTGTATCAGTTTTATTTTCCTTAATTATGTAATTTCCTTTACCTCTAATGTTTTTTATTAATCCATCATCTTGAAGCAGGGCTAAAGCTTGTCTAAGTGTACTTCTACTAATACCTAATCTTTTAGCTAGTTCCGGTTCAGAAGGAAGTCTACTATTTTCAGGGAAAGTTCCTTCGTTAATCATCTTAAAAAGTTTATCGTATACGGTAACATATAAGAGTTCTTTATGTTTATTTACAGTTAATATTTCCATTTATAATCACCTTCCTAAAAATAGACAAGTTACAAACAAGTTGGGGTAAGACAAAGTATTATTTACTTAAATTATAAAAGATTTTATATTAATAACCAATAAATAATTTTAAAAATTTTCTGTAAACGTTTGATAATTTCTAGAAAGTGTAGTATTATATAAATATAAAATAGACAACTAAGTAGACAAGTTTAAAATTGTTATAAGGAAACAAGTTATTAGGAGGAAATGTAAATGATTTATACACAAGGTTCAGACAAACAGTTTCATATAGACGTAGCACCAGGAGAAGTTGGAAAATACGTAATAATGCCTGGAGATCCAAAAAGATGTGCTAAAATAGCAAAATACTTAGACAATGCTAAGTTAGTAGCAGATAAAAGAGAATATGTTACATATACTGGATATTTAGATGGAGAAAAAGTAAGCGTTACCTCAACTGGTATTGGTGGCCCATCAGCTGCAATAGCATTAGAAGAATTAGTTAAATGTGGAGCAAATACTTTCATCAGAGTAGGTACTTGTGGAGGAATAGATTTAAACGTTAAAGGTGGAGATCTTATAATAGCAACTGGATCTATAAGAGCAGAAGGTACTTCAAGAGAATATGCTCCAATAGAATTCCCAGCAGTAGCAAACTTAGATGTAATAAACGCTTTAGTTAAAGGAGCAAAAGAATTAAAAGTTCCTTATCATACTGGTGTAGTTCAATCAAAGGACTCTTTTTATGGACAACACTCACCAGAAACTAAACCTGTAAGTTATGATTTATTAAACAAATGGGAAGCATGGAAAAGATGTGGATGTTTAGGATCAGAAATGGAAGGTGCAGCATTATTTATAGTAGGAAGCTATTTAAGAGTAAGAGTTGGAGCTGTTTTCCTAACTATAGCTAACCAAGAAAGACAAAAAGAAGGACTTGATAATCCTCAAGTACACGATACAGAACTTGCAATAAAAGCAGGAATAGAAGGAATAAGAAACTTAATTAAAGAAGATAAAATGAAAAATAACGCATAGTAGCTTAAGTGACCTATAAATTTTAGTTGAATTTATCTAATAGCTTAGTAATTCTTAGTAAAATCTTTTTGATTTAGCTTTAGAATTACTAGTTATTAGGGAATTTAGAGCTTAATGCATAAGATAAAATCTTAAAAATTATAATAGATACGGAAATACACTTAGGGGGTTTTAACAATGAGCAAATATAAAAGAATTTTTACAATAGTAATAGATTCATTAGGAATAGGTGCAATGAATGATTCAGAAAAATATGGAGATGTTAATGTTGATACATTAGGACACATTGCTGAATCAGTAGACACATTTAATATACCTAATCTTCAAAAAATGGGTATAGCAAACTTACACCCAATAAAACACGTAGCTCCAGTTGAGAATCCAATAGGATACCAAGCTAAAATGGCTGAAGCAAGTGTTGGTAAAGATACAATGACAGGACACTGGGAAATGATGGGCTTACACATAACTAAGCCATTTAAAACTTTCACAGATACTGGATTCCCACAAGAATTATTAGATGAGTTAACAGCAAGAACTGGTCATAAAATAGTAGGAAACAAGAGTGCTAGTGGAACAGAAATCCTAGATGAATTAGGAGAACACCAAATTGCAACTGGAGATATGATAGTTTATACATCAGCAGATTCAGTTTTACAAATTTGTGGTCAAGAAGAAACTTTTGGCTTAGAAGAATTATATAGATGCTGTGAAATTGCAAGAGAATTAACTCTTAAAGATGAATGGAAAGTTGGAAGAATCATAGCAAGACCTTACTTAGGAACTAAAAAAGGTGAATTCAAGAGAACAAGCAATAGACATGACTATGCTCTTAAACCATATGGAAGAACAGTTCTTAATGAATTAAAAGATAACAACTTTGATGTTATTTCAGTTGGTAAAATAAAAGATATATTTGATGGAGAAGGAATAACAGAAGGAAATAAATCTAAGAGTTCAGTTCACGGTATGGAACAAACATTAGAAATAATGGATAGAGACTTTACTGGATTCTGCTTTGTCAACTTAGTTGACTTTGATGCTTTATGGGGACATAGAAGAAATCCTCAAGGTTATGCAGAAGAATTAGAAAAATTCGATGTTAACTTAGGAAAAGTATTAGAAAAGTTACATGAAGATGATTTATTAATAATAACAGCTGACCATGGTAATGACCCAACATACACTGGAACAGATCACACTCGTGAGTATGTACCATTCTTAGCTTATTCACCATCAATGAAAGGTCATGGACAATTAGAAACTCCAAAAACATTTGCAACTATTGGAGCAACAATTGCTGATAACTTTGGATTAAAAATGCCAGAAGGAACAATTGGTGAATCAGTTCTAAATAAATTAGTTTAATAATTTGTAACAATATATGAAAGCTATATCAAATTTTATATTTGATATAGCTTTTCTTATAAAGATAATAATAAACTTTACAAACATATTCAGAGAATTACTAGATTTCGCTAAGAATTTATAATTATTACTCCGAAGATATTACTAAAGCTCATCTAGATATTCTCTTCATACTGTTTGTAAGTTTTATTAAAAGTTATCTTTATACAACACTTTTTTATAAATATAATAATTTAAAAAAAAGACTTTGGTGAATTTTGAAGTTTGATTAATAAATACAAGGATTCAAAAGTTACCAAAGTCTTTTAAATTTTAGATAGGGTTTTGATATGTGTGTAGTTTACATAAATTTAAATAAATATACTAAGCCTATTAAGGCAAGTATTATCAAAACTATTGCAAAGTAACGCTCAGCTTTAGTAAATTCTTTTTCATTAGGACTAGTCTCATGTCTAGCTTTTATAAATACAGGAATTCCTAAAGCATATATAACTATAGCTATAAGCATATAGTTGATTCCAGCAGCGTAAATTAACCAAACACCATAAATTGATCCTAATATGGCAGTAATCATTGCATATTTTCTTTTGGCAAAGATATCTGTTGGATAATTTTCATTTTTATATGTTATCTTAAATAAATATAATGTAGAAACAAGATAACAAGGAAGTGCCATAACACTTGTTATACTAAGCATCATATTCCATGCGTTACCTGCAAAATGAACAAGTATTAGTATTATTTGCATAATGATTGTTGATGCTAATAAAGAAAATGAAGGTGATTCATTTTTATTTTCTTTAGCAAATATTTTTGGAAATGTTCCACTTTGGGCTGCTGCAAAAGGTAACTCTGAAAGCATTACAGTCCAAATAAGCCAAGAACTTAATATTGCTATAATTACACCAAGGTTCATTATAATACTTCCCCAATTTCCTATTAAATCCATTAATACTGCAGCTGTTGATGGTGGAGCCATTTTAGAAATTTCTCCTTGTGAATATACACCAAGTGGTAATAATGAAAGTAGTGTATAAATTAAGAGACAAGTAATAAATCCTAAAAATGTTGCTTTACTAACATCTTTTTGAGATTTAGCTCTTCCAGAAACAACAACGGCACCTTCAATACCAGTAAATACCCATAATGTTACAAGCATTGTACTTTTTACTTGAGGCAATATTCCTCCTAAGTTTGTATCATGAACTTTTGCAACTGTTTTTAATCCCCAGAAGTCAGTAAAGAATGTAGAAAATCTAAATGAGAATAATAAAACTAGTAAGAAAATTGCTAAAGGTAATAATTTTCCAATTGTTCCTATTACATTTAAAGCACTTGCTTGTTTAACACCAGCCAATACTATAAAGAATATAATCCAAAGAACAATAGATCCACATGCTATTGAAAGCCAGTTATTACCGCCCTTAAAGTAAGGTGGGAAAAAGTAGTTTAGTGAATCCATTAAAAGTACTGCATAGCCAACATTTGCAAAGGAGTTACATATCCAGTATCCCCAGGCCATTAAGAACCCTGTAAATTTTCCAAAACCAAGTTCACCATAGGTATATATACCTGTTGTGGCATCAGGTCTTGCAGCAGCAAGGATTCTAAAGGTGTTAGCTATGAACCAAATTCCTATCCCTGTTATTATCCAAGAAATTAATATTGCACCTGCAGAAGCGGATTGGGCCATGTTTTGGGGAAGGTTATAAACACCTCCACCCAGCATAGCACTAATTACTACCCCAGCAAGAGCAATTACGCCTAATTTTTTATTATCATTCATAATAACTCCTCCTAGAATAATTTTATTTTAAGAAATTATTATTGATTATTTTTTACTAGGATTAACTAAAGAATCAAAATTCATATCATCTAACCATTGAGAAAGAGAAATTCTATTTAAACTTGGGAAACCTTCAGAAGGAACAGCATCTCTTGCCAATGTTACGTAAGGAGCGCAAGTTAAAGCGTTTCCAATTTCACCAGGTTTCATTATTACATAAGCGAAACCTATGTAAGTTCTTTCAAAAACAACATGAGAATCTCTACCACATTCAACTACTGACCAAGTTACAGCTTTTCTATGATCTTCTAGGAATTTCTTTAGGTCTTCTGGATTATCATTCTTTGTCCAAAGTCCAGCATCTTCTATAAATAAGTCAGCACAGTGATCTCTATCATTTGATAGTGATAAAGCTATAAATGACCATACACCATAAGCTTCTCCTTCTTTCAAAGGTCTATTTTCCTTTGGTCTATAAGCTGTAGCACTCTTATTTGCACATATTACGTGGGCACCTGGAGCAGTTGTAAAACGTCTATTTTTTTCTGTACCAAAAAGTTCTATACCAGCTTCTAATAAAGGTTTGGCATCATAAACTTTAAGTGGAGTTCCATCAAATTGTTTTAATTCATATAAAGGTTTGATTTCATCATTAGCAATTGAATCATGTGCTGCTAAATCATGTCCCCAAACTTGACCTGCAACTCCACAGAATGATGAAGCTGTAAGCATATTAATTTGTCCAACATAAGCATCATTTATTTCAGCTCTATCATAAGAAACTATACCATCTAGTAAAATATCGTCAGTTTTTTTTACTGTACCAACGGAAACCTTAAGAACTGATACATATCCATTACCATAAGCTCCTGGCATTCCATAACCATCACAATAACGATCATAAGGACTTATAGCTGTTTTATCAATTTTAGGTGCTCTTACTTTTATATTTTTGTGTATTCCTTCAGAAAGAGTCCTATTTCTGTTTGCTTCAAGATTTTTATTCATTTAAATCACTCCTAAATAATATAAGTTTAACTATTAAATTTTTAGAATAAAAATATATTATTTGGCCAAATAATAATTTATCTTTCGTTATGTAAAATTATAACACTTTAAATATTTGTTACAAATTTAACATTTATAGTATTTAAAAGTTTTCATATGGATTTTTTTTAGTTATATATAAAAATGAGTTAAACTTTAAAATATTAACAATTAATGAATTTAATGTATACAAGGTTTATAAATTTCTTTATATTTTTATAAAAGATTTTTATACGTATTTTAACTAAATATATTTAAAGACTTAAGTAGTTATTTGTGATAGAATAAGAATATTTTATAAGATTATAAGTATATAAAACCTTAGAATTTTATAAATTAAAAATAATAAAGAGCCAAATTTAATAAATATTAATAAGATAAATAAAAATATTATTCTGAAATTTAAGAGTATAGGTGTGATATTATGGAGATTTTATTAGGCGCATTAGGTATAACCTTAGTAACAGGATTTTTTTATTATGAAAACAATGGAATAAGTACAACTAATTATGAAGTTGATTTTGGAATTGGAAAAGATATAAATGTGGTTCATTTATCAGATCTTCATGGAAAAGAGTTTGGAAAAAATAATGAAAAGCTTAAAATGTTAATATTAAAAGAAAAGCCAGACTTAGTTGTTGCAACTGGAGATATGATAGATTCAAGTCTTAAAAATATGGAGGGTGTAATAGATTTTTTAAGTGACTTAAGTAAGAGTGTTAAAGTTGTTTATATCTCAGGAAATAATGAACAGAGGTGCAAAAAAGCTGAATATATTTTTGAAAGTTTAAAGTCAAAGGGAGTTATAGTTTTAAGAAATGAAATTATAACTTTAAGTTTAAATGAAGTGAAAGTAAATATTTTAGGTATGTTTGAAAAGCCAAAGGGAGATTTACATTCTTCACTTAAAAAAATTAATGGAAGCTATGCATATGAGGATTCTCATAAACTTTTTAAAAGCTTAGAAAGCTTAGAGGGATTAAAAATTGTTTTAAGTCATTACCCAGAAATTTTTGAAGTGGAATATTCAAAATATGATTTTCATATAATGTTTTCTGGTCATGCACATGGAGGTCAATTTAGAATTCCTATAGTTAAAAGAGGATTAGTTGCACCTGGACAAGGGTTTTTTCCTAAATACACTGAAGGAATGCACGGAAATAAAAATAAACTTATTATTAGTAGAGGCCTTGGAAACAGCACTAAAATAACAAGATTATTCAATAGACCTGAAATAGTAAAGGTTAAAATTAAATAATAGATAATTTAAAAATTAAGTTTTGTTTAAAATATGCAACATATCTATTTAAACTAGGATGATTTCTTTTAAAGAATATATTAAAATTTATTATATATTATGAAATTAAAAGGAGAAATTTGTAATGAACAAGAACATGGAAATGATGAAAAAACTAATAGAAGAAAAAAAGAATAAAGGGAAGAATACTAAATCTAATGTTAGAGCTCAAAAAACTATTGGATTTGCTCAAGGGGGAAGAAAGAGCAACAATGGTGGAGGATTATTTGATAAATAAAGTCTAATTAAAGTATGTTTTTATTGAAATCTTAATAGAAATAGGCTGTATGGAAATATAATAATACAGCTTACAAACATATTCCGAGAATTACTAGATTTCACTAAGAATTTATAATCATTACTTCGAAGATATCACTAAAGCTTCGAAACTTGCTACGCTTCAAACAGTCTCAGCTTTTTAACGTGATATCTTCTGCGTAATAATTTAAATTCTAAAGTTCATCTAGATATTCTCTTCATACTGTTTGTAAGCTGTATAAAAAGTTATTTAGATACACGCTCTTAGGTCTAGAATAAATATAATTATTTATTTTACTATGAAAGACTAAATGCAGGTTGTTATGGTATAGATAAAGTTTAAAATTATAAATAACTTAAGTGGATTTAATATTAGGAGGAAAGAGTTTATGAAGAAAATAGGTTTTATTGGTGTAGGAATAATGGGAAAATCAATGGTTAGTAACCTTATGAAAAATGACTTTGAGGTTTCTATTTTTGCTAGAAATAAAGAAAAAGTTTTAGATGTAATTTCTGAAGGAGCAAATTTTTATCCCACTATAAAAGAGTGTGTTTCTGGATGTGATGCAGTAATAACCATAGTAGGTTTTCCAAAGGATGTTGAAGAAGTTTATTTTGGAGAAAATGGAATACTTGAAAATGTTAAAGAAGGAACTTATGTTATTGATATGACAACATCAAGTCCAAAGTTAGCAGTTGAAATATTTGAAAAAGCAAAAGAAAAAGGGTTAAAAGCCTTAGATGCTCCCGTTACAGGTGGAGATATTGGAGCTAAAAATGGGACTTTAACTATTTTAGTTGGAGGAGAGGAAGAGGATTATAAAGCTTGTCTACCTATTTTTAAAGCCATGGGAACTAATATCCACTATGAGGGAAAAGCTGGCTTTGGCCAACATACTAAGTTAGCAAATCAAATAATGATAGCAGGGGCTATATCAGGGGTTTGTGAAGCTGTGGCATATGCTAAGGATAAGGGATTAGATGTGAAAAAAATGCTTGATTCAGTATCTACTGGAGCTGCTGGAAGTAAGCAACTAGAATTAGTATCTCCTAAAATTTTAGAGGAGGATTTTGCACCAGGATTCTTTATAAAACATTTCATCAAAGATATGAAATTAGCTAAGGAGGAATCTTTAGCTGATAATATAACTTTAGATATTTTAAGCAAAGTTTTAGAGAATTATGAGGAGCTAGAAAGAGAAGGCTTCGGGGATTTAGGAACTCAAGCTTTAATAAAGCATTATAATAAATAATTTAAGTTTATTTATGAGGATTGTATAAGAACTAAAAAGTAAATTTCCTGTATCAAATATAATAATAAAACTTACAAACATATTTGGAGAATTATTAGATATTCTTTTCATAATGTCTGTAAGTTTTATCAAAAATTATTTTGATATAGCTTATTTATTTTCAGGTGTTTTGGTACAATCTTTTTTTATTATAATTAACAAAATGAAAACAATATAGATAAAATATTAATGAATGTTCGTATTTTATTGAACTTGTATAAATATGGTGATATTATAAATTAAAATACATAAATTGGGGGAGACAAAATGGATATAAGGGACGAAATATTAAAGTTAAAAAAAGAGAAGGGAGCTATTATATTAGCACATTATTATCAAATTCCTGAAATACAGGAGATTGCTGATTATGTAGGCGATTCATATTACTTAAGTAAAATAGCAAAGGATTGTGAAGAAAATATAATAGTTTTTTGTGGGGTTAAATTTATGGCGGAAAGTGCAAAGATACTTTCACCAGAAAAAACGGTTATATTACCAGTTATGGAAGCAGGCTGTGTTATGGCAGACATGGCTACAGAAGAGGGACTAGCTAAGTTAAAAGAGGAACATCCAAATGCCAAGGTTGTTTGCTATATAAATTCTTCAACTGAAGTAAAAGCATTATCTGATGTTTGCTGTACTTCATCTAATGCTGAAAACATAATAAATAATTTAGAAGAAAAAGAAATTATATTTTTACCTGATAGAAATTTAGGATCTTATATTCAGGAGAAAACACCAGATAAAAAGTTTATATTATGGAATGGATTTTGTATAGTCCATGAAGCCATTCAAAAAGAAGAAATTTTAAGATTAAAAAGTGAGCATGAAGGAATTTTAACAGTAGCTCATCCAGAGTGTAGTAAGGAGATAAGAGATATTTCTGATTTCATAGGAAGTACTAGTGAAATAATAAATTTTGTAAATAATTCTTCAAATAAAAAATTTATTATAATAACAGAAGAAGGGGTACTTCATCAGTTGAGAAAAAATGGAGAGGAAAAAGAATTTTATATTCCATATGGAAAGATGGTTTGTAGAAATATGAAAATGACTACCTTAAAGGATCTTTATGAAAGTCTTTTAAATATGGAAAATAAAATTGAAATAGATGAGGATTTAAGATTAAAGGCATATGATTCATTAAAAAATATGCACAAACTTGGGGGCTAAAAATATGAAAAGGGTAACTGATGTATTGATAGTTGGAAGTGGGGTAGCAGGACTATATACTGCATTAAATTTAAGAGAAGATTTAGAAATAATTATGGTTTCAAAAAAGTCAGTTAATTTATGCAATTCTTCCTTAGCTCAAGGGGGAATTGCAGTAGCTAGAGGAAAAGAAGATTTTCAGTCATTCATTGAAGATACCTTGAAAGCTGGAAAGTATGAAAATAACATTGATTCTGTTAGGGTTTTAGTTGAAGAATCAATGGATAATATAAATAAACTTATTGATTTAGGGGCTAATTTTGAAAAGGATGAAAATGGAGTTCTTTTTACAAAAGAAGGGGCACATGAAATAAATAGAATTGTTTATCACAAAGACATTACTGGAAAGCATGTTGAAGATATTCTTTTAGAAAATGTTAAAAGAAGAAAAAATGTAAAAATAATAGAAGATTGTGAAATGGTTGATATATATCATAGAGATAATAGATGCATAGGGGTTTTATTTAATAAAGATGGAGAAACTTTAAGTATTTATGCTAAAGTGGTGATTTTAGCCACAGGTGGAATTGGTGGTTTATTTAAAAAATCTACTAATGAAAGAATCATAACTGGAGATAGTATAGGGATTGCAATTAGAAATAATATAGAAATAAAGGATCTTTCTTATATACAAATTCACCCTACTGCATTTTTCTCAAAAAAATCAGAGGAAAAAAGGTTTTTAATTTCTGAATCTGTTAGGGGGGAAGGAGGAAAACTCCTAAACTGCAATGGAGAAAGATTTGTAGATGAGTTATTACCAAGGGATATAGTTTCTAAAAAAATATATGAAGAAATGAAAAAAACAAATTCTAATAATGTATTTTTAGATGTGTCCTTTATGGAAAAGAGTTTTTTAAAAAAGAGGTTCCCTAACATATACAATAAATGCTTAGAGGAAGGAATTGATATAAGTAAGGAGCCAATCCCTGTAGCCCCAGCTCAGCATTATTTCATGGGAGGAATTAAGGTTGATTTAAATGGAAAAACTTCTATGGAAAATTTATATGCTTTTGGTGAGACAAGCTGTACAGGAGTTCATGGTGCTAATAGACTTGCTAGTAATTCTTTATTAGAAGCTTTAGTTTTTTCAAGAAGAGGAGCCTTAGAAATTAATAGTTATATAGATGATTTAGAGCTTATTATAGAAGAGAGAGAATGTGAAGATTTAGATAAATACAGATTGTTAAATAAGAAAATATTAATTGATGAAATCTGTAGGCTGAGAGGAGATATTAAGGATGAATTGGTTACTTGTGGAGGAGAATGTAAAAAGAGCTCTTAATGAGGATTTACAATATGGAGATATAACAACGGAGTCAGTAGTATTAGATCACAAAATAGCTAAGGTTGATATTATAGCTAAGGAAGAAGGGGTAATAGCAGGTACAGAAGTTTTCAAAATGGTCTTTAAGATTTTAGGAGATGTAGAAGTAGATTTTTCAGTAAATGATGGGGATCAGGTTGAAAAAGGGCAACACTTTGGTGAGGTTTTTGGAGATGCAAAAAAAATTCTTATGGGAGAAAGGGTAGCTTTAAACTATATGCAAAGAATGTGTGGAATAGCAACTCTTACTAGAGAATTTGTTGAAAGATTAGAAGGAACAAAAGTTAAGCTTTTAGACACAAGAAAAACTACTCCTAATATGAGAATTTTTGAAAAATATGCAGTGAAGGTTGGAGGAGGAACTAACCATAGATTTGGATTAAATGATGGGGTTATGATAAAGGATAATCACATAGAGGCAGCAGGTGGAATAAAGAATGCAGTTTCTCTAGCAAGAAAAAATTCTCCCTTCGTTAGAAAAATAGAAGTTGAAGTTGAAAGCATTGAGCAATTAAATGAGGCTTTAGAAGCAAAGGCAGATATAATAATGTTAGATAATATGGACATAAAAACCTTAAAAGAAGCTGTAAAGTTAATAGACAATAGATCAGAGGTAGAAGCTTCAGGAAATGTAACCTTAGATAATATTAGAGAAATAGCTGAAACAGGAGTTGATTTTATATCAACAGGAGCAGTTACCCATTCCTTTAAAGTATTAGACATAAGCATGAAAAATTTTAGATATATAGATTAAAAACTTGTTTATATTAAAACTAAAATAAAACTTATAAATAATATGAAGAGAATATCTGAATGAGCTTTAGAATTTAAGCTATTACGTAGAAGATTTTACGTTAAGAAGCGAAACTGTTTGACCGAAGGGAGTTTTTCGCTTTAGTAAAATCTTCGGAGTAATTGTTATAAATTCTTAGCGAAATTCAGTAATTCTCGGAATTTATTTATAAGTTTTATTTGTATATTATGTAATAAAAATATATTTAGTTTTTAACTAGCCTTTTTTTCTTCATCATACATATTTTCAAATTCCATTGATGTTTGACTTTCTTTTAATACTGCATTTAGGATTAGGGCAGCTATTGTTCCAGTTGAGATTCCAGAAGAGAAGATCATTCTAATTGCTTCTGGAAGGTTATGAATTACATCAGGTCTAAATGTAACTCCTAGTCCAAGTCCCATAGAGATAGCTATTATTAAAAGATTACGCTCTGTAAGTTTTATATTACTTAGTGTTCTAATACCAGCTGCCGCAACTGTTCCAAACATCATTATACCTACGCCACCTAAAACTGGATTTGGTATTCCTGTTATTATGGCAGCCACTTTAGGTAAGAATCCAAGGATAACTAATAGTATTCCAGCCATTACAGCTACATGACGGCTAGCTACCTTAGTTAGAGAAATAATACCTATATTTTGGCTAAAAGAAGTATTAGGACAAGAACCTACTAGTCCACCTAAGGCACTTCCTACACCATCAGATAATACTCCAGCGGCCACTCTCTTATCACCAATATCAATATTAGATGTTTCTCCAATAGCCTTTAAACATCCTACAGTTCCTATTGTGGCTACAAAGTAAGCAGGTATAAAGGCCATAACTGCCTTAGCATCAAAAGTTACTCCGAATTCAAGGATCTTAGGGAATGATAGCCAACTTGCTTCCTTTACAGGAGTAAAGTCAACTAGTCCAAGTGGAATACAAACTATGTATCCTACAACTATACCTATAAGTATTGAGGCACTACTAATCATACCCTTTCCATAGTTATTAAGTAAAAGAGTTATTACTAATACAAACATAGCCACAGCTAAGTTTTCTAAACTAGCATAATTAGCTGAGCCAGCACCACCAGCGGCCCAATCAATTGATACAGGAAGTAAAGTTAATCCTATTAAGGCAACTACGGTACCTGTAACAAGAGGTGGGAAAAATTTCATTAAAGGTTTTATAAAGAAACTTAAAATAACTTCAAATAAAGATCCGAGTATTGTAGCTCCAATTATTCCAGGTAATCCAAGAACTGAGCCAACTGAAATTGCAGGTGATACAAAGGTAAAGTCAGTACCCATAATACAGGCCACTCTTGCTCCAACTTTGCCAACTCCTTTAGCTTGAATAATTGTAGCTAGTCCAGAACCAAGTATAGAAGCACTTATTAAGGCTGTTGTTACTTTACTATCAAAGCCAAGAGAAGTTGCAATAACTAAGGGTACTACTATAATTCCACCAAAAGCAGCAAATATATGTTGAAGTCCAAAGAGAACTTTTTTTGGCAAATCTAAATCATCGTCTACTCCATAGATTAAGTTAACTTCCGTGTTTTTTAAGTTTTGCTTTTCCATAATATCATCTCCTTATAGTTTTTTAGAATTTACATATTAAGATTTAAATTTATATCCAAAATAAAAATTCCCTATAAGTTTTAAAATAAAAAATATGAGTTCTATTAAAAAGTATTTTAAGAGAATTTTTTATTGGAATAATATACTTTAAACCTTAAAACTCATATAAAGAAAGGTTTCTTATAACTTTTAGGAAGTTATACTTAATAAAAAAACAACACCTTTTTAGAGGTGTTGCTTTAAAACTAGAATTACTAGATTTTTAGTACAACTCCTCGTAGTCTGCTATTTTACGGTTAGCAGGTAGAAACTTTCGGACCATATTACCGATTATATACGAGTTAAAATTTAATACACTTATTATATCACGAAAAATTCAAATATCAATAGTTTATATTGTTCGCTATAATAAATTTATTTTATTTTTAAATTATTTTTAAATAGGTTAAAACAGACCATTTGTGGTGATTTAAATTAATCATTTAATCATAACCAATTATGATTATAGTAAAGTTTTGGTATTATATTAAAATGAAATTTATGTATAAATTATGATAAAATGTTAATTGTGCTAGGAGGGGGATAAAAATGCAATTTTCAAATGAAAAAGTTAAGAAAAATTTTGTAATAAGAGCTCTTAAACAAATAGGAACTTTCTTTATTTTTACTATGGTTTTTGCTATTGTATTTAGTTTTTTACAGCCACAAGTTTATAAAACACATAGTGAATATATTTCTATGAAAGAGAAATATGATAATCTTCAAAAAGAGTATGATTCATTAAATGAAAAAATAAGTAATGATGCTAATACTTTAAGTTCTAAAAAAGAGGATTTAACTAAAAGTAATGAAGATTTACAAAACAAATTAAATTCATTAAATAAAGAAATAAAAAGTTTGAATTAGGAGTAGGAGCATATGATAAAAGAAATTATAAAATTTATAAAAACTCATAAAATAGCTCTTATATTAGCATTGATTTTAGGAATTTCACCTAATCTTATGGTTAAAGATTATTCAAAGGAATTTAATGAAGTAGCTCCTAAAGTTAATGAGTTAGAATATAAAATACCTGCCTTAAAAAATAATACAGAGCTTAAATCAATTCAAGAAGAAGTAGATAAATTACAAAATGAAAATAATACTTTAAGTAAAGAGGTAGAAGATAAACAAAAAGAGTTAGATAATTTAAGAGCTAAAAAAGAGGAACAAGCGAAAATCGCACAGGAAGAATCAAAAAAAGCAGAGGAGAACTCTAAAAATAAAGCTATTGAAATTAGTAATAGTACATCAGATAATAACAGTAAGAATACAAACAAATCATCTGGTGATCCATCAAATTTAGCTAATTCTTCAGGGAATTCAACACCTAAAACAGCTGGTTCAGGAGAAATAGTTTATTGGACAAGTGGTGGAAAAAGCTATCATAAAAGATCCAATTGTACAACCTTAAAAAGAAGCAAAAAAATATACAGTGGAACACAGGCTGAAAGTGGCAAAAGTGATCCATGTAATGTTTGTTGTAGGTAATACATATTAATATCAAAAGAGTTTGAAATAAGACTTATAAATATTATTATGGGAATGATTGAAAAAGATTAGATAATTCTCGAAATATATTTATAAGTTTTATTTTAATTTAGAGTTTTTATATTTATTACTTGAATATATTTTGATAAAATATTCTACATATACGAATGGAAAAGGTAAGGAGTAAGGAATGAGTGACAAAAAATTATTTACAATAAAAACATCTATAGATAAAAATGATTATCATAGATTTTTGTACATAGCAACTTTTTTAAGAAAGAAATTTACAATCCCTATTATTATAATAATTACAGCTTTAATGGCTGGATTTGTTTCTTATAATAATAGTATTTTTGTCTTAAAAAGCTTTTTAATTTATTGGTTAATATTATTAATCATAACCTTATTTGCAATAATTGTGAAAATTGAATTTCAAAGTAGGGAAAGAACAAAGGCTGATAAAGCTGGTATTTTAAAGTCTATAGAAACTTTAGAATTTTTTGATGATATTTTAGTAATTAAAAGCACAGCATTTAAAGGTAAAAGTAAAATTAAATATTATAAATTTTATGAGGTAATAGAGACTAAAAACTATTTTATAATATATTTTAACAGAAGACAGGCTTCAATAATAAGAAAGATTGACTTAGAAAGTTCATTGGTAGATGAATTAAGAAATTTATTAATAGAAAAAACAGGATTTAAGTATAAAAAACTTTTTAAATAATATATTAGAATATAAGATTATAAAAGGTATGTATGAAAATTTAGTAATAAACTTATTTTATATATTACCTTTTATTTTTTTATTTTTAAGATATATTTTAAAAAAATATTTATCTAAAGTAACTACTATTTTAAAGAAATTAATTTATTTTTTAATTTTTAATATGAATTTTAGAAATGAATTTTGTTTTAAATTGGAAAATATAATTCGATATAATTTGTTTTTTATTAATATATTATATAAAAAAGTAGAAAATAAATAAAAAATACACTTGTAGTTGACAGGTAGAAAAATAAGAGATAATATACTTATAAATTCAAAATTAAATTCTATGAAGAGAAAAAGTAAGACATATTTATTGATCCACAGAGAGTTGATAATTTGCTGAAAGTCAATGTTCAAGGTATATCTGAAAATCATCTCGGAGAAGTAAAGCTGAAGCTATATTTTAGTAAGTTTTATCGGATTTTCACCGTTATAGGAAAAGCGTATTATTTAGTACGTATTTTAAGAGTGCTATAAGTTAAATCTATTTTTTTAGGTTATATTTATAGAATTAGGGTGGTAACGCGATTAAACCTCGTCCCTTTTATAGGGACGGGGTATTTTTATTTTTAAAGGGGGTTTTTTCATGGACATAGAAGGAGAAATTATAATTTTTTATAGTGATTAAAATAGTTAAAAACTATATTTTTACGGAAAAAATATAGTTAATAAAAAAGGAAATGGGGTCATTGTTTATGAAAGATTTATCAAGAAAAGATTTATTATTAGTAAGTTTAATGTTATTTTCACTATTTTTTGGGGCAGGAAATTTAATTTTTCCACCTTTCTTAGGGCAAGCAGCTGGAAATGCTACTTGGATTACTATTTTAGGATTTTTTGTTACAGCAGTAGGATTCCCCGTACTAGGTGTAATTGCTGTGGCAAAATCAGGAGGATTACATGCATTAGCAAGTAGAGTAAATCCTGTCTTTGCAACCTTTTTCACAGTTCTTATCTATATTTCAATAGGACCTGGTTTAGGAATACCTAGAGCAGGAAGTCTTCCCTTTGAAATGGCAGTTGCGCCATTTTTACCAGAAGGACTTATATCTAATAATTTAGCATTATTTTTATATACTTTTGTATTTTTTGCAGTGGCATACTGGCTATCCTTATCACCAGCAAAGTTAGTAGATAGAATGGGGAAAGTATTAACTCCAAGTTTACTTGTATTAATAGGATTAATTTTCGTAGCAAGCATTTTTAAACCTTTAGGAGCATATGGAGAGGTTACAGGAGTTTATAAAGAATCACCATTTATAAGTGGATTTTTAGATGGATATATGACTATGGATACAATAGCTGCCTTAAACTTTGGAATTGTAATAGCTCTTGTAATAAAGTCTAAGGGAGTAAAAGAAGAAAAATTTGTTGTAAAAACATCTGTGAAAGCGGGGGTAATTGCTGGAGGATTATTAATATTAATATATTCAATGCTTGCTCATCTTGGAGCAACTAGTGGTGGAAGATTTGGTTTAACTGAAAATGGAGCACAAACTCTTAGTAATATAATCACATATATTTTTGGAAAACCAGGAGCTATTTTGTTAGCGGTAATATTTACATTAGCTTGCTTAACAACTTGCGTAGGTCTTATTACATCTTGTAGCCAATACTTTCAAACTTTGACTAAAAAAATAAATTATCTTTCTTGGGTTAGAATATTAACATTAACAAGTATGGTCTTAGCTAATATGGGATTAAATAAAATATTAGCAGTATCAGTTCCAGTTCTAAATGCAATTTATCCTATGGCAATAATGCTTATTGTCTTAGCAATGTTAGATAAATATATAAAAGGAAACTCAATGGTTTATACTACAACCATAGCATTTACAACAATAGTTAGTGTTATTCATGCTTTAAGTGGTACAAGTATTAATATAGAATTTTTAAATAGAATTTTTGAAAATTTACCTTTCTATTCAAAAGGATTAGGATGGGTATTGCCAGCCCTATTTGGTTTAGGATTAGGTTTAGTTTTAAAATCATTCTTTGAAAAGAACAAAGAAGAAGTTTTAGAAGTTAGTTAAATAAAATAGAGAATAATTCACTTTGTTTCGTAAATTTTTTCTTTAGACACAAATAATAAACTAGTATCGAATATTAATATTTAAACTTAAATGTATATAAAATAACAAATAGATATTAGAAAGCACAAAATATCATAAATTGCAAAAAGAGTAAATAAAACACTTTAAAAGAATTTTAATGATGATATAATAAATTAAGCAAATTTACAAGCAATAATTTACAATGAAAAAATAATTTTGAACGGAGTGAAGTGAGTGAATAAAAAGAACGGAAGAATTTATCAGATCGTCTATAGAATTACTGCTATAATTCTTTTTGGGGCTTTAGCTGGAATTGGGGTTAACTTTTTCCTAACACCTGCACATATTTATTCCTCAGGTGTTACAGGAGTATCACAGCTATTATCATCTATTGGTGGAGATTTCTTTAATGTAAACATTGATATTTCAACATGGGTTTTAATTTTAAATCTACCACTTGCTTATTTATCCTTTAGAAAATTAGGAAAGAAATTTACCCTATATAGTTTTCTTTCTATAATTTCATTATCATTTTTTATAGGATTTATTCCAACAAGAGAGGTTACTAATAACCAACTTTTAAACGCCATCTTTGGAGGGGTTCTTATGGGAGCTGGAGTTGGAATGTGCTTTAGAGCAGGCTTCTCTACTGGAGGTACAGATATTATAGTTTTAGTTGTTCAAAAAATGACAGGAAAGTCAGTTGGTCAACTAGGATTTATAGTAAATGGAATAATATTATTAGTTGCAGGATTAGTTTATGGATGGGAATTAGCTTTATATAGCTTAGTTTCAATTTACGTAACTACTAAAGTTATAGACTTATTTTACATTCAACAATATAAACTTACAGTAACAATTTATACTAAAAAAGAAAAAGAAGTTGTTGATAGTTTGATTAAGAGTCAAATGAGAGGAGTTACAATTGGTAGAAATCTTTATGGTGGATATACTAATGAACCATTAAGCTCAATTACCACAGTAATTTCAAAGCATGAATTATTAATTGTTAAGAAAAATGTCATTGATATAGACCCAGAAGCATTTGTAAATATACAACCAACTGTTGAGGTTATGGGTAATTTCTATGATAATTCTCTTATATAAATAAAAAAGGTGAAGGATTAATTTAGTTAAATTAACTAAAGTTATAATCTTTCACTTATTTTTTTTATTTTATAAATAAAGAACTTATGATATCATCATTAAATAGAGTATTTAGTATAGAAGGTGAGAGTATGGAAAAGGTTGATTGTTCTAAATTGACTGGTGATTTAATAACAAGAGAAAATATAGAGTATGAAAAAAGTATAGAATCTTGGAATAGAGCTATAAAAAAATATCCTTTAGGAATAGTTTTTTGTAATAATATTGATGATGTAAAAAATGCTTTAGAATGGGCCAAAGAAAATAATATTTCATTTAGAATAAGAGTTGGACGTCATAACTATGAAGGATACTCCATAGGAAATGATATATTAGTAATAGATTTAAGTAAAATGAATAATATAATAATTGATGAAGAGAATATGAAGGTCATTATAGAAGGTGGCGTTAAAAATGAAGAAATATATGAAGCCTTAGGTGTTTTAGGATATCCATTTCCAGGGGGAGGATGCCCTACAGTTGGTGTAGTAGGCTTTGTCCTTGGTGGAGGTTGGGGATATTCAAGTAGATTATTTGGACTTGGGTGTGACAATCTTTTAGAGGTAAAGTTTATAAATAGCAAAGGGGAAATTATCATAGCTAATGAATATGATAATTCTGATTTATTCTGGGCTGCCAAAGGGGGCGGAGGTGGAAATTTTGGAGTGGTTGTTTCAATGACCTTTAAAATTCCTCAAAAAATAGAAATGGCAACTTTAATAGATATAGATTACCCTAATGCGGAAAAAGAAGAATTGGTTTATGTAATAAGAACATTACAAAAAAAGTTCAAGAACTTAGATAGGAGAATGAACTTAAAAACAGCTATCTACAATTCAAAGGATAAGGGAATTGGAGTTAAGATTACAGGATTATTTTATGGACATAAAGAAGAAGCTAATGAAATATTACTTCCATTTAAGCTACCAACAAGGGTTAATTTTAATTTAAGTTATATGAGAGTTTTAGAAGCTAATAGAAAGATTGAATATAGTCATCCTCCTTATGAAAAATATAAGTCAACAGGAAGATTTGTATTTAGAGATTATGATAAATGTGAAATAGAGAAACTTATAGATATAGTTTCAAATAGAGCAGAGGGAGCATACTATACTGCCATATCCTTTTATGGACTTGGTGGAGCAGTAAAAGATGTTCATAAGAATTCATCAGCTTTTTACTATAGAGATTCAAGGTTTATTATGGGAATACAATCTGTTTGGGAAGATGATATTTTTGCAGAAGAAAATATAAAATGGATTAAAAATAATTTTAAATACATAGAAAGTATAACTACTGGATCATTTATAAACTTTCCTTTTAAAGACCTTAAGGATTATGAAGAAGAATATTATGGAGAAAACAAGGACAAGCTAAGAGAGATTAGAAAGAGATATGATGAAGATAAATTCTTTGCTTTTGAGCAGGGAATAAAATAGTATATAGAACAAGAAGCGTAGAAAGTTTAAAAATTTTTCTATGCTTTTTTTATTTGTTTCTTTTATTAAAACTATAGGTAATAACTTATTACAATTATAAAAAACAAATATTTAACTTATTTATTATGTAGATTTATAATAAAAATGCAGACAGAAATAATCTACAAAAGAAAGAAGTGTTTAGTATGAGTATAAAATTAATATGCATTGATATGGATGGTACTTTACTTATGGATCAGCAAAATGTTGCAGAAGAAGATAAAAAGGCAATAAAAGAAGCTGTAAAAAAGGGAGCAATAGTAGCCATAACCACAGGAAGAATTTATGATTGTGCAAGAATGTACTCAGACACAATAGGTTTAAAAACTCCAATTATAGCTAGTAATGGAGCTTATATTGGAGGAGTAAATGACGAAGAAATATATAATAATCCTCTTAAACAAAGTGATTTAGAGGATTTTAATATAATAACTAAGAAAAATAATTTATTTACATATGTAACTACAAACTGGGGAATTGTTTCAACAGTAGAATTACCAGAAAATCATGTTTATAAGGTCTTAAATAAAACTTTACCTAAAGATAAACAAGTAAGATTAGAGGTTGTTAAGGATTTAGATGAAGCATTCAAAAAGTATGACAGAGAAATATTAAAGGGTGTTTGTGTAGAAAAAGAATTTAAAGATAAATTAAAAGAAGCAAAAGAAGAATTAATTGAATGTACAACTGATTTAGAAGTTGTTTCTTCTTGGGATGATAACTTTGAAATAATGAAAAAGGGAAGTTCAAAGGGAGAAGCTGTTCAAATGCTTGCAAAATATTTAGATGTTTCTCAAGAGGAAGTAATGTGTATAGGTGATAGCGAAAATGATTTATCAATGATAACTTGGGCTGGAACTGGTGTTGCCATGGGAAATGCTATAGATTCAGTTAAAGATGTTGCAAATTATGTAACATCAGACAATAAGCATGGAGGCGTTGCAGAGGCTATAAGAAAATTTGTACTTTAAAATTGTAGAGAATCTTAATAGATTTTATTAGATTCTGTTTTGAAAAGAAGAACCGTTTTAGGTTGATATAAAATTATCATTAGAAGTTACTTCTAGTTTGAAAAAATATAATCTTTTATTGAAGTAAAATTGGGTTTAAAAGGAGATACAGTATGAAGGATATTATAGTAATAGGGGCTGGAGTAGTTGGATGCTCTATAGCTAGAGAATTATCAAAATATAACTTAGATGTCTTAGTGGTTGAAAAAAATAGTGATGTATCAGAGGGAATATCAAAGGGAAATAGTGGTATAGTACACGCAGGTTATAATGAAAAAATAGGTACTTTAAAAGCTAAATTAAACATAGAAGGAAATAAAATCTTTGATGATTTATCAAGAGATTTACAATTTCCTTTTAAAAGAAATGGTGCATTTATTTTAGCTTTTTCAGATGAAGATATGAATATATTAGAAAGTTTAAAGGAAAATGGAGAAAAGCTTGGAGTTGAAGGCCTTGAAATATTAACTAGAGAAGAAGCTTTAAACATTGAACCTAATTTAAATAAAGAAATAGTTGGAGTTTTAAATGTAAAAACTTCTGGAATAGTTAGTCCATATGAAATGACAATAGCTTTAGCAGAAAATGCTGCAGAAAATGGAGTTGAATTTAAATTAAACTCAAAGGTTACTAATATAGAAAAAATATCTGAAGGATATAAAGTAACTTTAAATAATAAAGAATTAGTAAGTGGAAAAATTATAATAAATGCATCAGGATTAGAAGGAGCTTTCTTAAATAATCTTGTAAGTATGAGTAAGAGAGAAATAAATCCTGTAAAAGGGGAATATTGTTTATTTGATAAAGTAGCAGGAGCTATGATTAATAAAACTTTATTCCAAGTTCCAAATAAATTAAGTAAGGGAGTTTTAGTTACTCCAACGGCAGAAGGAAATCTTTTAGTAGGACCTAATGCAGTAGAAGGAAAAACATTAGAAACATCTAGAGAGGGTATAGATGAAATTTTAGATAAGAGCAAAAAATCCCTTGAAGAATTACCAGTAGCTAGGATTTTAAATACATTCTCAGGAATAAGACCTAAGACTAAAGAGGGAGATTTCATAATAGAAGAAGTAGTGGATGCTAAAAATTTTATTAATGTTATAGGAATAGATTCACCAGGATTAACTGCAGCTCCAGCAATAGGAGTATATGTAGTTAATATGATTAAAGAAAGATTAGATTTAGTTGAAAAGAAAAATTTCAAAAAAACTAGGGAGAAGATAGCTAGATTTGCAGAACTTTCTTTAGAAGAAAAAAATAGATTAATAAAGGAAAAGCCTGAATATGGACATATGGTTTGTAAGTGTGAGTTTGTCACTGAAGGTGAAATAGTAGAAGCTATTCATAGACCTATACCAGCTCTTACAGTTGATGCTATTAAGAGAAGAACTAGAGCTTCAATGGGAGGATGTCAAGGGATTGGATGTACACTTCCTATAAGCAAAATACTAAGTAGAGAACTAGGAATAGACATAAGTGACATAAATAAAAATAGTGAAGGTTCACCAGTAATTGGTTTTAAGGAGGATTAAGACTATGAGAGAATATGATTTAATTATAATTGGGGGAGGAGCATCAGGCCTTCTTTCAGCTATTAATGGTAAAAAAGATGGAATAAAAAATATTCTTCTAGTAGAGAAAGATCCAGTTTTAGGTGGAGCTTTAAATTCAGCTGATTACAATATAAGCGAAAAGGGTAATTTAACAGGTATAGAATATAAAGAAAGTTTATTAAAAGAATTTAATGAGCTTAATATTGATGTTAAATTAAACACTATGGTTTTAAAAATAGAAGATTCAAATGAAATACTTTGTACAAGCAGTGAATGTGGTGTAGAGAAAATAAAAGGTAAAAACATAATAATTGCTAATGGTGGAAAAGAAAAAAGTAGAAATGCAGTTCAAATTCCAGGGGATCGTACAGCGGGAGTTTTAACTGTAGGAATGGCTAAAAAGATTTTTGGAATTAAAAATATGATTCCTGGGAAAAATATCTTCATAGTAGGAGATAGCACTCTTTATATGATTCAAGAGGATTTGAAAAAACATAATATTAAGGTTTCTGGAATCATAACAGATAAAAATAAAAATGAAGTTTTTGATTTAAGTGAAAATTTATATTCTGGATATGAAATTATTGCAATACATGGAGAAGGAAGAGTAAGTTCTGTAACTATAAAAAATGGTGATGAAAAGAAAAACATAAAATGTGATACAGTAATTTTTGCTTATCCAATGATTTCAGATGGACTAGTTGCATTAAGAAGTGGACTTAAATTAAATCCAAATACAACTGGTCCAGCTGTAGATGAAAATTTAGAAACTTCAAGCAAAAATATATATGCTTGTGGAAATGCAATCTACATTCACAAATCAATAGAAGAAATTGAGGATGAGTGTAAAAAGCTTATTAGCACTATAAGTTAAAAATTATATTACTATTTTATGTATTTAAAAATATTAGAATAGGAATATAAATTATATATTAAATCTATTAAGAAGTAATATTTGGCAATATTACATGGATTTTTACAAAATAAAGAAATTAACTCTACTGAAACTTAATTTTTGGTAGAGTTAATTTACTATATTATGTTAAAATTAATTAACGCATTATAGGTGTTGTGGAATAATATGTAATAAAGATGAAGAAAATGTAATAAAGATGAAGAAAAGGTGGAGAGTATATGGTTTATTTTGCTTATGGAAGTAATCTATGTTTAGAGCAAATGAAAAAAAGATGCCCAGAAGCTATTCCTATGATAAGTGTACATCTTAATAATTATAAATTAGTTTATAATAAATATGCAGATATAATACCTTGTGAAGGTGAAAAGGTTTATGGTGCAATTTATGAAATTTCTCTAAATGATTTAAAGAATTTAGATAAGTATGAAGAATATCCAGATTTATATGAGAAGATTGATCTTATTGTACAAGATATAAATGGAATTTCTTATAAAGCTTTTGCTTATGTTATGAATGAAAAAGGAGATAAAACTCCAGAAAAAAGATATCTAGATATAATAAATAAGGGATATGAGGACTGGGGTATTATTTATTAATATTAAATTATAATAGATAAGTTAATATATATTCAAATTTGTATCATTAAATGAAAATAAAAAGTGATAAAAAGATAATTTTAAAGTGGGGTTAGAGTAAAGGCTTTAAATCAATTTTTTTATATAAAAATTTTTTAGGCTATAATTAAATCTTTGTGGTATAGTAGTATAAATAATTAATTTAAAAGAATAATAAATATTATTTAGAGGTATTTAGTATGGAAAAGAATGTGAGAAGACTAGAAGAAATTTTAGAATTTAATAAGAGTTTTGTTGAAAATAAGGAATATGAGCAATATAAAGCAACTAAAAAGCCAGAGAAAAAATTAGTAATTTTATCTTGCATGGATACTAGGCTTACTGAGTTATTACCAAAAGCCATGAACATAAAAAACGGAGATGCCAAGATAATAAAAAATGCTGGGGCTACAATAATGCATCCCTTTGGAAGTATTGTTAGAAGCATACTTGTTGCTATCTATGAATTTAATGCAGAAGATGTTTTAGTTGTAGGACATCATGGGTGCGGTATGAGTAATTTAAATTCTAAAGATATGATTAAGAAAATGGAAGATAGGAGAATATCAGAGGAGACTATATTAACTATCAAACATTGTGGAATAGATGTGGAAAAATGGCTTCATGGATTTGGATGTGTAGAAGAATCTGTAAAAGAAAGTGTAATATCATTAAAAAATCATCCCTTAATGCCTAGTGATGTAAATGTGCATGGACTTGTAATTGATCCACACACAGGAGAACTTAAGGTTATAGTAAATGGATACGAATAAAATAAAAGTTAAAAAACACTTACTTTAATTTATTTAAAGCAAGTGTTTTTTTGGACGGTTAATCAAAATACTTAATATTCACTTATAGATAAGTTTTTTATGGAAGTTATATTATTATATAAATTAATATAGGGGGAGATAGTATGGATATTAGTAGTACCATAAATATTTATAAAATAATATGGATATTTACCATTGGATCTATTTTAGGATATTGTGTAGAAATGATTTGGTGTTATGTAAGAAATGGACACTTTGAAAGTAGAAAAGGATTAATTTATGGACCTATTAGTCCTGTATATGGCATAGGAGGAGTTGCTCTTACATTATTGCTGTATAGATTTATTGATTATAATGGAATAATAATATTTTTTATAAGTGCAATTATTGGGGGAGCCTTTGAATATTTATGCTCCTGGGTTCAGGAAAAGGTATTTGGTAGTGTTTCTTGGGAGTATAGTAGTAAAGCTCTAAGCATACATGGAAGAACAAGTGTTGAATATTCTGTCTTTTGGGGAATTCTTGGAGTGTTTTTCTTAAAGGATGTTTATCCATTATTTGATAGCTTTATGGGACTATTTTCTTTTCAAACAATAAAAATAATCACAGTAATATTTTTAGTACTTTTAATACCAGATATCATAATATCATCTTTAGCTGTAAGGAGAGAAGTAGCAAGGATGAGGGGAATAAAAGCTAAAAATGCATTAGATAGGTTTCTTGATAAGAAATATACAGATGAATTTTTGAAAAAAATATATCCTAATATGATATTTAAGTAATAATAAAATTTATAGGAGAATGGCATGTTTTTTATTGGTATATTTGGAATTGAAAATAAACAAAAAGAAATAAAACAATTAGAAAATATATATTGCAAAACTTGTTCAACAAGAACTATGGGAACTTTAATAAAGAGTTATGAGTATTTTCATATATTCTTTATTCCTATTTTTAGATGGAATGAAAAGTATTATGTTATGTGTAAAAGATGTAACTCAATATATGAAATTTCAAAGGAAAAGGGAAAAGCCATAGAAAATGGAGAAATTAATGAAGTTAATCTAGATGATATGACTCTTATTCAAGAGGGTCAAGTTTATGGAAAAAGAGCAGTGAAAAAAGTTTGTCCTAATTGTGGAAAAACTGTAGAGGGAGATTATAATTATTGCCCTTATTGTGGAAGTAAAATTTAAGTGTATATAAATTGTATAAGTACATATTTAAATATTTAAGACTTTTTATTTGAAAATTAAATATATAGGAGTTTGACTTTAAATTTATGGGTGTATTAAATTAACTATAAAACCTGAAGAAGTATTATTTTTATAATCTTTGCAGAGAGAATAAAGTTAATTTTATACACCTATTTTGCTGTTAAAAATAATATTAAAAAGGTTGAAACCTCATTTTGGATTGAATATTGACATTAATTACAAAAAGTGTTATATATAAAAATAGAGATTAGCACTCAGTATGTTAGAGTGCTAACAAAGAAGTTTTTTGTTTTGGGAGGGATAATTCAAAATGGAAAAAAGAGAATTTAAAGCAGAATCAAAAAGACTATTAGACATTGTAATTAACTCAATTTATACAAACAGGGAAATATTTTTAAGAGAATTAATTTCAAATGCTAGTGATGCAATAGATAAGGTTTATTATAAGACTTTAGGAGATAGTTCATTAACTTTCAATAAAGATGATTATTATATAAAAATAAAACCAAATAAAGAAGAAAGAACCCTTACAATATCAGATAAAGGTATTGGTATGACAGAAAAGGAACTTGATGAGAATCTAGGGGTTATAGCTAAGAGTGGTTCTTTACAGTTTAAAAAAGAAAATGAAATCAAAGATGGTTTTGATATTATAGGACAATTTGGAGTTGGATTCTATTCAGGATTCTTAGTTGCAGATAAGATAACAGTAATAACAAAAGCTTTTGGAGCAGATAAAGCATATAAGTGGGAATCAGATGGAGTGGATGGATACACAATTTCAGAAGCTGAAAAAGATTCTTTTGGAACTGATATAATTTTACACCTAAAAGCAAATGATGAGGATGAAAATTATGATGAATTCTTAGAAGAATATAAATTAAAATCATTAATTAAGAAATATTCAGATTTTATAAGATATCCAATTAAACTTGATGTTACTAAATCAAGAGTTAAAGAGGGAACAGAAAATGAACATGAAGAATATGTAGAAGAAGAAACAGTAAATAGCATGGTTCCTTTATGGAGAAGAAATAAAAATGAACTTACTGATGATGACTACAATAATTTTTATGTTGAAAAAAGATTTGGATTTGATAAGCCTTTAAGACATATGCACATAAGTGTTGATGGTATGATAAGCTATAATTCAATTCTTTATATTCCAGAAAATATACCATATGATTATTACACTAAGGAATATGAAAAAGGATTAGAATTATATTCAAATGGTGTTTTAATAATGGAAAAGTGCTCAGAGCTTTTACCAGATTACTTTGGATTTGTAAAAGGTATAGTAGATTCTCAAGATTTATCACTTAATATTTCTAGGGAAATGCTTCAACATGATAGACAATTAAGTCGTATTGCTAAAAATATAAAAACTAAAATCAAAAATGAATTAGAGTCTATGATGAAAAATGATAGAGAAAGTTATGAAAAATTCTATAAATCATTTGGTAGACAGTTAAAATACGGAGTTTATGATGATTTTGGTATGAATAAAGATGAATTAAGAGATTTATTAATGTTCTATTCATCTAAAGAAAAGAAAATGGTAAGCCTAGCTGAATATGTTGAAAGAATGGCTGAAGACCAAAAATATATTTATTATGCTGTTGGTGAATCAAATGAAAGAATAGAGAAAATGCCACAAACTGAAATGGTATTAGACAAAGGTTATGAAATTCTTTATTTCACAGAGGATGTAGATGAATTTGCAATAAAAATGCTTATGAACTACAAAGAAAAAGAATTCAAATCAGTATCTAGTGGTGATTTAGGAATAGAATCAGAAGAAGAAAACAAAAAGGAAAATGAAGAAAACAAGGGTATATTTGAAGCTATGAAGGAAGCTTTAGGAGAAAAAATAAGTGCAGTAAAAGCTTCAAGTAGACTAAAAAATTATCCAGTATGTTTATCTTCAGAAGGTGAAGTTTCAATAGAAATGGAAAAAATATTAAGTGCTATGCCTAATAATCAAGGAGTTAAAGCACAAAAAGTATTAGAAGTTAATACAAATCATGAAGTGTTTAACTCATTAAAGGATGCACTTGAAAAGGATAAAGATAAATTTAACCTATATACAAAATTACTTTATAATCAAGCTTTACTTGTTGAAGGGTTAAGCATTGAAGATCCTGTAGATTTCACAAACGATATATGTAAACTAATGAAATAATAATTTTAAAAGGGGTTATATCAAAATGGTTTTTTTATAAAACTTTTGATATAACCTTTTTATTTTATAAAAGATAATAAATTGAAAAGTTATTAAGGTTAATATAAATCATATAACATTTATATTAACCTTAATGTTTAGCATAATTTATATGGATTTTAAATGATAAAATAATAATAAAATAGTTAATTTATAAATATAGTAATAATAATTTTGTTTTAAATATATTATTTATATAATAAATTATTGAAATTATTAATATATTGTAATATCATATATAAAAGCAATTGGAAATAAAAAGATAAAAAAAGGGGGCATTAAAATGGAGGAGAAACGAGAGCAGTGGGGATCGAAAGTTGGTTTTATTTTAGCAGCTATAGGTTCAGCTGTAGGGTTAGGTAACATTTGGAGATTTCCTTATATAGCTTATTCAAATGGAGGGGGAGCATTTCTAATACCATATTTCTTTGCAATATTTACAGCAGGAATTCCACTTTTAATTTTAGAATATTCTCTTGGTCATAAATATAGAGGATCAACACCTCTTGCTATAGCAAGAGCATCTAAAAAATGGGAATGGATAGGTTGGTGGCCAACAATAACTTCAGCAATTATAGTAGCTTATTATTCAATGATTTTAAGTTGGGCAGCAAATTATTTTGCATTAAGTTTCACTAAGGGTTGGGGAAGTGATTCAAATGCATTTTTTCATAATGATTTTTTAAAATTAAGTTCATCACCTTTTGAATTTGGAGGAATTGTTTGGTATGTACTATGTGGAATTGCACTTATTTGGATTATAAATTGGTTTATATGTTATAAGGGCGTTAAAAAAGGAATTGAAAAAGCAAACAAAATTTTACTACCTACATTAGTTATAATAATGATAATAATAGCAGTAAAATCAATAACTTTAGATGGAGCAACAGAAGGATTAAATACTTTATTTACTCCAGATTGGAAAATGGTTATGAAACCTTCAGTTTGGATATCAGCTTATGGGCAGGTTTTTTATTCACTTAGTTTAGCCATAGGTATAATGATGACCTATTCAAGTTATTTACCTAAAAAGACTGATATAAATAATAGTGCTTTCGTAACTGCTTTTGCTAATTGCAGCTTCGAATTTTTATCAGCTATAGCAGTTTTTGCAATATTAGGATTTATGGCAACATCTCAGGGAGTACCAGTTTCAGAGGTGGTATCAAGTGGAGTTGGACTTGCTTTTGTAGCTTTTCCACAAATATTTAGTGAAATGGGAACTGTAGGTTTATTACTTGGGCCATTATTCTTTTTATGCTTAATATTTGCAGGAATAACTTCTTCTGTTTCATTAACAGAAGCAGTTTCAGCACCTTTTAGAGAAAAATTTGGGTGGAGTAGAAAGAAAGTCGTAACTGGAATGTGTATAATTGGATTCTTAATAAGTTCCGCTTTTGCAACAGGGGCAGGTCTTTATATGTTAGATATTGTTGATGCTTTCATAAATAATTATGGAATAGTAGTGGTTGGATTATTAGAGGTTATATTAATTGGATGGATAGTTACTCCAGAAAAAATTAGAGAACATGCAAATGGAATATCACATTTTAAGGTAGGAAAGTGGTGGGATATAACTATTAAGTTTGTAACACCAACTCTTTTAATATACATGATAGCACAAAATATAATAACTGAAATAAAAACCCCATATGGTGGTTATGAATTATCAGCATTATTAGCTTATGGATGGAGTGTAATAGCCCTTGGAATAATTTGTGCTTTAATAATTGCGAAAAAACCTTGGAAGAATAAAAAAAATGAAGATTATCTCGAAGAAGATGAGCTTATTTCCAATGCATAAAATCAATCAATAATAAATTTTAAGATTTATATATAAAATTAGGCTAAAAATATATAATATAGGAGGGAGTAAAATGAATACAATAGCCATAGTATTTTTTTTAATAGGAGCAACTGTTTTATGGGGAGGACTTGCTTTAACTCTTAGTATGTTATTAAGAAATGAGAGAAAGAGTATTTAAAAATATATATTTATATAGAATAAAAGCTTATGAAATCTCAAAAATTCCATAAGCTTTTATTATATATTCGATAAAATATGTACTTTTATATAATTAAATTACTTTGTAGATTGTAGAAGAATTTTATGGTATATTTTAAGTTGTGAAGGAGTGATTTTGTGAAAGTTACAATTAAAGATGTGGCTAGAGAAGCCAATGTAGCCCCTTCTACTGTTTCAAGAGTTTTATCTGATAGCCCTAAAATTAGTGAGGAAACAAAAATAAAAGTGAATAAAGCTATAAAAAAGTTAAATTATAAACCAAATGCTATAGCTAGAGGACTTGTTAATAATAAGACAAAAATATTAGGGGTAGTTTTACCTAACGAGGCAGACGATTCATTTAAAAATCCTTTTTTTGTAGAAGCTATGAGAGGGATGAGCATGTCAGCAGAGGAAAATGGATACTATATCATGTATGCTTTTAGTAAAAATGATGAAGATGAACTAAAGACCATAAAGGAATTTGCAAGTAATAATTTATTAGAAGGATTATGTTTACTATCCGTTAGAGAAGAGGACAGAACTATAAAATATTTAAAAGACATAAATTTCCCCTTTGTAGTTATTGGAAGACCAGATGAAGAAGATGTTTTATGGGTTGATAATGATAATTTCCAAGCTATGTTTAAGTTAGTTGATAAATTTATAAAAGATGGGCATAATGAATTAGCTTTTATTGGAGGAAAAAGAAGTTGGAATGTTTCCAAAGATAGATTAAATGGGTTTAAAGACGCTTTTAAAGCAAATAATTTAAATTATGATAAAACTGTGGTTATTGAGGGGATAGATTTTTCAGAAGAATGTGGATATTTGGCTATGAGAGAGATAATATCAAAAAAAATTCCTAAGATAGTTGTTACAACAGATGATTTACTTGCTTTTGGAGCAAATAAATTTTTAAATGAAGAGGGAATTGAAGGAGTAAAAATAGTAGGTTTTAATAATACACCTATGACTAAATATCAAAATCCACCAATTTCATCTATAGATATTAATGCAAGAGAATTAGGGTATGAGGCGACTAAGCTACTAATAAACTATTTAAATGGAAATTTAGTAGATAGAAAAAGATATTGCATAGTAGATACTCAATTTATTGATAGAGGATAGGATTCCTCATGCAAATTGGGCAAACGTTTGCATAAAAATTTAAGTATTGAAGAGAAAATAAAAGATAAATAGAGAAAATAATATAAATTTTCTCTTAAATCAATTTTGTAAAGGGTTTAATTATCTGATATTATAAAAATATAAAATGAGACTTAATTCAAAGGAGCTTTGCGAACTTTGAATTTTAGCCTTATTTTAAAATCTGTTTTTTAGTAATTCTAAAAAACAAATTTTTTTGAATGATGGGCAAACGTTTGCACAATGTTCAAATTTAAAATTCAATCAATATACGTAAACATAAGGAGAAAATATGAATAAAAAGTGGTGGAAAGAATTAATTGCTTACCAGATTTACCCTAAGAGCTTTATGGATTCTAATGGTGATGGTATAGGTGATATTCAAGGGATAATATCTAAATTAGATTATTTAAAAGATTTAGGTATTGATTTAATCTGGCTATGTCCAATGTATAAATCACCAAATCATGATAATGGCTATGACATTAGTGATTATAAAGATATCTTAGATGAATTTGGAACTATGGATGATTTTAATGAATTGCTTAATGAGGTTCATAATAGAGGGATGAAACTTATTATAGATTTAGTAATAAATCATACTAGTCATGAACATCCGTGGTTTATAGAATCAAGATCTTCTAGGGATAATCCTAAAAGAGATTGGTATATTTGGAGAGAAGGAAAAGGGGATGAGGAACCTAATAACTGGGAAAGTATATTTAAAGGTTCAGCTTGGGAATTCTGTGAGAATAGTGAAGAGTATTACCTACATTTATTTGCTAAAGAGCAACCAGATTTAAACTGGGAGAATGAAGAGGTAAGAAATGAACTATATAAAATGATAAACTGGTGGCTTGATAAGGGTATTGATGGATTTAGAGTTGATGCTATAAGTCACATAAAAAAAGAAGAAGGTCTTAAGGATATGGATAATCCAGAGGGACTTAAATATGTTTCATCCTTTGAAAAACATATGAATGTAGAGGGAATAAATTCTCATCTTAAGGAACTAAAAGAAGAAACTTTTTCAAAGTACGATATAGTTACCGTTGGAGAAGCCAATGGAGTTAGTGCCAATGAAGCTGATCACTGGGTAGCTGAAGATGAGGGAACATTTAATATGATATTCCAATTTGAACATCTTAATCTTTGGAATTATGAAGAGGGACAAGGATTTGATGTGAAAGCATACAAAGATGTTTTAACAAATTGGCAAAATTCTTTAGAAGGCAAAGGATGGAATGCACTTTTTATTGAAAATCATGATATACCTAGAGTTGTTTCAACTTGGGGAAATGACAAGGAATATTTAACTGAATGTGCAAAAGCTTTTGGAGCAATTTACTTCTTACAAAAGGGAACACCGTTCATATATCAAGGACAAGAACTTGGTATGACAAATGTTAAATACCATAGTATCTCTGAGTATGATGATGTTAAAACCATAAATACTTATAATGAAAGAATTGAAAGTGGTGTTTCGGAGAAAATAGCATTAAAAGAAGCTTGGATCACTTCAAGAGATAATTCAAGAACCCCTATGCAATGGAACTCAAGTAAAAATGCAGGATTTACTGAGGGACAACCTTGGATAGGAGTTAATGAGAATTACAAAAGAATAAATGTAGAAGTTGAAGAAAGGGATGAAAATTCAGTTTTAAATTTCTATAAAAAGCTTATAAAACTTAAAAAGTCTAATGAAGCTTTAATCTATGGTGTATATGATTTAATCCTTGAAGAGGATGAAAATATTTTTGCTTATACAAGAACTTTAAATAATGAAAAGTTCTTGATAATAGCTAATTTAACTGAAGAAAAGGCCAAATACATATATGAGAAAGAAAAACTTAATTCTAAGGATTTAATTCTTAATAATTATGAAGTTTGTGCACATGAAAATTTAACAGAGTTTACATTAAAACCTTATGAATGCAGAGTATATAAGCTTTCTTAAAGATTTTGTTATATTTTAAATTAAAACAAATCTAAAAAGTTAAACTGAATTTAAAGTTTATTTTTAGCTTTAAATTTTAGCTAGATCTATCTAAAGACAAAATTTAGAGGTTATAGTGTACATGACCAATAACCTTGGAATGAGTGTTATAAGAATAATAAATGGAGGGATTTGAGAATGAAGAAATTTAAATTAGGGTCTTTTGATTTCTGGCAAAAGTTTGGTAAGGCATTATTAGTAGTTGTTGCTGTAATGCCTGCTGCCGGACTTATGATTTCAATAGGTAAAGTAATGGGAATTTACATTGATGTAGATTTCATAAAAACTATAGCGAGAGTTATGGAGGATATTGGTTGGGCAATAATTGGTAACCTAAACTTACTATTTGCCGTTGCAATAGGAGGATCTTGGGCTAAGGAACGTGCTGGGGGAGCTTTTGCAGGTACCATAGCATTTGTTCTTATTAATAGAATCACTGGTGTAATATTTAGCGTAAGCAATGCTATGTTAGCTGGTGATTCAACTGCTACAGTTCAATCCTTTACAGGGCAAACACTTTTAGTTAAAGATTACTTTGTTTCAGTGTTAGGTGCTCCAGCACTTAATATGGGTGTATTTGTTGGTATTATTTCAGGTTTCTTAGGAGCAGCTTTATATAACAAGTATTATAATTATAATAAATTACCTAATGCTTTAGCATTCTTCAATGGTAAACGTTTTGTACCTTTCATGGTTATAATAGGCTCAACAATTTCAGCAATAATACTTTCTTTTGTATGGCCATTTGTACAATACGGATTAAATACTTTTGGTCAATGGATAGCTACATCTAAGGATACAGCTCCAATAATAGCACCGTTCTTATATGGTACATTAGAGCGTTTATTATTACCATTTGGATTACATCATATGCTTACAGTTCCAGTAAACTATACAGAGCTTGGTGGAGTTTATCATATACTTACAGGTCCAACAGCAGGGCAAGTAGTTGCAGGACAAGATCCATTATGGCTTGCTTGGATAACTGATTTAAATAATTTTAAGCAAGCAGGAGATATAACTTCATACAATCAACTTATAGGGTCAGTGGTACCTGCTCGTTTCAAAGCTGGACAAGTAATACTTTCAAGTGCTTCATTAATAGGGGTAGCATTAGCTATGTATAAAAATGTTGATCCAGATAAGAAGAAAAAATATAAATCAGTATTTTTCTCAGCAGCCATAGCAGTATTTTTAACTGGTGTAACTGAACCAATTGAATTTATGTTTATGTTTATTTCACCAATATTATATGTAGTTTATGCAGTAATTGCAGGTTTAGGATTTGCTATAGCTGATATAATAAACTTAAGGGTTCATGCGTTTGGATTTATAGAGCTTATAACTCGTTCACCACTTATGATAAATGCAGGTTTAACTAAGGATTTAATAAACTTTATAATAGTTGCAGTAGTATTCTTCTTCTTAAATTACTTTGTATTTAGCTTCCTAATTAAGAAGTTCAAAATAGCTACACCAGGACGTATGGGTAACTATATTGATAATGAAGATGAAAATTCAAATAAAGTTTCATCAAATAGCAATGCTTCAATGGATGAGTTAGCAGTTAAAGCTATTGAATTACTAGGTGGAAGAGAAAACATAGTAGATGTAGACGCTTGTATGACTCGTCTTCGTGTTACTGTTAAAGATATTGAAAAGGTTGGAGATGAAAAAGCTTGGAAAGATAATAAAGCCTTAGGTCTTATAGTTAAAGATAAAGGGGTTCAAGCTATATATGGTCCTAAAGCAGATGTGTTAAAATCAGATATTCAAGATATCTTAGGTGTTTAGGAGAATAAAAATGAAATTACTTACTTTAAACTGTCATTCTTGGCTAGAGGAAGAACAATTATACAAAATAAAATACTTAGCAAAAACAATAGTTGAAGAGAAATATGATGTTATAGCTCTTCAAGAGGCTAGTCAAAGTATTAAGGCTAGTATTAAAGAAGGAAATTTAAAAGAAGATAATTATGGATTAGTATTAATTGAAGAAATAAAGAAACTAGGTGGAGAAGAATACCACCTAGTTTGGGATTACTCTCATATTGGATATGATATATATGAGGAAGGTTTGTGTATATTAACTAAGCATAAAATAGTAAATAGTGAAAGCTTTTATATATCAAAAAGTCACTGTAAAACCTTTTGGAGATCAAGAAAAATAGTAAAAGCAACAATAGATATTAACAATGAAAATATAGATTTTTATTCTTGTCACATGGGATGGTGGCATGATAAAGAGGAAAGCTTCACATTTCAGGTTGAAAACTTACTTGCACATGCTAAGGAAAGTAAAAATAGAGCCTTCTTTATGGGAGATTTCAATAATAATGCCTTTTTAAAGAATGAGGGATATGATTTTCTTAAGAGTAATGGGTTAATTGATACTTATGATTTAGCGGAAAATAAGGATTCTGGTGTTACAGTTAATAAAAATATAGCTGGATGGGAAGATAACACTGGAGAATTAAGAATAGATATAATTTTTACTAATAAGAATACAAAAGTTTATGATAGTAGGGTTATATTTAATGGGAAGAATAAAGAAGTTGTATCAGATCATTTTGGATTAGAAATAGAAACTATGTAAAGTGATTTAAAATTTTAATTGTGGAAAGTAATATAATATTTTGTTGGAAAATATAAATTATTCCTGTTAATTCTGTTTTAACTATATAATATTGTATTAGAAAATAGTTTTAAGAAAAATAGTACAAGTAATAAAAGTTTACTTGTACTATTTTTGTTTTGAGGAAAATTTCTTATTATAAATGATTAAATTGTATTTTATATATAGGATATAATTGAGAATATTCATAAATTATTAAATTTATGGTATTAGATTAGAATAATAAATTTATTAAATTTGTATTAAAAATACAAATTTAAACATAAAATACCAAAAATATTTTTAATGTTTGAAAATTATATATGATTTAAAAAATAAAATGTTAAAAATGGAGTGCCTTTTTTTAACAAATAAATAAATTTGAACTTTTAGTAAATGTTTTCATAATTGGTATAATTAAATTACAATTAAATATTTAGGAAAAAAGTAAGTTAAACTAAGAGAGTGTGAGAGAAAAGTTCAACTTAAAATTATTGTATAGTTTTAGGGTGAACTTTATTTATTTTTAGGGAACTATAATCTTCAAATATATTTCCAACAATAGTCGAAAAAAGATAGGAGGAACAATTATGAAAAAAATATTAAACGTAGCACATAGAGGGTTAAGTGGATTATATCCAGAAAATACTATGATAGCTTTTAGAAAGGCAATAGAAGCAGATTGTGATGGTATAGAAATGGATGTTCATCTTACAAGGGATGGAGTTCCAGTTGTAATTCATGATGAAGAAGTTGATAGAACAACTAATGGAAGTGGGTATGTAAAGGACTTTACTTATGAACAATTATGTAACTTAGATGCTGGAATAAAATTTTCTGATGAATTTAAGGGAGAAAAAATACCTACATTAAAAGAGTTTTTTGATTTTATGAAGGATAATAACAAACTTATAAATATAGAGCTTAAAAATAGCATCATACATTATGAAGGTTTAGAAGAAAAGGTATATAAAGAAATAGAGAATTATGGATTTGAGGATAGAGTTATAATATCATCCTTTGATCATTATTCAATAAGAAAATGTATAAGACTTAATAAAAATATAAAAACAGGAATACTTTATTGGGATTGTATTTTTGAACCACATAATTATTGTAAGGTAGTTGGTTCTTCAGCACTTCATCCTGAATTTAATAGTATAACAGAAGAAATAGTTAGGGATGCACATGAAGATTTTCAACAAGTAAATGTGTACACAGTGAATGAAAAAAAAGATATGGAAAAAATGATAGATTTAAATGTTGACATGATAATTACCAATTATCCTAATATTTTAAAAGAAGTTTTAGAAAATAAAAATAAATAAATATAATAAGGGTTTAATCATTTATTTTTCAGATATTTTTATATAGAGGTTTAAAAAATAGAATTTTAACTATGGTAGATGAAATAACAAAAGAGGGGGTAGAAAGGGATGAAAAATAATAAGGCTAAAAAATGGATTACTCTTTTAGTTTTATGTGCTGGTGGAGGAATTATTTATAGATTACCTTATTTAAGAGAGGTTTTTTACATACCAATGCAACAAGCATTTCATTTAACAAATTTTCAAATGGGCTTTTTAACAAGTATGTATGGAATAGTTAATTTTTTACTATATATACCTGGTGGAGTAGTTGCAGATAAATTCTCTTATAAGATATTAGTTCCATTTTCTCTTATAGCAACAGGGCTTTTAGGATTTTGGTATGCAACAATACCATCTTACACAGTATGTCTAATCATAAATGGAGCTTGGGCAATAACAACAGTATTTACATTTTGGCCAACTATGGTTAAGGCTGTCAGAATGCTTGGAGATAGTTCAGAGCAAGGTAAGTTATTTGGTATTTTAGAAGGGGGTAGAGGAGCAGCTTCTACAGTTGTTTCATTTATAGCCTTAGGAATGCTTGCAAAACTTGGAGAAGGTTTATTAGGAATTAGATCAATAATAATATTTTACTCAGTAGCACTTATAGTTATTGGAATTATAGCTTATTTCTTATTAGATGATTCTAAAGAGGAAAAAGAAATAAATAAACAAACAAGAGGAGATATTGTGCATGGTATAAAGAAGGTTGTAAAAATGCCAGAAGTTTGGTTAGTAGCAGCCTTAGTATTTACAACTTATGCAGCATTTTCAGGACTTGCATTCTTAACACCATATGTAACTGAAATATTCGGTATGTCAGTAGCTTTAGGAGCATTTATAGGAATAATAAGAAGTTATGTAATTATGATATTTGCCCCACCTATATCAGGGGTTATTGCAGATAGAATGCATTCAACTATTAAATTTATGATAATAGGACTTAGTTTATCAATAATATTCACTTTAGTATATGTATTTATGCCAGGAAAAAGTGCATTTATAATACCTGTACTTATTAATATGTTAATCTTATCAATAATTTTACTTGGAATGAAGGGTGTTTTCTTTGCACCACTTGATGAAGTTAAGGTTCCAAGAGAATATACAGGGATTGCAGCTGGTATAGTTTCATTTATAGGATATATACCAGATATGTTTATAAACTCTTACTATGGAGGACTTCTTGATTCACATCCAGGCATAAAGGGATATAATCTTATATTCTTATCAATGATAGCACTTTGCGTAATAGGATTAATTTGTGGAATTGTCCTTTATAAATTAGTTTATTCTAAGAAAAAAGAAAGTGTAGGAGAAAAGGAGCTTGAAATAGCAAAACTTAATTCATAATAAAAAAAGACATTAAAGTATTAATTAATGAATAATACTTTAATGTCTTTTTTATTATTTTCATTTTGTTTTTGTGTAAAACTTATAAAATAATTTTAATAGATATTTTAAATGAAATTTGTTAAAAGAAATAATAGATATTTGTAAATAAAATTTCAGTGTAATTATATTTAATTAAACTTTAACTTAATTTATAATTACAATAGAATTTTATGTGGAAAGGAAGGCTATTATGATTAATTTAAATGAAGAGCAACAAAAGGTTGTAAATGAACAAAAAAATAATATTATTTTGCTTGCCTCTGCTGGAACAGGAAAAACTAATACCTTAGCAGAGAGAGTCACTTCCATAATAAAAAATGGAAATTCAAAGCCTTCAGAAATTTTATGTATCACTTTTACAAATAAGGCATGTAAAGAGATGAGTGATAGGGTAATGAAAATAGTTAGGGGAGAGGCTAAGGAGATAACTATAAGAACTTTTCATAGCTTTTGTTTTGATGTAGTTAGAACTTATGCAAAGAGAAATACAGATATTTTTTCAGATTTCACAATATTTGATGAAGATGATTGTAGGGAAGTTATAAGTAAATTAAGTTATTACTATGCTACAAGCAATTTAATGGCTACTAATATGCAAATTCAAAAGGTTATTGATTTTATAAAGGTTGAAAGAGCAAGAATAGAAACTTTAGAGGATAGAGTTTTAGATGAATATAAAACTGTAATTGATGAAATTTTTAAATTTAGAGAAGAAAAAATAAATCAAGTTTGTACTAACAAAGGAAACTTAAATTTAAACCTTAAAAATTATATTAAATTTCATGGTCATGAATTAGTAACACTATATGATTCTAAGCTTAGAGAGGATCATGCTTTAGACTTTAATGATTTAATAATACTTACTAAGGAATTATTTAAGGATGAAAAAGTTGTTAGGGCTCTTAAAAATAAATTTAAGTATATAAATATAGATGAGGTTCAAGATACAAGCATTATAGAGTATTCAATAATTGAGAAGCTTTTTGAAGGAAATAATGTTCTTATATGTGGAGATTTCTTTCAAACCATATATAGTTGGCGTGGATCTGACCCAGAGATGATTTTTAATAAATTTAAAGAAAAATATAATCCTATAGAAATTGTTTTTTCTAAGAATTATAGGGCTACCAAAAATTTAAATAAGGCTTCTTTAGAATTTTTGAACAATGCTTTTTCTAGTAAAGTTTCTACTATGTATAAGGATGGTATTTTAGCAGAATCAAAAGAAGATGGTGAGAAAATATTATTAAAGGAAACTAGAGGATTAAGAGAAGAGGCTAGGTTTATCTTTGATTATGTAAACAAGCTATGTGAAAAGGGTGAAGATTTAAAAAGAGTATGTGTTCTTACAAGGGATAATAACTATAATATAGGACTTAGTGAAGAGCTTTATCAAATCGGTGGATATGAGGGAGCAGATTTTGAGTTTATACTTGTAGATCAATTTAAGTTTTTTAGGAGACAAGAAGTTAAAGATATATTAGCCTTTTTAAAATTAATAGCTAATAGATATGATTCTCTAAGTTTAAAAAGAATAGTCAATAGACTTCCAACAGGAATTGGTATGAGAACCTTAGAGGCTATAGAATCTTATAAGTACAAAGAGGTTGGTATAAGATTAGCAGATTATATAGATCCTCTTGTATTAGAATATGGAGAAAAATTTTCCCTACTAATAAATGAATTTGAAAAAGAGAATATAATAGTTTTTGATGTAGAAAGTACAGGGGTTGATGTTACAGAGGATGAGATAATTCAAATAGCAGCCATAAAATTAAATAAGAAGGGGGAAGTAGTAGATAAGTTTGAAAAGTTTCTAAAGAATAAGAAACCAGTTAAGGATTCCTATTATGTTCATGGTTTTTCAGATGAAATGCTTCAAAGAATTGGAGAAGACAAAGAAAAAGTTTTAAAGGAATTTGTGGAGTATTCTAAGGATTCTATAATAGTAGGCCATAATGTTCAATATGATATAAATATCCTGTGTAGTGAGCTTGAAAGAAATAATTTAGGAAAGCCTAAGTTTAAAACTTTTTATGATACTTTAGATATATATAGAAGATTTTATCCTGGAAATATAAATTATAAGTTAGAAAATCTAAGTAATGTTTATGATACTAAACATAAGCCAAGCCATGATGCTATGGATGATATTATTGCTACAGGTGAGCTTCTAGTTAGAGCAATAAATGAAAAGATAAGGGAAACTTCAATGGAAAGAATGGCCTTAATGTCAAAACATCTAAAAGCATTTACGGCTATTAGTAAGAAACTAAATGAGCTTTTTCAAATAGCAGAAAGTAAAAGACCTTACGAATTAGTTGCTTGTGTAATGAATGGCTTTAATATTAAGAGTATGTATGCTGGAGATGAAAACAAAGAAAAGTTAAATAGATTAAGAGATTTATATGCTTTATTTAGAGATTTAGATGATAAGAGTAAAGGGAATAGAGATGCCTTGTTAGATATTATAAGAATAACAGGCCTTTCTAATGGAGAGTTAGAATCTTTAATAATAAATAGAACTAAAAAGCCTAGAATACCAATAATAACTGTGCATCAAGCAAAAGGCTTAGAGTTTGATACTGTATTTTTAGCAGGTATTCAAAATAATACATTTCCTTCTTATATGTCTATTAAAGAGGGAAATTTAGCGGAAGAAAAAAGAGTATTTTATGTGGCAATAACTCGTGCAAAGAAAAGGTTAGTAATAACATATAATTCTCAAGGAAAATATGGACATAGAAATGAAATAAGTCAGTTCATAAATTACATTCCAAAGGAGTTCTTTAAGATTATATAAGAAATATTTTAATTAGATATATAATTTTTATAGGTTAGGAAAAGCCTAAGGTTGATATACTTCATATAAATCTGTATAATAATTCTGAAACTAAAGGATGGAGTGGATTTTAAGATGAGAATGAGAAGAAAGCCTTGGGCTAGACCAGAATTAGAAGCATGTGACTTCTTTGTAGCTAATCCAAAAGAGAATAAAGGTAATTGGAAAAATACTTTTAAAAATACAGAAAACCCAATATATTTAGAATTAGGATGTGGAAAAGGAACATTTATGGCTGTACATGGTTCTGACCATCCAAACATAAATTATATAGCAATAGACATAAAAGATGAAGTTCTTGTTTTAGCTAAAAGAAATATAGAAAAAGCATATGAGGAGAAAAATAAAGCCTTAGATAATGTTAAATTAATGCCTCAAGAGATTGCTTTAATAGATACTATATTAGATAGCAATGACAAGATAGAAAGAATTTATATAAATTTCTGTAATCCATGGCCTAAAGATAGACACAAGAAAAGAAGATTAACTCACACAAGACAGTTAACAAAATATAGAGATTTCTTAGTTGATGGCGGAGAAATTCACTTTAAAACTGATGATGATGAGCTTTTTGAAGAATCTTTAGAGTATTTTAAAGAGTGTAATTTTGAGATAACTTACATAACTCGTGATTTACATAATAGTGGATATGAATATAATGTAGTAACAGAGCATGAAGAAATGTTCTCAAAACAAGGAATAAAAATAAAGTTCTTAATAGCTAAAAAGTTATAATTTACTTGATAGTTTAAGTGTACAAATATTGAAAATAAGATATTTAAAAAGGACCAATGATTTATTGGTCCTTTTATTTTGTTATTTATTAAAATTGTTCTTGAATTAAAGTATAGATTAGTATATTATTTATCTTTTTATTCGTTTAAAATCAATCCATATTTCTTTAATAATGCTAAGTATACAAAGGATAATAAACATCCTACTAACCCGTATATAGCATCAATAATATCCTTTATGTTTATAATACTTAAAAATAATTCATATATAAAATTTCCTAAAATTAAACTTATACCTAATGCAATTACATATCGAAATTTAACATCAAATAAGATAATAATATAACCATAAAACAAGTAAAAAAGAATACTTAAGGAAAAGTTTGATATATGTGAAGTAATAGTGTTATTAATGAATACAATGTTGCTATTAAAACTATTAATCCATCTAATAATAATTAAAATGAGACAAAAACAAACTAGTGAAAGATAACATATATTAAATTCTTTTTTTATATTGTATTTATATTTTAGTTTCATAGTATTTCTCCAATTTATTGTACTTGATAATATAATAAAGTTTTAATTCTATTATAATACAGAAAATCATTTTACTTTACTTGTTTTGGTGTTTTTGTTTAAAATATTTATTTAAAAATTGTAATATACTTTTATACAAAAAACATATTTTTTAAACTGATGTGTATAAAACTTATAAATAGTATGAAGAGAATATCTAAATAAGCTCTAGAATTTAATCTATTACGTAGAATATTTTACCTTAAGAAGCGAAACTGTTTGACCTAAGGGAGTTTTCCGTTTTAGTAAAATCTTCGGAGTAATTGCTATAAATTCTTAGCGAAATTTAGTCATTCTTGGAATATATTTATAAGTTTTATTTATAAGTTGTTTATTCTGAACTTGTCTAGTTTCTAGATTTAAGTGATAAATTTTAGAAACATAAAGAACTTTAAAAAAGTATATTTATTACAATGATGAAATGTTATACAATGTATCTGAAGTTGCTTAGGAATTCTATAAAATTAAGTCAACTTTTAGTTAAATAGTAAAGCATAGAATTTAAATAAATTTAGTTTTAATTTAGGAAATAACTAAATAATAAATACTTGAACTTGGGGGTAAAGAAAATGAGTTTATCAACTAACGAATTAAAAGAGATTGTAAGAAAAATTGGTAAAGATTTATCAGCTAAAATAGAGGACAAGAAGTTACAAGAATTATTTTATAATTGCTTTATAAATACAATGGATACAACTGTAGAGGTTTCAGAGGGAGATGCCTTTGTAATTACTGGTGATATCCCTGCAATGTGGCTTAGGGATTCCACTTCTCAAGTAGAGCATTACTTACCATTTGCTAAGGAATATCCAGAATTAAAGGCTATTTTTACTGGATTAATAAATAGACAAATAAAATGTATATTCATAGATCCATATGCAAATGCCTTTAATAAAGAGCCTAATGGACAAAAATGGGACAATGATATAACTAAGGATAGCCCTTGGGTTTGGGAAAGAAAGTATGAAATAGATTCACTATGTTATCCAGTTAGATTAATACATAAGTATTGGAAAGAATCTGGTGATGAAACTTTCTTTAATGATGATATTAAAAAAGCTTTCAATATGATAATAGATCTTTGGAGAGTGGAGCAGTATCATAGAGAAAAATCAGATTATAGCTTCCAAAGATTAAATTGTTCAGTAACTGACACTTTAAGCCATGAAGGATTAGGAACTCCAGTTACTTACACAGGAATGACATGGTCAGGATTTAGACCAAGTGATGATGCGTGTGAATATGGATACTTAATTCCAGCAAACATGTTCGCTGTAGTTGCCTTAAGATACATTTCAGAAATTGCAGAAAAAGTTTATAAGGATGAAGAGCTTAAGGAAAAAGCTGATAGTTTAAGAGAAGAAATAGATAATGCCATAGAAAAGCATGGAAAAGTTTATAAAGAAGGATTTGGAGAAGTTTATGCATATGAAACTGATGGTATGGGCAACTATAACTTCATGGATGATGCTAACGTACCAAGCCTTCTATCAATTCCTTACTTAGAGTACAAAGGAATTGAAGATGAAGTTTACCAAAATACTAGAAAGTTTATATTAAGTAAAAACAATAGATTCTTCTTTGAAGGAAAAGCTGCTAAAGGAATTGGAAGTCCACATACTCCAGACCAATATATTTGGCACATAGCTTTATCAATGCAAGGGTTAACAACAAATAATCAAGAGGAAATAGATCAGTTAATTAAATTATTAAAAGAAACTGATGCAGGGACTGGATACATGCATGAAGGTTTCCATGTAGATGACCCTACTAAGTTTACAAGAGATTGGTTTGCATGGTCAAACTCATTATTCTCACATTTTATATATGAGAAAGTTATAAATAAAAAATAATAAATTTGCTTGTTTTAACTTAATTAGTGGTTATTTTAAAGAGTTATAATCTTCAATACACTATCTCCATTGTTGTTTAAAATATAAAATTTTATTACTCTTAATAATCCTCTAATTAAGTTAAATATATATTTATAAATTTGAATTTCAATAAGCTGTATAAAAAATAACTATAAAACTTATAAATAAATTCCGAGAATTACTGAATTTCGCTAAGAATTTATAGCAATTACTCCGAAAATTTTACTAAAGCGAAAAACTCCCTTCGGTCAAACAGTTTCGCTTCTTAACGTAAAATCTTCTACGTAATAGCTTAAATTCTAAAGCTCATTCAGATATTCTCTTCATATTATTTATAAGTTTTATTATAATTTATTTTTATACAGCTTTTTATTATTTTCAGAGTTTTATTGTTTAGGGTTTTATTTGAATAGAGTTTGGAGAAAAAGGTAAAAATATACTGAGGTGAATTTATGAAAAAGGTAAGCCTAATTTTAATAAATATAATCTTAGTATGTAACTTAATAGCTTGTGGAGCACAAGGAAATGAAATTGCCATAAATTTTATTGATAATGAAATTGAAGTTGAAGAAAATGAGAAAAGAGATATAACAATACAATCGAAAGATAAGTATAAGCAGTTTAGAAATAGTAATACAAAAATAAAGAAAGAGGATTTAAAAACTTATTTTAATAATGATAAAACCTTAAAAGATTTTGAAGTTCCAAAGAAGACCATAGAGGAATATGAAAATTGGTTTATAAATATGGCTAGAGATAGAGGTGAAAGTGCTAAGGATATTTCTGATGCCTTTAGGTCAGTAGATATGTTAATAGGAGAGGATATAGTTAAATTCCCAGTTATAATAGATACTGTTAGCTTTAATGATAGAGAAGCTTATGCCATAGCTTACTTATGTGAAGAAGGAGAAAATTTAGATATGGAAGCTCAGGAGGCAATGGAATTAAAAAGATTTGATGAAGTATTAATAATTGGAGTATATAAGGATTCTTCTGATATATTTTATAAAGATAAATATAGTTTAAAATAAAATTTGTTTGAAAAATATATTCTACTTAAAAATTAATTATTTTGTGGATTTTTATAAAGATATTATACTAATAATTTAAATATAAAAACTTATTATACATGAAAAACTTAATTTTATAATTTAAAAGAGAAGACTTGTATTAGTGTTATTTCATTATTTACCATAATAATATTTTCTTTTTATGAGAAAAATAAAATTGAATTTAACTAACTAAGGAGGAATATATTTATGACAAAGGATAGTCAACCAGATAATAAGGTAGCAAGAATGGAGAAATGTAACTTTCAAACTCCAATAACTAGCGAAGAAGGAAAAAATCATAATAGAACAGCAAAAAAACATTCTGTAAAGAGAGAAGGATTCCAAAGTCCTCATATAAACTAACATATAATTTTCTATATTAAAATATGGTTTTAGTCCTATATTAGTTTTGTATAAACCGTTGGTGCGACAAGTTTAGCTTGGGAAAACTTGTACCGTTAGGTATATTAACCCAAAAATCTTCCACTTCTATAAATGGAGAGTAGTTCACTTGTGAAATATAGCAAAGAAAGCTTAAATAAAAAAACTTCCTTTTTTTATAGGAATTAGAATCAAAAAATGTTTAATTTTTGAAAAAATACTTGAATAATAAGTAACAGTATGTTAATATAATATTAACAGGTTAAAGCATAAACCTAATTTCCCTATATTTCATATATATATGCATTTGTCCTATAAGTATCCCTTAGCTTATAGGACTTTTTGTTATATATGAAATTTTTTGGAGGCGTTATTATGGTAAATAAAAAATTTGGCGTATTAGCAAGAATATTTTTATTACTTTTAATATTAGTACCTATAACTTTTAGAGTTTATGATCTTTATTATCTAAATTCAAGTTGGGATATAAATTCTAAAGTTGTTAAAAGAGGTAAGGTATATAGAGACTATATTAAGGAAAAGAAATTAACAGGAGTTCCTAATATTTATTATAAATATAATTCTTTAACTCCAGAAGAAATGATGACTTTAGATGTTTTAGCGAATACTAAGGGGTATAATATGGAAGAGGTTTTACCAGATATTCAAAAATATGTTTTATCAAAAAATCATGAAAAAAATGGAGCAAAACTTAATGAAGATGAAAAAAGAGAAGTAAATCAATGTATTGAAGATATAAAAGAGGGAGTAAATGAAAGCCTAGAAAAAAATTCATCTTATATATATTGGATGAAAATGTTGATGTCAGTCTTTACTGCATTAATGCTGGGTTTAAGTATATATGCAATTTATATGACTGTTGTTTTTATAAATGAAAAGTAAGATGAAAGTTTTAGAGATGTTTTAAGTTATTGTTGATTTTTAACTAAGCTTGTTAATTGAAAATCAACAATAGCTTAAAATAGAGATTTATTTTAAAAATCCAATTCTGTCTTTAGGGTATACAGTAAAAAGAGCTTTCCCATCTAAATTTTTTTTAGGAACATAGGGGTTTTCCCATCTTCGTGCATCTTCTGACCTTGCTCTATTATCCCCAAAAAATAGGTAGTTTCCTTCAGGAACATAAAAAGTTTTATTCATTGACTCATTATTTTTCACATAAGGTTCATCAATCAAAACATCATTTACATATAAAAGCCCATCTTTTACTTCAACTTTTTCTCCCGGAAGACCAACAACTCTTTTTATAAGCAATTCTTCGGAGGATTCATGACTGAATACAAAGATATCCCCTCTATTTATACTAGTGTAAATTTTACTCACAATTACTTCATCTTCTTCCATTATTGTAGGTCTCATAGAACCAGTAGGAATATAAGCTTTGAAAATTAGGTAATTAGTTAAAAAATAAGAGCCTAAAAAAACTATTACACAAAAAATTATTAAATTTTTTATTTTTAAGTATGATTTTTTATTTAAGGTAGATATATTTCTTTCAGATAATAAATTCATAAATATATTATGTTGCCTTAGGTACTATATTTCATTAAATTTAACTAAATTTGCAACAAGGACACCTCCTATCTTAAAATAATAATATCACAAAAACCAATATTTGGAAATAAAAGAAATAAAAGTAAATTAGTTTGAGAGTTTTAATTATATTTTTATATTCATATATAAAATATAAGAGCAAAAATTTAAAGGATTAGTATTCATATGAATGAGATTTCAGATTTGGCAAAGATAACTTCAATTTTTGGAATTGCTGCTACCACTTATTTAGTTTATGAAAATAATAGTATTTTTATAAATGAATATGAATTATTTACTAGAAAAACTCCTAAGGCCTTTAGAGGATTTAAGATTTTACATTTAAATAATTTATATGGAAAAACCTTTGGAAGTGAAAATTATAAACTTATAGAAAAAATAAATTCTTTAAAGCCAGATATTATTGTTACAACTGGAAATATGTTAACTTCATCCTTAGATAAGGATTTTGTTTTTTTTGAATTATGTAAGAAGTTAAGAAGCTTTTATCCAATTTATTATTCTATAGAAGGATGCAAAAATTTAAGTGGGAAAAAATATGAGAAATATAGAGATTATTTAAAGGGGTTAGTAGATATAGGCGTAATACTTTTAAATAATAGTAAGGTTTCACTTATAAAAAAGGAAGATAAATTAAATATTTATGGAATTTACATAGAAGATGAAATAAAGTCTTTTTCTTTTAAAGGAGGATGTAAGAAGGAAAATATATTCTCAAAAGAAGAGGTAGTAAATAAATTAGGGAATCCAAATAGAAGTGAATTTAATATTGTGCTAGCAAATGATGTAATAAATTTTGAGGCCTATGTAAAGTGGGGAAGTGACATTACTTTTTCAGGATATACTAGAGCCATAAATAGATATATATTTAATAACTTAATGGAGAGAAAAAAGGGGATTTTCATAGAAAAAGATTCATCTATGATTTTAAGTAGAGGGCTTGGAAATGATTTTTTTAAAATGAGAATTATGAATAGACCAGAAATAACCTTGATTACAATAAGGTAATATTGCTTAGGTTTAAACAATGTTAATGCTGTGTAAAATTTTATTCAAATATCCATAGACAGTGGTATATGGGGCATGAAAAGGTGATAGAATTTAAGAAACATAATTAGACGTAATTTAAAATAGCTTTAAAAGGGACTGTATCAAAATAATAAATAAAACTTACAAACAGTATGAAGAGAATATCTAGATGAGCTTTAGAATTTAAATTATTACGGAGAAGATATTACGTTAAAAAACTGAGACTGTTCGAAGCGCAGCAAGTTTCGAAGTTTTAGTAATATCTTCGGAGTAATAATTATAAATTCTTAGCGAAATCTAGTAATTCTCGGAATATGTTTGTAAGTTTTATAAAAATTTATTTTGATATCCCTAAAAATATATGACTTAAAATTTTTCTGCTAAAGAGATTAAGCTATTAACTCATAAGATGAATGTGAAAGTTTTTAAATCAGAATATTAAGGAGTGCAATATAAATGCTATATTATAAAGTAGTAAATAATAAATATCTCCATAAAGATAAAGAATGGATTCTGATGCTTCATGGAATAGGTGGAAATTTAAATATATTTAAAAAGCAAATAGATGTGCTGTCAGAAAATTATAACTTGCTTTTAGTAGACCTTCATGGCCATGGAAATTCACAAAGTTACACTTTGAAAAATATGAAAAAAACTAAAGGTGAAATATCTTTTAAATACATTTGTGAAGATATTGTAGAGATAATAGATAAGTTAAATATAGAAGAAGTAAACGTATTAGGTATATCACTTGGTACTATAGTTGGAATGCAATTTGAAAAATATTTCCCTAATAGAGTTTCTTCTATGATATTAGGGGGAGGAATTGTAGGTATGAACTTAAAGTCTAAATTTTTCTTGAATTTAGCCTTAGTTACTAAGAATATTATTCCAAGGGAAATCTTTTATAAAATTGTAGCTTATATGTCAATGCCATGTAAAAATCATAAGCTTTCAAGAAATATATTTTTAAAGGCTGCTGAAAAGTTGGATAAAAATGAATGTTTTAGATGGGTTGAGCTTATGAGGGAACATCTAGAAAATTATAAATATGTAAAGAACAATGTAAAGAAAATTTTTATTATGGGAGATCAAGACCATGTTTTTCTTCCTACTATAAAAAAGTTTGTGCCAGAAGAAGATATTGTAGTACTAAAAAATTGTGGGCATATATGCAATATTGATTCTTTTGAAACTTTTAATCATCTTACATTAAACTTTTTAATAAATAATCATGGATATATGTTGGGGACAAAAGAAAAAAGAAAATATGTTTATAAATATAACTTTACATAAAATATCTTATGTAATATTTTAAGAGGAAAATAAAGGAGAGTGTTTAATTAATAATAAGTAGATATTTAAAGGGGGGAATTTTAGTATGAGACTAAAAAATATTTGCTTCATGGCTATGGCTACCATATTATGCACTTCAGTATTAACAGGATGTGGTACAAGTAGTGCAAAGGAAGATATAGATAATGAACTTTATATTGTAACAGAAGATAAATCTTCAAGGTCTTTAAGTAATTCTAAGCCAGGTATGTTTGGAGTCACTGAAGACGGAGAAATATTTATGGAAAAAGGATATGAAGGCAAAGTTGGTTATATAGATAAAAAGGGAAAAAAATCTATAGGGTTTAAGTTTGATAAAGGTAGTGAGTTTTCTTATGGAATGGCCGGAGTTAAAGAGGGAAATACTTACAAGATAATAAATCAGAAGGGTAAAACTTTAGTAGAAAAAGAAGATGGTGTATTATCACCTTTAAATAATAATCTTATAAAATATGAAAAGCTAGCTAATGAAATCTTAACTAATGAAAATACTACAGAAGCAATTGAAAGCTTAGCTCAATCTGGTAAGACTTTAAAAACTACTGGAATACTAAATACTAAGGGTGAAGTTATTGTAGAACCAGGAAGATATGATGAAATCATAAAGGATATTGGAGAGGGATATATATTAGTTCAAAAGAATAAAATGTATGGACTTTTAAATGCTGAGGGAAATGAAATAATTCCTTGTGAGTATACATCTATAGGAGCTATAAATGAGGGATTTATTCCTGTATCAAAGGGTAATCTTTGCGGAGCACTTAATGAAAAGGGAGAAATTATAGTGCCAATAGAATATTTCTATGTTGGATCTATGAACGAGGGGGTAGCTCCAGCAAGATTAGATGAGTCTGGAATAGGATTTTTAAATAAAGAGGGAGCTTGGGCAATAATGCCAGACTTTGATGGTGTAACAGCAATGAATGAAGGTGTTGCTTTTGCTAGAAAAGATGATAAGCATATAATAATTGATAAAGATGGTAAGGAAGTAGAAACTAAGATAAACTTTGAGAATAAAGTATCTATAAATGGATTTAGTGATAGTGGATTAGCAGTGGTTAATATATTAGATGGAGAATCAAAATATATGTCTGTTATAAACACTAAGGGTGAAGAAATTAAAAATCTTGAAAAGAAAGATTACTCAGCTTTAGAAGTTTATCCAAGTGGATTAATAGTTTCTATCAATCAAGAGGGAAAAAAAGGTTTGCTTAATGAGGACGGAAGTGTAATTTTAAAAGAGGAGTACAATGATATAAGAGTTATATCAAAGGATGTTATTTTAGTAGACAAGGATGGAACATATTCATATATTGATTCCACGGGGAAAACATTATATTAAATATTGGGCTATGTTTTAGGTGAATTTTGATTTTTAGTTAAATGTAGATTTATCTTAATTTCGGAAATGGTTTAAGATATAGAAAAATATTAAAGTCATATTAAAACTTTTATTTAAAGGTTTTGATATGGCTTATTTTTTATCTAATATATTATTGTTGGTTATATTGGATATATACATCTAATATGAGCATTAATGGAGGGAAATGAATAATAAGTTACTAGAAATATTACAAAAAGAATTCTATAATTTAGTATAAGTAGTTATATAAAATAATATTGTTGTAACTAATAAAATGAAATTATTGGTTAAAATTATAAGAGAAATAGGAATATGCTAAAACCTTAATATAAAGCTTTATAGGGAGGATTGAAAATGGAGAGTCAAGAAAATAGTAAAAAATCTTCAGTAGCAAAGAATAAACTAGAAAAAATTTATAGTACTTCCCTGCCTGATGGATATAGATTTACTGATTTTAGAATTGGTGATGAGAACAACTGGGCGTATATTCAATATTCAGCAGGTGTTTTTAAAGATTATCAATTGGCAATTAGAAGGATTTTTAAAGAGGAAAATAGCTTAAAAGGAAATTTTAAAAATCGTTGTGTATTTCTTGAAAATGAAAATGGAGAGAGAATTGGAACCATAATGATTGTTCCAAGCCTTTCAGAAGAAGAGGGAGTTCAAGAAATTAAATATTTAGCACTTCTTCCTAAATATCAAGAGATGGGTTTAGGTAAACTTCTTATATCAAAGGCATATAAAATGGTTGATGATGTAGAAGGGGCAACTAGAATAAATTTAGAAGCTTATAATGATAAGTCTATAGGAATTTTTGAAAATTTAGGTTTTGAAAGAGTATAATAAAAAAACTCATTCCAAAAAAATCTTAAAAGATTTAGATTGGAATGAGTTTTTTTATTTTTTAAAGAAAACTTGATTAATTATCTTAGCAATTTCTTTAACTGTTTCAACATTAGATTCTATATTTTCTTTAGCAACAATTAAGTCAGCTGTAGTTTCAGTTGCAACATCAGATATATCCTTAATGTTTTGACAAGCATCATTCACATTATTAGCTATTGCAGGTAAATCGTTAATAGTCTTAGTAAGGTTGTCCTTATTTTGATCTAAAAGACTATTTATATTTGATACTAACTTTAAAACTTTGTTTAATGTCAGTATCAAATAAACAATAGCCACACAACCTAATAGAGCTAATAATAGGTAAATAAAATTTAAATCTATATACATAATTATTAGTTAGATTCTTTAACTTCTTCAGTTTCTAAAGAAGTAGCTTCATCTGCAACCTCAACAGGAACATTTAAGTTTTCTTCTACAGCCTCTTCAATGTTTTTGCATTTTTTACTATTAAGATAGTCTTTTATTTTACTTTTTGCATCAGAAATATTTTCTTTTCCTTTTGCAACTTGTGTATTTAAATTTTCTTTTAATTCAACACTTTTATCATTTAATTTTTGAGCAGCCTTTTTTGAACCCTCTTTTATATCATTTCTTGTTTCTTTTCCAGATTTAGGAGCAAATAGTAAACCACCTAATACTCCAGCTAATGTACCAACGGCAGCTCCAGTTACAGCAACTTTAGCCTTTTTATTTCTTTCAGCTCTAGCTTTAGCTTTTCTTTTTTCGTCTATTAATTTTGCTAAACTCATAATCCATACCTCCCAATAAATTATTCATATCGTTTAATTAAATTATACTATATAGTATAAAAAAATCAATAATAATTATTAGTTAATATATTTATCTTACAGAAACCTATTTTATTTATCTTTGCGAAGTTTAGCTTTCAAAGTTGTTTTTGTATATCTTATGGAATTTAAGATTATATCTTTGCTTAAACCACATAAAAGAATCGTTGTTCCAAAAAGAAATTTAAAAAGATTCAAATTTTCTTTCACAATAAATCACCTTACTTAATATTAAAGCTTATATTTGCTTTCTTTATCATATGTAGAAAAGATAATAAAAGTTAAATATTATAGTATTATTTTTCAAATATATGTAATAAATAATATAAGTGACTTAAATTATTTATTTAGTATAATTTAGGCTAAATTGTGCATATTATATAATTGAATAAAAGGTACCAGTGTGGTATTATGGTCTAAAATTGGTTATCTTATATGACATTTTATTTCAAATTAATCTATAAGATAAAGAAGAAAATTCATTTTTTTAGAGGAGGAGTTAAAGAATGGACCCGAGTCCCAGTATTTTACCAAAAATTATTCTAATATTAGTTCTTATCTTAATTAATGCGTTCTTTGCAGCTGCAGAGATGGCAATGGTATCTGTAAATAAATCTAAGATAAAGATGCTTGCAGAGAAAGGGAACAAAAAAGCCCTTTTATTAAAAAAGGTTTTAAAATCACCTGGCAACTTTTTATCTACTATTCAAATAGGAATAACATTTGCAGGATTTTTTGCCAGTGCATCAGCAGCCACTAGCATTTCAGAAACTCTAGCGCAATTCATGTACAAGCTAAATATTCCTTATGGTAATGAGATATCAGTTATACTTATAACTGTGCTTTTGTCTTATATAACTTTAGTGTTTGGAGAATTACTTCCAAAGAGAATTGCATTACAAAAGCCAGAAGAAATTGCTTTAATGGCTATAAGACCAATCAATGTTATTTCTAAAATATCAACACCATTTGTAAAGATTCTTTCAGCTTCAACAAACTTATTTATAAAAATATTAGGTTTAAATAAGTCTGAAGACAAAGAAACTGTGTCTAAGGATGAAATAAAATCTATGATAAGTATTGGACAAGAGAGTGGTGTAATTGATAAAGCTGAAAAAGATATGTTAGATAATATATTTGAATTTGATCATAAAGTTGTTAAAGAAGTTATGACTCCTAGGGGAGAAGTCTTTGCTATAAAATCAACAACTCCAAATGAAACAATTGCTAAGAAACTTATAAGTGAGCAATTTTCAAGAGTTCCTGTTTATAATGAAACTAGGGATAATATAGTAGGAATACTTTATTTAAAAGACTTCTTTGAAGCTGTTGTAAAGGTTGGAGTAGATAACATTAAATTAGATCAATTAATACGTCCAGCTTACTTTGTTATTGAAAATAAAGCTATAGATGATTTATTTAAAGAACTTCAAGATAGTAAGCAACATATGGCTGTAATAATAGATGAATATGGTGGTTTTTCTGGAATTGTTACTATAGAAGACTTAATTGAAGAAGTTATGGGTGATATATTAGATGAGTATGACGATTCAGAGAACTATATAGATAAAATAGATAATAATACCTATGTAGTTGATGGTTTATTAACATTAGATAAGCTAAATGATTATTTAAACCTAAATCTTGAAAGTCAAAATATAGAGACTATTGGTGGTTTTGTTGTTAACTTAATAGGAAATATTCCGCAAAGTGAAAATCAAATGGTTGAATATGACAATCTTTCTTTCCAAGTTTGTAAAACAAATAAGAAGAGAATTGAAAAACTAAAAATTTATTTAAATAATTCAACTAGTTTCAATTCAGATGTTATATTAAACAATTAAAAAAATAAAAGTGAATAGAATTTCACTTAGAATAGATATAGTTATAAAAAATAGGTTGTATCAAAGTGCATTATTGTATTTTGATACAACTTTTTTGTTATTAATAAGATATATTACTAAGAAATATATTTTAAATTCATATTATAATATATATAAATTTATTAGAAAATAACTTTATTACAATAGTAACCTAGGTTACTTCTTAAAAATATTTTTTAGTGTATACTAAGATTAATTTATAAATTGAAATTTTTACATTTAATATATAGGAGGAATTTTTAAGAATGGATGGTATAGGAATAGGAATACCTAAGATGGTTAGTGGAACTCATTATGGGAACTTACAAAAAGTTAGAGGGGGAAAAAGAACTTTTGGAATAACTCCTCATATTCCAGGAGGATTTATTACTCCAGAGCAATTAGAAAAGATTGCAAAGGTAACTAAAAAATATAATGGGGTAATTAAAATTACATCAGGTCAAAGGCTTTTAATAACAAATCTTAAGGGAGAAGATTTGCCTAAAATATGGGATGAACTAGGCATGGAGCCTGCTGTTAAAAAACAAAACTCAGTAAAAAATGTGGAAATGTGTCCAGCTGGTTTTTGTAAGAGATCAAAGTTTAATACTATAGGAACAGGTATGAAATTATTAAATAAATATAAGCATATGGATATGCCATGTAGAACTAAAATCGGAGTAGCAGGCTGTAGAAATGCCTGTGGAAGTGTTTATTCAAAGGATGTTGGAGTTATAGCTGATAAAACAGGATTTTTAGTAACGGCAGGAGGGTCAGCAGGTCATAATCCAAGAATGGCAGACATACTTATAAAGGATGTAGATGAAAAGGAAGCTTTAAGAATAGTTGATAAAATATTTGAGGTTTATAAAGGGGAAGCTGAGGCTGGAGAAAAGTTAGGAGATTTTATTGATAGAATAGGAATTGAAGTGTTTAAAGAGAAAACCTTAGCATAATAAAGAAATATAGATTTAATTTGATATAATAGTTTTTAATGGTGAAGAATAAAAGAATTTAGCATGTGCAAGAAGAGTTTTTATCTGTTATTATCTATTTAAACAATAAAGATTATTAATTAATAGTAATAATGGATTTAGAGATAAGTAATATAAAATATTCAGATAATGAGAGGAGAATTTTGTTATGGCAAATGTTTGTTTATGTAAAGGTGTTTCAGAAGAAAAAATAGTTGAGTCAGTAAAGAACGGAGCTCTTTCTTTTGAAGAAGTAGGAGAAAAAACAGGAGCAGGAACTGGTGCTTGTTGTGGTGCTAGATGCAAATGTAAAATCGAAGAATTAATAGAAGAAAATAAATAATTATATAAACCTAAGAGGTGCACATTTATGTGCACCTCTTTTTTGTCTTTTATTCTAATATCTTAATAGTAAAAACTTTAAATTAATTTTAGCTATGTATTAAAAAAGGATTTTTTATACGTAGCTTTTATTTTATAAGGTTTTAAGTAAAGATACTTTGAAAAATAAAAAATTAAATAATGAAAATATATTGACACTATATGAAAATAGTGTATATACTGTATATATAGAATATATACAGTATATACACGGAAAGAGGTGAGTTTTTGAATATAGTAGTTTCAAACACTTCAGGGGTACCCATATATGAACAAATAGCTAAAGCTATAAAAAATGAGATTTTATCTGGAGATTTAAAGGAAAATTCAGCATTGCCGTCAATAAGAAGCTTAGCTTCTGAGCTTAGAGTAAGTGTAATCACAACTAAGAGAGCTTATGAAGAACTTGAAAGAGATGGTTTTATATACACTTTACCTGGTAAGGGATCTTATGTGGCAGAGCAAAATAAAGAGCTTTTAATGGAAGAAAAGCTTAGAGAAATAGAAGGAAAATTAGGAGAAGCAATTGATATTGCAAATAGCATAGGATTGAACTTTGAAGAGCTAGTTGGAATGCTTAAAACTTTAAAGGAATTATAAAGATAAGGTATAGGTTTAAGGAGGAAGGTTTATATGGAAAATGTACTTGAAATAAAAAATATAAGTAAAAATTATAAAGGATTTTCTTTGAAAGATGTAAGCTTTAATATTCCTAAAGGTTTTGTAATGGGATTAATAGGGCCAAATGGAGCAGGAAAGACTACAACAATAAAAGCTATAATGAATTTAATAAATTTAGATAGTGGAGAAATATATATTTTTGGTGAAGATATAAAGAAAAATGAAATATCAATAAAAGATAGAATTGGATTTGTTTATGATGATTGTTGTGCTTTTGAAGATTTTACAATAAAAGAAAATAAAAAAATAATATCTAAATTTTATTCAAAATGGGATGAAGAAAAATTTAAGTATTATCTTGAAAAATTTGAGTTAAATGAAAATAAAAAGCTAAAACAATTATCAAAGGGACAAAAAATGAGGTTTTCATTAGCCTTAGCTTTATCTCATAAGGCAGAACTTTTAATATTAGATGAGCCAACATCAGGTTTAGATCCTGTTTTTAGAAGTGAACTTTTAGACATTTTATTTGAAATAATAGGTGAGGAAGAAGTATCAATACTTTATTCAACTCACATAACAACGGATCTTGAAAAATTAGCTGATTATATAACCTTTTTAAACAAAGGAAAAGTTGAATTTTCCTTAGAAAAAGACTTGTTATTAGAAGAATACTTTTTAGTTAAGGGACCTTTAGATATTTTAAATAAGGATTTAGAAAAAGAATTAATAGGGTTAAGAAAAACAAGATATAACTTTGAAGGACTAACTAACAATATTAGAAAATTAAAAGAACTTTTCGGTGATAAAATTATTTTTGAAAAGGCTACTTTAGATGATATAGTTGTTTATTATTCTAAAAAGGATGTGAAGTAGTATGAAAGAATTAATTAAGTTGGATTTTTTTATACAAAAGAAATATATCAAGAGTTCAATTATTGTGTTTCTTTTTTTAGGCATTACTTTTGCTTTAACTCAAGGAATGAATTATTTATATACTATGGGAACTTTTATTGTATTTTATCTTACGATAATACCAATTGAAGTTGAAAGAAAAAGTAAATTTAATATTTACTTGAATTCTTTACCAAATAAAAAATCAAATTATATTTATAGTAAATATCTATCAACATTAATTTATATTATAGTAGTTAATTTATTTTTATATTTATTCTGTACTATTTTAGGAGTAATTTCAGGAAGTGATTTTACATTAACATTAAGAGCAATTCTTCCAAATATAATAGTTCAACTATTTTATGTATCACTGACTTTACCAGTATATATGATTATAAGTCATAAATTTTATAGAGTGTTTAATACAATATTTATTATTTTAATAATGATAATTAGTTCAATATTATTTAATTCTCTTGAAAATGAAAATTTACAAGTATTATTTAATATTACTAATGGAGTTTATGGTTTAGCATTTGGAATACTGGCTCTAATAATATCATTAATAGTGTCTCTAAATATTTATAAAAAAAGTGAGGTGAGTTAATATGAAAAATTTAATTATTAAAGACTTAAAAAATATAAGAGTAATATTTATATTTTATATCCTTACAATGACTTTTGGATATTCTCCTTTTTTTATAGACTTACCGAAAGATAGATATGATTTTTTAATAAATAGTGTTTTCATTTATTTTACCTTGTTAGCTTCAATGATTAGTGTTAATTTTATAATTGCAAAAAATACTAATAAAGGAGCAATGACAAATAAATTATTAAGATCACTGCCAATTGATGCAAGAAGTGTAGTAGGCACATCTTTTATATTACCTATATTAATTTTTTTAATATTTTCTTTACCAAATATATTAGCAGGTATGGGTGTAAGTTTTATGTTAGGAGAAAAAATCATTGTAAATCCATTTAATTTACTTTTAACATTTATAATTTTCTATATATATGCATCAATAACATTTAGTATGGCAATTATATACCCAGAGAGCAGTGTAGTATCTTATTTAAGAAGCGTTCCATTATTTATATTAATAATCGGTCTTGCTTTAGTAGAAAAATTTATGAAAAATATAAATTATGATGTTTCAAATATTTTAAATTCATTACCTCTTGTGGTACTTATATTAGCAGTAATATCAATATTTATATTAATTGTTTTTTACAAGTTTTCCTTAAATAAATTTATAAGAAAAGAATTATAATACTTGTTTTATAAGAATATAGTGTTATTTGAAATTATATAGAGATATGTAAATATAAATATGATAACATATAATAAAAAACAAAAAGTATTATTTGAAATATGGAGGTTATGAAATGGCAAGCAAAATGTTACACACATGCATAAGGGTAAAAGATTTAGATAAATCTTTAAAGTTTTATAAGGAAGCTTTAGGACTTGTTGAAACAAGAAGAAGGGATTATCCAGAATATAAATTCTCTTTAGTTTATCTTTCGGATAAAGAAGATGGATATGAAGTAGAATTAACTTATAACTATGATCAAGAAAAACCATATGATTTAGGTAATGGCTTTAGTCATATAGCTGTAGGAGTAGAAGATATAGAAGCTGAAAGAGAAAGACATATATCTTTAGGATATGAGGTTACACCTATGAAAGGTCTTTCAGATGGAGCTGCAACATATTATTTTGTAACAGATCCAGATGGGTACAAAGTAGAGATAATTAAACTTTAGTTATGATTCTATAAAAATAAGGACGTATATAAAAATAATTTTGACAAAACTTACAAACAGTATCAAAAGAATATTTAGTAATTCTCAGAATAAGTTTGTGAGTTTTGTTTTTATATTTTTATACAGACCTTTATTTTCTATTGAATTTATATGACTTCTTCAGAATACTTTAAGGAATATTGTTTAGGTGTTAATCCAAACTTCTTTTTAAATAATTTTATAAAGTGAGAAATATTTTCATATCCTAAATCATAAGCAACCTCTGTAACTGATGAAAACTTAAGAAGTCTTGCAGCCTCATTAAGTTTTAAATTTGTAAGATAATCATTAGGAGTCATTCCCATAACTTTTTTAAATTTCGAAGAAAAGCTTGGAAGAGACATGTTGAGGTCATATGCAATTTCTGAAACTGTTATATTATTTTTAAGACTCCCTTTCATTATCTGAATTGAACGATTTATTGGATTATTAAAATCACTAGCAAGAATATCTCTAGCCCCTTTAGTATTTAATAGGCTATAAGTTATTTCTTGTGCATATAAATCAAGTAAAAATTCTTTATTATTTGTATCTTTAGTAGCAGTCTCTACAATTCTTTTAGTTGTCAATTCTATTAATTCATTATTTTCATTAAAAAATGGTTTTTCTAATATAGATTTATTTAAATCTACATCTAATTCATAAGATAGTTTTTCTGAAACTGTATTTATTAAATCTTCATTTAATTCTAAAACTAGAGCTTTAGTAGGTTTTTCAATTTTCATTTCTACACTTGAGTTTGGTGGAAGAAGCATATATTTAGATGAATCATATATGATATTCTCACCGTTATTAATTCTTACATTTTTTTCTCCATCAACTATAGTGCATAGTCTTTTATATTCATAAGATTTGTATGTATCTATGTAATTTTTCTCAAAGGTGTAATATAGAATTCTTAAATATTCAGTTTCTATACCATCTGCCAATTCAAGTTGTCTATCAAATCTGTCCATAAAATTCTCACCTCATAATAAATAATATAAAAGCTTATTATAGTATTGTCAATTTCTGTCGATTTAAAAATGAGATATTTTTTAAAAAAATGGATTAGTTAAATTTTTAACGATAAATTAAAATTAAATTATAAAAGAAAGCAAATATTGAGAATATACTCAAGAGAAAGACTTGGAGGAGAAATATATGAGTTATAAATTTTTTATGCCAGCTATAAGTTTAATGGGAGCAGATTGCTTAAAAGACGCTGGAGAACAAGTTGCAGAATTAGGATTTAAAAAAGCTTTAATAGTAACAGATAAAGTTTTAGGACAAATAGGAATAGTTAAAAAAGTAACAGATGTTTTAGATAATAAAAATATAGAATATGCAATATATGATGAAACTAAACCAAATCCAACAGTTAAAAATGTTAATGATGGTTTAGCATTATTAAAAGAAAAAGAATGTGATTTTGTTATTTCATTAGGTGGCGGCTCAGCTCATGACTGTGCTAAAGGAATAGCTTTATTAGCTACTAATGGTGGAGAAATAAAAGACTATGAGGGAGTAGATAAATCTAAAAAACCTCAATTACCAATGGTAGGTATAAATACAACTGCTGGTACTGGTAGTGAAATGACTTTATTCGCTATTATAACTGATGAAGAAAGACATATAAAAATGGCTTTAGTAGACAAGCATTTAACACCAATAATAGCGGTTAATGATCCTATGTTAATGCTTGCTATGCCAAAATCATTAACAGCGGCTACTGGTATGGATGCCTTAACACATGCTATAGAGGCTTATGTTTCAACTTCTGCTACACCAATAACAGATGCTTGTGCAGAGAAAGCTATAGAACTTATAAGTAATTATTTAGTGAATGCTGTTGAAAATGGAGAAGATGTGGAAGCTAGAGATATGATGGCTTATGCTGAATACTTAGCAGGAATGGCATTTAACAATGCTAGCTTAGGATATGTTCACGCTATGGCTCACCAATTAGGTGGATTTTACAACTTACCTCATGGAGTATGTAATGCAATATTATTACCTCATGTTCAAGAATATAACAAAGCTACAAGTGCTTCAAGATTAGCTAAAATTGCTAAAATAATGGGGGGAAACATAGAAGGATTAACTGATGAGCAAGGAGCAGACCTTTGTATAGATATGATAAAATCATTATCACAAACTGTAGGAATTCCAGAGGGACTTGGAGTATTAGGAGTAAAAGAAAGTGATTTTGAAACTTTAGCTACTAATGCTTTAAATGATGCTTGTTCATTAACAAATCCAAGAAAAGGAAACTTAGAAGAAGTAATGGCTATATTCAAAAAAGCAATGTAGTTATTAGGAAATAAAAAAAGAGTTTCAAAAAACTGATATATTTAATTTAAAATAAATATAATAACATTGACCACTTTAAATTTCATAATATATGGGCAACAAGGCTTAGGCTTTGTTGCTTTTTTTAAGTCTTTGTTAAGAATTTATGATATAATTTCTTTTGTATAAATAGATGGAAGGAATGGTTTTAATGAGTATAGCAATAATGGCATGCAGAAAAGTAATAGGGAAATGTGCTGCATCAGGATGCTTTAAGGCATATAATAATTCAACAGCTGCTTTTAGTATTTATGGAGAAAATAAAGAAGATTTAGCTAGTTTCTTTTATTGCGCTGGTTGCAAGGATACCCTAGTTGAAGGAGAAAATTGGACACATAAAGTAAAGCAATTAAAAAAGAATGGCGTAGAAACAATACATATATCTCACTGCGTAGAATCTAAATGTGATGACTTAAAAAAACATGAGAGAATTTTAGAAAAAGAGGGCTTTAAAATAGTTCACGGAACTCATTAATATTGATTCTAATTAAATTATCCTTATTTTAAATTTTAGCTTGGAGAGGAATTTGTTAGGGTATTATGAAAAAATAGCTTAATTATTCATGGAATTTAGGGGGAAAATAAATGAATTTAAAGAAGATACATCATGTGGCAATTATTGCTTCAGATTATAAAAAATCAAAAGATTTTTATGTAAACTTATTAGGTTTAAAAATTATAAGAGAAGTTTATAGAGAAGAAAGGGATTCCTATAAGCTTGATTTAGAAATAGGGGATTCACAAATAGAATTATTTTCATTTAAAAATTCTCCTAAAAGGCCAAGCTATCCAGAAGCTTGTGGACTTAGACATCTTGCCTTTGAGGTTGAAAATATTGAGAAGCAGGTTAGAGAACTTAAGGAAAAAGGTATTGAAGTGGAAAAAATAAGAATAGATGAATTTACAGGACGTAAATTTACTTTCTTTAGTGATCCAGATGATTTACCTATTGAATTATATGAAATCACATGTAACTAAAATGGTTACATGTGATTTTTTTGTTAATTTTATTTAAAAAGTATGATTTCTATTAATAAATTCTTATTTTTTTATGAAAAAATGTTTGAAAATCATTTTCGATTATGAGATAATCTAATCTACCAGACTAATTCATTCATTTTAGACTTAAATTTTCTTCGCATTAAGGAAAGTTTAATAGTATAAGATTTATATAAAATCTATCAATAGAATGAATTTTATAACCTCTTTAAAGCGCAAAAATATAAATGAACTAATTATAAAAATATTTAATGAACTAATTATGAAAAATTTTTAAGGAGATAATATTAAAAATGAAGAGAAAAAAATTAAGTATTTTTATACTATCAGCAGCTATAGTAACAAGTTCAATATCATATGGGATATCAGCAAAAGCTGATGAGGTTAAGGAAGTTAAAGGGTATAATCAAAATATAAATGTATCAACTCAAAAAGGTGTAGCCAAAAATAAGGTTTCAGTAAAAAAAGTTGATGGAGAAATTTTAGGCTATGCTAATCCGTTTACTATGTTAGAAATACTAAATACCAATGAATCAACAGTAGAAGTAATTACTCAAAATGGATTAAGAGGATATGTAAATGCAGACGAATTTACTTTAGTAGAATCTGCAGTTAATGATAAACTAATTGAAAAAAATATGGAGGGACATGTTACTAATGTCTCAACAGTATTAAATTTAAGAAAAGAGCCTAGAATAGGTTCTGAAATAATAAATAGATTACTTAATAATACAAAAGTTAACATAATTGGAAAACAAGGTTCTTGGTATAAGATTGAATTGAACGGACAAAAAGGATATGTTTATGGTATGTTCTTAAATGAAGGAACTATAAAAAATAATAATTCAAATGTTGCATCAAATAAAAAATCAGAAGTTAAAGAAGATGATAAAAAGAGTACAAACTCTTCAGTTAAGTCAGAGGTTAAGAAAGAAATAAAAATTGAAGCTAAACAAGATACCATTTCAATTGCCAAAACTAAAGTGACACAAAAATCAGGCCAAGAGGCTAAATCTCAAACAATTAAAAAAGTAAACCCAGAAATGAATAAAGAGAGAAATCTTAAGGGGAATACTGAAGTAAAGTCAGAGATGAAAAATGAAGTTAAACCTGAAATAAATTCAGAGGTTAATACTAAAGCAATAAAACAAGTAGATCAAGAAATAAGACAAGAAAATAAATCGGAAATTAATTTGCAGGTAAGACCAGAAATTAATACAGAATTAAAGTCTGAAGAAACAGAGATGGTATCTAAAGAAAACTTAGAGGTAATTCAAGAGGGAATCTCAGAAGAGAAATCTGAAACAAAGTCAGAAATGAAGCCAGAAGTTAATAATAAAGAAGTTTCAGAGATAATTGCAGAAACAAAACTAGAAGAAAAAACAGAATCTAAACCTGAGAAAGTTGAAGAAGTAAATACTGAAAAAGAACCAGAAATTAAACCAGAGGATAAAGTCGAAGAAAAAACAGAAACTAAGCCAGAGAGTAAACCAGAAACTAAGGCAGAAGATGTTTTACAAAGTGAAGAATATAGATATTTAAGAATGAGTATATCTTATGGTGAAAGATTAGTTGATAGAAAGGATAAATATACAAAAGAATCATTAAAAGCTTTAAGAACTGAATTAGAAAAAGCGAAAAAGGTATTTAAAGATTCACAAAATTTAACTATGAAGTTAGTTGAAGATACAAGATATGATTTAGATAAAGCTATAGTAGATTTAGTTAAATTAAGTGATGTTAAGAAACCAGCTGAGTCAAAAACTAAGGTGGAAATAAAGAAAGATTCTAAGACAGAGAAAAATCAAGAAATTAAGGCTGAAGAAGTTAAAAATGAACCAAAAGCTAAAGTTGAAGAAAAACAAGAAGTTAAATCTGAGACAGTTTCAGAAGAGAAAGTAGAGCCTAAAAAAGAAGCTAATACAGATAATGTGGAAGCAATAGTTACAGAGACAAAAGAACAAGAAAATAAAGAGATTAAGCAAGATGAACACGTTAAAGCTAAAGAGGAAGTTAAGTCAGAGGTAGCTCCAGAGAAGAAATCTAGAGAAGAAGAAATAGAAGAAATTTTAAAAAGTGAAGAATATAGATTTTTATTAAAAGATATAGCTTATGGAGAAAGATTAGCTGATAAATTTACTGTGTACACAAGAGATTCAATAAAAACATTAAATATTGCAATAGAAAAAGCTCACAGAGTAGTTAGCGAACCAGAAAAATTAACTAAGAAATTAGTTGAAGATACAAGAGATGATGTAGATAGAGCTATAGTAGATTTAGTTAAAAGAGAGAATTAAAGAATTTAGTTAATCTATTTAAAAACTTTTTCTAAAATATTAGTAAGATTTAATGTAGTAGTATGTAAATTACATATTAATTTAGTAAGTATTTATATAATTTAATAAGTTTAATTAAGGGAGTTTTGTATAAAAACAAAACTCCCTATTTTTTTAGTTATTAAATTTTAGAAAAATTTACAAAGCATTATATAAGTTTTTAAATAACGTAGATAAGTTTTCAAATTTCGTAGCAAAGTTTGTAACTCTTATATAAAAGTTTTTATGAAAAGAAAGTATTTTAAGAGCTTATTATATCTTCTACATTTTAAATTATCTTTTAAATTAAAATTTGAAATTGAAATTCTTCTTTTGGAAGTGTTGTTAGGACTAAATTTAAAATTGGTCCTTTAACTTCAATATTATTTTCTTCAATATAGGATTTTAATTTAAAAATAGCTTTATCACGTTCATTTTCTTTATATGAAAGGCATAAATAGTTACCACTAGGTATAATGAAATTATGTATATTTTCATAATCTTTTAGAAGCATATAAACCTCTGTATTATTATTTTCTAGGTCTTCTAATGTATGTAAATAGAGCCCTTTTTCTAGAGAACGAGGAGGTTCTAAACTATTTATTTCTGATTTGAATTTTGAAAATACTTGTTCTCTATGGGAAACAACAAAATTTATATTTTTATTTAGGTTTTTCTTTACTACATATCTTTCATCAATATACTTTTCATGAATATAATTTATGTTGCTTAGTTTAAAGTTACATTCAAAGGTATGCTTAATTTCACTTATATCTTCTTTTATCATATTTAAACTTTCAATTTCTTTTTCAATATCCCTTATTTTAAGTTCAAGAAACTTCGCAAATTTCTGAGAGTCTATATTTTTATTTAGTATTAAATCAATTTCTTTTAAGGGAGTACCAATTTTTCTAAGATATTTTATGATCCTTAATTTTCTAAATTTATTTTCTGAATAATATCTATATCCACTTTTAGGATCAATATAAGAAGGCTTTAATAATCCTATTTTGTCATAGTTTCTTAGTCTATCTATGGATAAACCAGTAATTTTTGAAACTTCACCAATTGAAAAATATTTATCCATTAAAATAATCGCTCACTTTCTAAAAAAGTCTTTACTCTAGTATTATACTAGACTTTATAATACTTATTATTATAAATTTTATTAATTATAAAGATAAGAAGAGTGAAAATTACAATGACAATTAAACAAATGAATATAAAAAGATTTAAATTACCTTTAATATTTGCAGTTTTATCTGTGGTATTAATGGGATTATACAAAACAATATTTGGAGTGGAAAACACTGTTATAGGATTAATAATAGCAATGGCGTCCTATGCTTTTCTAAGATTAGATTTAACTTCATATCCAATTTATAAGTCTATGATATTTCTCATATTAAATTTATTTTTAGCCATAAGTGCTTATATATCTGCCATAAATCCATTTGTGGGATTAATAATAAACTTTTTAATACTTTTTACAGTATCATTTATATATACAACAGAATTTAAAAATGTTATTTCCTATATCTTTCTATTATTATATGTGTATATGTGGGAATATCCTATTAGTTTAGATGAGTTGCCAAGAAGGTTAGTAGCTATGGGGGTAGGGGTTTTCATTATTATTGGAATTCACATATTATTTAATAGAAGAAATTTCAGAAAGAATTCAAATAATATAATCATAAAATCTATAAGAAATATTCAAAAGGAAATCTATCATATAATAAATGAAAGTTATGAGGAAAAAGAAAATATCTATATAGATAGTGAATTAAGAAAACTATTAATTTTGATTAAGGGTAGAAATAACAATAAATTTATAGGAAATAATAAGGATGATATTTATTTTAATATTGTACTTATATTAGAAAGAATAAATTCAATAATCAATAAAGTTGGTAAAGTTAATAATAAATCTAAAGACATAATAGATTATTTAAATAGCTTAAATCATGATTTAGAAAACATAACTTTATTTTTAGAAAGAAAAGTAGAGTGTATTAATGAGGAAAAGGATGATTTAAGTAAGCCTTCTACAATAAATAATTGGACTGAGAAAGAATATGCTTTTTTAGAGGAATGCACTGAACTTATAAGACTTTTAGAGAAAAATATAAATAATTTATATGAGTACAGTAGGAAGAAACCAAGGAAAAGAATTAAAGTGAAATTTAATCTTAAGGAACTACTAATAGGAAATAGCTCTTTAAAAATGAAAAATTTAAGGGTGGCATATTCTTTAAAACTAGCTATAGCGGTCTCCTTAATAATGTTTATAGTAGATTTATTTAAAATACCTCAGGGAAGATGGATTGTTACTAGTGTTTATGTGGTTATACAGCCATATGAAGAAGAGACTTTAACAAAAGCAATAAAAAGATTCAAAGGGACAATAATAGGAGTGATAATTTACATTTCTATATTTACATTTTTCCAGCATATTATTCCTTTAGAATTGCTTCTATTAATATTAATGTTTCTTTACTTTGTCCAAAAGGATTATGAGAAAAAGGTTGTATGCACAGCACTTATGACACTAAGTTTTGGATTATGTAGAAGTACAGTTGGATCTTTAGCTTTTTATAGATTTTTATTTGTAATAATAGGAATAGCAATAGCTTTAGGAGTTAATAAAATTATTTTCCCACAGAGTGTAAAAAATTCTATATATGATTTAAAGGAAAGGTATTTAGAATTAACAAATAAACTTCTTTATGAGTTAAAGAGCATATTATATGAAGAGAAATATAATGAAAATACAATTAAACTTCTATTAGATTGTAACCTTATTGAATCTAAGTTAATGGAAAATAAATTAATCGCTGAAAATTTAGAGTTTAAAGATTTAGTATATAAGCAGAGCGTAATTTTAAGCAAGATAAGGTGTCTTATATTATTTATAAATTACTCCAATTGGGGAATTTCATCAAAACATATTAATGTAGATAAAAATTTACTAAATGTAATTTTTAATAAAATAGAGGAAGAACTAAGGGAAATTTATTAAGAAAAAAGGTATATAAAAATTAGGTTACTTGAAATTTTAGAAGTTAAAAATTAAGTGCCATTAAGATTACTAACTAAAATCAAAAAAATATTAAGAAACTCTTTAGAAAATCTTTAGATTTATCTGAGGAGTTTCTTTATTTTTAAAGTTTATTATAAGAGTATAGCAAATGAGAAGAAAGCAATTAACAATTTAGATAATAGAAATTCCCTTTGAAATTAGGTTGGGTTAAAGGGAAGCTAAAATCAAAATTAATAAAAATATAGATTAAATAAAATTTTTAAATTGGAAGGTAAGGGTATGGATTTTGGAACTATAACAAACTATTTTTCAGAGTACGGGCTTTTATTTTTATTTGTGATTATTCTTTTAGAATATATGAATTTACCAGGGCTTCCTGCAGGGATAATAATGCCTGCAGTGGGAGTGTTAATTTCTAAAAGTGAAATGAGTCTTATAACAGCACTTTTGGTGTCTGTAATAGCAGGACTAATGGGAAGTTGGATACTTTATTGTATAGGAAGATTTGGAGGAGAATTAATTCTTAAAAAATATCTAAATAAATTTCCAAGTCATGAAAGCTTTGTAAATAGTAAAATTGATTATTTAAGAGAAAAGGGTTATACAGGAATTTTAATAAGCAAACTAATTCCAATGGCTAGGACAGTAATATCAATACCAGCAGGAGTCTTAAAATTAAATTTTTTTAAGTATAGTGCTTATGCAACTTTAGGAATTTTTATATGGAATACAGTTTTAATATCATCAGGGTATTTCTTAGGAGAGGAATTATTAAAATTTTTAGGATAGAAATATGGAGGTGTTTTTTTGAAAAATAAATTTGAAAATATATAAAAATAAAGGTTAGGGGGGGAGTAATAAATTGAAGGCGGTAGTTAAGCGAGTTTACAATGGATATTTAAACTTTGTCCTAAAGACAAGTACAGTAAGTTTTGAAAACTTTTATGAGATAGATGATGAGATTATGGATAATTGTATTTTAGGCTTTTGGCAGGAAAATAGTTATTCTATGAATCTTCTACTAAAAAAATTAAATAGATATTATAAAGTTAAAAAAAATCAAGAGTTAGATGTAAATGTAGTAATTACGGATGACTCTAGAGGTGAGTATATAGAATATATTCTTAATTCTTATGGAGCTAATGCTCTTAAAATGCCAGATGATATTGAGAAGAAAGAGTTTCTTAAGAAATTAAGGGAAAAGAGCAAGGAGGATTCCTTAGTTGTTTTAGCTTTAGATGGTCCCATAGGCCCATTACATGAGCCAAAGAAAATAGCTTTTTCCTTAGCAAAAGATTCAAATAAACCTTTTGTTGGAATAAAGGTTGAACATTCGAAGAAGTTAAATTTAAAAAAGAGAGGAGATAACTATGGCATACCCCTTCCTTTTACAAAAATACAGTTTTCAGCAGATGTTTTTGGAAATATAGATAATGATGTATTAACAAACTTTAAAGAATATAAGGAAATAGTTAAGGAAAGGCTATGTTTCTAACAGTGAAAAAGCTTTCTATGATATTATTATATTGAAATTATTGGATAAATTAAAATATTAAAGAAAAATTCTAGTTTAAATTTATGAAATTATGTAATGATAAAAAAGTGTTAAAATCAATACTAATTAAATTAAGAGTAAAATTCAAAAAGCATAGAGGTAAAGTTAAGCTAGATTTTTATATGAATCTAATAAAAATATAGTAATAAAAAAGGGAGTAATAAAGAGATGGTAAAGTATAATGTTTTAGTTGTTGAAGATGAAAGGGAAATAGCAGAGGCTATTGAAATATATCTAAAAAATCAAGGATACAATGTATTTAAAGGAAGTAATGGTTTAGAAGGATTAGAAATAGTTGAAAAAGAAGAGATTCATCTAGCTGTTGTTGACATAATGATGCCTAAAATGGATGGGGCGACAATGGTAATGAAAATTAGAGAAAGTTATGACTTTCCTATAATAATGTTATCAGCAAAATCAGAAGATATGGATAAAATTTTAGGACTTAATATTGGAGCTGATGATTATGTAACAAAACCATTTAATCCATTAGAGCTTCTTGCAAGAGTTAATTCTCAACTAAGAAGATATTCTAAATACTTAAACATGGTAAAAAAGGATGAGAAGAAAACAAATTCTTATGCCATAGGTGGATTAGAAGTTAATATTGATAGAAAAGAAGTAATGTTAGATGGAGATGTAGTAAAAGTAACTCCTATAGAATTTAAAATACTTCAATTACTTATTAAAAGTCCAGGAAGAGTTTTTTCAGCAGAGGAAATATATGAAAGAGTATGGAATGAAAATGCAGTAAACACAGACACTGTAATGGTCCATGTAAGAAATATAAGAGAAAAAATAGAGATAGATCCAAAAAATCCAAAATATTTAAAGGTGGTGTGGGGAGTTGGCTATAAAATCGAAAAGCAATAAGGAAAATTTACAACCTAACAAAGAAAATAGAACTAATAAAACAAATTGGATTCTTACAATAATAACCTTAACGTTAATAGGAATTATATCTGTATGTTTATTATTATCATATCCAATAATGAAGAAAAATGTTCCAAACTATATTACCAATTATAGTGTATTTGGTAATTATGATTTTAAGGAAAAAATAATAGATGTAAGTTATGGAATTTACTATGATTATTTAGAAAAAAAGGCTGAGGAAAATGAAAAAGCAATAAATCCAATGGAAGATTTCTTTAATTTGAAAAAAGAAAATAGATATGAGTATGGACAAGATTACGAATATAAATTAAATGAGGATAAGGCATCTCTAAATGAATATGTTAACTATCTTATTAATGAATTGCACGACCTAGGAAATTTAAGAGTATATGCTATGGATGAAAATGGAAATACGGTGTATGAAACTAAAGAAGATCAATCATGGCTACTTGAAGCACTAGCAAAGAATTCATATATGGAAAAAGATGATTTAAAAAATTATTATAGATTTTATGTGGTACTTAAGTATGATGATAGAGGAAAACTTTCTATTGAAGGTTGGTATGGTGAGAATGAATATAAAGCAAGACAATTATTAAACAGTAGTAGGTTAACTTCTTTAAACAATTATAGTTTTTATAATGAATATGAAGCAAAACCTATAGAAAATATGACTTATGTTTATGCAATACCAAAAACTTTAGAATATCATGATAGTTTATATTACAATGAAATGTATAATAAAACTATGGCACTTAGTGATTCAAGTATGGTATTTATAATGATTGGAATGGCATTTGCTTTTTTACTTGCATTAGTTATTCCATTTAAATATACGAGAAATATTTTATGTTTTAATAAGTTTTCAAAAATTCCTTTAGAGATCAATTTTATAATAGCTGCAATTATAATGGCATTAACATTTGAAAGTGCAAGTCTTATAATAAGTCCAACACTTCAAGGAGGATTAAGTGAAGCACTTAAAATGACCAGCTTACCTCATTTAGATATAGTTACTTATATAATTAATGTACTTTATTGGATGGTCATATATGGATTTGTATTTTATGAAGTAATCAATATTAAATATATATTTAATATTGGATTTAAAAATTATATAAGGAAGAATGTTTTAGTTTACAAATTTAAAGAGGTTATATTTGCTGTATTAAGAAAGTTAGTAAACTATATTAAAGGAGTAGATTTAAATAAGAAGAGTGATAAAGTTCTTTTAATAATTTTAGTAATAAACTTTTTCATTGTATCAGTCCTTTGTTCAGTGTGGTTTTTTGGAATACTTGGATTGATTATATATTCAGTACTTTTATTCCACTTTAGCAGAAAATATATAAACAAGTGGAAAAAGGACTATAACAAAATTTTAGAAAAGACCAAGGAAATATCAAATGGAAACTTAGATTCTAAGGATGATGAGGATTGTGGATTCTTCAATCCAATGAGAGATGAATTAAATAATATCCAAAAGGGATTCAAGGCAGCCGTTGAAGAAGAAGTTAAGAGTCAGAGAATGAAAACAGAGCTTATATCAAATGTTTCTCATGATTTAAAAACTCCACTAACATCAATAATTGCTTATGTTGATCTATTAAAAGGAGAAGAAGATGAAGAAAAAAGGAAAGCTTACTTAGAAACTTTAGAGAGAAAATCACAAAGATTAAAACACTTAATAGAAGATTTATTTGAAGTAAGTAAAGCTACTACTGGAAATATAAATTTAAATATAATGGATGTGGACATTTCATATCTTATGAAGCAAGTAGTTTTAGAATTAGACGATAAAATAAATGAATCTGGTTTGGATGTGAGACTTTCGTTGCCAGAGGAAAAAGTAATCTTACCACTAGATGGACAAAGAACTTACAGGGTATTTGAAAATTTAATAATTAATGTAGTTAAATATGCTCTTCCTAATTCAAGGGTGTATATAGACATTAAAGAGGGAAGAGAAAATGTTGAGATCACTATAAAAAATATTTCAGCAGATGAAATAACCTTTAATATTAATGAAATTTCAGATAGATTTGTAAGAGGAGATAAATCCCGTAATACAGAAGGTTCAGGATTAGGTCTTGCAATAGTTAAGAGCTTTGTTGAACTTCAAGGTGGAAAATTTAATATAGAAGTAGATGGTGATTTATTCAAAGCTATAATAAACTTTAAGAAAAAATAAATAAAAGCTTAGGTACTTATTAAAGTATCTGAGCTTTTATTTTATATAGATAATTCATATTTTTATTTGAATATATAGTAACAGGTTTAAGTATACGTAATATGAAGAGATATTTTTAAGGGAGAAATTTTATGAGTGGAAAGAAAGTATTTGCTTTAACAACAACGTTACTTTTAAGTATGTCTATATTAGGAGGCGTAAATACAGTAGCAGAAGAAATTTCTAACATACCTAAAGATGGATTAAAGGGATATTGGAACTTTGAAGAAAGTAATGGGAATATAATAATAGATAGTAGTGGAAATAATAAGAATGCTACTATAAAAGGAAATGCAACAATTGTAAATAGCGGAATAAGCAATAAAGGATTAAAACTTACAGGGAAAAAAGGAACTTTTTTGAGTATTCCTTCTATATTAAATATGGCAAATGAAGATACAACAGTTTCTTTTTGGGTAAATATAGACAAAGAAACTTCTGATAGTAGAGCCGAGAATACAGTGTTATTGCAACAGGAAGGGTCAGGGCGTTCAATACTTTATTATGCTTCTAGCAATAAGGGCGATAAGATGGGTTCTTTTGTTGGTGGAAGTAATATTTATGGATTAGAACCTTTAGTACAGGGAGAATGGTATAACTTAACCATAGTGAGTAGAAAAGATGAGAAAGAAATTGATTTCTATATAAATGGAGAGTTAGATAGTACACACAATATAGGCAACTTTCCAAACTCTAATGATCCTTTAAGAATTGGAGATCATAAAGGAAATGATGGATATGCTTTAAATGGAATTATAGATGAAGTTTTAATATATGGAAGAAATTTATCAGATAATGAAATAAGTAATATATATTATGAAAATACAACTATTGAATCTTTAAAATCTAAGTTAGAAAATTTATTAAGTGAAGCTAAGGAACTTCGGACTTTAGCAAACGGAATAATAGAATCTTCTTTAAATGAAAGGCTAGAAAATGAAATAGTTTTAAGTGAACAGTTTTTAGAAAATGACAATGATAATAAAGAAGAAGGTTTAAATAGAATAAATAATTTGAAGCAAATCATTAAAGAAGTAAATAAGTTTTTAAGTGAAGAGCTTAGGGATACAGTTTTAATAAGCTCTGATATAAATAATATTTTTAGAACTGTAGATAAAGCTTTATATGGAGCTAATCACAGATATCATAATGACGGATATGGTTCATATGATAGTGATAACTTAAAAATTAAAGAAGAATTTGATGTGCTTTATGATGAAGCTTCCTTTGGTTCTATTAGATATCCAGGAGGAAAGGTTGCAAACCTATTCAATTGGAAAAGATCGATTGGAGATATTAGTGAAAGAAAACATACGATTCATGGAGATCCAGAGCAAGAACCAGAATTTCCTTACTTTGGATTAGATGAGGCAGCTAAATATGCTGAGGATAAAAATAGTGAATTCATTTATGTTTATAATATGGGAAATGGAAGCAAGGAGGATGCTGCTGATTTAGTTGAGTATTTAAATTGCGAAGTTGGAGAAAATCCAAATGGAGGGATAGATTGGGCAAAAGTTAGAGCAGATAATGGGCATCCAGAGCCATATGGAGTAACACATTTTGAGATGGGAAATGAATTTCAGCTTGAAGAGCAAGGATATTGGATAAATAACACACAGGATAGATTAGTTTCATATATAGATGGAGGATTAATTAATTTTACAAATCAATATGTAGTAGAAGATGAGGATTGGAGAATTAATACATCTGGAAAAAGTAATGGAAATCCTAATCAAGAGAAGGAGATAAGATATTATCCGATAGAAGAAGAGACCTTAGTTTTAAAGGTTGGACAAGAAACTTGGACAAAAGTAGATTCACTAAAAAATAGTGAAGGAGGAAAAATTTTTGAGTATGATAATTCAACAGGAAAAATAACTTTTGGTGATGGAGTTAAAGGAGAGATTCCTGCTAAAAATTTAGATATAAAAGTATCTTATAGTTCATATAGAGATGGATATGTTGATTATTATGAGGAAATGAAAAAGATAGATCCAGATATTAAAGTTTATTCAAGTTATGATTCTCATGAATTTGTAAGAAGGATGGGAACAAATAAAGAATATGATGGAGTAGTAATTCATCCTTATTCAGGAACAATAAATAGTTCTGATTCTAAATATTATGAAAAAATATTATATAGAGCTGAAGAAAGAGTAGCAGATGTTAAAGCTTATGAAGATTTAATGAAATCTATTTTGGGAGAAGAAAATAGTAAAGATAAAAAGGTTGTTGTTTCAGAGTATGGAATGTTTAGGGATGATAGTAGATTTGTAAAATCTCAAGTAAATGCTCTTTATACAGCAAAGTCTTTAATAGGATTGGCAGATATAGCTTCTGTTCCATATGCAGATAAACATTGTTTGATAGATTTTCCAGAAGGAGATCTTTTAGGACCGGGACAACAAGCTATAATACAAAGCATAGTAAATACAGAAACAGGAGAAATAGACTTTGTAGCTACGCCAACAGCTAAAGTATTCACTTTGTTTAATAAAATGACAGGAAAATATGTTTTAGAGGAAAAGGTGATAAATAATAAGCTTTTAAATATTGATGGAAATAGAAATTTAGATGCTGTTGAAACTATGGTAAGTAAGGATGATGAAGGAAATATTTATTTAATGATGGTTAATGCTGCTAAGGAAGAAACAAATGTAAGAGTGCAAATTGAAGGTTTTGACTTTAAAGAAAAGTCAGGTAATGTAATGAGAGTAGATGGACCAAGCTATGATGCCGAAAATACTGTAAATAATAAAAATAATGTTGTTGTTGAGGAAGAGGATTTAAATCCTTCTAAAAATTCATATTTAGAGTATACTCTTACTCCTCACTCTATTACTGCGATTAAGATAATAAATGCAGAATTTGATTATAAGTTAGAACTTCAGAAAGAAATAAAGGAAACGAAGAGCTTATACGATGAGAGTGTAGAAGGATTTAGTGTTGGAGAATATCATGAAGGATCTAAGACAAAGTTAAATGAGGCTTTAAGTAAAGCACAACTAGTATTAGAAAAAGAAAATTTTACTGAGGAGGAATTAATACTAGCATTAAAAGACTTAAACTTAGCAAAGGATATTTTTAATAGCTTAAAAATAGATGAAACAACTGGAGATTTTAATAATAATAAAAAGATAGATATAGGAGATCTATCACTGGTTTCAAGAAATTATAATTTCTCTAATAATCAATATGATTTAAATGGAGATGGATTAGTTGGAGATTATGAGCTTAATTTTCTAAACTTTAGAATTTTAAATTAGATATAAAAAGTATCTAAAAACATTAGATATATTAATAAAGTAAGAAAGAAGGGTTCAAAGTCATAAGAAAATGCTTTGAACCCTATTTTTTTACCTAAAAAATTGATTTCACTAAAATTTATAAATGTGGTATAATGCTCGACAGAAGAAATGACTAGAGGGAAAAGAGGAAGAAAGAAAATGATAGAAAATATAAAAAAGAATTTAAAACCTAAGATTCTTATAAGTAATTTAATCTTGATAATTGGAATAGTTATCTTTGTTACTTTATATGGATCTGTCTTTGGAAGTTCTAATAGTCTTATAGGGGTATGTGCCATAACTGCAATGCTTATGTTTGTAGATGTTCATTTAAGTTTAAAATTAAATGAAGCTATTATAACTACAGTGCTATCCTTTGTTCTTATGGGAGTTTCAAGTCAAATAGCTTCAATAAATCCATTCCTAGGATTGTTAATAAATTTTATAAGTATATTTGTAGTTTCATATTTAGTTACTAATACTATGGAAACAAAGGCATATTTACCTTTTATACTTTGTTATGTATTTATAGAGGGAACTCCTATTACATGGAGTGAATTGCCAAGAAGGCTTATAGCTTTATTTGTTGGAGGAGGATTAATAGCTTTAGTTTATTATTTCAGTCATAGAAAAAAAGATGACTCTGATCATATGAATATAAGTGAAATGATAAAAACTATTAATAAAGACACCCTTCAATTTAACTTTTCACTAAGAATGGCACTGGCTGTATCCATAGCCATGTTACTTGGAAGCATACTTGGTTTTCAAAAATCAATGTGGATAAGCATTACTGCAATGTCAATAACTCAACCACATTTTGATGATACTAAGACTAGGGTTAAGGAAAGATTTTTTGGTACTTTAATAGGATCAGCAATATTTGTATTAATATTTGTTTATCTTGTACCACAACAGTTTAGCAGTATAGTTTTACTTATACTAAGTTATATTTACACATTCATCAAGGAATATAAAATAAAGATGATATTTATAACCATGAGTTCTTTAGGAGCTGCAATGATTTTATTCCAACCAGGAGTTTCAGTAACTATGAGAATAGCTTTTATAATAATGGGAATAGGTATAGCTTTAGTAGTAAATAAAGTTATATATGGAAGATTAAAATTAGGTGAAAGCAATGAAGAATTAGAAGATACAGTAAAAAGTATAGATAAAGTAAGTGATGGACTTTAGTTAAATTTACTGTGTTGTAATTATGGTTTTATAGAGTTGATTAAGATTTATTTATAAAGTTTAATTTTAGAAAAAGTAGATTGGGTTAATTAAAATATGTAAAATTAGCTTTTAGGAAAAGCATATTATGCTTAAGCTAAAGATTAATAATAATAATGAAAAATATATATTAAGTTATTAAGAGGCTTGTACAAAAGTTACTCATTAATAAAATTTATAGATTCTTAAAGTAGGATAATATATCACTTTTTATATTGCAAAAATAATATAGAAAGTTTTATATTAATTGATTTAAAGAAGAGGTTTATAAGTTTTATAGTGGGGATTTGGTACAAGCCTTTTTTATTAGATTTTTTAATAGTACATATAAGAATGAACTAAAGATTTAAATAATAACAATACAGCTTTGAAAAAAACTAGGGATATGATTAAATGAAAAGATTGAATTTAAATGAAGTGATAATATTTTTTATATAAATTATAAATAAAAATTTTCTACAGTATTAAGGATTTAAACTGAATATAAACTTTCTTTAAAAAGACTAGTATGATTAAAAAAATAAAATGAAAAAATTAAAGTTAAGGATAAACATGTTGTAAATTGTAAAACGAATTAAATTTACCTAAATATTATGATTTGATAATATGAAACTGTATTAGAATAGGGAGTATAAACATAGGAAGTAAAAGGCCATTTAAGGAGGAATTTAAAAGAAAATAATAAATTTATATTTATCAAAGTTTATTAAAAAATCATTTGTCTAGGAATTCTTATTGAAGGGAAAATATTTTTAGATGCTTAGATGGTTTTCATAAAAATAATATTGATAGTAGGTGGAATTATGAGTTTATGTAAGGGAAAAGTTAAAATTGGAAGGAAAAATCTTAAGAAGGGAACTAATAAGTATTTTTTTAAGAGATATTTAAAAAAGAACTATGAGTTTACAGTATCAGAATTTAAGGACAGAAATAAATTTGAACTTTTAGAGCCTGTTAATGTGGAGGGATTAGATTTTTTTGTTGATGTGGAGTTTAAGGGGATTAGACCAAAGGAAATAGATCTTAGAAGCGTTGATAACTTGGAAAAATATCAATTTGAGAGATATGAACAATGGATTTCTAACAATTTAGGACTTTCCTTAGAAAATAGCAAGTGGAAAAACAAAAAGTTTAATTGGGGAAATTTAAGTGTGAAGCTTTCAAAGACAGTAAAAGAGGATTTAGGATGTATAACAATAAAAGTTGTATACAAGTAATGATTTATGTTAAATGATTTAAATTAATAATATTTCTTTTTTTATAAATAAATTAATATAATAAAATGCTTTAAAATTTATAAAAAAAGTAAAGTTAACAAAAAGTTCATAACTATGAGTATTGTTGAAAAAAGTCAAATGTATTATTTGTCAAAATGTGATTTTATAAGAATTAAGTAGAATTATTTGGCAATGAAAACTTTTTATTTTGAAAAAAATGTTATTTTTAAGAGGAAATAAGCTATATTTTTCAATATAACTAATTTACAAATAAAGTATATACAAATTTAAACATTTTTTTGAAGATTATTTTAATTATTTTTAAAAATGTAAAGGGTATTTGTTAAAAAATAATTCATTAAAATAGGAAAAAAAGAAAAAATAGAAATTACAGGGGGCTTTATGAAAGAAGGATTTTAGTATATTATAGTTAGGTGAGATTAATTTGTTGAAAATAAAAAAAATTAAATAGAGTAATAGGAGGGTTCATGGAAGAAAATACTATAAGCTTACAAGAAATTGCTTACGCTTTAAAGAAAAGATGGAAACTAATTGCACTAATAACTATAGCTGCTACCTTAGTTTCAGCAATATTAAGTTTTTTTGTTATAAAACCACAATATGAAGCAAAAACTAAGCTTTTCATTGGTAAGCAAGAAACTCAAGAAAACAATGCATATAATAATAGCGATGTTATGATGTATCAACAACTTATGAAGACTTATGCAGAACTTGTAAAGACTTCAGATTTAGTTAATAAGGCAGTTAAAAGTGCTAATTTAGATTACAATCAAAATGAAATAAAGGGAATTTTAAATAACCTTACTGCTACTCCAAGTGCTGATACTCAAATATTAGATTTGAGCTTTAAAGGAGGAAATCCTAAGGAAGTTTTAAAGGTAACAGAGGCTATAACAGATGAATTTATTTTAGAATCTAAGGAGCTTATTCCAAATGGAAATGTACAAGTTATACAAAAACCACAGCTTCCAGAGCATCCAGTAAGTCCAAATAAGAAACTTAACATACTTATTGGTTTTGTTTTAGGACTTATGGTGGGAATAGGAGTAGTACTTTTAATTGAATACTTAGACAATACATTTAAATCAAGAGAAGAACTGGAAAAAACTTTAGATTTACCTATAATAGGGGCTATTCCAGACTACGATAGTATAGAAAAATAAGGGGGAAAGTAGATGTTAGTATTAGAAAATAATCCAAAGTCGGTGGCAGCTGAAAGCTATAGAACTTTAAGAACAAACATACAATACTCTTCCTTTGATAATCCTGTTAAATCTATTGTTATTACTAGTTCAGAGCCAGGGGAAGGAAAATCAACAACAAGTGCTAACTTAGCTCTTTCCTTTGCAAAGGATGGAAAAAAAGTAATTCTTATAGATTGTGATTTAAGAAAACCTGTTGTACATAAAGAATTTCAAATTAGTAATTCTAGAGGATTATCAGAATTTCTAATTGGAAATGTTGAATTTTCTAAGGTGGTTTATAAACATGAATCAGGACTTCATGTCTTACCTTCAGGATTAGTTCCTCCAAATCCAGCTGAAATGTTAGCTTCAAGAGCTATGGAGCATCTTTTAACTCAATTAGAGGAAAAGTATGATTACATAATATTAGATACTCCTCCAGTAAATGCAGTAACAGATTCAAAAATACTCTCAACAAAGGTTGATGGAACAATACTTGTTGTAAAATATGGATATACAAAGAAGGATGCTGTAATGGAAGCTGTAAAAGGATTAAGAGCAGTTAATGCTAATATAATAGGAACAGTATTTAATGGAGAGGAAAATCAAAGGGGAAAATATTATCATTATTATAAGAAAGATTAATATTTAAATAAAACAACTTAACACTTCTAATTTAGAAGTGTAAGTTGTCAATTTTGATGTAAAAAAACTGAAAAAAAGTAATAATATTTAAGAGTTATAGTGTTTGTGTTAATTGTTATTTTATTAATATTAGGTGCAAAATTTATTATATAAGTTATATAGAGATTAATATCAAAATTAGTGGTTAGGAGGAAAGCTTGATGTATGAATCTATGGAGAAGGTTCAAGAAGAAAAAGAATATATAAAAGCAGACCGAGGAAATAGAATATACTTGTTTTTTAAGAGAGCAATAGATATCCTTGGATCGGGCTTTGGATTAATCATATTAAGTCCAGTATTTTTAATTGTAGCAATAGCTATAAAACTTGAAGATAGCAAGGGGAGTGTACTATTTTCACAAAAAAGAGTTGGACATTATGGTAAAGAATTTAATATGTACAAGTTTAGATCCATGGTTAGTAATGCAGAAGAGCTTAAAGCTAAGCTTATGGAACAAAACGAAATGTCAGGACCTATGTTTAAAATGAAACATGATCCTAGAATAACTAAGGTTGGAAAGTTTATAAGAAAAACTAGTATAGATGAACTTCCTCAGCTTATAAATATTCTTAAGGGTGAAATGAGCTTAGTTGGTCCTAGACCAAGCCTTCCAAAGGAAGTAGCTAAATTTGAACCTTGGATGTTAGAAAGGTTAGAAGTGAAGCCAGGATTAACATGTTATTGGCAAGTTATGGGGAGAAATGATATAGATTTTGAAGATTGGATGAAGCTTGATATAAAGTATGTCCATGATAGAAATTTTTGGCTAGATATAAAGTTAATTTTTAAAACATTTTTTGTGCTTTTTGGAGATGAAAGTGCAAGTTAATTTAAAGGGGATGAAAGTATATGAAAGTAGTAGTAGCAGGAACTGGATATGTTGGATTGGTAACAGGAGCTTGTCTTTCAGAAGTTGGACATAATGTTACTTGTGTTGATGTAGATGAAAAAAAAGTTGAAATAATGAAAAAAGGAATATCACCTATATATGAACCAGGATTAGATGAACTTTTAGAAAGAAATTATAAAGAAGGTAGATTAGATTTTACAACAGATTATAAAAATGCTTACAAAAATGCAGATATAGTTTTCATAGGGGTTGGAACTCCAGAAAGAGCTGACGGTTCAGCAAATTTAGACTATGTTTTTACTGTATGTAGTCAAATAGCTGAAAATCTAGAAAATGATTGTTTAGTCGTAGTTAAATCAACAGTTCCAATAGGAACAAATGATAAGGTAGAAGCTTATTTAAGAGAGAATGTTAAAGATGGAATTCATATAGAAGTTGCTTCAAATCCAGAATTTTTAGCTCAAGGAACAGCAGTAGTTGATACTTTAAAAGCTAGTAGAATAGTAATTGGAGTTGAATCAGAAAGAGCGGAAAATACTTTAAGAGAAGTATATGAAAGATTTAATCAACCAATAGTTGCTACAAATAGAAGAAGTGCAGAGATGATAAAATATGCATCAAATGATTTTCTAGCATTAAAGATTTCATTTATGAATGAAATAGCAAATTTCTGTGAAATTGTTGGAGCGGATATAGAGGATGTAGCTAAAGGTATGAGTTATGATCCAAGAATAGGAGATAAGTTCTTAAGAGCAGGAATAGGATATGGAGGATCATGTTTTCCTAAGGATACAAAGGCATTACATTGGTTAGCTAATGACAATGGATATGAGATAAAAACAATAAAAGCAACAATAGAAGTAAATCAAAATCAAAAATTAAAGATGTTTAGAGAAGCTAAAAAAAGATTTGGTGATTTAAAAGGAAAGAAAGTTGCAGTACTTGGTTTAACATTTAAACCAGGAACAGATGATTTAAGAGAAGCACCATCAATAGTTAACGTAAGAAGACTTTTAGATGAAGGTGCTGAAATTGTGGCATATGATCCAGTAGGAATAGAAAACTTTAAAAAACTTTACCCAACTGAAATTGAGTATGTAGATAATCTAGGAGAAGCTTTAAAGGATGCTGATATGGCATTTTTATTTACAGAATGGAAAGAAATAAAGGGAATAGAGCTTAGTGTTTATGAAACATTAATGAAAACTCCTATAATTTTTGATGGAAGAAACTGTTATGAAATTAAGGATGTAGAGAAATCTAATGTTGAATATCATTCAGTAGGAAGAAAAGTTGTTTATAACTTAGATGAAGCTAAAGTAGAAGCTGCTGCTACTTTAATTTAAAGGGGGATTTGGTTAGATGTTATGTGCATTAATAATGGCAGGAGGTAAGGGGACAAGATTTTGGCCTTTATCAACTGAAGAAAAACCAAAACAATTTCTAAATCTTATAGGTGATAAAACTATGATACAAATGACTATAGACAGAGTTAAACCTATAATTCCTATAGAAAGAATATTTGTATGCACTGGTGAAAAATATATTGATTTAGTAAAAGAACAATTACCAGAATTACCAGAAAAGAATATAATAGTTGAGCCGGAAGGAAGAAATACAGCACCATGTATAGCTTTATCAGCTTTAGTTATAAAAAGATATTACAAAGATGCAACTATGGTCGTTTTACCTTCAGATCATTTAATAAGCAGTGAGGAGAGATTTAGAAATATACTTTTAGATGGAGAAGAATATCTAAAAGAAAATGGAAAGTCAATTCTTACATTAGGAATGACTCCTAATAGAGCCGAAACTGGTTATGGATATATCAAATTTACTGAGGATAAAAGTTTAGTAAATAATAGTGAAGTTATTAAGGTTGAAAAATTTGTTGAAAAGCCTAATAAGGAAAGAGCCGAAGAATATTTAAAAGATGGTTCATATCTTTGGAATGGTGGAATGTTCTTGTGGACTATTGACAATATAATCAATAAGGTAAAAGAACATATACCTAATACATACGAATCATTAAAGGAAATAGAAGAAGTTAAAGAAGAAAAACTTCAAGAACTTATAAATAATAATTATAAAAAGACTGATTCTATTTCAGTAGATTATGCAATCTTGGAAAATTCAGACGAAATAAGAGTCATTCCAAGTGACATAGGTTGGGATGATATTGGAACGTGGAGATCTGTAGAAAGATATAGAGAAAAAGATATAAATAATAATATAATAGATGAAAATGTGAGGGTAATAGAATCAAAATCAAATATGGCTATTAATAAAGAAAAGAAAGTAGTTATGATTGGTGTTGAAGATATTATGACAGTCGAGACAGATGATGCTATATTTATAGTTAAAAAAGATTATATGGATAATCTTAGAGATTATAAAGAAGTTTTATAAATAATTATTAAAATATAATACATATATACTTTAAAGGAGAGTTAAATTTAGATGAAAAAAGTAGCTTTAATAACAGGAATAACTGGACAAGATGGTTCATACTTAACAGAATTATTATTAGAAAAAGGATATGAGGTTCATGGAATCATAAGAAGACATTCTAGTATAAATACTAGTAGAATAGATCATTTATTTGAAAATCCTGAGATAGGAAATAAGAGTTTATTTTTACATTATGGGGATTTAACTGATTCAAGTAACTTAAATAGATTAATTGAAAAAATAAGACCAAATGAAATATATAACTTAGCGGCACAAAGTCATGTTGCGGTTTCATTTGAAGTTCCAGAATATACAGCTGAGGTAACTGGAGTAGGTACATTAAGATTATTAGATGCAATTAGAGAAACAGGATTAAATTGTAAATTCTATCAAGCATCAACTTCAGAATTATTTGGTGGATTACCAGATACTGCACCTCAATCAGAAAAAACACCATTCTATCCAAAGAGTCCATATGGAGTTGCAAAACTTTACTCATACTGGATAACTGTAAACTATAGAGAATCATATGATTTATTTGCATGTAATGGAGTTTTATTTAACCATGAATCACCAAGAAGAGGAGAAACTTTCGTAACAAGAAAAATAACAATGGCAGTTGCTTCAATAATGGCAGGAAAACAAGAGAAACTTTCATTAGGAAATTTAGATGCTAAAAGAGACTGGGGATTTGCAGGAGATTATGTTGAGGGAATGTGGAGAATTCTTCAACAAGAAAAACCTCAAGATTATGTTTTAGCGACAAACGAAACTCATACTGTAAGGGAGTTTGTTGAATTAGCTTTTGCAGAAGTTGGAATAGAAATAGAATGGAAAGGTAAAGGCGTAGAAGAAAAAGGATATGATAAAGTTACTGGAAGACTATTAGTTGACGTTAATCCAAGATATTTTAGACCTGCTGAAGTTGAACTTTTATGGGGAGATTCTACAAAAGCAGAAAAAGAGTTAGGATGGGAAAGAAAAGTAAGCTTTAAAGGATTAGTATCAATGATGGTTGATTCAGATATGAAAGAAATAGCTGGAATGAGCAGTGAAGAATTTAAATCTAAGGCTTTAGAAGAAGTTGCTGCAACAAAATAATGAAAAATATAGTTTTTTATATTTCAGACCATGGGTTTGGACATGCTTCAAGGAATATACCTATAATTAGGTATATTCTTGAAGTTAAAAATAACATAAAAATACATATTAAAACAGGAATTAATCAAGGCTTATTTATAAAAGATTCTATAAAAGATTTAAAAAATAGCAAAAATGTGATTTTTGAATTTAAAAACATGGATATTGGTCTAGTACTAAAAAAAAATAGTTTAGATATAGATCAAGAGAAATTAGAAAAAAAAGCAGAGGAATATATAAACTCTTGGAATGATTTGAAAAAAAGAGAAAGTATTTTTTTGAAAGAAAATAATATAGACTTAATAATAAGTGATATTGTTCCTTGGGTTTTTGAATGCAGTGAAAGCTTAAAGATAAAGAGTTTATTAATATCAAATTTTACATGGATAGATATTTATAAAGAATATTTAAGTGAGAATATTTGCAATAAATATAAAGGAGTTTATAAGAAAGCTAAATATGTTTTTTTATATGACTTATATATAAAGTCAATGATAGAGTATTTAAATAATTATGAAAAAGTTGGACTTTCATGTAGAGAGTTTAACTTAGAAAAAGTTGAGAAAATAAAGGAAAAGTATAGCAAACCAATTGTGTTTGTTAGTGTTGGCAGATCTGTAGATATAAATAAAGAGGTAGATGTTAGTGATTTAAATTATAACTTTATTTGTACAGAAGGAATTAATTTAAAAGGGGATAACGTTGAATATATTCCGAAAGAAACTGACAACACACATGATTACATAATGGCTAGTGATTATATAATAACAAAAGCTGGATGGGGAACAGTATCTGAAGCTTTAATAGGAAATAAAAAGATAGCATTATTATCAAGAGAAGGTGTTTCAGAAGACAGAAACACAATAAATATTCTTTTAGAAAGAAATTTAGCAATAAAAGTAGATAGTCATAGATTAAATATAAAAGAAATAATTAAAGATTTAGAAAAATTTATTCCTAGTTATGAGGAATTTAAGATAGAAAATAGTTATAGAGAAATAGGAAATAGAATATTAGAATTACTTAATTAAGAGGAAGGAATTTAATTATGAATAAAAATAGCAAAATTTATGTTGCAGGTCATAGAGGGTTAGTTGGTTCTGCAATAGTAAGAAATTTAGAAGAAAAAGGATTTAACAATATAATATGCAGAACTCATAAAGAATTAGATTTAACTAATCAGAATGAAGTTAGAAAATTTTTTGAAGAAGAAAGACCAGAATATGTTTTCTTAGCAGCTGCAAAAGTTGGGGGAATACATGCAAATAATACATATCCAGCAGATTTTATATATGAAAATTTAATGATTCAAAATAATGTAATAAAAGCTGCTCATGATTTTGAGGTTAAAAAACTTTTATTCTTAGGAAGTACTTGTATATATCCTAAGATGGCTCCACAGCCAATTAAAGAAGATTATTTACTAACAGGATCATTAGAAGAAACTAATGAAGCTTATGCAGTTGCTAAAATAGCAGGACTTGAAATGTGTAAGTTTTTCAAAAGACAATATGGAGATAATTTCATAAGTTGTATGCCAACAAATCTTTATGGACCAAATGATAACTTTGATTTAAAAAATTCACATGTATTACCTGCTTTAATAAGAAAATTCCATGAGGCAAAAGTTAATAATAGTGAAGTAGTTGAAGTATGGGGAACAGGTAAACCGCTAAGAGAATTTTTATATGTAGATGATATGGCAGATGCATGTGTATTTTTAATGGAAAACTACGATGGAGAACAACATGTTAACATTGGAACTGGAGTTGAAGTTTCAATAAGAGAATTAGCAGAAACAGTTAAAGAAGTAGTTGGGTTTGAAGGAGAGCTAGTATTTAACACAGATATGCCAGATGGAACACCAAGAAAGCTAACAACTGTTGATAAGTTAAATGGGCTTGGATGGAAACATAAAGTTGATTTAAATAAGGGTATAAAAATGGCTTATGAATGGTTTTTAGAGAATTATAAATAGGAGATTATAATGAAATTAGGAATTGTAAGATTATATACAGGAGCATCTGGGAAATTAGGATATTATAATATACAGGAACTTGGTTTAGCAAAAGCATTAGAAAAGTTAGGAGTTTCAACATATATATTTTTTTTAGTTGATAAGAAAAATCAAAGTGAGGTTACAGAACAGTCAATAAGTAACAATATTAAGATAGTTTATATTCCATCTTTTAGAATAAAGAATCACGGACTAATATCACCTAAATTTTTGCTTAATTATAACTTGGATATTGTACATTTATTAAGTGATAATCAAATAATGGCATCAAGATATATTAATTTTTTAAAGAAAAATAAGATACCTTATTATAGTTATATTGGTACTTTAAATAGTGATAGTAATAATTTTATTAAAAATATGATTATGAATATTTTTAATAAAATTAATATAAAGGCCTATAGAAATTCTAAAGTTTTAGCTAAGACTCCTGATGTTAAGAATGTTCTTTTAAAAAATAATATAAAAGATGTTCAAGTTATTCCAGTTGGTTTAGATTTAAGTATTATTCCTAAAGAAGATAAAAATGTTAAAGAATTAAGAATGAGTTTGGGGTTACCGAAAGATAAGAAAATATTAATTTTTGTTGGAAGATTAGAGGAGTATAAAAGGCCAATTAGAGCTATTGAAATATTAAATAAACTTTTAGAAAAAAATAAAAATTATTATTTAGTGATTATAGGAAAAGGTTCTTTAAAAAATGTCTTATTTAGTAGAGTTAAGGAATTAAATATTTTAAATAATGTTAAATTTATTGAAGAAGTTGCTAATAAAGATGTACATAAATATTATAGAGCAAGTGATGTTTTTTTAAATTTAAATGAAAATGAGATATTTGGTATGAGTTTATTAGAAGCTATGTATCAAGAGTGTAATGTAGTAGCATTAAAAGCACCAGGCCCTAATTATATTATTGAAGATGGGATAAATGGTATTTTAGTAAGTGATTGGGAATTGGGAGGTTTTGCTAATAAGATAATTGAGTCAAATAAATTAACTGAATTGGGTAAAAGTGCAAAAAGAAGAATTGAAAAATATTTAAATTGGGATGTTATTGCAAAAGAGTATATACAGTTATTTAGTGAATTGATAGGTGAAGTTAATGAAAAAATATAAGGTGTTAATAGTTCATAATTATTATCAAATACCAGGTGGTGAAGATACTGTAGTAGAAAATGAAAAAAATTTACTTTTAGATAATGGGCATGAGGTAGTTATGTATACTAGACATAACGATGAGATTAAGGGAAAAGGATTAATAAATAAATTAATTTTACCATTAGAGTCTATATTTTCTTTAAAAACGTATAATGATATAAAAAAAATAATAAAATCAGAAAATATAGATATAATACATGTTCATAACACATTACCATTAATAAGCACTTCAGTATATTATGTAGCTAAAAGATATAATATACCTATTGTTCAAACAGTACACAATTTTAGATTTTTATGTCCTGGAGCTACATTTACTAGAGATGGACATATTTGTGAAGAGTGTTTAACTAAAGGACTTAAGTGTTCGATTAAAAATAAATGTTATAGGAATTCTAGAATTCAAACAGGTGTATTAGCTTTTAATTTATGGATTAATAGAAAAATTGGTACATATAAAAAGGTAAATGCCTATATAGCATTAACTGAATTTAATAAGAAAAAGTTAAGTAAATTAATTGATTTTAACAAGATTTATGTAAAGCCTAATTTTATGAAATCAATTAGTTATGAAAATGATAGTATTAACAAAAAATATTTTATGTACTTAGGGAGAATTGATGAACTTAAAGGTATAAAATTACTATTAGATTCATGGGAAGAAATTGATGATAAACTTATAATAGTGGGAAAAGGTCCAGAAGAAAATTATTTAAAAGAGTATATTAAAAATAAAAAAATTACTAATATTGAATATTTAGGCTTTAAGAAGAAAAAGGATGTTTTAAACTTATTAAAAGAATCAAAAGCATTGATAGTGCCTTCACAATGCTATGAAGGCTTTCCTATGACAATTGTAGAAAGTTTTTCTATGGGAGTACCAGTAATAGCTGGCGATATAGGTAATCTTGGAGTTATTATAAAAAATAACGTTAATGGATGCTTATTTAAATATGATGATTTTGCAGATTTAAGAAAAGTAATAAATAAAGTAAAAGACAACTCAAAAATTTTAAGAGATTTGTCTAGTAAAGCTAATAAAGAATTTAATTTAAAATATGATGATAAATCAAATTATAAAATATTAATGAATATTTATAAAGATGTGTTAGGTGAAAACTATGAAAGATAAGAACTCTTCTGATAAAAAGATTGAATTTAAATTAGAAACTTGCAATATTTTAGGGGTAAATATTAATGTAACTAATATGAAAAGTACAGTTTCATATATAACAGAAAATCTAGACTCTTTAAAAGGTGATTATATATGTGTTTCAAATGTGCATACAACAGTAATGGCTTATGAAGATAAAAAATATATGAAAATACAAAACTCGGCGGCTATGGCTCTTCCGGATGGGAAGCCATTATCGATAGTTAGTAAAAAAAGAGGATACAAAGAAGCAGAGAGGGTAACAGGACCTGATTTAATGGAGCAGATATTTAAAATATCTAAAGAAAATAATTATAAACATTACTTTTATGGAAGTACAGAAGAAACATTGGAGTTATTAAAAAAGAATTTAAATAATAAATATCCAGAAATAAATATAGTTGGATTATATTCCCCGCCGTTTAGAAAATTAACTGATCAAGAGATATTTGAAATTGAAAAAAAAATAAATGATAGTAATGCTGATTTTGTATGGGTTGGATTAGGAGCACCAAAACAAGAAATTTGGATGTATGAGAATAGAAATAAAATAAATAGCTTAATGATAGGCGTAGGAGCTGGATTTGATTATCATGCAGGTAATATAAAAAGGGCTCCTATAATTATGAGAAATTTAAGCTTAGAGTGGTTATATAGGCTAATGCAAGATCCTAAAAGATTATTTAAAAGATATTTCTTTACAAATATTAAATTTATTAAATTAATTTTTAAAGAGAAATGGAGTTTTTAATGGATAAATTTCTTAAAAATTTAGTTGTATTAATTCTTATATTTAAAAGTGGTTCACTATATTGGAGCCAATATAATGGAATATTAAATTTGGTTTTAGGCTTAATAATTATTATCTTTTTTTTAAATAAACAATTAAAAATATATAAAGATAGTATAAGAATATTTTTTATTTTAAGTTTTTTTATGATATTAAGTTCTACTTTTTCAATATTTTCAGGAAATAATCCTAATATAAAAGAAGTTGGATATTTAATAGTTCAAATGTGTTTAATGTTTTTTACTAGTTGTTGTTTTAGTATAAAAGAATTCGTAAAAATATATATAAATCAAATATTAGTAATTTCAATAATTAGTGTAGTATGCTTTATTTTAGTAAATTATTTTGGGATTTTTGATCTTCCTTTTAAAACAGTATATACTAATGGGTTTCAAGATTACATTATAACACCATATTATACTATTGGAATTACACATCCATATACTAAAGTTCTAGATTTTTCAAGAAATTCAGGGGTTTTATGGGAACCTGGTGCTTGGCAAGTTATGGTTAATATTGCTATTATATTTTTATTAAAATATAATAGCTTAAATAATAAAAACATATTTAAGTTTTTTATATTAACAATTACAGTTTTAACTATACAATCATCAACAGGATACATAATTTTAGGCATAAATATATTTATATATTGTAAAAAATATCTAAATAAAATTAAAAATTTAAAATATATGTTAGTCTTTATAGTCATTTTATTATCTGTATGTTATTTTTCTCCAGTAAAAAATGTAATATATGATAAGGTGATAATGAAAGAGGAATCTTATGATACAAGAGCAAATGATATAAGTAGTACATATAACATATTTTTTGAAAAACCTATATTTGGATATGGATTTGATTCAACTAAATACAGAGCTAGGGAATTAGAAGTAGGGATATTTAATAATTCTAATGGACTAGGAATATGTTTTGCTAGCTTTGGAAGTATATTTACGATTTTATATTTATATTATTTATTTAAATCTTTAAAAAAAATTACAAATTTTGGTGTTGGAGATATGCTATTAGTATCTTTTATTTTTATATTAATTCATTCAACAGAATGGTTTATTTTTAAGGGGATTTTATTATTTTTAGTATTTCCATTAAGAAATGAAAAGAGGAATTAAATTTGACTATTATTATATGTATATGTACTTATAAAAGAAATGAAAGTTTGATTAGATTGTTAAAATCAATAGAAAAATGTAAAAAAGAAAATATTTTAATTGAAAAAATAATAATTGACAATTATAAAGATAGTAATTGTCTTTGGGCTTTGGAAAAGAATAATATTAATAACTTTTTTTATACTATTGAAATAAAAAAAGGCTTAAGTAATGCAAGAAATAGAGCCTTAACTGAACTTAAAAAATATAATTTTGATTATTGTATTTTTTTAGATGATGATCAAGTTGTATCTGAAAATTGGTTATTAGAAATGATAAAAGCTTTAAATTTTACTAATTCTGATATAGTTAAAGGAAATGTTATATATTTATCAGATATAGAAAAAAAAGAAAAAAATAAAAAAGTTGAATTATTTTATACTATTAATAATATTGAGGATGGAAAAAAAATAGAATATTGCGGCTTAGGAAATACAATTATGAGAAAAAAAGTTATAGATGAAAATGTTTTTTTTGATCATAGATTTAATTGTATAGGTGGAGAAGATACTGATTTCTTCTTAAAATTAAGTAAACTTGGGTATAAAATAACATATTCTTCAAGAGGAATTGTTTATGAAGAAGTAGAAGAAGATAGACTTTCTCTTAATTATATATTAAAAAGAAGTTTTATAGCAGGCTTTTCTTATTTAGTTGTTTTAAATAACAATACATCTAAGTTTAAAATAAAACAGGCTACAAAAAGTGTTTGTAAGTTAATAATTAATTTAGTTGTGTTATTATTTTCTAACATTATTTTAAAAGATCGTTCAGTAAAATGTTTAAAGAAAATAGCTCAATCTTTTGGAGAATTTTATTATTTATTAGATATTGATGTGAAAGGAATATATTAATAATGAATAAGAAACTTAGATTTAGTATTATAACAGTATGTTATAATTCGTCTAATACAATAGAGAAAACTATTGAATCTATAAAAAAACAAAGAAAAGATTTATTTGAATATATAGTAATTGATGGATTATCTTTAGATAATACACTTGAAAAAGTTAATCAATTAAACAATATTGTTAATTTAAAAATTATTAGTGAAAAAGATACTGGAATATATAATGCTATGAATAAGGGGTTAAAGATTGCAAACGGTGAATGGATTATATTTATTAATTCAGATGATTGGTTAGAGGATAACATATTAGATTTAATTGAAAAAAAATATAAAAATTATTTAGATGATGAAAAAATAAGCGCTATATATGGTGATATAAACAAGGTTGATGAAACCGGAAAGTATATAAGGTCAGAAAAGCCATCTAGTAGTATAGAAAAAAATATAAATGTAGGTATGCCAATTTTTCATCAGGCGGTATTTATAAGAAATGAAGTTTATAAAGATTTTGGTGGATTTGATGAATCTTTTAAAATTGCTGGCGATTGGGATTTTATTTCTAGAATGTATAATAAAAACTTAAATTTTAAATATATACCTAGAATTATTAGTAATTTTAGAGTTGGAGGAGCATCAATAAATCAACATATACTAGAAAGGCATAGGGTAAGAAGTAAAAATAACTTATATAAAGTTTTTGATTTTAAAATGATTATTGAGTATTTAGTTTATTTAAAAAAGAAAAGAGGAATTTAAATGGATAATTACATAGTAAGTTGGTTTTTTTCAGAAGATAAGAACGATGAAAGTTATTACCCTCAGGTTGGAGGAAAAACAAGTAGTAACAATTTTAAAAATATCTATTGGAAGTGTATTTTAGATTTTTATTATAGTAGTATTATCAATAATAATTGTAAGCATATGTTCTTTACAAATGTTGATGAGATACCAGAAATATTGGATGGAATTAATATAAAAAAATTTTTTTATGACAATAATATAGAAATTGTTAATCTTAATTTGACAAATAAAACCCCAAAGAATTGGTTTAATGCTTGGAGGAATCAATTTTATATATTTGATATATTAAATTATATTTCTTTAAATCTGAATAAGGATGACAATGTTATAATTTTAGATTCTGACTGCTTAATTATGAAAGATTTAAATAATATTTTTAAAACAATTAAAGAATATAAATGTATAGCATATGATATAAAATATCCAAATGATTATAATGTAAATGGAATAACAAGAGAAGACATGAAAGAAATATATAATTCCATTTACAAAGAAAAAGCTAGCAATATTAACTATTATGGAGGAGAATTTATAGGGGTAACAGTTCAGACAGCTACATTAATCTTAGAAGAATATAGAAATTTATGGGATAAAAATTATGATCTTTATAAAAATGGAAAGAAGAAATTAAATGAAGAGGCACATTTTTTAAGCTTAATATATACTAAATTAGGATTAAATAATAATAAAGCTAATAAATTTATAAAAAGAATGTGGACTTCTAGTAAATTTTCTAATTTAAATGAAAATGATAAAAAGTTGTATATATGGCATTTACCTGCTGAGAAGAAAACTGGATTTATTTATTTTTACAAATATATACATTTAGATAGGATTAATAAAGAAAGTTTATTTGAAATATCTAGTAAATTAATGGGAGTTCCGAAAAAAAGTATTTCAAAAAAAGCAAAAGATTTGATAAGTAAAATATCATATAGGATAGTGAATAAAAATGTTTTTTAAGGTAATAAAAGAATGTTCTAAGTTTTATAACGTTAAATTAAATTTTATAAATATACTAAAAAGTTATTATAAAGAGTCATGTTTTTTTAGGGAGAATTGTTATATAGGAAGTAGTAACATTATGTTATTGAATATAGAATTTAGAACAAATTCTGTTGTACTAAATGATATTGAGGATAATAGTATTTTAAGTAGGAATTTCAATAAAAGATATAAGAAAGGGTTATGAATTTTATGGTTATAAAAAACTATATATACAATATAATATACCAATTAATAACTGTAATATTACCTATAATAACAATTCCATATGTTTCTAGAATTTTGGGGGCAGATGGATTAGGAGAATATGCATTAACAAGTACATATGCACAATATTTTTTATTAATAGGAATGCTAGGATTAACAATATATTCAAGTAGAGAAATTGCATACGTTAGAGAAGACGAAGAGAAATTAGAACAGACATTTTGGGAATTAAATTTTTTAAGGTTCCTAACTGTAGGTATATCTCTTTTAGTATACATAATACTTTTCTTTTTTATCTTAAATATTAATAATAAAAAGATATATTTAATACAGACCTTAATAATATTAAATGGTTTTATCGATATATCATGGTTATTTATTGGGTTAGAAGATTTTAAAAAAGTAGCTATAAGAAATACAGCTGTAAAATTAATAGGTGTAGTTTTAATTTTCTTATTAATAAAAAATGAAAATCAAGTATGTTTGTATTCGCTTATATTGGGAGGGACACAATTTTTAGGTCAATTAATAATGTGGTTTGAAATTCCAAGTAAAATAAAATTTTCCTATCCTAATAAATCTAATATAAAAAAACATTTGAGATTTTCTATCAAATTATTTATTCCTCAAATTGCTATAACTGTATATACTATGCTTGACAAGGTTATGCTTGGGGTAATGACTAACGATATACAAGTAGCTTTTTATGATAATTCTCAAAGAATAATTAGAATAGTAGTTGTTTTTGTAACAACATTAGCATTTGTTACTATTCCAAAAATGTCAAATTTGTATTCTCAAAAAAAATATAATGAATTTGAAAAAAATATATACAAGTCATTTTCATTTGTATCTTTTTTAGCATTTCCGATGAGTTTTGGGTTAATTGCTATAACTAATAAGTTTGTTCCTTGGTTTTTTGGAAAAGCTTTTACTGAAATGATTCCTGTTTTTTATGCTGGATCATTATTAATAATAACTTTAGGATGGTCGAGTATTTTAGGAAATCAAGTTTTGATTTCTATAAAAAGAGAAAAACAGTTTACTATTTGCGTCACTTGTAGTGCTGCTTTAAACATAGTTCTAAATCTATTATTAATAAATATTTATAAAAGCTTAGGTACTATGATAGCATCAATTTTAGCAGAATATGTAGGAATGTTTCTAATGGTATATTTTTTAAAAGATATTATAAAATTCAATTTATTATTCAAAGACACTTTAAAATATATAATTCTATCAACTATAATGTCTATAATAGTATACTTTATTGGTGAAATGTTGAATGCATCTATAATTACAACATTTATACAAATAATTTTAGGATTAATTATATACATAATTTCTTTATTTTTTATAAAAGATAAAAATTTATACATTGGTATGAATTTTATAAAAGATAAAATTAAAAATAAATAAAAATAGGAGAAAATTTATGAAGTTCTTAAAATATAGTTCTTTAATTTTAGGGTTACCTAAAAGTATTTATTTAAACATGAAGATGTTACCATTTAGGCAAGCAGTAAAATTGCCAATAATTTTATCTAAAAATACAAAAATTTATTCTGCCAATGGTCATATAAAGTTAAAAAGTAAAGCTAAATTTGGAAGTATAAAAATAGGATTTGGATACGTAGGAACATTTGATATAAGAAAAAGAAAAAGCATTTTAGAGTTAAATGGAAATTTGATTTTAGGTAACAATATAAACTTAGGACATGGAACAAAATTATCAGTTGGTGATAGTGGCTTGTTGGAAATATATGACGATGTAACGATAACTGCAGAAACTTCGATAATATGTTTTGAAAATATTTCTATAGGAAAGGGCAGTATGATTTCTTGGGATAATTTATTTATGGATACTGATTTTCATAAAATATATGATTTAGAATCAAATATATTGAATAAGGATAAAGCTATAGAAATTGGAGAAAATGTTTGGATTGGATGTAGGTGCACTATATTAAAAGGAGCTAATATAAAAAGAAATTCAGTAATAAGTTCAAATAGTAAAATATCCCAAAATATACAAAAAGAATCTTGCATAATTGGAAATAATGGTGTTGTTTTAAAAGAAAATATAAGGTGGGAAAAATAGTAGTGATAAGTAGGCAAAATAAAGAAATTTAATTTTATATTTAAGTTTAAGGGATTTATATTTCTTGATATAAAGTCTAAAAAGCTCTAATTCCTCTTAATTTGCTATGTTTTTTATTTGAAAAAATACTATATATAAATTAGAAAGTGATTTTTATATATAATAATAAAGATAAAAATATATTAAAATAAATTAACTAAAAGGGGATAAAAAAGTGAATAAGAAAATAAGAAAAGCTATAATACCAGCAGCAGGTCTTGGTACTAGATTTTTACCTGCAACAAAGGCTCAGCCTAAGGAGATGCTTCCAATAGTTGATAAGCCAACTATTCAATACATAATAGAGGAAGCTATAGCTTCAGGTATTGAAGAGATTCTTATTATTACAGGAAGAAGTAAAAAGTGTATTGAGGATCACTTTGATAAATCTGTTGAGCTTGAAATGGAGCTTGAGAAATCAGGTAAAAATGAACTTTTAGATTTGGTTAGGGATATATCAGATATGGTAGACATTCATTATATAAGACAAAAGGAGCCAAGAGGACTTGGACATGCTATACATTGTGCAAAGACTTTTGTAGGGGATGAACCTTTTGCTATACTACTTGGGGATGATGTAGTTTATAATGAGGAAAAACCATGTTTAAAACAGTTAATTGATTGTTATAATGAGTATAAAACTAGTGTATTAGGAGTTCAAACTGTTCCAGAAAGTCATGTTTCTAAGTATGGAATAGTAGATGGAAAACATATTGAAGGAAAAGTTTATAAGGTTAAAGGTTTAGTTGAAAAACCATCTGTCGAAGAAGCACCTTCAAATGTTGCTATATTAGGAAGATATATAGTAACTCCAAGAATATTTGATATTTTAGAAAATACTAAGCCTGGAAAAGGTGGAGAAATTCAATTAACAGATGCTCTTCTAGAACTTATGGGACAAGAAGCAATGTATGCTTATGACTTTGAGGGAAGAAGATATGATGTGGGAGATAAACTAGGTTTCTTAGAAGCTACTGTTGAATATGCGTTAAGAAGACCAGAGCTTAGAGAAGGATTTATTGAATATCTAAATAACTTATCAGAAAAAGAATCTTTATTTAAAAAAGAAGTTGAAAAAGAGATTATTACTGTATAATTTCCATTAATAGAGTCCAGTAGAGAATTTAAATTCTCTACTGGATTTTTTATATTTAATAAAAGTGGAATTTGGAATATTATAGATATATTTAAAGAAACTTAACATAATAATACAGCTTTTTCTCCTACTAAAGCATATTTAAATAGTGAAGAGGTTTTAATATGTATTTATTGTTAAAAAATAGAAAAACATTTGTTATTCTGTTGAAATGTAAATGTTTAAATGATAAGATAAATTTACAATAAATAACATAACTTTATATATTATGAAAAATAAAAACTATTTAATTTAAAATTAAAAACATAACTAGGCATATTAATAGCTATTTTTAAAATTCTGCATTTTAAGGGGGATAATTAGGTATGGCAGAAAAGAAGCAAAGATTTATTAATAAGACTGCTAGGGAACTTAGACTTTTAGGAGAAAAGGGAAATAAGGAAGCTTTAAATGAGTTAATTATTAGAGGTAAAAAGGGTGATAAGTGTGCTATTGCTGAGATTGTTTCTATTTATGAAGGGTTAATTCATAAATACTCTACTAGATTTTTTATTAATGGTTATGATGTTGATGATTTAAAGCAAATAGCTAGAAGTGTTATTATTGAATCCATAAGCAAATTTGATGGAGACCATGGTTCTGAGTTTATATTTTTTATTAGTACAAATGTTAAGAATAAACTTGGAACTATGTGTAAGAAGAAGGAGAATAGACTTGATTTTTCAAGTTTAGATAGTCCTATAGGGGAGGGTATTACTATTGGTGAGACAATTACGGATGAGATCTCCATAGAGGATGAATATGTTGAGAGGGAAAGAATGAGAGCTTTCGTAAAAGCTTTAGCTAATATTCCAAAAAGCGATAGGGAATTTATACTTTATGTGTACAGAGATAGAGGAAACTTTCAGAAATATTGTCAAGAGCATAAGCATATTACTACTTATTCAAAAGCAAGATGGAGAAAGGAAAGAATACTAAAAAAACTTAGGGAAGAAATGAAAAACTTTGAATAATATGATTTAACTATAAAAACCAAAGGAAAAAATTATAGGAGAAACTTAATATGGATAAGATTTTTATGAATTATTAAAATAGGCAATATCTTTTTTAGAAGAGAATTGTCTATTTTTATTTTTTTCTTTTAAATAAGCAGTGCTTTTTAAGTAGTATTTTTATAAATAGAGTAAAGAAATAATTTATATTAATAGTTTTTTGTAGTTTAATCTAAAACTTATGTTGCTTTAAAATATGGGAAAATTAAAACAATAAGCTTTAAATTTATTATTAATATTACACTGTGAGCATAATATGCGCATATAAATTCATTATAATTTAAATTAGAAATTAGTTTATATTTTAGTATTAATTTTTGTTTATATTCTAGTTAGGAATTAAGATATTAGCTATTTTTATTTGGATTATGGAAGGTGAATTTATGAATAAGTTAAAAGAAAAGGGAGTTTCATTACTAGAGCCAAAGAATAAGGGGGTTTTTACAGTAAACTTTAAGCACCCTATTTTAAAGGATTATAAGGGAAATGGAAGAATTATAACTAAAAGTTTAGGTGCTGATGTAGGGAAGGATTATGAAGCAGCTAATAAGTTTCTTAATGAAATTAAGAGCATAATAAATAATAGTGATTGTTATGAAAATTATTACGGCTTTTTAAAAAGCTTAGAAAAATATAGTGAGAAATCTATGAAAATTGTTTTTGATAATACTCATTTTATGGAAGAATTTTATTATGATTTTAAAAAAAGTATTTTAGAAAAATTTATTGGAATTTCTCATAATAATATTAATAAGAAATTAGAAGAGGAATTAAAAGAGTTTTCTAAACCACTTGAATTAGAAAAATTTAAATCAAGGGAGAAAGTTAATAAATCCTTTGAAATTTTTATGGGAGAGGAGATTAAGTCTAGATTTAATTTTGAATTTAAAAAGAAAATTCAGTTATTAGGTGGGAATTATGAATATAGAAAGAAATTAATTTCTAATCTTATTGGATCAAGTGGGGAGTTTAGTGAAGGATATAAAAATACTAATGAAGCAAGAGAAGATAAATTGGTAAATAAGTTTTTTAATAATATGGGAGCTCCAAATTTTGAAGTGATTTTTAAAAAGGATTCTAATAAGTTTAAATTTATTGGAACGCCATATTCTCAATGTATTATTAATAAAAAAGTAGAGCTTAAGAGGATTTTGGAAGAGTTTTTATTTAGGATAAATAGTTTGGATAATATTTTTCAATATAAAATTGAGTTTAGGGAAAGAAAAAGTGGAAAAAGTTATGTCTTTAATAATAATGAGTTTTTAGTTAAGGGGAATTTGATTCGTAATAAGGATTTAGATAAGCATTCTTTAGATAATATTAAAGATTTAGCTTATATTTATTTTCATATAGGTTATAAGGAGAATTATAAAGAAAAATCTCAAGAGGAATTAAAGTCAAAGTTTTTCTATATATTAGAGAGTCTTTTTAATGAGGAGTATAATCCTAATAGCAGCAGTTTAATATTTAGTGATATAAGATTAGAAGGAAATTTTAGGGGAGAAGAAATTTTACATAATAAAGAGAATGATTTTATTTTAGCTGATTATAGTGGAAACATTAATGAATTTAGAAATCAATTATTAAGTTATGAGACTAGGAAAAACTTAGCTAGTAGTGATGAGATAATATGGCTTTTTAACACTGAAGAAGAGGCTTTTGAAAGAAATTTAGAGATTTTAAAATACTTAATTATAAATGGATATTTAAATAAAACTAATATATATATTTATGAAAAATCTATTTATAAGGATTATTTTTATCCTCAATTTGACAATAGTCAAATTGATTTTATTAATGTATTAAATGAAAAAGAGGCATATCATATGCCTAATATTTTTAACTCTTTTTTGAAAGATAACTTTCAAAATTTATTGGAGGAATTAGGAGAGGAAGAGACTTCAATAATAATTAGGGGAAGGGAAGAGTATTATTTAAATTTAATAATGGAGAGAGTAATATTTCCTTGTGATGAAGAGAAAGAGGTATTAAGTAATAAGGTAATAGAAAAAATAATAAATCAGAGTGAAGAATTTTTAATAAATAAAATAAAAGAAAAAAGTTTTCTAATAAATGAGTATAAGCCATCTTATAAATATGAAAGATTAGCAATCTTATCTCTAGAAATTAATAGGAAAGTTAAGAGGGAACTTATAAGAAGAATAAGAAGAAGCTATGATAAGAATATTAAAGAATTTTCCTTAAGAATGGCTTATAACTTCGGAGGAAGAGAGTTTAAAAGCCTATGTCCAGAGAAACTATTAGAAACTTCAATAAAAAATAGTATAAAAGCCTTTTTATTAAGTCCATATAAAATAAGAAAGGATATAAATATTTTAGAATTTGAAAAATCAATAGAATATATTATTGAAAGTATAAGTGAGGAAATAATAGAGAAAGTTGAGATTTTAATAAGAGAAGATAACTTATTGAAATGGAAGGAAGCAGCAGAGCTTTTAAAAGATGATATTATAGATGGAAGAAATTTAATAGAAGAGATAATAGAAGAAACATTTGTAGTAAGTAATGATATTTTTATAGAAGATAAAGTATTAAAAATAATAAAAGAGGTATTAAAAAATAATAGTATATTTAAAGAAATAAAGGGAGAGTTTTTTATATAAATAGTATATAATTTGAAAATTTAAATTACTTTATGCTATAATTTAAACTGTAATTTTTTGGTGAGGGAGAAGTTTTAATGAATATATTATTAACTGGTGGAATTGGCTATATAGGAAGCCATACAATAGTAGAATTATTAAGGGATGATAATAATTCTGTGGTTGTTATTGACAACTTAGTAAATAGTAGAAAAGAAGTTAAGGATATAGTTGAAAAAATAACAAGAAAAAGTATAAAGTTTTACGAAGGTGACTTAGTAAATTTTGAAGATATAGATAAGGTTTTTAAAAATGAAAAAATAGATGCTGTTATACACTTTGCTTCTCTTAAGGCAGTAGGGGAATCAGTAGAAAAACCTTTAGAATATTATAATAACAATATTATTGGGACTTTAAATCTTTTAACAAGTATGAGAAATCATAATGTTAAGAAATTTATATTTAGTTCTTCAGCTACTGTTTATGGAGAAAGTGAAATAGTACCTGTACATGAAGGACTTCAAGCAGGATTTGCAACAAATCCATATGGTAGATGTAAGTCTATGACAGAGGATATTTTAAGAGATTTATATATATCAGATAATTCATGGGATATTGTACTTCTTAGATACTTTAATCCAGTTGGAGCTCATGAAAGTGGATTAATTGGAGAATTACCTAATGGAATACCAAATAACCTTATGCCTTATGTTTCAAAGGTAGCTGATGGTGAATTAGACTATGTAAGAGTATTTGGAGATGATTATAAGACTCCAGATGGAACTGGTGTAAGGGATTATATACATGTTGTAGACTTAGCAAGAGGACATGTAGCTGCTATGAAAAAGTTAAAGGATGGTTCTGGAATTAGCACATATAATCTAGGAACTGGACAAGGATATTCTGTATTAGATATAATAAAAGCTTTTTCAAAGGCATCAGGTAAGGAAATACCTTATAAAATAGTAGATAGAAGAGCAGGAGATATTGCTATAAGTTTTGCAGATCCATCAAAGGCAGAAAAAGAACTTGGATGGAAGGCTGAGAAAAACTTAGAGGACATGTGCAAAGACTTCTGGAAATGGCAATGCGTTGGAATGAAAAACTTTAAATAAACTTAATATTAAGCTTTATTTTTAGTTAGTTTTGATTTTGAAATAGCCTTAAAGACCTAACTTAATTTCGCAAAGAGTTGCTATTATCTACTTCAGAATAATAGCTAAAGCTTTTAAACTCGCTATGCTTAAACAATAAAAGCTTCTTAACGCTATTCTTCTTACGTATATAATGCAACACTAATTGCTTATTAAGATGGTCTTACAGGTCTATTTCAAAATTAAAAGCACTTTAAATTAGAACTTAATATTAAAATTTTGATTTACAAGGGGATAAGAGGATGAACAATAAAATAAGAAAAGCTATAATACCAGCAGCAGGTCTTGGTACTAGATTTTTACCTGCAACAAAGGCTCAGCCTAAGGAGATGCTTCCAATAGTTGATAAGCCAACTATTCAATACATAATAGAGGAAGCTATAGCTTCAGGTATAGAGGAAATACTTGTTATTACAGGAAGAAGTAAAAAGGCTATTGAGGATCACTTTGACCGTAATGTGGAACTTGAAATGGAACTTGAAAAGTCAGGAAAAACTGAACTTTTAGATTTGGTTAGGGATATATCAGATATGGTTGATATCCATTATATAAGACAAAAAGAACCAAGAGGACTTGGACATGCTATCTATTGTGCTAAGACTTTTGTAGGGGATGAACCTTTTGCCATATTACTTGGTGATGATGTAGTTTATAATGAAGAAAAGCCATGTTTAAAGCAATTAATTGATTGTTATAATGAATATAGAACTAGTGTATTAGGTGTTCAAACTGTTCCAGAAGAAAATGTTTCTAAATACGGAATAGTTAATGGAAAACACATTGAAGGTAGAGTTTATAAAGTAAAAGGCTTAGTTGAAAAGCCATCACCAGAAGAAGCACCTTCAAATGTTGCTATACTAGGAAGATATATAGTAACTCCAAGAATATTTGATATATTAGAAAACACAAAACCAGGTAAAGGTGGAGAAATTCAATTAACAGATGCACTTTTAGAGCTTATGAGTGAAGAAGCTATGTATGCTTATGACTTTGAAGGAAGAAGATACGATGTGGGAGATAAACTTGGATTCTTAGAAGCTACTGTTGAGTATGCTTTAAGAAGACCAGATCTTAGAGATGGATTTATTGATTACTTAAAAGAATTATCTGCTACAGAAAATATTTTTAATGAAGCAACTGTTGAAGAGAAGAAGGATAAAGAAGAAGAGCTTGTAACAGAAGCTTAATTTTAGAAAGCTGTATCAAAATAACTCATAAATAGACTTATAAACCCATAATTAATTTCATTGATTTTGTAATTAGGTTTGTAAGAGGTTTAAGGAGTTTTGATACAGCTTATTTTTATAATTAATCTGATTAAAATAAAAATAAAGAGGCTATACTTAATAAAGTAATATAAAGCTATTTATTTTATGAGGTTCTGATTTCTAAAGAATATTTATAAGATTATATAATGAATAATAGAAGTCTTTTAGTATTAATACTGTATTTAGAAGTCAACATTAACTTAGATAATATATTAATTAAAGCTTAGAATTAAAAGGAGAATTTATGATTATTATTTCCCAAAACACATTTTTAGTAGTAGGAATTATACTCTTTTGTTTATTTAGAGGAGCAATTAAAATTAAAGGAATAATTAAAGAAGAATACATATATAAGCAAATATATTCTAGTGAAGAGTTTATCTTTGATTTGTTTTGTATTTACTTAATTGGAGTTGCTTCTAAGGTTTACTTTCCACTTACCATAGCTTGGGGAAATAAGCTTGTTTATAATCCACCAGAAGTTTGGCTTAGTCCTTTGTGGAGCATAAAGCAAATATACCATCAAGGGGGATTAGGAGGTGTTATTTATCAGCTAATAGGAAACTCAATTATGTTAAGTCCAATGGCATTTTTTCTTTGCTATTTTTATAGTATAGATGAAGAAAAATTAACTTTAGGAAAAGGGATTATAGATAAAATCAATAAAATTTTAGAAGGCTTTGAATTACATAATAAAAAGAAGCTGAAAGAGGATTCATATGTACCTTCATTAAATACAGTGTTGAAATTCTGCTTTTTTATGTCTTTATTCATAGAGAGTTCCCAGGTTATACTATCCTTAGTTTTTCCTAATACAAAAAGGTTTTTTGAAGTAAATGATCTTATGTGTAATACTTTAAGTGGAGTTTGGGGATATTATATTTATATTAAAATTATTAAATTAGATATAATACCAAGAAAGATATTTAAGTTATAAAATAAAAAGTAAATTTCTTATTGAGGCTATAAGTAGGCTAAGAGTATTTAATGTAGAAATAAAAAATATTTTCTTAAAATAACATTTGACTTATTAGAGAATTAGGAATATACTTAATACAAGTCAGAGAGACAATTTAATGACGCGGGATGGAGCAGCTGGTAGCTCGTCGGGCTCATAACCCGAAGGTCGTAGGTTCAAGTCCTGCTCCCGCAACCACAAAAAGTTCTACTTTTTTAAGTAGAACTTTTTTTATTTTAGAATAAATAAGACTACCTGCTATGGGGGGGGCCATAAATTCTTATAAAATTATTGCAATCCACCAGTTTTACAGGTGTTTATGACTTTGTTTGATTATAAATTAGAAGATTTTTTAGAGAGAATTTTTTATATATCTACTTTAAATGAATATCATAATATATTTCTTATTGAATTTATATGTAATAATATTACTTATAATAATATTAACGGAAAATATCTATATAATTAACTTTATTTACAATATTTAAATAAAATGTTAAAATAATATTTGGAAATTTTTAATATATTAGTTAAATTGAGTGGATTAATAGAGGTGTTTTATGAAAAAAGTAAGAGAGAAAGTAGCTATTGCCGTAGCTATAGCAAGTATAACTACTATATCTAGCTTTGTAATAAGCAATGGAAAGAAAGTTTATGCTGAAGAAGTAAGGGTTACAGCTACTGCTAATGTAGATAATATTAAGGATAATGGAAAACAATTAAAAAATGAAAGCCCTAAGGCAAATACGCAAGAAGATACAAATGTTAAGAATGAAGATTTAAAAACTGATGAAAAAAAAGATATAAAAGAAGTTGAAAGTAATTTTGTAAAGAATGCTGAAAATAAAACAGAAAAAATCAATGAAGATAAAAGTTTAGAGAATAATAATAACAAGGTGTCTACTAAATTAGAGTCTAGTGATAAAGATGTAAAAGAAATTAAAAATGATAAAGATAGTAAAGACAAAGATTCTAAAGAAGTTAAAGATGAAAATATAGAAAAAGTTCATAATAATAAAAAAGATATTTTAGAAGAAGTAGAAAATAAATCTAATAAAAATAATGAAGATAAAATAAATAGAGATAAGAAAGTAGAAGTAAAAAGTGAAGATAATGAAACTTCTAAAAGAGATGAAGAAAGCAAGAAAATAGAAGTAGAAAATAAGGAATCTGAAAGTAAGTTAGATAAAAATCAAGCTTTAAAAAGTGATTACATAAATATTAATGAATCTGGACAAGCGTTAACAGTAGGTACAGAAAGTCAAAAGAATAGTGTAATTGATGAAAATAAAAAAGATGGCTGGCAAACAATAGGTGGTAAAACATATTATTTTGAAAATGGAAAGGTATCAACTGGAAAGAAAGAAGTATATGATACTAAGAATGGAGAGTATAAAACATATTTTTTTAATGAGGATGGAGCTCTTGTAACTGATACTGGAATTCATGATTATTGTGAATCTTGGGGAGGAAAAAGAAAGGTCTATGTAAACAATAAAGGTGAAGTTGAAAATGGTTGGAAAACAATAGATGGTAAGACATATTATTTTGATCAATATAATGGTATGTTAACTAATGTTCATGAAATAGATAATGGTGATAAAAAAGAGGCATATTTATTTGATAATGATGGAGTTTTAAGAAAAGGCACTGGATTAAAAGAAATAGATGGGAAGTGGTATTACTTTAATAGAGATAATAGCTTAGAAACTGGCTGGAAAGTAATAGATGGTAAAACATATTATTTTGATACGTATAGTGGTAGAGCAAAGGGAAGTATAAGAATATATGATTCTAATCATGAAAAATACAAAGTGTACCTTTTTAATGAAGACGGAGCTCTTATAACTGAACCAGGTATTCACACTTATCATGAAAATTGGGGTGGAGAAAGAAAAATATACGTAAACAATAAAGGTGAAGTTCAAAGTGGATGGCAAATAATAGATGGTAAGACATATTATTTTGATGAAAGTAATGGTATGGTAACTTGGGTACATGAAATAAATGAGAATGATAAAAATAAATCATATTTATTTGATAAAGATGGAGTTTTAGTAAAGGGTTCTGGATGGAAAGAGATAAATGGAAATTGGTATTATCTTAATAATGATAATAGTTTATTAGAAGGTTGGAAAACAATAGATGATAGGACATATTATCTTGATAAATATAATGGAATGGTAAATGGGGTTTATGAAGTAAATAGTGGGGATAAAAAGGAAACTTATTTATTTAATAAAGATGGATCATTGGTAAAAGGCAATGGTTTAAAAGAAGTAAATGGTACATGGTACTACTTTAATAGTGATAATAGCTTAGAAAATGGCTGGAAAATAATAGATGGCAAAACATATTATTTTAATAAGTATGACGGTAGGTCAAGAGGATGTGTAAGAGTATATGATGATTTAAATCATGAAAAATACAAAGTATATTTCTTTAATGAAGATGGAGTCCTTATAACTGAACCTGGTATTCATACTTATCATGAAACTTGGGGTGGAGAAAGAAAAATATGCATAAATAATAAAGGTGAAGTCCAAAGTGGATGGCAAATAATAGATGGTAAAACATATTATTTTGATGAACATAATGGAATGGCAAAGGGAGTAAGTTGTATAAGTAACGGGGATAATTATGAAGTTTACTTATTTAATGAAGATGGAAGTTTAGTAACAGGAAATGGTTGGAAAGAGATAGATGGTAAGTGGTATTATTTCAACAATAATAATAGTTTAGCAAATGGGTGGAAGACTATTAATGGAAAGACATATTATTTTAGTTCTCACATGAGTATAGGACCAACTTTAATACAAGGTAATAGACCAGAAAAATTAGATTTATATTATTTTGGAGAAGATGGAGAATTAATAAATAGAAAAGGATGGTCAAAATTAAATGATGACTGGTTCTATTTCAATGATGATAGTTCATTAAAAACTAAGTGGCAAACAATAGGTGGAAAGACATATTATTTTAATGAAACAACAGGGGCTATGGCAACTGGACAAAGAAAAATTAATTACGATGGAGAAATATATTGTTTTACTTCTGATGGATCCTTGTTAAAAGGAAAAGGCTGGTTTAGCAAATATGATGAATATAATAATTATAAAAAAGTTTGGTGTTATATAGATGAAAATGGAGTTTTAAAAACAGGTTATCAAACAATTAATGGTAAAGATTATTATTTTGATTATGATGGAAAAATGGTAACTGGAGTAGTTAACATCGGAGGTGTTATAGGAGAGCCTAATTTTTATTGTTTTGATAATAATGGAGCACTATTTAAAAAAGAAGGATGGAAAAAAATAAATGAAAAATGGTATTATTTAAATGAAGATGGATCTTTAGTTAATGGGTGGAAAAAATCAGGAAGCGATTGGTACTATTTAAACTATCATCATGGAATGGTTAGTGGTCCTACAAAGGTTATAGATAATAAAAAATTAGATTATGATGTATATTATTTTAAAGAAGATGGAAGATTAACTAATAGAACTGGATGGATTAACCATATAAATGGAGAATTTAGTGATTGGTACTATGTTGAGAATGGTGGAAAGGCAGCATTAGGATGGAATAAAATCAATGGAACTTGGTACTATTTTAATAGTGATGCAAAAATGGTTACAGCTCCAACTAGAATATTTGATAAAGATAGTTCAAAAGATAAGATTTACTTCTTTGACAAGAATGGTGCATATAGAAGATATTCAGGATGGTATGAACTTAAACCTGTAGATGGAGAGCCATGTTGGTATTATTTTGGAGAAGATGGTTTAGCTAAAACAGGTTGGCAAACAATAAATGGAAATAAGTATTGGTTTGCACCTAATGGAATAATGTGTAAAGGAACTAGTACTATTTTTGAAAATGAAGTTGAAGATGGTTGTTATAAAGTAGATTTACCAACATATTTATTTAATGAAAGTGGAGCTTTAGTAACTAGTGAAGGATGGCATAAGGTTACTTTATATGATGAAGATAAATGGTGTTATATAGATAATACTGGAGTATGTAAAAAAGGATTAGCAAAAATAAATAATAAATATTATTATTTTGAACCTCATGCGGCGTTAATGGAAACTGGAGTAATTTCTATATATGGGTTTAATGGAAATAAGGAAGCAAATTATTTCTTTGATGATAGTGGAGCATTAAATACTTCAAAAGGATGGCATAAGTGCAAAGATAGATATAATTCTTATTATATTTGGTGTTATATTGATGATAATGGTGAATTAGCAGAGGGATTTAAAGAAATAAATGGAAACAAATATTATTTTAAGAATGGAGTTATGAGTACAGGAAATACTCAAATAGAGGGAAACCAATATTACTTTAATGAATTTGGATTGATAGCAAAAGGTTGGAGCCAGAATAAAGATGGAGAATATTACTATACAGATAATAATGGTATTATTCAAAAAGGATGGCAAAAAATCAATGGAATTTGGTATTATTTTAATGACGGTGGAGTAATGGCAACTGGTCCTAAATATATGTTTGATGAAAACACTTATGACACAAAACTATATTATTTTGATAATAGTGGAGCTCTACAATATAAAAAAGGTTGGGTTAATCATATTGGGAAATATAATAATGATTGGTACTATATAAACTCAAATAATGAATTATCAACTAGTTGGCAAAATATAAATGGAACATGGTATTATTTCTATGAAAATGGAAAAATGGCAAAAGGTTCAACTGCAGTTACTTATTCAAATGGTGATAAAAGATATTATTGTTTTGATAATAGTGGAGCATGGGTTACTAATCCAGGATGGCATTCATGGCAAGATGAATTTAATAATACATGTTGGGCTTATATAAATAATGATGGAAGCTTGGCTGAAGGGTGGAAAGAGATAAATAATAAATGGTATTATTTCTACAAAGAAAATAAAGTTATGGCTAAAGGTGCTGTTAAGGAATGGGATTATAAAACTAATAAACCATATATTCAACATTTCTTTAATGAAGATGGATCTTGGGATGCTTCAGAAGGATGGAAGTCATTTAAGAATTTAGAATACTCACCAGATTTACAATGGGCTTATGTTGAATCAAATGGAAGATTAGCTTCTGGATGGAAGATGATTGGTGGACAATGGTATTATTTTGATGAAGGTAATGGTTTCATGGTTACAGAAAAGAGAGATATTAATGGTAAGTTTTATGAATTTAATTCTAATGGTACTTTAAAAAATTAATTATAGGGCTGTTTTAAATAATATTTAAATAAAAGAAATTCTGTAAAACAGGGATCTAATATTACTAAATAAATATTTATTTAGTAAAGTGAGGAGTTATATTTAAAGTAAGTTTATTAACTTTAAATATAACTCCTTTTTAATAGTTTAAATGTTATCTAAAATATTGAAATTTATATATTTAAATTTGATAAAATTACCTATATAATGCTATTAAAGGATAATTTGTATGTAGACTATTTAGATTTTTGATTTGACTTTTTATAATGAATTTAGTTTAATTAAGACTTTTATTTATAGCTATTAGCAACTAATGTTAAGGTTTTCTTAAAAGGTTAAATTTTCTTTAGAAGTTAAAATCAATTTAGAAGAGTTCATACAAAATATTAGTATTAATATAGGGGGAAAGAGTTAATAGATAACTTTATGAGAATTATGAGTATAAATTATAATGAGAATTTTAAAACTTTTCATCTAAGGACAAAGAATACAAGTTATGTTTTGAAGGTTATGGAGACAGGACATTTAAGTCATTTGTATTGGGGAAGAAAGTTAAAAGCTGATAATTTAGAGTATTTTTTTAGAAGAAGAGGCTTTGGAAGTTTTGCCGCTGATACTGATAATATAAGTGGATTTCAGTTAGAGTTAATACCTCAAGAGTGTCCAACCTTTGGAGCTACTGATTTAAGAAGTCCAAGCTTAGAGTTTCAATATGAAGATGGTACATCAGCTACTGATTTAAGATATAAGTCACATAGAATTTACGAAGGAAAGCAAAGTCTTTCAGGTTTACCAGCTGTGTATGTTGAAAGTGAGGAAGAGGCTACTTCTCTAGAAATAACTTTAGTTGATTCTTTAAAAAACTTAGAGGTTATCTTAACATATAATGTTTTTGAAGATTTTGATGCTATTACAAGAAGTTTAAAGATAGTGAATAATAGTGATGAAAAGATAAATATAGAGAGAGTTTTAAGTGCCAATGTAGATTTTACAACTGATGAATTTGATTTTATTCAGCTTTCAGGATCTTGGGGAAGAGAGAGACATATTCTTAGGAATCCTTTAAGAAGTGGAAGTCAAGCTATTGAAAGTAGAAGAGGGGCAAGTAGCCATGCTCAAAATCCATTTATGGCCCTATGTAGTAAGGATACCAATGAAGAATATGGAGAAGTTTATGGTTTTAGCTTAGTTTATAGTGGAAACTTTTTAGCCAATGTGGAAGTTGATATGTATAGAAATGCAAGGGCTCAAATAGGAATAAATCCTTTTGATTTTAAATGGTTACTTGAGTCAAAGGAAGAGTTTCAAGCACCAGAGGTTGTTTTAGTTTATTCCCCAAAGGGACTAAATGGCATGTCTCAAATTTATCATAATCTTTATAGAAAGAGATTGTGTAGAGGAAATTATAGAGATAAGGTAAGACCTGTGCTTATAAATAACTGGGAAGCCACATATTTTGACTTTAATGAGGTTAAGATAAAGGAAATAGCTAAGGAAGCTTCAAAGCTAGGAATGGAACTTTTTGTTCTTGATGATGGATGGTTTGGAAATAGAAATGATGATAAAAGTTCCTTAGGAGATTGGTTTGTTAATGAGAATAAATTAAAGGGTGGACTTAGTAAACTTGCTAAAGATATAAATAATATGGGGTTAGAGTTTGGATTATGGTTTGAGCCTGAGATGATTTCACCTATTAGTAAACTTTATGAAAAACATCCAAATTGGTGTATTCATATTCCAGGAAGAACTAGATCACAGGCAAGAAGTCAGTTAATATTAGATCTATCAAGGAAAGAAGTATGTGATTATATAATAGAATCTATTAGCAAAATTCTTGAAAGTGCTAATATATCTTATGTTAAGTGGGATATGAATAGAAATATGACAGAGGTGGGTTCATTAGGATTAACTTCAGATAGACAAAGAGAAACAGCTCATAGATATATTTTGGGATTATATAGGGTTATGGAGGAAATAACAAGTAGATTCCCTAATGTATTATTTGAAAGCTGCTCAGGTGGTGGTGGAAGATTTGACCCAGGAATGCTTTATTATATGCCTCAAACTTGGACAAGTGATGATACAGATGCTATAGAAAGATTAAAAATACAGTTTGGAACTTCTATGGTTTATCCTCCAATTTCCATGGGATGTCATGTTTCAGCAGTTCCTAATCATCAAGCTAATAGAATAACCCCACTTCAAACTAGAGGGGTATCTGCCATGGCAGGTAATTTTGGATATGAGCTTGATATAACTAAGTTAAGTGAGGAAGAAAAGGAAGAACTAAAGGAACAAATAAGTTTATATAAAGAAATTAGAGGAACTGTACAATTTGGAACCTTATATAGATTAAAGAGCCCATTTAATAGTAATGAAGTAGCATGGATGATGATTTCAGAAGATAAGAATGAGGTTGTTGTAAGCTATGTTAGACAGTGGGCTTTAGTAAATGAAAGCTTTAGTAATTTAAAACTTACAGCCTTAGATAAGGATTCAGAGTATGAAATAATAGGAGAAGACATAATACTTAGTGGAGATGAACTTATGTATATAGGTCTAAATATTCCAGAACTTACTGGAGATTATGTTTCAAAACTTTGGAGATTAAAGAGAAAAATTTTAAAATAATTAATCGGCGGCATGTATTAAAATAACTTTTTTATAAAGCTTACAAACATATTCCGAGAATTACTAGATTTTAAGTGAAAGTCTAAATTTTAATTTGGAAACTTGAACTTATCCAATGGAACTTTAGTTACATTGGAGTCATCTCAATAATTATTACTCAGAAGATAGAGAATGTAGGGAAATTTGTGTAAAAACAAATTTCCCTACAGTTTTCATTATACAAAATATAACTGGAGATAAAATTCCAGTTATATAACCGATATAGAATATTAAATTACATAAATTATTCTACATTCTCATTAAAACTCCAGTAACTCTACTGGCTAATACTAATTTTTGTTTTCTTTTTTAAAATTTTTAAGTTTATTTACTTGTTTGTTATCCTGTGCTTATAAAATTTATAATCTATTAATTTTTTATCTAATGTTACTCTATGCTCATTTATTTAAGTCATTTTAATATCTTAATAAAAAGATATTTTGTATCCAAATCGTTATTCTGGCTGTAAAACAGTTTCAAAATAAGCGTACACTCCTAAATATTCAATTTAAAATATTTTATATGCTTTGCATCTGCGATTTATTTATGAATCTTAAAATTATAATCTTAAACTCTATGCTTAAAATAATTTAATTTATCCTATACTTATATTCTACAATTCTTATCAAAAATAGCAAATTTAAATTTGCAGCTATAAATCTCTAAACTCCTTATTATAACTAGGTTTTAGACTATTCCTAACAATAATGATTTTAAAAGTGTCATGATAAAATCTATCCTTGCTATTTCACTTATTTATACACTATTTTACATGTTTCTGTATTTAAATAATAGATATTGTTATCTTTATCCCAAACTTTAACAATTTTATTATCATTTGTAGAAGACTTAGAATAAGAAATAATGTTTAACTCATTAAAAAGTGAATTTTTATCTCTTAAGTCTATAATATTTACATTTTCCTCCTTTTTTATCAACAACATATTATTATATATATCAGCTTGTTCATAAAAATCTAATGGTAATACAACTTGATTTTTTTTATTAACTAATGATGTTTTATTATCTAACTCTAGTAGAAATATATTTTCGCTTAGATTATATATCATATCATACTCAAATGGAATTTTAATATTATCATTTTTATCAATAACACCATACTTGCCATCTAACTCTGCAATATAAAGGTCATTATATAAAGAATTGAGAATAACTTTATATTTAGGCTCCACTGTAAACTCACCTTCCGAATTTATAATTCCATAGTTATTACTTAAATTAGCTATAGAAACTCCATTTTCAAATTGAGATAAATTATCAAATTCAAATTTTATAACTTCTTTCCCAGTTTTATCAATTGCTCCTGCTTTATTATCTTTAACAACAACAGCTATACCATCTTCAAATGGATATGCTCTTTCAAAAATATCATTTATTAAAGGCTCTCCATTGAGTTTTAAATATTGTACTGATGCATTAATACTCTCCATCTTTTCTACAATAAGTACATCATCTTTAGAAAGCTTAACCTTAGAATAATTAGATTCATAAGGAATTAAAACCTCATTCTCTTTATTTACTACCTTTACTTTATTATTTTCATTTTTTATAGCAAATAAATCCTCACCTAAATATTCTATAATACTATTTGTAGTATCTAATAAACTGTCATCTATATAGTTGTTTGTAGCCTCTATTATTAGTTGACCGTTACTATCATAAATATAATCAGTATATTCATCCGGTTTTACATTCAAATATCCATCACCTAAGTTTGTGATACTCTCATAAATAGGCTCAAGCTCTATCTCTCCTTTTCTATTAATCACACCATAATTACCATCGTTTATAAATATAGCTACATCTTTTTCAAAAGGCGATATATGATTATAGCTAGGCTCAATTATAATATTTCCATCTTCATCAATAAGACCTACATTGCCATTTTTATCAGTAACCGAATATGTTTTAAATTCATCATTTGCTAACTCACCATTAACATCCTCATTTTGAAAAGTTTCAGTACTACCTAATTTATTATCTACACTACATCCAGTAAATGTAAATATAGCTAATAACACAAAAATACCGCAAATTTTTTTATACCTCATAAAAATTACTCCTTAATAATTTAATATTTATATATAACTTAACACAAAAATATTAAATTAATATTTAATATTTTTTAACAAAAAAGATCTATCAGAATGAGGTGCACCCCGTTAAGTAGACACGGTATAAAAGCCTGTATAAAATCTATTTAACGGGGTGATTTTTTATGGAGAAAAAACAAAGAATTTATTCTAAAGAAATTAAAATTAAGAGCAGTAAAAATGTACTTAGAAGATGGTTTAGGAAGTACTAGAATAGCTAAAGAATTAAATTTATCATCATATAAAAGAGTTATGTTATGGGTTAAAAACTATAATGAACTTGGAGAAGCTGGTTTAGAGGAAAGGCGTGGTAGCACTAAAAGTTCTGAACGAGGAAGAACTAGAACTAAAGTAGAAAGTATGGAAAAAGAATTAGAAAGATTAAGAGCTGAAAATGCATAATTAAAAAAGTTATGGAATCTAGTAAGGAAGTGATATCTAAGGTAGAAAGTTTCAAAATAATATATTCACTAAGAAATAAATTTAGTATATAACTACTTTGGGATATATCAATTGTCTCAAGGAGTGGCTATTATAAATGGTGTACTAGGAAAAAACAAGATAAAGATACTTTTTTCATAAAAAAGATATTAAGCGTCTATAAAAAAAGTAAAAAAAAAGAAATTAAAAATTGTAAATCAGTTAAAGATTTGGTTGGTAAGAATGGATTGATGAAAAGGCTATTTAAAGATGTTATGCAACAATTGCTAGATGCAGAAATGGAAGAATTATATGGAATTGAACTGTTTCCATCAGCTATTTCTCATATAACGGATAAAGTTCTCGGAGCTGTTGCCGAATGGCAAAACCGAATGCTTGATAAGGTATATCCAATTATATATATGGACGGAGTTCATTTTAAAGTTAGAGAAGATAATAAAATTGTATCTAAGGCTGCATATGTATGTTTAGGAATAGATATGAATGGATATAAAGATATTCTTGGAATATGGATTGGTGAATCTGAAGGAGCTAAATTTTGGTTAGGTGTTTGTAATGACTTGAATAATCGAGGTGTTAAAGATATATTAATAGCTTACATGGATGGATTAAGAGGACTTCTAGAAGCCATAAAAGCTGTATTTCCTAATGTTTGTATACAAAGTTGTATAGTTCATCAAATAGGAAACTCATTAAAGTGCATATCTTACAAGGATAAAAAAGACTTTATGAAGGATTTAAAATTAGTGTATACGGCTGAAACCGTGGAACTAGCGTTATCGCAGTTAGACATGTTAAAAGAAAAATGGGATTATAAATATGCTAATGTCATAGATCCATGGTACTCTAATTGGAATAATTTAAGTACATTCTTTGATTTTTCAAGTGATATAAGAAAAATATAAAAATATAACTGGAAATAAAATTTCCAGTTATATAACCGATATAGAATATTAAATTACACAAATTATTCTACATTCTCCGAAGATATTACTAAAGCTTCGAAATTTAAGTGAAAGTCAAAATTTTTAATTTGGATTCTTGAACTTATGCAATCGAATTTTATGAAATTGTATTCCTAAGAAATTAACAGTCTCAGCTTTTTAACATAATATCTTCTCCGTAATAATTTGAATTCTAAAGCTTATCTAGATATTCTCTTCATACTGTTTGTAAGCTTTATTATCTTTATTATTATATTTTGATACATCACCTTAATCTTGTAATATATAGGCCTTTAATGAATTTCTTTTGCCACTACTACTATTCTAGCATTAACAAAATCATATCCACAGGTTATTAGAGTTAAGATTCTATCATTATCCTTTAAATCTATGCCTTCTCTTTTAAATAGTGATTTTGATTCCTGTTCCTTTAAATATTTTTCATACTCTTCTTTATTCGAAAATTTGATTTTTATTTGAGATTCTAAGTCCTTAGCATTTTCTTGGTAAACTGAAAAAATTTCGAATGTTGATTTTTTTCCATCTCTATAAAGAGTTATATATTTATTTGCATTGAAGAAATTCTCATTTTTAAAATGTTTAATTTGAGCAAACATAGTATCATTTCTCATGTTATGACCATAAACAACTATATTAGAATCCTCATTTAAATTATTTTCTGAGTCAACAAAAATTGAACCTGAGAAGCTTTTTTCTTTGTTAAAATTATGATGCAAGTAGAAATCATTATCTTTTCCTTGAACCACTGGAAAATCTATATTAGTTCCTTCAACTTTTATCCAAAATCTATAGTCTGGATTAATATTTTTTAAGTTCTTTTCACTCTCTACATCCTGCTTATGTTCCTCTGGATTCTTATTAATAGAAGAATCAGATAAAGGAGAAAGACTTCTTAAGCTATCATAATCCCTTGAATCAGTATAATATCCTAAACGTTTTTGATATATTTTCATTGCACAAAAGAAAATTATAATTAATAGAATTAAACTTAGTATTTTTTTAATTCTTAATGAACTTTTCATAATACTCACCTCTAAATAATGAATTGAATTTTCCCAATAAAACTACGATAATTTCAATATTACACCAATTTATTAGTTAATACAACAATAGATTTTTCTATAGCACTGTTTACGTTTACGTAATAAAACATACAATTCACGCTACAATTATTGAGACGATTTTATTATAGTGTTATAAATAATTTGCAAGTAAGAAATTTAAATCTTGATAAGTTGTATGAAAGAAAAGGAATAAGCTATGAAAAGTGGTGTAAGAATTTTTTATAATATTTTATTTTATGTTTTTTTAACTATATTTATAGTATTTTTACTTTTAGGTTTTCTTGCTAAGAAAAGTGATTCTGGAGTTAGTATAGGAGGATATAGAGTTTATGATATTTTAACTGGGAGTATGAGTCCTACTATAAAGCCAGGAAGTTTGGTAGTTGTAAAGGAAATTTCTCCAGATAAAGTAAAAGTAAATGATGTTATAACTTTTAAAAGTGATATTACCAATAATGTTACTACTCATAGAGCTATAAAAGTAATAGATAGTAACGGGAAAATTGAGTTTATTACAAAAGGAGATGCAAATAATACTCAAGATCCTGTATCCTTAGATGAAAAGTTACTTATAGGAAAGGTAATATTTCAAATTCCTTATTTAGGTGGAATTTTAAGATGTGTACAAAATAATAAATTTATTTTTATATTTATCTTTTTATTTATTATTTTAGTTGATTTTATATTAAATAGTAAATCTAAAAAACTTACAAAAAGAGTTTAAATTTTATTTTAAATAATATAAATCATTTAAAAATGGGAGGTTGTTTAAAGTGAATAAGAAAAAAATTATAGGATTATGCATCGCAGGTGCTTTAGTAGTAGGAAGTATAGGAGGATCTTTAGCTTGGTTTACCTCAAGTGATTCTATAACAAACCCATTTGCAACAGCAAGTACAGATAGCCCTAATAATCCAAAGTCAGGTATAAAAATACATGAAACTTTTGATAAGACTAAAGCTGATAATACATTACCAGGAGATAATGTAACAAAACAAGTAAATGTTACTAATACAGCTACATATGATCAGTTAGTTAGAGCTAAAATAACAAAAGAATGGAAAGATGCTAATGGAAATGTAATAACTAGTATATGGACTAAGAATGGAGTAATAGTTCCTGCTAATACTGAAGGGGCTACAGAAGAAAAATTAAATACTGATTACATAGTTTTAAACTTTGAAAATAATACTGATGGAAATAGATTAACCAGTGCGTCTAGTCCGGAAAAAGGAAAATGGATTCAAGAAACAGATGCTAAGTTGGGAAAGGATGGTGGATACTACTATTATTATGGTGTATTAGCTCCACAGAAGAATACTGGAAACTTATTAGAAAGTGTTACATTATCACCAAATACTCCAAACGAATATAAAGGATTAAAATTTGATGTAACTGTTGATACAGAAGGTGTACAAGCATCTAATGGAGCGGCTAAGGATTCATGGAAAACAGCGCCTGAAATAATAACTGCTTTAGGAGCTGGAGAAAATCAAAATAAATAATTAATAGAGTATAAGTATATGCAAGGGAGTGAAAAGGATGAAATGTTTAAAAAAATCCTTTTTATTTACCATAGCAGTCCTTTTAATAATATGTAATAAGGGGGTAGCAGAGGTTTTTGCTACCCCTAATATCAAATTAGAGGGAAATGCAAATGGTATAGTTTTTATTCCAGGGGATGAACCGTTTTTAACTTCAATGAATATGTTGCCAGGAGATAAGATAAAAAGAGATATTATATTAGACAATAAGGACAATCAACCGTATAAAGTTTTTGTAAGAGCTGAAAGGGTTACAAAAAAGGAAAAGTATGATTTATTAGAAAAAATAAATTTATCTATAAGATATAATGGCGAAAAAATATATTCTGGTCCAGTAAGTGGAGAAAATGGAATGGAAGAAAATATATGCTTAGGCGTGGTAAAGCCAGGTGAAACTAACATATTACATGCTAGTGTTATCTTAGATGGTAAAGAAACAGGTAATGAATATAAAAATAAATTCGGTCAAGTAAATTGGATTTTTACAGCAGTTAAGTTAGAAGACAATGAAGGATGTTCAACTACGAATATAAATAATGATAAAAGTAATGAATTTAATAGTAAAGATAATAAAAGAATAATTCCATATACAGGTGATAGAGGTATTGGAATTTATTTAGTATTAACAGTAATTGCTTTTTTACTATTAATAATTATTAATAGTCGAAAAAAAGAAAAAAATTAATATTTTATAAATGAGGTAATAGATGTGAAGAAAAATAGATTTTTAAAAGTTTTAATAGGGTTTATTATTATTACTAGCATATTTTCTATTACAGTATTTGCTAAGTACTTTACTTCTTCAGATACAGTTGTTAACAACTTAGGAGTTGGAAGCATTAATGTTAAGATTGCTGAGAAATTTACACCAAAAGATACTTGGAACGGAGATGAAATTAGTAAAAATGTAAAAGTGAAGAATACTGGAAATAATGATGAACTTGTTAGAGTTAGTATAATACCTAGATGGATTGATGAAAATGGAAATCCCTGGTCTGGAGATACAAATTTAGTTACTTTAAATTTAAAAAATACAGTTAATTTAGGTGAAACAATTAAAAAGGATACTTGGATAAATGGAGAAGATGGATATTATTATTATTCAAGTATTCTACCAAGTGGAAGCAAGGAGGATATTGAGGCTGAAAAAAATGATAAATTTAATGCGAAAAGCAGATATGATGATTCATTAACTGTTAATAATGATGGAAGTATAAAAAGTAATTATAGCTCAGAGATATTAAGTTCAGTAAGTTTAAACTTAAATGGATTAAGTGAAGATGAAATAAGTAGATATAAAGGGAAAAAGTTAATAGTAGATGTTAACGTAGAAGCAATTGCTCCTAATAAATCTGAAATTTCATCAAAATGGAATAACTTAAATCCTGATATTGAAAAATATTTAGAATCAATTTGTAATTAAAGAAGTAAGGTGAATTAGTATGAAAGTATGCAAGAGAGTAATATTAGTTTTAATTGCAATGGTTTTATGTTTGAATTTCCATTATATTAAAACTGAGGCGGCGAATAAAAGTGATGAAAATAAAGTTCCTCAGTGGAAAGAAACAAATAGCAAGGTAAATTTGCTTAAAACAGCTACGGATTTAGGAAATGGAGAATATGAAATTTCATTAAAGATGAAGGGAAATAAAAGATCAATAGTAAAACCTGTAGATATTATCATGGTTATTGATAAATCAGGAAGTATGAAAGCAGAAATGCCAGTTCTAAAAAGTTCTGTAGGAAATTTTTTAGATAATATTCAAAACTCATTTGGAGATGATGCAAAAGTTTCAGTTATAACTTTTTCAGGTAATGAAAATATTAAATGGAGCAATTATTATGGACAATATGTAGCTAAGGGTTTAGATAGTGATGCTCAGTTATTATGTGATTTTAATAGTAACTATTCAGAGATAAAGAATAAAGTTAATGAACTTCAGGCAAAAGGGGGAACAGATACAGAAGCAGCCTTAAAGCTAACTTATGATCAGTTGAATAATATACCCGGTGATCATAAAAAATATGTTATATTATTTACAGATGGTATTCCAATTCAACTTTTAGGTGAAGAGATGCCGTATTCAAATTATTATGTAAAAAATGTTATAATTCCTGAAACTGAGTTTTATTTTGATTCAATGGGCTTTAGGGACAGAAGTAAAGTGAAATTTTATTCTATAGGAATGTTTAGTAATAATATGAATCCTGAAAGAAGAGAAGAAGGAAGAAGTTTTATAAATTACATAAATAACTCAGGAGCATATTTTATAACAAATAGCAGTCAAAATTTGAATTCAGTTTATAATGATATAGCTAAAAATATTATTGATGAAAATAAAATCATGGAAGATGCAAAACTTACAGATGTAATTCCTAAAAATTTTGAAGTAGTAGAAAATGCTTATGGGGAAGGAAAAACATCTATTGTTACTGAGCTAAATAGTGACGGTAAAATAAATGATAGAAAGTTATTAGAAGTTGCACAACCTAAAATTACAAAAAGTGATTCGGGTGAAGAATTATTATGGAGTTTAGGAACAGTTAATTATAGTGGTATTGATGTAAGATTTAAAATAAAATTAAAAGATAGTTATTTTGGTGGGAAAAATATCCCTACAAATACAAAAGCGAATGTAAATTTTTATAATCCATTAGATTCTAATAAAAATAGAATAAGTGAGAAATTTAATATACCTAAGATTGATATTCCATATAAAGAAGGAATCATTAGTCTAAGTAAAGAATTGGTTGATGAAAAAGGCAATTCTGTTCAAGAGTATGAAGGCAAAACATTTACTGTATGTCTAGATGGAGGAAGCAAAGGTAAATATTATTTAAATATAGCTCCAAACGGAAAAGCAGCTCTTATGAAATTTTTTATAAGAGACACTAAAACAGATATATCAAATAATAAAGATTTTTCTAAAAACTATTTAATAGCTGGAGAATATAAAATTACGGAGATTGATTCTTTAAATAATAATTTAATCAGCATAAAAGTAAATGGAAAAGAATTAAATAAGAATAATGCTACATTTACTTTAGATAAAGATAACAATAATATAGATATAATAATAAAAAATTTAAAAAATAAGAATAGTGGTTTTTATGATCATGATAAAATAGAAAATTCCCTTGGAGCTTTTGAAGGGTAAATTAGATATTATTAAAAGTTAAAGTTCTATTTGATTATAAGTTTAAAATAGAATTTTAGCTTTTTTTTTATAAAATGTAGTTTACTCGTAAAAAGTGTAGTTTACGCATAAGGTGTAGAAACTATTAGTGCAAAGAAGTAAAATTTCACATAATGTTATACATAATTATAAAAAAGTAAGATAAAATTATATATATTTATATATTTTTGAAAATATAATTTAATTTTACATTTATTCAATAAATTATATTAAATTACATTACCATATTAATTTGTATAATAATTGAATAAGGGATTAATAATTATTATAATTTATATAAGTATAATAGTATGAGGTGATATTGTGTTAAGTATAGCAATATGTGATGATGAAAAAATTCAGCGTATTATATTGAAAGAAATGTTAGAAAAAATATGTAATAAAAATAATATAGATGCTATTATTGATGAATTTAGCTCTGGAATAGAGCTATTAAATATATATAAAAGGAATACAAAAAAGTATAGTATAGTCTTTTGCGATATAATCATGGATGACATGAATGGAATAGAATTATTGAGAAGACTTGGAGAATTAGATGTATTTATTCAAGCCATTCTAATAACAGCAAGTAATGAGTATGTTTTTCAAGGATATGATGTTGGAGCTTTAAACTACTTGGTGAAACCGATATCTTATGAGAAATTAGAAAAAGAGTTTTTTAGAGCAATAAAGAATCTAAATTTTACTAGTCCATCTAGATATGCAATAAATATAAATGGAAAAACTAATTTTATAGATTTATCAGATGTATTATTTTTTGAAGTTAATAATAAAACTATTACTGCTAATTTAGAAAAGGATAGTATATATTTTAATATGAAGATAGCAAAATTAGAAGATGAATTAAAAAATAGAAATTTTTTTAGGTGCCATAGGAGTTACTTGGTTAATATTGCTCATATAGATTCTATTTTGAAAAATAAAATTATATTAAAGAATAATATTGAAATACCTATCGGAAGAAGTTATAAAAAAGAATTTAAGCTGTTTTTAATTAATAAAATGAATGGAATGTAATCTTATGTATGTAGTTAGAGTAATGAAAATATTCTATGGTATATATAGTGTGTTTATTGGAATTTCTATTTTCTTTAATTTAGATAAAAAAATTGAGTTGAAAAAAAGAATTTTTAGCACATCTTTTACAATTTTACTTATTTTAATTATTAATTATACATTTAATATCAATGAATTTTCCTACCTGCTTGAAGCTTTGGCACTTTACATATATTACTTATATTTATATAAAAGAAATATGACAGTTATATTATTGACTTCAATTTATTTATTAAGCTTTTCATTATTAAAGTATATAATAATTTTTATATATTCAGTTATGACTTTTGATTTACAAGTATTAAAAATAATGAATACAACCAGATTTTTTCTTTTTATAATGTTTTTGTTAATTATGCTTACCATAATTGTTTTTATAGGAAACTTCTTTGAAAAGTGTAGAGTTAATATAAGTTCTACAACTATAAAAAAACAAACAATAATGGTATTTATTATTGGTATATCAGTTTTATTATCAGAGAAAGTTTTTGACAACATTCAAATAACTTCAAAGTTATTATATAGAGTAAATATAAGTACACTTATTATAGCTATTAATTTAGCTATAGTACATTTTATTATGTATAAAAAATACAAAGAATATAAATTTGACTTTAAATTAAAAATTTTAGAAAGACAATTAAATTATCAAAAAAAATATTATGAAAAGGTAATGGATAATTATGATGAAGCTAAAAAGGCTTTTCATGATATGAACAATCATATAATTGTAATTAAATATTTTTTAGAGAATAAAGACTATAATAATATGAATGAGTATATAAAATCTTTAAGTAAAAAAATAGTTACTAATAATGATAAAAATATATGTAAAAATAAAATAATAAATGCTATATGTGTTGAAAAGAGTGATATATGTAAAAGTGAAGAAATTAATATAAGTTTTGATATTGTTATAAATAAAGAACTTAATATTGATGATTTAGATTTGTGTATCATAGTAGGAAATTTAATTGATAATGCCATAGAAGCTTGTGAAAAAATAAACAATAAAAAAATACAGAAAGTTATCCAAGTTAGCTCCAGAGTTTATCTTAATCAAATTTATATCAAGGTTATTAATTCAAAAAATAATAAGTTAAAAAAACATAATTGCAAGTTTTTAACGAGCAAAAAGGATAAGAAAAATCATGGAATAGGTTTAGAGAATGTAAAAGAATCAGTATATAAAAATGATGGAGAAATAGAAATAAAAGATTCTAAGAATACTTTTGAAGTAAGTTTATATATGAAATGCTAATTCTATATTATAAATAAATTAAGCATAAATATTTATGTTATAATTTTTAAAAATTTTAGCTAAAGTTTATAAATTATGAATATAAATTACAATTTATACTGTAAAAAAGACCAATTTTTATGTAAAATATATAGTATATAACAATTTATCTCACAAATAAAAATATGGAGGAAAAATATGAAGAATGGAAGAAGAGTTAAAAATCCTAAAAGAAATTCTTCTAACAGAAGTAAATCTAAGATTCTAGATATTTCAATAATAATTTTAATAATAGCTTTAGCATTAGTTATAGCTGTTGGAACCATAAGGGATAAGAAGACTTTAGCTAAAAATATGGAAATTTACAGTGCAGATTCAAGTAATAATTCTGAAGATAATAAAAAGCAAGCGACCACATCAAATCCTTATGAAAAAATAAAGAAAGGTGAAGAAGTCAATATTTTAGTTTTAGGTAACGGCGTAGGACTTAGTGAAGGAAAAACAGATGAAAGTGGTAATTGGACAAGTAGTATTTCTAAATGGTTAGAAGAAACATATAAATCAAAGGCTAATATAACAAATTTATCACAAGATAAAGCTACAGTTAAAGTAGGTTTAGAGGAACTAGAGAAAAATAAAGATAATTTTGATTTAGCTTACATAATATTTGGTGAAAATGATCAAAAGGAAATTAAACCTAATGAATTCAAAGAAGATTATGAAAAAATAATTAAGAATTTAAAGGAAAGAAATAAGGATATTTCTATAGTTCCTATAATAGAGAATTCTCTTAGAAAGAAGAATGAATACACAAATATAATTGAAGACATTGGAAAAGCTAATGATTTAAAGGTTTTAGATATGGCTACAGTATTTACAAAGGATCCAGCCCCTTATGCTAAATTAACAACTAAGGGTGGCATATATCCAAATAATGTAGGATATAGTCTATATTTTTCTAATATAAAATCTTTAATAGAAGCTAATATAGCAGCTTTAAATTAATATAATTTATATTTTAGAAAAGATTAAGTTTATAGGGAAATTTAATAAAGCAAAATATCTTTTAATAAGTGAATTATAAATATCACATTTATAGTATACTAATTATTCTAGTTAATAAAGAATAGTTAGTATATAAATGTGATATTTTTTTATTTAAGTAAAATTTAATTTTTATAGGGATATTAAATTTAAGGTGGTTAAATATTTACCTTTTTATTTTGTATGTAAAAGGGTTATTTTACTTAAATATCCTTTAAAATTGACTTTAAATGCTTTGGAATGATAATATACTTAGGTAAATTTAACATATTTATAAAGTAATTAGGGGTTTTTGTTTGTATGATGTTAAATTAACGTAAGGAAAGTTGGTGAATTTTATTAGGGATTTATTAAATGAGAATAATATAATTCTCAAGGCTACGGCTTTTAACAAAGAAGAGGCAGTTAGGTTGGCTGCGGAACCTCTTTTAAAAGAGGAAAGTATAACAGAGGAATATGTAAAGGACATTTTAGAGAAAATCAATGATTTAGGACCATACATGGCAATTATGCCAGGGGTAGTTATTGCTCATTCTAGACCAGGTGATTATGTTCTTAAAGATTGTATTAGCATGCTTACTTTAGAAAATCCAGTTGAATTTGGTCATGAGGATAATGATCCAATAGAAATAATTTTTGTTATTGGAGCAAAGGAGAATACAGGTCATTTAGATGCTCTACAAGATTTAGCTAGGGTTTTAATAAATGAGGATTCTGTTAATAAAATTAAAAATGCTCAAAATAAAGAAGAGATAATGGAGCTTTTTATGTAATTTATTAAACTTTTAAAAAAGCAACTTATAAAATATTTTAAATTAGGATATTTTATAAGTAATATTTATTTGTAGATAAATTTTAAGGGATGAATTGACTTCTAAGGGATAAGTAATAAAAGGATCTTTTAAAATTTAAATCTATCTATATACTATGGAGAGGAGGGGATATAGGTGAAAATTATGACTGTATGTGGATTTGGAGTTGGAACAAGTTTGCTTTTAAAAATGACAGTTGATTCAATTCTTGAAGAGGAAGGAATAAATGGTGAGGTTGAAGCTATTGATATGACTTCAGCATGTGGAAATTCTGCAGATTTAATTTTAACATCAAAAGAAATTGGAGAAGAGATAGAAGGACAAGTAAGTGGAAAACTTGTTTATATATCAAACTTTATGGATAAAGAAGAAGTAAAGGAAAAGATTTTAAAAGCTATAAGAAATTAAGAAAAATATGGTATTTATTTTAAATAGCTTTTATTTTGGATTTATCATTTTATAGAGAAATCACTAAGCATTAAGTTCATAATAAAGTTATGTATGCTGCGATAACTCTTAATTTGTATGAAATCAAGGAAAAATTAAATTAGATTAAATAAAAAGGAATTATTAAAAATGAAAGAAATATTAGATTTTTGTGTAAGTTTTTTTAGAAATCCAGCTTTATTTATGGGGCTTGTAGTAGCAATTGGTTTAATACTTCAAAGAAAACCAATAGATGCTATTTTAAAAGGCATATTTAAAGGAATAATAGGAATGGTAATTCTACTTAAGGGGGTAGATATAGTAGTTTCTTCAATTACTCCTTTAGCTAATGCCTTTTCAGGATTATTTAACACTCAAAGCAATAGTACATTAGGAGATTTTAATGTATTTTTAGGTCAGTATGGAAGCTATGTTGGATTAATACTTCTTTGTGGATTTGTAATCAATATAATCATTGCTAGATATACAAGATTTAAGACTATATACTTAACAGGAAATATATTATTTTGGTATCCAATGCTTTTCTTAGCTGTTGGTATTGAAAATAATGTAAGTGGATTAAAGTTATTCATATTCACATTAATTATGTATATTTTAGTTATAACAATATTCCCATATATATTAAGAAAACATGTTAAGTATGTAACTGGAAATGATAGTTTTACTATTGGACATACTGCCTCAATATATTGTTTATTAGGTTCTTATATAGGAAAAATTGTTGGACAAAAAGATAAAAATATAGAGAATTTAAATCTTCCAAAGTCTTTAAGTTTCTTTAGAGATACAAATATAACAGCAGCAATAGTTATGTTTATAGTTTATATAATAGTTGGTTTATTTATAGGAAAAGAAAGTAGAACAGCTATATATGGAAGTGAGCCACTTATTACTTATTCTTTAATTCAAGGAATAACTTTTGCAGCAGGTATGATAATACTTTTAACAGGAGTAAGAATGATCTTAGGAGAAATAATACCATCATTTAAAGGTATAGCAGATAAATTAGCTAAGGGTTCAATTCCAGCTTTAGATATTCCTATGATATTCCCATATGGACCAAATGCTTTATTAATTGGATTCATAATAGCACTTATAACAAGTATAGGTACTTTATTCTTATTAGGAGCATCAGGGGTATTAACCTTTGCTCTTATACCACTAGTGGTTGCATGTTATTTTGATGTTGCCCCAGGAGCTATCTTTGCTAATGCAAGAGGTGGATGGCCAGCAGCTATAATTACAAGTGCCTTAGGAGGAATAATCCTAATGGTATTAGCAGCTATTTCTTTAAATTTAGTAAGTGGAACTGTAGGAAACTTCATTCAAACATATGGAGGAAACGAATTCTCAATATGGGTAATAATAGGTGACTTAGTAGGAAAGCTTTTTAGCATATAAAATAAAAGAGTTTAATTTAGAGATTAATATTATATAAAGTATCCATTATATGTAACAAATAAATAGGACTTTATAAAAATAACTTTTGATAAAACTTACAAACAGTATGGAGAGAATATCTAGATGAGCTTTAGAATTTAAATTATTACGGAGAAGATATTACGTTAAAAAACTGAGACTGTTCGAAGCGCAGCAAGTTTCGAAGTTTTAGTAATATCTTCGGAGTAATAATTATAAATTCTTAGCGAAATCTAGTAATTCTCGGAATATGTTTGTAAGTTTTATTTTATATTTTGATATAGCTCTGTCAGTCCTATTATTCTATTTTAGAAAAAATACAGTTGAGTTCTTTTGCTAAGTCTTTTACTCTTTCTAATTCATCTGGTGAAAGAGAAGAGATTTTTTCCTCAAGATGCTTTTTGGTTCTTTCTCTTTGTTTTAAACAAAATTCATGTCCTTTTTCTGTTACTCTAACTCTAATAATTCTTCTATCATTAGGATCTGTAAATCTTTCAACTAAATTTTCTTGAATAAGCTTATCTATAATTGGAGTCATATTTGATTTTGATATAGATAGTTTTTTAGCTATTTCTGAAACAGAAGCTTCTCCACCGCAATGTAAATGAAATACAACCTTGGCATGTGATGGCGGAATAGACAGCCTTTTAACAATATCATCATGAGTAAATACTTTTCTATTTAAACACAATAATAATGTGTAAAGTTCTTCAGTAGCTCCCATTGAATTTTCTATGGTATTCATTTTTACCTCCTATTGTATTAAGTTCATAAATTTTAGTTGATGTATAATATAATAAATGAATAAATTTTAAAAGTTTTTAGTATTGTAGCAAAACACTTTATATTATAACCACATATAACTATTATACACCAAAAATAGTTATTGACATAGAATAGTTATGAAAATATAATTAATATTAAAATATAACTATTTATAAAGCGATAGATTTGAAAAATTTTGTTTTAGTAAGTATTGATTTTTTTAATATATTTTTAGAATTAACTTAATTTCAAAGACAATACAAATTTAAAACATTATAAATTAAAAAGAAAAGAGGGAAATAAATGTCAAAGCTAATTAAATACTTAAAACCATTTACGGCATCAATTTTAGCTGTTATAGTACTTCTTTTTGCTCAGGCAATGTTTGATTTATCTTTACCAGATTATATGTCAAACATAGTCAATGTAGGAATTCAGCAAGGTGGGATAGAAAATGCTGTTCCAAAAGTAATTAGTAAATCAGAATTTGATAAACTGACACTTTTTATGAGCAAAGATGAAAAAGAAAAGGTAGAAAGCAATTATACGTTGTTAGATAAAGGTACTCTATCTCAAAGTGATTATGATGAATATGTAAAAGATTATCCAGCCTTAGAGAAAGAGAATATTTATAAATTAAATACTAAGGATAAGGAGATAATTAATGAATTAAATCCTATTATGGGTAAAGCAATGATAGTTGTAGGTGGAATTGAAGAAAAGGGCCTACAAGGAGTAATGGGAAATTCAAATCTTACAGGAACTTCTGATAATTCAAAGGATAATATGGAAGCCAATGCCCCTAAAGAAGGGCAAATACAAGGAATGCCTGCTAATACAGATCCATTCTTTATGATTAAGAATATGCCAGAGGCACAAAAGAATGATATGCTTAAGGAAATTAATGAGAAATTTGAAAAGATGCCAGAGAGTATAATAACTCAAACAGCAGCTACTTTTATTAAAGCTCAATATACTGATTTAGGCATGAATATAGAGAAGATACAAAGCCAATACATACTAAAAACTGGAGGAATAATGATTCTTTTAGCCTTTGGAAGTATGATTGCAGCAGTATCAGTAACATTAATAGCCGCAAGAGTGGCAGCAGGATTTGGAAGAAATCTTCGTAGTAAAGTTTTTGGAAAAGTTGTTAGATTTTCAAATGCAGAATTTGATAAATTTTCAACAGCTTCCCTTATAACTCGTAGTACAAATGATATTCAACAAATACAAACTCTTATGGTTCTGCTTCTTAGAATAGTTTTCTATGCACCTATCTTAGGTCTAGGAGGTATTTTTAGAGTTGTAAAAACAGATACTGGAATGTCATGGATAATAGCTGTAGCCCTAGCTGCTATACTTTCTTTAGTAATAGTTTTATTTGGACTTGCTATTCCAAAATTCAAGTTAGTTCAAAAACTTGTTGATAAACTTAACTTAGTGGCTCGTGAATCACTTACAGGAATGTTAGTAATCCGTGCCTTTAATACAGAAAAATATCAAGAGAATAAGTTTGATGGTGTAAATAAAGATCTTACTAGAACAAATCTTTTTGTTAGTAGAATAATGGGTGGAATGATGCCACTTATGATGCTTATAATGAACCTTATAACTATTCTTATAGTATGGGTTGGTGCTCATAATGTAAATGATGGAGTTATGCAAGTTGGAGATATGATGGCATTTATTCAATACACAATGCAAATCATAATGGCATTCTTAATGATATCTATGGTATCAGTAATGCTTCCAAGAGCATCAGTTTCAGGTCAACGTATAGCTGAGGTTTTAGAAACTAAAGAAAGCATAAAAGACCCTGAAAAGAATGATGAGTTTAATAAAAATAAAAAAGGATATGTTGAATTTAAAAAGGTTTCATTTAAATATCCTGGTGCAGAGGAATATGTTTTAAGAGATATTTCATTTACTGCAAAGCCTGGGGAAACAACTGCCTTCATTGGAGGAACTGGTAGTGGTAAATCTACTTTAGTTAATTTAATACCACGTTTCTATGATGTTACAGAAGGTGAAATCTTAGTTGATGGAACAGATATAAGAAAAGTTTCTCAACATGATTTAAGAGAGAAAATAGGATATGTTCCTCAAAAGGGAATATTATTCTCAGGTACTATAGAAAGTAACTTAAAATATGGTAATGAGGATGCATTATTAGAAGAATTAGAAGAGGCTGCAAATATTGCTCAAGCTTCTGAATTTATAAATACTAAAGCTTTAAAATATGCAGAGGAAATTTCACAAGGTGGTACTAACGTATCTGGTGGACAAAAACAAAGACTTTCAATTGCTAGAGCTTTAGTAAAAAATCCGGATGTATATATTTTTGATGATAGTTTCTCAGCTCTTGACTTTAAAACAGATGCAGCTGTTAGAAAAGCTCTTAATGAGAAAACATCACATAGCACAATGCTTATAGTTGCACAAAGAATAAGCACAATTATGGGAGCTAATCAAATAATCGTACTTGATGAAGGTAAGATTGTTGGTAAGGGAACTCATAAAGAACTTCTAGAAAATTGTGAGGTTTATAAGCAAATAGCTTTATCTCAACTTTCAAAGGAGGAGCTAAGTAATGAGTAAAGAAAGAAAAGGCGGAATGGGCGGCCCAATGGGTAGAATGGGTGGAGGTCCAAGAGCCGTTGAAAAAGCAAAAGATTTTAAAGGAACAATGAAAAAGCTTGGGGTTTATTTAAAACCATATAGTTTATCTATAGCTATTGTAATATTATTTGCTATAGGAAGTGCTGCCTTCTCAATTGTAGGACCTAAGATTTTAGGTAAAGCTACTACAAAAATATTTGAAGGTTTAGTTCAAAAGATATCAGGGGTACCAGATGCTTCTATAGATTTTGGATACATTGGAAATATAGCAATGATTTTAGTAGCTCTATACTTAGTAAGTTCATTATTTGGGATTATACAATCTTTTATAATGTCAGGAGTTGCTCAAAAGGTTTCTTATAACTTAAGAAAGCAAATATCAGAAAAAATGGATACTTTACCTCTTAATTATTTTGATACAAGAACAAATGGAGAGGTTTTATCAAGAATTACAAATGACGTTGATACAGTGAACCAAACTTTAAATCAAAGTTTATCACAAATAATAACTTCAGTAGTTACTTTAATTGGAGTATTAATAATGATGTTCTCAATAAGTTGGATTATGACTTTAGCAACATTTATAATACTTCCAGTTTCAATGGTTCTTATATCTTTAGTTGTTAAGAAGTCTCAAAAATACTTTAAATCTCAACAAGAATACTTAGGTCATCTTAATGGTCAAGTAGAAGAGGTTTATGGTGGACACAATATAATGAAAGCCTTCAATAGAGAAGAAGCTTCAACTAAAGACTTTGATGAATTAAACAATACTTTATATAAATCAGCTTGGAAATCTCAATTCTTATCAGGTATGATGATGCCAATCATGTCTTTTGTAGGAAACTTAGGATATGTTTTAGTTTCAATACTTGGTGGATGGTTAACAATTAAAAGTGTTATAACTGTTGGGGATATACAAGCATTTATCCAATATGTACGTTCATTTAACCAACCAATAGCTCAGATGGCTCAGGTTGCAAATATAATGCAATCAACAGCGGCTGCTGCTGAGAGAGTATTTGAATTCTTAGATGAAAAGGATGAGGTTAAAGATCCAGTTAATTCAGTAGATCCTTCAGAAATAAGAGGAGAAGTTGAATTTGAAGATGTTCACTTTGGATATAACCCAGATAAGATAATAATAAATGATTTCTCAGTAGATGTTAAACCAGGGCAAAAGGTGGCTATTGTTGGACCTACAGGAGCAGGTAAAACTACAATAGTTAAATTATTAATGAGATTCTACGATATAAATAGTGGAAGCATTAAGATTGATGGTCATGATATAAGAGACTTTAAGCGTGCTGATTTACGTAACTTATTTGGTATGGTTCTTCAAGATACATGGTTATTTAATGGAACTATAATGGAGAATTTACGTTATGGAAGACTAGATGCAACAGATGCTGAAGTTAAAGAAGCTGCTAAGGCGGCTCATGTTGATCATTTCGTAAAAACTTTACCAGATGGATATAATATGGTTTTAAATGAAGAAGCAAGTAATATATCACAAGGACAAAAGCAGCTTTTAACAATTGCTAGAGCTTTCTTAAAAGATCCTAAGCTATTAATACTTGATGAGGCTACAAGTTCAGTTGATACTCGTACAGAGCTTTTAATCCAAAAAGCTATGGAAAAACTTATGGAGGGAAGAACAAGCTTTATTATAGCTCATAGACTTTCTACTATACGTGATGCAGACTTAATCCTTGTTATGAAGGATGGAGATATAGTTGAACAAGGAAATCATGAAGAGCTTCTAGAAAAAGGTGGATTCTATTCAAGTCTTTACAATAGCCAATTTGAACAAAGTAGTGCTTCATAAGAAATATAAACTTAAAATTTAAGATTATGAGACTTTAGAATAAGTTATTTTAAATTAGAGTTTTACAGAAGTATGTAATAAATTATTTAGGTTAAATAGTGTTAAAAAGTATTTTTTCTTAAAAATAGTATAAATAAAATATATGAATAATGTAGCTGATATGAATTTTTAGAATTTTAAATTTGTATCAGCTATATTTTTTTATTTTAAAATAGCTTATTTAATTGAAAGTAAGTTACTAAATTAAAAGTAATTAAAGTAAGCTATTAATTTAAAGTAACTTATTTACTTTAAAGCAAGTTATTTAATTTAAAGAAATTTATTTTAAGATAATTTTTAAATAATTAGTTTGATATATATAATTTTAGTTATTACATAATGCAAAGAATCTAATATGATATAATTATATTTAGCTGAGAAAAATAATTATTAATAGCTTTTATTGCCTAGGTTTTTATTAAATAATTTTAATGAAAATAAGGTATTAAAAGTGAAATTTGTGAGGTTTTTTATGAAGTTTAGGTTTTTATATGTTGGTGATAAAATCTTAAGTCATAGAGAAGAGGGACTTTTTAGGGTTTTAAATTGTGAGGAATATTCTTTAAATAAAAAGGTTTTAGATTATAAAGAAATTTGTAATAGAAAAAAATATAAAAATGGATTTAGTGAAGAGAAGTTTAATAGGATTTATCTAAGTAAAAGAGGTTCTGTAATTAACTTTTATTCATTAGGAAGTAAAGAATTCAATGAAACTTATTTAAATGATACAAATAGGTTTAAGGATTTACTTGATTTAAATAAAAATAGTGAAAATGAAGAGATTAAAATAATTTTTTTTGATTTACTTAATAAAGAAGCTAATAAGGATCAATTGTTTATAACTTCATTTATGAATAAATTAGGTGAAATTTCAAAGGATATAAATTGGGACAAGATATTAATCATATTTAATGAAGAGATTATATTTAATAAAATTACTAATATAGATTCAAGATTTAGGAAGTGCTCTTTAGTATTAAATAATTATGATGTTAATTTAAATGAGTTTATTCATATTTTAATAGATTTCTTATTATTAAAGGATGATTTAGTAGATAAATGGTCTGAATATAGAAAAAAAATAGCTAACTCTAAATTAACTCTTGGAAAGGTTAAGGGGGAGGATTTTTCAGGAGAGGTAATTATGAGGATTTTAGGGGAGTTTTCTAAAATACAGAGAGATAATTTATTTAAATTAATATTAATGAGCAAAGAAGGAGTAAATTTAAATGAAATAGCTCTTATAGAGGATGCTTTAAAAGAATACATATCCTTAGATTCTAAGTTGATAATTAAACAATTAACAAAGGATTTTTTTAATGATGAAGTAAGATACATACTCATTTCTAAATAAAAAGAATAATAATTTTATAGGTGAAAGTTCTTAAAATGGCTTATAAAGCTGTTTTAAGGGCTTTTTTTAGTTTTTAATAAATTTTGATTTTGTTAAATATTTAACTTAAATAACTTAAATAATTATTTAAAAACTTAAATAAATTGTTTGAAAAGGGCAAGGCTTGTACAATAATTCTTGTGAGAAGAAATTTCGACAAAAATCAACATAACTTTAAATGTTAAAAAAAACACAAAATAGGAGGAAGGTTAGTAATGTTAGAAATCATTCAAAAAACACTTACTGATAATGCAATCATAGGTGCAATATTTTCATCAATAGCAATTATATTCTTAGGATTTTATATTAGAAAAAGAAATATATTAACAGGGGCTGCATCTAAAATATTAACTAAGGTTGTATTAACAGTTGCAATTCCAGCATTAGCATTTACTTCATTCATGAAAGATATTAATCAAAAAGAATTACATGAAGGTATTAATATTCTAATATGGGGATTTGTAATTTACATATTATTAATTGTATTAACAAAGTTTATCTTTGCAAGAGTTAAAGGGGACAAGCAAGACGTATTTAGAGTACTTACTATATTTGGATCAACAACTTTCTTTGGAGTTCCAATAGTTAAAGCAGTTTATGGCTCAGTTGGAGCTATGTACTCATCAATATTTAACATAGCATATAGAGTTTTCTTATATTCATATGGATACATCAAAATGTCAGGTGTAAAAATGGACAAAGAAAACATGAAGAAAAATTTAAAAGAAATGTTATTAAACCCAGTAATTATAGCTACATTCTTAGGATTATTTATATGGTTATTCCAAGGTATGTTACCACAAGTTCAAATAGGTGATAAGAGTTATGCATTCTTAAGAATAGACCAAACATTACCTTGGTTATATAAACCACTTACATACTTAGATAAATTATGTTCACCACTTGCATGGTTAGCTATAGGTATTACTTTAGCAGAAGTACCATTTAAGCAAGCTGTAGGACAAAAAGAACCTTGGGTTTACAGTTTAATAAAAATAATATTAGTTCCAGTTATAAACTTAGGATTATTAGTAGTATTAAATAAAACAGGTATATTACCAGTTTCATTCGAAGGAATGGCTACTACAGTTATCATGTTAGCTACTCCAACTGCTACAGTGGCAGCAGCTTATGCAATAAGTTTTGATAAGGAAGCTTTATTAACATCAAACTGTTCATTACTATCAACAGTGGTTGCCGTAGTAGCAATGCCATTCTGGATAGTAATATTACAAATAATCAAAAACATAGGATTATTCGCTTAATAATATAAGCATTTAAAAACTAACAAACTTTTTAAAACTAAAAGCATATTTTTCATATTAAATATAGTTCAATAATTATTGAATTTCGTGGAGAGTTTCTATTCTTTATTCCATAGATTCAGCTAAAGCTCAAAAACTTGCTTCGCTTCAAACAGTTTTCGCTTTTTAACGCTGAATCTATTCCATAAAAAATGAAATTCTAAGCACTCATTCAAATATTATTTCACTTATATTTAATATGAAAAATTTAATTAGAAATTTAAATTAAAAGGATAAATAGAGATTTAAATAAAACAAAAAGATGGGGAAAAGAGGAGGTTTTTCGTATGATAAAATTAGTATGTTATGGAGTTAGAGAAACAGAGGTACCATACTTCCATAAGTTAAATGAAGAGTTTGGATATGATTTAACTTTAGTTGAAAAAAACTTAAACCATGAAAATGTAGAGGAAGCTATAGGGGCTGAGGCTATAATGGTAAGAGGAAACTGTATGGCTGATAGGCAAAACTTAGAACTATTAAAGAGCAATGGTCTTAAATATGTTTTAACTAGAACTGTTGGCTTTGATCATGTTGATTTAGAAGCTGCTAAGGATTTAGGATTACAAGTTGCTAGAGTACCAGGTTACTCACCAAATGCTATAGGAGAATTAGCTGTGAGTTTAGCTATGATGCTTTTAAGACATACAGCTTACACTACTAATAGAACAAGCAATAAAAACTTTGTAGTAGATGGATTTATGTTTAGTAAAGAAATAAGAAACTGTACAGTTGGAATATTAGGAGCAGGTAGAATCGGATTAACAACTGCTAAATTATTTAAAGGATTAGGAGCTAAGGTTGTAGCATATGATGTATTCCAAAGTGATGCTGCTAAGGAAATAGTTGAATTTATGCCTTTAGATGAAGTTTTAAAAGTTTCTGATGTAATATCAGTACATATGCCATATATAAAAGGGCAAAATTATCACATGATAAATGAAGAATTCATATCAAAAATGAAAAATGATGCTATTATAATCAACACTGCAAGAGGAGAATTACAAGATATAGAAGCTATAGTAAAAGCTCTTGAAGAAGGAAGATTAGGCGGATTTGGAGCTGACGTTTTAGAAGGTGAATCAGCAGTATTCTTCAAAAACTTAGAGGGACAAAAGTTAGAAAATGAATCATATGAAAAATTAATAAGCTTATACCCAAGAGCTTTAGTAACTCCTCATATGGGTTCATATACAGATGAGGCTTTAAGAAATATGATAGGAATATCATATGAAAACTTAAAGGAGTATTTAGAGGGAAATACTTGTAAAAATGCAATAGCATAATAAATAGAGTATCTTTAAATTGCTTTAATTAAGGTTAAAATTAAATAAGTTTACTAACAAAAGAAGTATATCAATAATTATGTTCTTAAGAAAATATAATCTATATTTTCTAGAGATATAAATTATGATATACTCTTTTTTTATGAGATTTCTTGAGTTTAATTTAAATTTAAAATATATTTAAAAATCAAGAAAACCTTAAAATTATTGGTCTAGAAAAAAGATTAGTGAAAAGTTAAAAATAGAATTGGAGTAATCTTTACAATATGATATAATTCCTTCACGGTGGTGAAAAATATGAAAGTAAAATTTGAAAATAAAATATTATTATGGGCTATACTTATAACTTTCATTCCACTAGCATTATCTTTTACTTTATTTATAGAAGATAAGCTTTCATATATGGATGAAGATGTAAGAAACACCTTAAAAGAGACTGCCTTTAGTATAAGTGAGATTCCTTTTATTCAGGAGGATCTTAATAATGGAGAAATAAACTCAAGAATACAAGAATATACCAAACATTTTATTGAAGCCATAAATGATGTTGACATTATTGTTGTTGCTGATATGAGAGGGGTTAAGTATTCTCATTTAGATGAGAAGCAAATAGGACAGGTATTTGTTAATGAGGATAAGAAAGAGGTTTTAACACAAGGAAGTAGTTATTATTCTTTGATGAAGGGTTCTATGGGAGAAACCTTAAGATGGTTTCAACCTGTAATGTACAATGGAAAACAAGTTGGTTTTATTATGGTAGGTAAGTATTATAATGAGATTCAGCTTTTAACTCATAAGACTTTAATAAAATATATGGGGCTTTTTATTTTAGTTTTTTTAATTACCATATTAATATCTAAACTTTTTGCTAGAAAGGTTAAAAAGGCAATTTTGGGAATGGAACCAGAAGAAATTGCTGCCTTATATAAAGAAAAAAAGATAATATTAAATACGGTAAGTGAAGGTATTATTGCCTTAAATAAAAATAATGAAATAACAGAGATAAATGATAATTGCTATAAGCTTATAGATGGATTTTCAAAGTATAAGGTATTGAAAAAATTATTACCTTATATAGAAGAAAATAAACTTGTAGAAATGAAAGAAATTATACTTCAGGGGAAGAAGGTATTTGTAACTATACAACCTATTATGAAAAAGGGTGAATATTTAGGTTCTGTAATAACTTTAATGGATAGAAATGATATTAGAAAAATTGCAAAAGAGATAACTGGAGTTGACGAGGTTGTTAAGAATCTAAGAGCTAATGTCCATGAATTTAGAAATAATCTACATGTAATTTTAGGATTAATTCAACTAGGTGAATATGAAGAAGCTAGAAAATACATATTAAAAACTCAAAAGGTTCATGAAAATAACTCTTTAAAATTTTCAAACGTAGAGGATTATTACGTAAGAGGATTACTTTTAAGTAGAGAGTTAGTTGCCAAAGAAAGAGGAGTAAACTTTGTCTTAACAGAGGAATCATTTTTATTTGGAAATCATAATTATGTTGATTCCTATGATATTGTAACTATTTTAGGTAACTTAATAGAAAATGCCTTTGATTCTTGTGTATGTTCAAGTATTGAGAACAAGGAAGTTGAGGTTACTTTATATGAAGATGATGAAAAGATAGAGATGCAAGTGAGAGATAATGGGAAACCTATAGATAATAATATAAAGGAAAGAATATTTGAATTAGGAGTTTCCTCAAAGGGAGAAGGAAGAGGAACAGGATTATCATTAGTTAAGAATAGAGTTGAGCTTTATGATGGTTGTATTGATATTGAGGAATTCAATGAAGAGAAAATATTTATTATAACTATTTTAAAAGGAGAAAAGTAATGGGAAAGAAGATACTTATAGTAGAAGATGATCCAATGGTAGCTCTTATTAATAAAAGATTTTTAGAAAATATGGGCTTTAAAGATATATTAGGACCAGTACAAACTGAGGAGGAAATAATAAAGGTATTAGATAAAGAAAATATTGATTTAATTCTTTTAGATGTATATCTTCCTAAGAAAAATGGTATTGATATATTAAAAAGTTTAAGATACAAGAAATATTTAACTGATGTAATAATGATAACTGCTGCCAATAGTGTTGAAGAGGTGAAGAGAGCCTTTGCTTATGGGGTAACTGATTACTTAGTTAAGCCCTTTGAATTTGAAAGGTTTGAGGAGGCTATAAATAAGTATAAGCAAAAAAATAATCTTTTAAATAAGAGAGAGGCTTTAAGTCAGCAGGAGATAGATGTTATTTCAAAATCTTTAGAGGAAAAGATTGAATTACCTAAGGGATTAAATCAAAAAACTTTAGATAGGATAATGGAGTTTTTAAAAGAAAACCAAGGAAAGGTTTGGACACTAAGAGAAATAGCCTATGAACTAAAAATAAGCAATGTAACAATAAAAAAATATATGGATTACTTAGAGGATGTTAAAAAGGTAAATGTAACTTTAACTAGTGGGAATGTTGGAAGACCCGAATATAAATATACTTTAGGTTAGTAGTTATAGTTTACTAATGTAAATCAAAAGATTTAAAAAAATATTATTGATTTATGATGAATTTGTAAAGAATACTAGAAATAGCTCTGATTTTACCTATAATTTGGTATAATTGGAGCTATAAATATTTGTGGAGTAATACTTTTAATTTAAAAAGAGCTAAAGTTATTGAAAGGTGGAAATAAAAATTGAAGTATAACAAAAAATATCTAAAACCTATTAGTTTAGTGATTATATTAATCTGTATAATACTTTTTATAAACCTAATAATTTCAGGGAATTCCACAATTTTAAATTATTTAAAAACTAATTCATCTAAATACATTTATATAACATCAATAACAGGAGAAAACAATGAGAAGGCAGATGTATATAAATCAAATAGTGATTTGGATTCAACAGCTAAAGACATTATTAACTCAATTAATGGCGAAGTTGAGAGTGTGCAACAAAATACAGAAGATGGTGATAATAGTATAGCAATTTTAACAAATGATGAATATTGTTTAATTTATATTTCAGAAGATAAAGAGGTTCTTATACAAGTTTCAAGTAGAAAATATGCCTATACAACGGACAAGAGTCCCTATAATGCTTCTAGTGGAACATATGGTTATTATAGAAGTTACTATTATTCAAGGGGCTATAAAAATGACATAGATGACTTTAATAGTTCTAATTCAGCATATAAAAATTTTGATGGTAAAAAAGTTGATTTTAATAGTTTAGATAGCTACAATAATTATTCTTCAAGTATAAGACAATCAAGTATTAAGAGTCGTTCCTCATCTGGTGGAGGAATAAGTAGTGGGAAATAAATGGTGAAGGAGTTGAGAATATGAATTTATTAATTGAAATTATAAATATTTCAGTTTATTCAACGCTTGGTATTTTACTTATGATTGCAGGAATTTTTTTAATTGATTTAATTGTACCTTGTCATTTTCCAACTGAAATAAAAAAAGGGAATCAAGGGGTTGGATGGTTGAGTGCTGGTTCATTTATAGGAATTGGTATTATTTTACGTACAGCAATTATGTCACCTACTACTCAAGCAATGAAAGAAAGTATGATGAATGGAATTCTAAATAGCATTTTATATTTTGTATTAGGCATTTTATTTTTAATGTTTGGATATACAGCACTTAATTTTGTAAATAAACGTTATAATTTGAACGAAGAAATTGGTAATGGAAATGTGGCAGCTGGTATTATGGTATTTGGAATTTTTGTTGGATTAGCCTTGGTTATAAGTGGAGTTATTTACTAATGAAAAAATATGGTTTATTAATGTTTACTACACTTATTATTTCTGGATGTTCAATTTGTTATGAATTAATAATAAGTGCAATAAGTTCTTATTTAATAGGGGATAGTACACTTCAATATTCAATTACAATAGGACTTTATATGTCTGCAATGGGACTTGGAGCATATATTTCAAAATATATAAAAAATAATTTGTTTAACTGGTTTGTTTTTATTGAAATTGCTGTGGGAATTGTTGGAGGAACAAGTGCTCTTGTTTTATTTTTTTCTAACCTTTATTTAGAAACCTATCAAATTGTAATGTATATAGAGATTATAGTAATTGGAACATTGGTTGGAGTTGAAATACCATTATTAACAAGAATTATAGAAAGTGATAATGAGAACCTTAGAGTTACTTTGTCATCTATTTTTAGTTTTGACTATATAGGAGGGCTTATTGGCTCAATTGCATTTCCATTATTATTACTTCCCAAATTTGGATATTTTGCAACAGCATTTTTTATAGGGTTTATGAATATAATTGCAGCTACTATGATTGTTTTTAAGTATTATAGTTACATTAAAAATGGATATATATACAAAATGTTAGTTGTAATATTATTAGCCTTTATGACTATAGGTATGTTATGTTCTGATAGTATTTCTTATAAAATTGAAAATGGTCTATATAGAGATAGGGTTATTTTATCAGAGCATACAAAATATCAGCATATTGTTGTTACAAAGCATAAGGAAGATTTAAGGTTATATATTGATGGAAATATACAATTTAGTTCTATGGATGAATATAGATATCATGAGGCTCTTGTACATATACCAATGGCAGCAGCTGAAAAAAATGATAATGTGCTAGTCCTTGGCGGAGGAGATGGCATGGCAGTTCGAGAGTTATTAAAATACGAAAATACTAAAATTACTCTTGTTGACTTGGATGAAGAGATGATTTCGATTTGTAGGGAGAATGATAATATAAAAAAATTAAATAGAAATTCATTATCTGATGAACGTGTAAAAATTATTAATCAGGATGCCTATGAGTTTTTAAAAAATACAGATGAAAACTTTGATGTAATAATAGTTGATTTACCAGATCCAAACAATGAATCATTGAATAAGCTTTATACAAATATTTTCTATAGATTGTGTTATCAAGCCCTGACAGAGGATGGAATTATGACGGTTCAGTCAACAAGTCCTTATTATGCTACAAATTCCTTTTGGTGTATTAACAATACATTGAAAAGTGAGAACTTTTTTGTTAAACCTTATCATTTGCAAGTTCCCTCTTTTGGAGATTGGGGATTTAATTTAGCTTCTAAAAAGGAGTTAAATAAAAAGCTTGTTATTAATGTAGATACTAAATATCTTTCAGAAGATAATATTGATTCCCTTTTTATTTTTGGAAAGGATGAAATTCCAGAAACGGATGTTGAAATTAACTCCTTATCAAAGCCTTCATTACTTCATTATTATTTAGAGAGTGTTAAGAATTGGGACTAAAATATCGTTAAGATAATATAAAAAGAAAGTTATTTAAGTTGGAGATTGCTTCTTTTAAAGTAGGTAGAAAAAATACATGCCAAAATATACTTTAAAAGGAGTATTTTATTTGTAAAAATGTAATTATTAATTAAAATAACATTATACTCTATAGAAAGCAATTATGGGGTAGCCATGAGCTTTATTTATAACATGAGTATTTAATACATAATTAAAGTTATATAATTATATTATAAATACTTATTAGGAGGGGATAGTGTGGAATACAATAAACACAGATACTTAGGATTTTTAGGGTTACTTTCATTAATAGGACTCAAGGGATTTACAGGAGGAAATGCCCTATGGTATATTTTCTTTTTTAATTTCTTATGGTTTACACTTTTTTATGAGAACAGTTGGTTATATGTAGGATCTCCCTTTAAAGTTCATAAATAAAATATTTGAAAAATCTTTTGTTTAGTGTAGATTTTTAATTTAAAAGGAGACTAAAAATAAGTTTTGTAATTTTTCTTTGGGGAAACTATACTATAATTAGATGAAGATGCAAATCATATACATTTGCATATGAAAAAACATACGAAAAAAATAGGTGGGGGAGAAAAAGGATGAATAGAAAAAAGATTGTTGCTAGTATTTTAACGACCTCTTTATTAGTTACATCTCTGGTTGGGTGTGTTGGATCAAATAATAAGGCTAATACAAGTAGTAATGATTCAAAAGTTCAAGAAAGTGTCGAAAATCAAAGTGATTTTAATGATTTAAGAACTTATGTAGGAAAGACTTACAATGAGGTTTCAGAAAATAAGGGAACTGGAAATGAAAATATAGAAGAGGTTGAAGGAAAGAAAGTTATTGTTTCCTCAAGCTATTCTACAAGAATGTTTAATTATAATGCAAACTTAATACTAGAACTTGATGATTCAAAAAATGTAAGTGCAGTAAGTGTTCATTTTAAAGGTATAGGGCCAGAAAATATATTAGAAAATATAAAGAAGGTATTAGGTGAGCCAAAAGTTAGCAAGGATAAAGAAAATGGTGATTCTAAAGTTTATTCATGGGAAAAAGATGGATACCAATATAAGCTTTCACAAGTTGGAGAAGAGACTATAATCACTGTAAATAAGAGTGCTATTTAATTTATTTCATTTTTAATATTTAAAAATAAGAATAGCATGTATCAGTATTAATTTTAGATAGAACTTTAATTATGACTTAATGGCTATAAAGTAAAGAGCTATCTAAAATAAAACCTAAAATAAAATTATTGTAGAAATGTAGAGAATTAAGAGGTTTATAGTTTTAGACTATAAATTTCTTAATTTTTTTATGCTTTAAAGATAATAATTCTAATAAAATAAATAATAGTTTATTAGAATTATTTTTATTTTAGAGGGTTTTTAAAAATAGTATAGGATATGGCTTAATATACAGAAAACATATTGAGTATTAGGCAAAATAAGAAATTTCAACTTTAAATCATAATAAATGAGTGTTTATTAATTTTTACAAAGACCTAGCTTCGGAGTAGCATGGGGGTAAAGGTTAGGATAAATTTAATCCAATATCTTTAATATAAAAATTTACCTATGCAATAAAAAATAAGGAGGGGTTTATATGTCAAAACACCATAGAATAAGTCATTGTGATGCAGAACATACAATGAAAATAGAAAAAGAAAAAATGGCCGAAGTAAGAAAAGAAGAAGAAAAAATGGCTAACAAAGTTAAATGTCATGAAAAATGTTGTGGTAAATAATTAAGTTCATAAACCTAAAAGTCAAAGCATGTTATGTAAGGATAGAGATAAATTTATTAAATAGTAAATTAATCTCTATCCTTATTTTTTTAATAAGCAATGAAAATTTAAGAGTTAATTAATTGAGATTTATATATAAAATGAATACTACACTAATTGAAATTAGAAAGTTCCACAAAATTTTGTTATTGATATTTTAATATATGATATAAAAATAAATATAAAATTAGTGAAATAAATTTACTTAAATCGGAGTAAAATATAAAGAACATATTTATGTTAATAAATTTTAATAGTAATATACCATTGATTTATGCAAATATTTATGATAAAGTTTTAAAGTGTTTAACAAACTTTGTTTCCATATGAGGGAGTAGTTAGCTCAAGTTGAATGAGTGATTAAGTCAACAAATTGACCAAAGGGCTTTGGTCTGGCTTAATCTTAAATAGCGAGACTTATATGCAGTTTTTTGCTGCATATAGGTCTTTTTTTATAAAGTTTTTATAAGTAGGAGGATATATTATGAGTATTTTATCGATTGTTTTAACTGGTTTTGGGCTTGCTATGGATGCTTTTGCTGTGTCAGTTGCTAAGGGAATAACCCTTACTAGAGTAAAAGCTAAAGATGCATTAAAAGTTGCTTTATTCTTTGGGGTATTTCAAGCAATTATGCCTTTAATAGGATGGGGAGCTGGAAGATATTTTGCAGATTATATAAAAGCCTTTGATCATTGGATAGCATTTATATTATTAAGTTTCATAGGTGGAAAAATGATTTTTGAAGCTTTTAAAGAAGAGGATGAAGAAAAAGCTGAGGTTGCAGTATCAATGGAAGTTAGCAAAAATAAAGAGAGAGAATTTGCTAATATAAAACGCAAAGAGGAGCTAAGTGCTAAAAATCTTACAGTATTAGCTATTGCAACTAGTATTGATGCCTTAGCAGTTGGGGTTAGTTTTGCATTCTTAGGTATTTCTATAGTTCAAACTATAATAATAATTGGTATTATAACTTTTGTTTTATGTTTTTTAGGAGTAATAATAGGTGAAAAATTAGGAGATATATTCAAAAACTATGCTGAAATAGTAGGAGGAGTTATATTAATTCTTATAGGCATAAATATATTGTTAGAACATACAGGAATTATTGAAAAGTTATTTTCTTAGTATCATAATTAAGTTAAGGATATATATAACTTTATCTTAGGTTTAAACTTAAAATCACTATTTTTTAAATAAGAGAAAAAATATTACTTGTAATAATACATTAACAAGTGATATAAATATATAGGTAGATTTTAGAATAATAATTTTAATTAAATATATTTTTGTTAAATATGGTTTAGAGTTATAAACAACTAAGGAGGTAATTTACATGTACGTTGCATTTGGAAACAGAGTGTTAGATAGTGAGGACATAAAAAAAGAAATAGAACTTAATACTGATGCCAGAGTTGTAAGTGATTTATGTAAGAGCTCAAAAAGAGAAGATATAATTGCTTTTAAGTTAAGCATAGATATGGATATTTTAAGAGGTCTTATGAAAGAGAATTCTGATCTTAAAGATTTAAATGATGAAGAGTTATTTGAAGATTACTTAGATTTAGCAGAAGAGGTTGCTGGAATGATATTTGAATACATGCCAGAAGATGCTATATTAGATATAAGATCATATAAATGGGATATGTCTTACGATGATATAAAATTAATAATGGTAATGGCTCATGAAGATCTTGGAATAGCTAAGGTTAATGATGTTATGAAGAGATTATTAAGACAAGTAGATTAATTTTAAATCATTTATTAAACTTTTAAATTAATTTTTATATGTTAAGTTTTATATGAATTAGATAATTAAAATCTATAAATGTTATTTGTTTTTCTAACATTTATAGGTTTTTTTATTGTGTTTTTAATAAAGAAATTCATGAAATACTTATTGGAAATACTTTTGGTTGTAGAAAAAATATAAAATTTAGTATAATAAAATTATTAATTTGTTGTAAATAAAAATTTAAGATTAAATGAAAGTTTTAATTCATGAAATTTTTATAAGGACGATTAGTTAAAATATTTTAGTGATTTAGTAGGTGATTAAGATGAAACTTTTAAGTTTAAATACGGAAATATTAGGTTTTGATACTTCTTCTGAATTTGCAAAAGAATTAAATTTAAATGAAAAAGACCTAGTTTTTACAAACAGAAGAATATATGAAGGAAGTTTTAAATCTTTAGATTTAAAATGTAATTATGTCTTAAAGGACAAATATAATTTCAATGAACCTAATGATGAAATTATAGATGAAATTTTTAAAGATATAAAAAATATGGATTTTAATAGAGTTATAGCTATTGGTGGGGGATCAATTCTAGATGTAGGTAAACTTTTAGCATTAAAAGATGTAGATAGTACAAAGAAACTATTTAAAAGAGAACTTCCTATAATAAGGGATAAGGAGCTTATTATAGTTCCTACAACTTGTGGTACTGGTAGTGAGGTAACAAACATATCTATTGTGGAAATAAAGAGTGAAAATACTAAGTTAGGTTTAGCAGTAGACGAACTTTATGCAGATAAGGGAGTTTTAATTCCTGAACTTTGTAAAACAATGCCTTATAAAGCTTTTGTGTATAGTTCTATTGATGCATTAATACATAGTATAGAAGGATTTTTATCTCCAAATTCTACTCCATACACAGATTTATTTGCCTTTAAAGCAATTGAAATGATTTTAATTGGGTATAAAGAGATAATAGAAAAAGGTGAAGAGTATAGAAATACTATAATGGATAAATTTTTAATTGCAAGCAATTATGCAGGAATAGCCTTTGGAAATGCAGGAGTTGGTGCAGTTCATGCCTTATCTTATCCTTTAGGAGGAAAATATCATGTTCCTCATGGAGAAGCAAATTATCAATTTTTAATGGCAGTATTAAATTTCTATAAGAAAAACAATGGTGATGGAAAAATTAGCGAATTAACAAAATTAATAAGCGGTATTATAAATACAAAGGAAGAGGATTGTTATTTAGAGTTAGAAAACTTATTAAACAATCTTATTAGAAGAAAGAATTTAAAAGAATATGGTATGACAATTGATGAAATTGAAAAATTTTCTCAAAGTGTAATGAAAAATCAACAAAGATTACTTAAAAACAATTATGTATCTATGGAAATAAAAGATATGGAGGAAATTTATAAATCTCTATATTAGGAGGCACTATGAAAGTTTTTAGGATGATTTTAATTGCTGGAGAAGTTTTGCTTGTAATTTTATTACTTTTAGGCATTGTATTTAAAGTAGCTGGATATGAAGAGAAGGATAAAAGCACCAGTAATATTAAAGAACAATATGTTAAATTGGATGATGAACAACAAGAAAAATTACTATATTGTAATATTATAAAATAGTAATTTTAAATAGTTAATGGGAAGGAGAGGTACTTGTGGTTTTAGTACTTACATTTATTTTATTTTTAATGATATTTTTAATAATAGTAGATTTCTTTGCTATATTATTTAGACTTACAGGGGTGCCAATAGAAAAAGCCAGATTTCAAGTTACATCTCTTTTAACAGGAACAGGTTTTACAACAAAAGAAAGTGAGATAATAGTTCAGCATCCTACTAGAAGAAAACTTGCTATTTGGCTTATGGGATTTAGTTATGCCAGTACAGCTACTATTATATCTTTTGCAGTAAATATAATAACTAGCAGTGTTATAGATGTAGGTTCCATAGCTGTAATTGTTCTTTTTATTATATTTGTTTTGTTTTTTCATAAAAGTTCTTTACTAGAAAAGTTTGAAAATAAAATTGAGAAATTTATTGTTCAATCTAAAATTTGGGACAAGATTAATTCAAAGCACTTAACTTTAATAACTAATACTAAAGGCTTTGGTGTTTATGAAATATATCTTTCAAACAAGGCAACACTTATTGGAAAGAGCATAAGAGATAGTGATCTTAAATCAAATGAAATAGAAGTTTTAAATATAGATAAAGGTGACAAGTTTGTTAATTTCCCTACTCCTGACTATACTTTTGAGGTATGTGATAAGGTAACAGTGTATGGGAATGTAAAAAATATAAAAGCTATGTTTAAGCATATAAATGAAGTTAAATAATAAAATGGGCGTGTATCAAAATAACTTTTTATAAAACTTACAAATAGTGTATGTTTGTAAGTTTTATTTTTTATATTTTAGATACAAACCCATTTTTTATTATTTTATAGCCTAATTAGATTCTTAAGTTATTTAGATTTTTAATCATTTTATTTAAAACTTCATCGAAAAATATAAGTTCCTCATCTTTTAAATCTTCTAATAATAACTTAAAAAATCTATTACTTACTTTGTTTAAAATATTAAGTGTTTCATTAGCAGAGGGAGATATGTATAATCTAAATATTCTTTTGTCTTTGTCATCTTTTTTTATTGATAGCATTTCTTTTTTTAATAAGCTTTCTATAGATCTTGAAATTAATCCTTTAGAAAGACCTGAAAATTCGACTATATCCTTTGCAGTATTATATTCTAAATTTTCTTGTAAGAAAACTAATATTTCAAATTCATTATGCGTTAATCCCAAATCATTTAATGTTGGTGAAATAAATTTTTTATATGTTTTTTTTGCTTTAGTAAAAGAAACTAAAAAAGCATTTCCATTAGGATTAAGAGCTTTTAAATCCATTAACCTTCCTCCTTGAATAGTTCAATTGTAAACTTTATATAAATTATACCTTAAAATGGTTTATAAGTAAACTATATATTTTTCATTTAAAGCATATAATCATTATACATATGAAAATATACTTTTTTAATAACATTTTGCAAAGTTTAATGTATAAAAGATTAATATTTTTTAATTAAGTTAATAATATAAGGATAAAATAGTAAAAATTTACTAAGATATATTTTATAGATTTATTTAGGAGAGGAAAAACATTGGAGTTTAAAAATAATAAAATTAAAGATTATATTCTCTTATCAACATACATAATACTTTTAATATTCTTTTTTATAAATATAAAGGATATTATAAATTTTCTTGAAAAATTTTTAGGAATACTAAAGCCTTTTATATGGGGGATAGCCATAGCTTTTATTCTTAATATTCCAGTGAAATTAATAGAAAGACACTTAGGGAATGGTAAGTTTTTCAAAGGGATGAAAAGAAGCTTTTCTATAACTTTAACATTTCTTGTCTTTATATTAGCTATAACATTATTTATATTATTTGTAATTCCTCAATTATTAAGTAGTATTTCAACTTTAATGAATAGTATTCCAGAATACCTATCTCAATTTGAAAAATTTTTAGAGGCGAATGCAATAAATAATTTACAGTCACAAGTTATGATGCAAAATATAATTAATGAGTTACTAAATATGTGGAAAGAAATATTAAAGGTAACAAGTCAAATAGTAGGCACCTCCTTAGGGTATTTATTAGACTTTACCCTAGGAATAACTTATGGAGTAATAAATTTCTTTTTAGCTTTAGTTTTAGCCATATATATGCTAGCAAGTAAAGAAATCCTAATAAGTCAACTAAAACTTATAATATATGCATTTTTCAATAAAAATAAGGCAGATAGGATTATGGAACTAGGAAATATGTGCAATGAAATGTTTTCTAAATTCATATTAGGGCAGTGCACAGAGGCCCTAGTTATAGGGATTTTATGCTTTATAGGGATGATAATTCTAAAAATGCCATATGCTTTATTAATAAGTGTAGTAATTGGAGTAACAGCATTAATACCTGTCTTTGGAGCGTTTTTAGGTACAATACCATCAGCTTTTATAATACTAATAATAGATCCTATTAAGGCTATTTGGTTTATTATATTTATAATAGTACTTCAGCAATTAGAAGGAAATTTAATATATCCAAGGGTTGTTGGAAACTCTATAGGTTTATCTGCTTTGTGGGTTATGTTTGCTATGATAGTTGGAGGAAGTTTATTTGGAATAATAGGAATGTTAATAGGAATTCCTATCTTTGGTGTATTGTTTAAAATCTTAAAGAGATTAGCCAATAAGAAGATAAATGAAAAGGGAATTGAAAGAAGATAATTTAATATATTCATTTTAAAGCAGTTTATTATAAATAGGCTGCTTTTTTTATTTTGATTTTTTTAAGGAGGTATAATAAGGGGAAATTAATAAAATGATAAAATTAGTTAACTAAACTTACTAGTTTGTTAAAATGTTTATATTAGAGATAGAAGTTTTAAGTATATGTTTTTCTGTAAAAAACAATTGTGTTGTTATGATACACATAGAAAAATGGAGTATTTAAGAGGAAATGTAATCAAATTATTAAGAAACTTGCAATAATTTGTTAAGAAGAAGTTTGATTACAAGTGAAAATGTATTTATAATTAAAAATGTGTTAACGAAATAATAAGTTTAATGATAAATTCATATAAATGATAATTTGAATGAGGTCATAATTAAAAGAGGGGGATCAATATAAAATGGCAGAAGCAATTAAATCTACTGATTTTGAAGTAGAAAAAGGCAATGGACGATTAAAGCATCCAGCAGGACTATACCTTTTATTCTTCACAGAAATGTGGGAAAGATTTAGTTACTATGGAATGAGAGCTTTATTAATGCTTTACTTAACAGCATCATTTGTTACTGGTGGATTAGGATATGATGTATCTAGTGCCGCTAGAATATATGGAGCTTATACTTTTTTAGTTTATTTTACACCAATAATTGGTGGAGAAATAGCAGATAAGTTTTTAGGACAGAAAAAATCAATTATGCTTGGGGCAGCAGTAATGATTTTAGGTAATTTAACTTTATTTGGATGGCAAACTAGATGGGCTTTATACTTAGGATTAGGGTTCATAATAGTAGGAAATGCTTTCTTTAAACCAAATATATCAACAATAGTTGGTCAATTATATGAAGATGGTGACAAGAGAAAGGATTCAGCATTTACAATATTCTACATGGGAATAAACTTAGGATCTTTAATAGCACCAATAATATGTGGATTATTAGCAGAAAACTTTTTTGCTACAAAATCAGGAGAAGTAATACTTCACTATGGATTTAGATACGGATTCTTAGCAGCAGGTATAGGTATAATATTAGGAGAAATTATCTTCATAACTTTATCTCCAAAATACTTAGCACATGTTGGTGAAATTAAAAGAGAAAAAAATAAAAAAGACGTTGCAAAAGAAAAGAAACCTTTAACTAAGCAAGAGAAGAAGAGAGTTGCAGTTATATTAATACTTGCATCATTTGTTGTATTCTTCTGGGCAGGATTTGAACAAGCAGGTACTACTTTAACATTATTTGCTGAAAATGCAACTAATAGAAGTTTATTTGGATGGACAGTACCAGTAGCATTCTTCCAATCTATAAACCCATTATTTATATTAATATTAGCACCATTATTCTCAAAATTATGGTTTACACTTGCTAACAGCAAAAGAGGGGATTTATCAATCCCAACTAAGATGGCTATGGGTATGATAGTTTTAGGATGTGGATTCTTATTAATGGTTTTCGCAACTATGTCATTAGGTGGAAATGTTGAAAATCCAGCAGTTAAAGCTAGTATGTTCTGGTTAGTAGGAACTTACTTATTTAACACAATGGGAGAACTTTGTTTATCACCAATAGGACTTTCAATGGTAAGTTCATTAGCACCAGCTAAATACGCTTCATTATTAATGGGTGTATGGCTTGCTAGTAACGGAGTAGCAAACTACTTATCAGGATTCATAGCATCATTTGTTGAAAAACTAGGAGCTTTAGAACTATTTGGTTCAATAGCTGGAGTAAGTATAGTATTAGGTTTAGTACTATTACTATTAAGCAAAAAGATTACAGCTATGATGGAATAAAATGATATTAAAATTAAATCTCTTTAAGAAGATTTGAATAATTAAATTAGAATATTTAAGTTTTATATAAGAAAAGACACATTAATAAAATAATGTGTCTTTTTTGTATTTTAAAAATTTTTATTTTTGTTAAGGGTAAGTATTTTTTAAACTCTAAAATATTCTTCATCTAAGTATAGAAGCATTTCTTCAGTTATAGGAACTGGCAATCCTGCATAGTCTGAAAATCTTTGGATCTCATCTTCTTTTTCTTCTTTTTTTAGCTCGTGATGATGTTTAATTTTTTTGCCAGCTTTCTTTTCAAGGTCTTTCCACTCTTTATAAACTTTTACTAAATCTTCTTTTAATTTATTATCGCTCATAAAAAAACATCTCCTTAAATAAATGTATTATTGTAATATTCTTCTAATTCAAGTATTTCTTTTTCTGTCAATGGTGTATCAATTTTAGCGAAGTTAGAAAAATTCTTTGCTATAAGTTTTCGTTGCTCTTTTTCTAATTTTTTAAAATCATGATTTAATTTTAATTTTTCAAAAAAGCTTTTTTCAGAAACTCTCCATTTAATATAGAGATCTAATAGTTCTTTTTTAAATTTTTTATCTCCCATAAAATTCAACTCCTTCTAAAACCTATAATTATATTATATAATAAAAATATATATTTTAAAATATTGAAAATAAAGTGAATTTTTTGTTAACAAAAAATATGAAATTTAATTTGTAAAAGATAATATTTCCAAAATATTTATTGAAAAAACTATATATCATATAAGTAGTTACTTATATGATATATAAAGAAATAATTGTTTACTAATGAAATTTAGAGGCATAAAATTTTAGTGAGGTGATATAAAATGAATACATTAAATGAGATTTTATCAAAAGAAATTGAAGAGTTTAGAGAAAAAGGACATAAGTTTTTAAATAAAGAAATGACCGTTGGTGAATTTAAAAAGGAATCAGGAGGTATGGGAGCTTATGCACACCGTGGAGGAAAAGAATTCATGGTGAGATTAAGAGTTCCATCAGGAGTTGCTGGATTAAACTTATTAAAGGAAGCATATAATTGGGCTAAAAAATATAATTTAGAAAAAATACACTTAACAACTCGTGAAGCAATACAATTACATGGAATATCAATAGATGCTGTATGCGACATAATGCAAGAAGGTTTAACTAAAGGAATATACACTAGAGGCGGTGGTGGAAACTTCCCAAGAAACGTAGCCTTAAATCCTTTATCAGGAGTTCAAATAGGAGAAACTTTTGATGTAACTCCTTATGCACTAGCATCTAATGCACATTATATGAGTAAAATATATACTTATAATTTACCAAGAAAAATTAAAACTGCATTTTCAAACACAGAAGAGGATTCAGCACATTGCACAGTTACAGACTTAGGATTTTTAGCTGTTGACAACAATGGTAAGAGAGCATTTAAACTTTACATAGGTGGAGGATTAGGAAGAAATCCAAGAACATCAGTGGAATTTGATGAGTTAATAGATGAAAAGGATGTATTATATTGTCTTGAAGCTATGACTAATTTATTCGTAGCTGAAGGAGATTATAAAAATCACGGAAAAGCTCGTATAAGATATATTGTTGAGAGAATGGGTGAAGAAGAGTTCAAAAACTGCTTTAGAAAACATTTAGAAGAAGTGAAAGCTAAAGGTGGATTAGACCTTAAGGTTGAAGATATAAAATATAGTAAAAAAGGTGAAAAAACTAATATAAAACATGAAAGATTAATACCTCAAAAACAAGAAGGATTATATACTGTTTTATTCCACCCTGTTGGAGGACAATTAAGCTTAGATGTATTAAAAGAATTAATAGAAAAAATAGAGAAAATAGAAGAAGTAGAAGTAAGATTAGGTATGGATGAAAATCTATATGTTAGAAATTTAAATGGAAAAGAAGCAGAAGCTATCTTAGAATTTACTCAAGGTAAAGGAGGAGAGACTTTAGCTGAAAGAAGTGTTTCTTGTATAGGTACACCAATATGTCAAATGGGAGTACTAGAAAGCCAAAAAACTTTAAGAGAATTTGTAGAATTATTAAAAGAAAATTCAATTAAAGAAGGAACATTACCAAGAGTTCGTTTCTCAGGATGTCCAAATTCTTGTGGTATGCATGAAATAGGAGATATAGGATTCGCTGGTAAAAAGAAAAAAGTTTGTGATGTTTTATCAAATGTATTTGAATTACATTTTGGTGGAAAATTAGGAATAGGTGAAACTCGTTTAGGAGATTACTATGGAGATATACTTCAAGACAAGGTTCCAGAATTCTTAATTAAGGTTGCAAAGGCTGTAGAAGCTAAAAATTCAACTTTTGAAGAGTGGATTAAGGATAATAGTGAAGAATTTAAAGCTATAGTTAAAGAATATAATGTATAGTTGTTAATAAAATATTTACAAAATCCAAAAAAACTTAATAAATAAGTTTTTTTGGATTTTTTTGATTTTTACTTAAAATTCCTTTCAAAGGGCATATTTAAATACTTTTTTAGTTCATTTTACTAAAGTTTTTGTTTAGTAATACTAAGTATTTTATTTAGTTTTTGTTACCGAAATATTAACGCTGCCCTTTGAAGATAGCTTGAGGTAAGGGTTAGAAAGAATTTGCTATAGAAAAAAATAAAATGGTGATATATAATAAATTCAAAATTTATATTTATGCAGTAAAATAAGTTGTTTAAAGAAAGGATTGATGTTAGGGTTGAAAGAAAAGATATGCCTTTATGGTTTTAATAATCTTACTAAGACATTAAGTTTTAATATTTATGATATTTGTTATGCGAAAACAGAGAGAGAAAAGGAAGACTATATAAAATATATAGACGAGCAATATAATTCTGAACGTCTTACAAAGATTCTTTGTGATGTTACAGAAATGATAGGTGCTCATGTCCTAAATATTTCAAAACAAGATTATGAACCTCAGGGAGCTAGTGTAAATGTTCTTATAACAGAGGAGGCATTACCAGTAGCACTAATTGACCCATCATGTAATAAAGGAGAACTTTCATATTTGGAACTTAGGGATAGTGTAGTTGGACATTTAGATAAAAGTCATCTTACAGTTCACACTTATCCAGAATTTCATCCAAATAACGATATAATTTCTTTTAGAGTGGATATAGATGTATCTACTTGTGGAAAAATATCTCCATTAAATGCTCTAGATTACTTAATCGGAAGTTTTGATTCAGATGTAATAACTATTGATTACAGAGTTAGAGGATTTACTAGAGATGTTGATGGTAGAAAATGCTACATAGACCATGATATAAAATCTATTCAAGATTATATAGATGGAGAGACCCTAAAAAAATACGATGCTATGGATGTTAATGTTTATCAATCTAACATATTCCATACAAAGATGATGCTTAAGGATATAGTTTTAAATAACTATTTATTTAATTCTGATCCATATGAATTATCTCCAAATGATAGAAGAGAAATAAGAGATAGAATATCAAAAGAGATGATTGAAATATACGGTGGTGTAAATATTTATTAAGAAAAGGAGGGATTTCTGTGAAAAGACTTTCTCAAGAAAATGCTCCTATTTATGAAGCATTAAAATGGTACAAGAATCAAAGAATTGTTCCTTTTGATGTACCAGGTCATAAACAAGGAAGAGGAAATACAGAATTAAGAGAATTTTTAGGTGAAGATTGTGTTTCAGTAGATGTAAATTCAATGAAACCCTTAGATAATCTTTGTCATCCAACTTCTGTAATAAAGGATGCAGAAGAATTAGCAGCTGAGGCCTTTGGTGCTGATAAGGCATTTTTCATGGTTAATGGAACCACATCAGCTGTACAAGCCATGATAATGAGTGTTTGCAAAGATGGAGATAAGATTATAATGCCTAGGAATGTGCATAGATCTGCAATAAATTCTTTAATAATAACAGGGGTAACTCCTGTGTATATAAATCCAGGAATTCATGGTAGACTTGGAATTTCTCTAGGAATGGCAATGGAAGATATAAAAAAATCCATTAAGGAAAATCCAGATGCTAAGGCTATTTTTGTTAATAACCCAACATACTATGGAATTTGCTCTAATTTAAGAGAAATAGTTAAGTTAGCTCATGAAAATAATATGTATGTCTTAGTTGATGAAGCTCATGGAACTCATTTTTATTTTGATAAAAGACTTCCAGTATCAGCTATGGAGGCAGGGGCAGATATGGCAGCAGTTAGCATACATAAAACAGGAGGCTCATTAACTCAGAGTTCTATGTTACTTATGAAGTGTAATAGAATTAAGCCAGATTATGTGAGAACAATAATAAACTTAACACAAACAACTAGTGGTTCTTATTTACTTTTATCTTCTTTAGATATTGCCAGAAGAAATTTAGCCTTAAATGGAGAAAAAATATTTGAAGAGGTTGTTGGAATAGCTGAATATGCAAGAGAAGAAATAAATAAGATAGGTGGTTATTATGCTTTCTCAAAAGAAATAAATAATGGTGATGATATTTATGATTTTGATGTAACTAAGCTTACTATAAACACTTTAGAAACTGGACTTGCTGGAATAGAAGTTTATGACATATTAAGAGATGATTATGGAATTCAAATAGAGCTTGGAGATGTGGCTAATATTCTTGCCATAATATCAGTTGGAGATACTAGATATAACATTGAGAGATTAGTTTCAGCTTTAAGTGAGATTAAGAGAATTCATGAAAAAGATAAAAAAGATATTTTTGACCACGAATATATAGATCCTATAGTTAAAGTTAAGCCAAAAGAGGCTTTTTATGCTGAAAAGAAGAAGGTTCTTTTAAGAGAAAGTGAAGGATTAATTTCTGGAGAATTTGTAATGTGTTATCCACCAGGAATTCCAATACTTGCCCCAGGAGAGCTTATAACTAAGGAGACTATAGACTATATTGAGTATTCTAAGAAAAAGGGAAGTTTAGTTACAGGCCCTGAAGATATGGAAATTGAATATATAAATGTTTTAGATTGTTAGGAGGAATTTAAATTATGGAATTATGGTACACAGAAGAACATACAGACAAGGTACGTTTTTCAATCAAAGTAGATGAACAACTTTATAGTGGAAAGAGCGATTTCCAAAGAATAGATGTTTTTAAATCTCAAGAGTTTGGAACTTTCTTCACATTAGATGGACTTATGATGGTAACAGAAAAGGATGAATTTATTTATCATGACATGATAGTTCATGTTCCAATGGCTACAAATCCTAATATAAAAAATGTACTAGTTATAGGAGCAGGTGATGGTGGAACTGTAAGAGAACTTACAAGATATGAAACTATAGAAAAAATAGACATGGTTGAAATTGATAAGTTAGTTGTTGATGTTTGTAGAGAATATTTACCTCAAACAGCTAATAAATTAGATGATCCTAGAGTAAGTTTATTCTTTGAAGATGGATTAAAATTTGTACGTTCAGTTGAAAATAAATATGACTTAATAATAGTTGATTCAACAGATCCATTTGGACCTGGAGAAGGTTTATTCACAAGAGAATTTTATGGAAATTGCTTTAAGGCCTTAAAAGAAGATGGAATACTTGTAAATCAACATGAAAGCCCATACTATGAAGAGTATGCAAGGGGAATGAAGAGAGCTCATAAGAGAATAAAAGAATGTTTCCCAGTATGTAGAGTTTATCAAGCTCATATACCAACTTATCCATCAGGACATTGGCTATTTGGTTTTGCATCAAAAAAATATGATCCATTAAATGCTGATATAGAAAAGTGGAATGATTTAGGATTAAAAACTAAATATTATAATACTGATTTGCATAAAGGATGTTTTGCATTACCTAATTATGTTAAGGAGATGCTAGAGAATGTTGATGAATAGAAATGTAAGCACTTTTATAGGATGTGAAGCTGAATATGATGAATCAAGCATAGTTGTATTTGGAGCTCCTTTTGATTCAACAACTTCTTTTAGACCAGGTACTAGGTTTGCAAGTCAAGTAATGAGAGGAGAGTCTTGGGGATTAGAAAGCTATAGTCCATATCAAGATTTAGATCTTTATGATTTTAATATTTTCGATGGAGGAGAAATAGAGCTTCCTTTCGGAAATTCAGAGGGAGCATTAGCTTTAATAGAGGATTTTTCAACTAAGGTTGTTGAAGATGGGAAAATACCAGCTATGATAGGTGGAGAGCATTTAGTAACTTTAGGGGCATTTAAAGGAGTATTTAAAAAATATCCTGATGTTCATGTAATTCACTTTGATGCTCATGCAGATTTAAGAGAAGATTATTTAGGTCAAAAACTATCTCATGCTACTGTTATACATAGAGTTTGGGATTTAGTAGGAGATAATAAAATATTCCAATTTGGAATACGTTCTGGTGAAAAAGAAGAATTTTTATGGGCAAAGGATCACGTTTATACAAATAAGTTTAATTGTGATACTTTAGATTATGCCTTAGAAAGGGTTAAAGATAAACCTGTTTATGTAACAATAGACTTAGATGTTTTAGACCCATCTGTATTCCCAGGTACAGGAACGCCAGAACCAGGTGGAATTCAGTTTAATGAGCTTCTAAATTCAATATTAAAACTTAGAGGGTTAAATATTGTAGGATTTGATATTAATGAATTATCACCACAGTATGACCAAACAGGAGCATCAACGGCTGTAGCTTGTAAAGTTTTAAGAGAGATGTTATTAGTAGCAAATAACAAATAGAATGATTTTAAAGATAGATTAGCCTTAGATAAATTTAGAATATGTATTTAAGAACTAGTTAAAATTAAAACTAGTTCTTAATCAATTCAGTTAAGGGTATATTTAGAGATATTTAAAGTTAATTGCAATTTATGCAAAATATACTTTAAGTTAAATTTAATTTAGAATTCTTAGATATTTAAATATAAGAAAATAGAACTGTATCAAAAGCTAATAAAAAATTTCTTAAATTAATGAGAGAGAGTATTTAGTAACTCTTTCAAAAATAGTCTTAGAAATTTTTTAAAGGTTAATTTGATACAGTTTTTTTGCGTATTTATCTAATAAAGTAAAGAATTAAAAGTGCTTGAATTGCTATTATTAAAGGAATACCTATAGTAAATTTTGCATGTTTTGTTTTATGACGAAAGACATGCATTCCCCATAATGCTCCAATTCCTCCTCCTATTATAGAAACGCCTATTAAGGTATCTTCACTTATTCTCCATTGATGTTTTTTAGCTTTTTGTTTATCTATATACATTAGAATTATTGCCACTAAATTTATTACAATCAAATAACCTACAAAAAGTTCTTTCAATAATTACCCCTCCTAATTTATTTCATTAGTATTTATTATATGGTTCTTAAGTTAATTATAACTTATTTATGTGGAAAGTTATTATTAATTAGTAGATAAATATAAAATTTGTGTATTATAAAGTATATTTTACACATTTTTAGTCATATTAAAGTTTATTTAAACGTATACATAATATAAGGTTATTTTATTTTAAAGGGGGAGAGCTAATGAAAAGTAAAAAGATTATTGCTACACTTGTTGCAAGTTTATTTATTTCTAATATGGGAGGATATTTAGTAAAAGCTAATCCTAATGTAAATGATAAGCCAGTTGTTGTAGAGGATAGACAAGCTATTATTGAAACTGCTATTCCACAATCAGAAATGACAGCTAGTGCAACTTCAGAAGAGGGCCAAGATCCAGCTTCAAGTGCCATTGATGGAAATATAAATACTATGTGGCATACAAAATGGAATGGTAGTGATGCACTTCCACAGAGTTTATCAGTGAATTTAGGAAAAGCTAGAAAGGTTAGTTCTATAGCTATTACACCAAGAACAAGTGGAAACAATGGATTTATAACTAAGTATGAAATTCGTGCTATTAATAATGGGGTGGAAGTTTTAGTTGCAGAGGGAACATGGGAAGAAAATAACTTGGTTAAAACTGTAACTTTTGATTCTCCTATTGATGCAGAAGAGATAAAAATAACTGCAATTCAAGGTGTTGGTGGATTTGCTTCAATAGCAGAGTTAAATGTTTATGAAATCAAAGGCGAAGTTGATGAAATTGCTAACTATGGAAACTTAAAAATAACTAAGGAGGAAGAAAGATTAAATATAACTGGTGATTTGGAAAAATTCTCCTCACTAGATGAAGGAACTATAGTAACTAGATTTAATATGAATGATACCTCAATTCAAAGTTTAATTGGTTTAAGTGATGGAAATAAAGCAAATAACTATTTTTCACTTTATGTAAGTGGAGGAAAAGTAGGATATGAGCTTAGAAGACAAGAAGGAAATGGAGATTTTAATGTACATCACAGTGCAGATGTTACTTTTAATAAAGGAATAAATACTTTAGCTTTAAAAATAGAAAAGGGAGTAGGAGCTAAGATATTTTTAAATGGTTCTCTGGTTAAAACGGTATCAGATCCAAATATTAAATTTTTAAATGCAATAAATCTTAATAGTGGATTTATTGGTAAAACTGATAGAGCAAATGGGTACAATGAGTACTTATTTAGAGGAAATATAGATTTTATGAATATTTATGATAAACCAGTAAGTGATAATTATTTGTTAAGAAAAACAGGAGAAACTAAAGCACCATTAGAAGATAGTTTATTGCCAGATGATGTTTATAAAACACAACCAGTAGAATTATTCTATCCTGGATATTTAGAATCAAGAGGATATAGAATTCCTGCTTTAGAAACAACTAAAAAAGGAACAGTTTTAGCTTCTATAGATGTTAGAAATAACGGAGATCATGATGCTCCTAATAATAACATAGATGTAGGTATAAGAAGAAAAGAAGTAAATGGGGAATGGGAAGAAGGAAAAGTAATATTAGATTATCCAGGTAAATCAGCAGCTATAGATACTTCTCTTATGTCAGCTACTATAGAAGAGAATGGAATTGAAAAAGAGAGAATATTTCTTATAGTAACTCATTTTCCAGAAGGTTATGGATTCCCTAATACAGAGGGCGGAAGTGGATATAAAGAAATTGATGGAAAATATTATTTTATATTAAAAGATGCTCAAAATAATGAATATACAGTTAGAGAAGATGGAATTGTTTATAATTCAGAAGGAAATGAAACTGATTATGTAATGAAAAATGATAAGACCCTTCTTCAAAATGGAGAAGAAGTCGGAAATGCTTTACTAAGTAATTCTCCACTTAAGGCTGTTGGAACAGCTCATATTGAAATGATTTATAGTGATGATGATGGTAACACATGGAGTGAACCAGAGGATTTAAATCCAGGACTTAAGAAAGAGTGGATGAAATTCTTTGGAACTGCACCAGGAAAGGGAATTCAAATAAAAAATGGAGAGCATAAAGGTCGATTAGTATTCCCAATATACTATACTAATCAAAATAATTTCCAATCAAGTGCTGTAATTTATAGTGATGACTTTGGTGAAACTTGGAAGTTAGGAGAATCTCCAATAGATACAGCTTCTGTAAGCTCTGAAACAGTTTCTTCAGGAACTCAGTTAACAGAGTGCCAAGTAGTTGAAATGCCAAATGGACAACTAAAATTATTTATGAGAAATACTGGTTCATATACAAAGATTGCAACTAGTTTTGATGGAGGAGCAACATGGCATGATGAAGTTCCAGAAGATACTTCTTTAAGAGAGCCTTATTGTCAATTAAGTGTTATAAATTATAGTGGAAAAATAAATGGTAAAGATGCAATTATATTCTCAAACCCAGATGCAAGTAGTAGAGTAAATGGAAGTGTTAAGGTTGGCTTAATAAATGAGAATGGAAATTATGACAATGGAGAACCAAAATACGAATTTGATTGGATTTATAATAAAACAGTTAAACCAGGTTCATTTGCTTATTCTTGTTTAACAGAGTTACCAGATGGAAATCTAGGATTATTCTACGAAGGTGAAGGGGCAGGCAAAATGGCATATACTGAGTTTGATTTAAATTATCTTAAGTTTAATGCTTCTGAAGATTCACCAGCAGCTACAGTTCAGTCAATTGAAAGTTTAGATAAAGATTTAATTTATAATGCTGGAGATGAAGTTTCAATAAAAGTAAACTTCAATCAATTAGTTAGTATCATAGGAGATAGAAAAATAACTTTAGAGATAGGAGGAGTAGATGTACCACTAAATATGGTTAATTATGAAGGGAAAAACTCGGCTATATTTAAAGGAACTATGCCAGAAGGAATTAATCCAGGAATTTATGAAATAAAGCTTAAAGAAAATAATGCTTTAGAACTTAATACTGTTTATAATAAAGTTTCAACTTTGAATGGATTAGATAATACAGGAATTAATGTACAGATTGGTGAAGTAAAAACAACTGTTGGAAATTCAACCATAAAGGTTAATAATGAAGTTCAAGTTGGCTCAGCATTTGATGCTATATTAGGAATTGAAGGATTAAATGGAGATACAGAAGCGTATTCAGCAGAATATTTATTTGAATATAATTCAGAAGCATTTAAATTAAATGAAATTACTTCATTTAATGATTCTTTATTTGTAAAGAGTAAAGAAGTTGAACCTGGAAAAGTTAGAATATTATTAACTTCTTTAGGTAGTGAAATAGAAAAAGATTTAGATCTAGTAAAAGTTAACTTAACCCCAAAGATTTCTTCTGAATTAGAAGTTTTGGGAGTAACAACAGCTTTAGTAGGAGCTGGAGATGGAAATACTCATGACTTAGAACTTTCAAGTAAGGAAGTTAAAATCAATGAAGAAGCTTCAGGAGAGATAGTAGTAAATCCAGTACAAAATTTTGAAATTCCAGAAGTAAATAAGAAAAATGTTAAATTAACATGGAATGCTCCAATAACAACTGAGGGGTTAGAGGGATATGTAATATATAAAGATGGAAATAAATTAACAGAAGTTCCAGCTGAATCTACAGAGTTTGTGGTTTCAAAATTAAATAGACATACTATTTACAATTTTAAAGTGGCAGCTAAATATTCAAATGGAGAACTTTCAGCTAAAGAAAGTAAGACTATTAGAACTACTAGGTAATGAATAAATTTAAAATTAAATGTAAATAAGTAAAAAATAAGTAATATTATGTAATGTAAACGAATATAAATATTTATGTAGATTATTAAAGTAATCATACATTTTATGTATATAAAAAAAATGAAATGTTTGGGGGAGAAATTTTATGAAGAAAAAAGTAGTAGGTATGTTATTAGCCGGTGCATTAATGGTAGGAGCAGTTGGATCATATGCTTGGTTCACAGACAGAGAGACAGTAAATGGGGATATAAAACTTACAATGGGTACATTGGATGTTAAGGTAGATTATAATGAAAGAGAGTGGTCTGTTGTAGATCCAGATTCAGAAATATTAGACAAAGAGCCAGGTAGAAAATTTGTAAATGTTAGACCAGGAGATTCTTTTAAAAGAGAACTACTAATAAGTAACAACGGAACTTTAGAGCAAAATGTAACAGTTAAAATTAATCCAGACCTATTAAACCATGAAATAAAACCAGGTGTAACTATTGATGATATGTTTAATTTAACTTTCACAACTGAAGAATCACCATATTCATTAGGACAAACTGAGGACAGTTTCAAATTAGATTCAGTTGAAACTTCAGTTGAAAATAGCATTGGAGGATACACTAGTTCAAGAAAAGTAATTCTTAACTTAGAAGTAGATCCAACTACAGGAAATGAATTAAATGCAGAGGGAACAGAGTATAAAAATGTTATTAATTTAAATAACATTAAAGATGCTGACGGAAATAAAATTCCATTAATCGTTATAGATGCTCAACAAATCAATCAAAAATAATATTGTTAAAATAAAAAACAGAGTCTTAGGACTCTGTTTTTTTATTTGTAATTAAGGGTTAAGGATTTTAAAAGTTTATAATTTTAATTTGAATATAATATATTTAAATTAAAAAGCTTATTTATAATTTGGTTTGAATTTTTTTAGTCTTAAGGCATTTAATAATACTGATACTGAACTAAAGCTCATGGCAAAGGCACCTATCATTGGATTAAGTAATGGGCCTCCAAATATATGAAGAACTCCCATTGCTACTGGAATACCTAAAGTATTATATCCAAAGGCCCAGAATAAGTTTTCTTTTATATTTTTCATTGTTTGTCTGCTTAATTGAATAGCACCAACAACATGTAATATATCGCCTTTCATTAGAACTATATCAGCAGATTCCATAGCTATATCAGTACCTGAACCTATAGCCATTCCAATGTCAGCAATAGCTAAAGCTGGAGCATCATTTATTCCATCACCAACCATAGCGACTTTTTTGCCTTCATCTTGAAGAGCTTTAATTTTCTCTGCTTTTTCTTGAGGAAGAACTTCAGCAATAACTCTATCTACACCTACTTCTTTTGCAATAGCCTTAGCTGTTTTTAAATTATCTCCTGTTAACATTACTACTTCAAGTCCCATTTTTTGTAGAGTTTCTATAGCTTTTTTACTTGTTTCTTTAACGGTATCGGCAACGGCGATTATACCAGCTATTTTTTCATTAATAGCAATAAACATAGGAGTTTTTCCCTTTGAAGCTAATTCTTCAGAAGTCGCTAATAAATTTTTAATATTTATATTTTTATCTTTCATAAGTTTATAGTTACCTAATAAAATTCTTTTATCTTCAATAGAACATTTAATTCCTTTACCAGGTATTGCTTCAAAATTTAAAACTGTTTTTAGAGTAAGATTTTTTTCTTCAGCATCTCTAACAATAGCTTCTCCAAGAGGATGTTCTGAACCTTTTTCTGCTGAGGCAGCTAATAAAAGCAGTTCATCTTTTGAGATATTTTCACAAATAATATCTGTAACCTTAGGCTTACCTTCAGTTATTGTTCCTGTTTTGTCGAAGACAACAGTATTTAAGTTTTGTGTGCTTTCTAAAGCTTCACCACTTTTAATAAGTATTCCATTTTCAGCTCCCTTACCTGTACCAACCATAATAGCTGTTGGGGTAGCTAAACCTAAAGCGCATGGACAAGCAATTACTAATACAGATATAAAGATTGTAAGTGCAAAAGTTTTACTTTCACCAGAGAAATACCAAGCTAAACTTGCAACTACTGCTAAAGATATTACTATAGGTACAAAATAACCTGAAATAGTATCAGCTAATTTTGCAATTGGAGCTTTTGATCCTTGAGCATCTTCTACTAACTTAACTATTTGAGAAATTACAGTATCTTTACCTACCTTTGTAGCTTCATAAATTATTCTTCCATTTTTATTTATACTAGCTCCAAATACAGTATCACCTATATTTTTTTCGGAAGGAATACTTTCTCCAGTTAGCATACTTTCATCAATTGATGTATATCCTTCTACAACTTTACCGTCTACAGGTAGTTTTTCACCTGGTTTAACAAGTATTAAATCACCAACTTGAACGTCATCAATAGATACAATTTTTTCTTTGCCATCTACAAGTAGAGTAGCTGTTTTAGGGGCTAATCCCATAAGTTTTTTTATTGCATCAGAAGTTTTACCTTTAGTTAAAGTTTCTAAGTATTTACCTAAACTTATTAATGTAAGTATTGTTCCAGCAGATTCAAAATATAACTGCATAGCATAGTTACTATCGCCCATATAAATGTGATATATTGCAAATAAACCATAAACATATGCAGCACCAGCTCCTATAGCTATTAAGGAATCCATATTAGGACTTCTCATAAATAAATTTTTAAAACCATGTATGAAGAAATCTCTACATATGAATATAACCACAGTTGTAAGAAGCAATTGAATAAGTGCAAAGTTTAAGGGATTATGCATTGGATCTATTATATTAGGTAAATGAAGGCCAACCATATGTCCCATTGATATTATGAATAATGGAATTGTGAATATTGCTGAGCCAATAAGTCTATTTTTCATTCTTTTAGTTTCATTTTCTTTTGCTTTTTCATGTTCATCTTCTTGAGATGCATCTAAAAGTTTATACCCTAATTTTTCTACCTTTGCTTTTATATCATTAGTAGAAAGTTTATCTTTATCGAAAGAAATATTAAGGGTAGAATTTGCAAAGTTAACATTAGAACTTTCAACACCATCCATTTTACTTGTTACTTTTTCAATTCTAGCTGCACAGGCTGAACAAGTCATTCCTTCTACCTTAAATGAAGTAGACTTATTATTTCTTTTTAGTTCAAAGCCTAATTTTTTTACTTTTTCTTTAATTTCTTTTAAGGAAATTTCATCTTCATCATATTCAACTTGAAGACTTTCATTAGCAAAATTAACAGTTGCATTAGAAATACCAGATAATTTATTTAAAACTTTCTCAATTCTAGCCGCACAGGAAGCACAACTCATTCCAGAAACTTTGAAAGATTCTTTCTTTAAGTTTCTAACTACTGAGAAGCCAAGCTTATTTATTTTTTCTTCTATTTCTTTAAAGGAAATTTTATTTTCATCAAACTCTAAGTTTAATTTTTCAGTTGCAAAATTAACATTAGCTTTTGATATACCATTTATTTTATCTAGAACTTTTTCGATTCTAGCAGCACAAGCGGCACAACTCATACCTTTTATTTTAAGTGATTTATTTATCATAAAAATTATAGCTGCTATATTCCCTTGTTATAAAGAAAGGAATAACAGTTTTCCTCCTTTTAAATTTTTACCTCCCCTAGGGGGTGGTTGTGATTCAAATATACTCTTTGATTTTTCTTTTGTCAATAATAAAGTGATAAGTGTTATCAACGAAATTAAAGGTTTATAGTAAGTATTTTTAATAATATAAACTTATTTTGGCTAAAAAATAAAAACTTATTTAAAATTAGATAATTATTAATAAAAAACTAAAAAAATCACAAGATAAGAAAAAGAAGTTAATTTAGATGAGGTGAGTATATGAAAAAGTTACTTTACATTACAGTAAACTCAAAGCCAGAAAAGCTTTCATCAAGTAAGACTATTGGAAGAGCTTTCATAAGTAGATTTGTGGAACTAAATCCAGAGTTTGAAATAGAGGAAGTGGACTTATACAAAGATTTTATTCCTAGATTAGAGCATAAGCATTTTTCAGGAAGAAGTTCTGTGGTGGATTGTGAGACTGCTAGTATAGATGCAAAGACAAAGGAAGAAGTAAAAAGAATAATAGAATTAAGTGAGCAATTTAAAAATGCAGATTTATACGTAATAGCAGCCCCTTTATGGACATTATCTTTCCCAGCACCATTAAAGGAGTATATAGATTGTGTTGTTCAAAATAAAATAACAATAAAAATAACACCAGAAGAAGTAAAAGGATTATTAGATGATAAACAGAGAGAAATGGTTTATATACAATCTTCAGGTGGAGAAATTCCTTGGCTTACTAGAGGCGTATTTAACAAAGGTTTAAATTATGTTGAAGATGTAATGAAATTCTTAGGAATAAAAAAATTCCATCAATTATTAGTGGATGGAACAGGTTTTAGCATAGAAGAAAAGTTTAAGGCTGAAGATAAGGCTGTTGAAAAAATAGATAATGTAATAAAAGACATACATTTTAGTAATAAAGGTTAAAATAAAAGTTTTTTGTTTGGTTAAGAAAATTTCATATGAAAATTAAATTTGGTTATATTTAAATATTGATTTTTAGGTTCATAAATATTTTTAAGAGAATTTATCAAAGAGATTTATTAATAAAACTTACCGGTACATAACATATTAATTGTAAGCTTTATTCATGATCTTTGATAAATTCTTTTACTTTAAATATGAGGAAAAGTATTTTAAAGACAAGGTTTCTAAATTCAAAAGAGAACGAATGTTTGCATTTATTACTTTTATATGTTATACTTAACTCTCAGCTTGTGGGTTTAAATGCTGAAATTAGAATATAGAAATAAATTATTTTTATAATAAAATAAAGTTTAGAGTTTGTTCTCAGGTTTAAAAAGGTATAGAAGAGAGATAAAATATTTAAATTACAATATGGTAAATTGTAATTCACTTCGTAAAGAGGATTTTCACTTCAATAGGTACAAAATTATTTTATACTAATGTTTTAAAATTTCTAAAAACATGATAAATGGTATAAAAACATAACACCTAAAATATTCTTAATAAATCCAGTAAAAAATTTAAAAGTATATTATTAATTCAGGACAGTTTTACATCATAGGACTATTTATATTTAAGATTTATAAAAAGGTACTGCGTGAAAAATTAATAATATGTATTTTCATATATTATAGCTAATTAAAGTTGATTTAGAATGATATTTGATTAGTTTAATTTTTGTTAAAAAAAATAGAATATATTCATACTAGTTGTTAACTCAAAAGAGAAACTAGATGATTTTTAATACTTACGATTAAACCTGTGAATTAAAGGGAAAAAAATGAAAATTTTGATATATAAATATTAAATTATGTCTATAATTTAAGTGAAAGTTGAATTCTCTATATAGGGAGAATTCATTTAAAATTTAAATAAAAAGGAGGATAAAAATTTGTTAATATATAATATTTGTAATGAATTTAGTAAAAGTAAAAAGAATAAAAGAAGAACAAGTAAAGATGTAAAGAATATTTTAAAAGAGGCAAAAAATAAATAGATATTATTATGTAGAGCACTGTTTTATATAATGGTGTTTTTTTATTATTTTAAGTACTATTTTAAAAGTTAGTAATGATAGTAATATAGCTATTAAGATGAACTAACATAGTATTTAGGATTTAATAAATTATATGAAATAAATTTTAGGTTAAACAAATTAAAATTTGAATTTAACTTAAAATCGTGTTACAATGAACTAACAACTTTTTAAAATAATAAAAGTTGTCAGAAGAAAAGGGGGATTTGTATGATAGAAATAAAAAATGTATCTAAACAAATAGGGGATAGAAAGATACTAGATAATATTTCTTTAACTATTGATAAAGGAAGTCTAGTTGTTTTAATAGGTTCTAGTGGATGTGGTAAAACAACTACTTTAAAACTTATAAATAAGTTAATAACACCTACTTCTGGTGAAATATTTATAAATGGGAAATCTTTGGCGAAGGAAGATCCTATTGAATTAAGGAGAAATATTGGATACGTAATTCAGAATAATGGATTGTTTCCACATTTAACAATAAAGGAAAATATAGAGCTTATTCCAAGACTAAAGAAAGGCAAAGATGTTGAAAAAATAGAGCAGACAACTTTAGATCTTTTAAATATGGTTGGATTAGATCCTGAAATTTATTTAAATAAGTATCCATCAGAGCTTAGTGGAGGACAGCAACAGAGGGTAGGTTTTGCAAGAGCTTTTGCTACAGATGCTGAGATAATTTTAATGGACGAGCCTTTTAGTGCTTTAGATCCAATAACTCGTACTTCACTTCAGGAAGAGCTTTTTACTATCCAAGAGGAACTTAAAAAGACAATTATTTTTGTTACTCATGATATGGATGAAGCTTTAAAGATAGCAGATAAAATATGCATAATGAATGGAGGAAAAATAGCTCAATATGATACTCCAGAAAATATACTTAGAAATCCAGCAAATGATTTTGTTAGAGATTTTATAGGATCAGATAGGGTTTGGAATAATCCTGACTTCATAAAAGCAAAGGATATAATGATAAAAAATCCTGTATCTGTCAAAGGTGCTAGAACCATATTACAAGGAATCGAGATAATGAGAAGTAATAAGGTTGATAGTTTATTAGTTATTGATAAAGAAAATGTACTTAAAGGTATTGTTACTTTTAAAGATATAAAAATTACAAATGAAAAATCAAGAGCACTTTCAGAAATTATGAGTGAAAATCCACTAAGAGTTAACGAAGATGATAGTTTAGTTGATATTTTAACTGTAATGAATGAAAACTCAGTAGGATTTATACCTGTTGTTAACTCAGAAGAAAAATTGGTAGGGCTTATAACAAGAAGTAGTTTACTTTCAATATTAAGTGACCAATTCTTAGACATGGAGGTGAATATATTTGAATAATTTATTACAATATGTAATTTCACAGAAAACTCAAATATTAGATTTATTAGTTCAACATATATATTTAACAATTACGGCTATAGGAATAGCTATATTAATAGGAGTTCCCTTAGGAATTATTGTTTCAAGGGTCAAATTTTTAAGAAAGCCTATACTAGGATTTGTAAACTTAGTACAAGCTGTGCCTTCTATGGCCTTACTAGGATTGCTTATTCCCATATTAGGAATAGGAAGTACACCTGCAATTTTCATGGTTGTAGTATATTCATTGCTTCCAATAGTTAAAAATACTTACACAGGAATTTCTGGCATAGACCCAGTAGTATTAGAATCTGCTAAGGGAATTGGACTTACTAAGAACCAAAGTTTATTTAAGATACAATTACCATTAGCATTGCCAATAATAATGTCTGGTATAAGAATATCAGCAGTTACAGCCGTAGGGCTTATGACTTTAGCAGCCTTTATTGGTGCTGGTGGACTTGGATACTTAGTATTCTCAGGAGTTCAAACGGTAAATAATAATATGATTTTAGCAGGAGCTATACCAGCTTGTATTTTAGCCTTAATAGTTGACTTTATTTTTGGAAAAATAGAGGTAGCTGTTACACCAAAGGGATTAAGTAATGATAACAAAAAGAAAAATACTTTTGTTCTTAAAGTAATAAGTGTAATAATGATAATAGCTATTTTATTTATGGGAATTTCATCATTTATATCAAGTAAAAAAGATAAAGTGGTTATTGGATCAAAGAACTTTACTGAGCAACTTATTTTAGGAAATATGTATGCAGATTTAGTTCAGGCTAAAACAGATTTACAAGTTGAAAAAAAGCTAAATCTAGGAGGAACATCAGTTGCCTTTGGAGCACTTGAAAAAGGTGATGTTGACATGTATGTTGATTATACTGGAACATTACTTGTTAATGTTATGAAAGAAAATAATATTGATAATAGTGTAGATTATTATAATAGCATAAAAGAAAATATGAACAAGGAACATGGGTTAACAGTAATGGAACCCCTAGGTTTTAATAATACTTATAATATAGCTATATCAAAAGAATTAGCTGATAAGTATAAGATAAATACCATATCAGATTTATCAAAGTACAGTAATGAATTTGTATTATCTCCAACTATTGAGTTCCAAAATAGACAAGATGGTTTAGTTGGATTAAAGAATTACTATGGCATGGATTTCAAAAATGTTAAATCTTTAGATGGAAGTCTTAGATACTCAGCATTATCAAATGGGGAATCACAGGCTATAGATGCTTTCTCAACAGATGGACTTCTTAAAAAGTTTGATTTAAAAACTTTAGAAGATGATAAGAAATTCTTTGTAAATTATAGTGCAGTACCTATAGTTAACAATAAAACTTTAGAAAAATATCCACAATTAAAGGAGATTTTAAACTCTTTAAGTGGTAAGATCAATGAAGAAAAAATGATTGACTTAAACTATGAAGTAGATGTATTAGGTAAATCACCAGAAGAGGTTGCTAAAGCTTTCTTAATTAGAGAAGGTTTAATAGAACAATAGTGAGTATTTATTATATGTTAAATAAAGATTATAAGAAGCATATTAGGATTTATATAAGTCTTAATATGTTTTTTTTATTGCTTAATTTATAATTAGTATAGTTTTTAGTGAAGAGGTGTTTAAAGAATATTATTTTAGAAAGTTTTTAAATGAAACCTAACTTAAAGAAAAAATGAAAATTTTTGAAACTTTCTAGCTACTTAAAAAGACTAATGTATGTAGACATCGATGTTAAAGTTTTTGCTAGGAGGGGAAAGATGGAAAAAACTATGAGTATATCATATCTAGATATAGATAGAAAAAATGAATTAAATGAAATTAGATTAATAAAAGAATCAATGAAAGGAAATAAAGAATCCTTTGGAATCCTTATAAAAAACAATAAAGAATACTTATACAAAATGGCGTTTCTATATGTTAAAGATGAGCAGGATGCTCTTGAAGTTATACATGAAACCGTATATAGAGCCTTTTTAAATATTGAAAAATTAAAAAAAGCAAAGTTTTTTAACACATGGATTACAAGAATTTTAATAAATGTATCAATTGATTTTCTAAAGAAAAAAGGAAAAAATGAAATGTTGGATGAAAGTACACCGATAAGAAAAGAAAGATGTGAAATATCCACAGAGGAAAAGTTAGATTTATATAATGCAATAGATTTATTAAATGATAATTATAAAACAGTAATAATCATGATGTACTTTAATGATATGAAAATAAAAGATATCTCAAAAGTTATGGAAATTCCAGAAAACACAGTTAAAACTTATTTGAGAAGAGCAAAACAAGCTTTAGGTGAGGTTTTAAAGGAGGGCTATTTAAATGAATAAAAAAGATTTAGATAAGATAAGTTTACCAAATAATTTAGATGATGTTATAGATGAGGCAATAAATATGGCTCATGAGGATAAAAAGAAAAATAAAATAAAAGGTAAAGGGTATAAGAAAGTATTTAAAAATATTGCAGCAGGACTTGCAATAATTATTGGAATTGGTGTTGGTACAAGCACTTTTGCTTATGGAGTGCCAGTAATAAAGAATGCTTTTGAAAGAATACAAAAGGAAATATGGAATAAAGGGGATTACTCAAAATATGCAACAGAAGTTAATCAGACTGTCTCTAATAATGGGGTAGGAATAACTTTGTCAGAGATTCTTTGTGATGGACAGAATTTATATGTAAGCTATGTAATTGAAAGTAAAGAACCTTTTAAATATATAAAATATAAATATGATCCTGTGAAAGATTATGACATAACTAAAGAACAAGCAGAAAAAATTGAACAAATGCAATTAGATTACGGAGCTGAAGCTAAAGTAAGTTTTACAGATAGTGAGTTAGATAATAGTGGAGTTTCTGGATTAGAAGGAAGATTCATAGATGATCATATTTTTGTTGGAGTAGAAGAGTACAATTTAACAAGCTTAAACATGAAGATTCCAGATGAATTTGAATTTACAATAAATTTTAATGCTATAGTTGAAGAAGGATGGAATAGTGAGAGAGATAAAGATAATGTATTAGAAGGAACTTGGAACTTTAAAGTGCCAGTAAAAGTTGATAAATCTTTATCTAAGTGTATAGAAGTTAATGATATGAATAAGGAGGGTATTGGTATTAAAGAAGTAATAGCAACTCCAATTAAATTAAAATTAGTTACTACTGGTTATGATAGAGAAAAAAATGATTACTGGGTAAGAGTTTATGATGAAAAAGGAAATATATTAAGAACAAGCAGTGGAGAAGAATTATCTAGTTATGGAGAATACTTGTCAACTATTGCTAAGGAAGGTGAAGATATTAAAAAAATAAAAGTTGAAATTTATAAACCATTTGTAGATGAAAATGGAAAAGATTATTTTCATGATCCTAGAGAAACTAGATTATATTCTAAGGAAATAAATTTAGAATAAACAAGGTTTATAATATTAATTTATTAAGTTTAAAATTAAAAATATATTAACCTAAAATAGTTTTATAAAGAGAAGTTAAATGAGAGTTTATAGTAATTTTCATTGACTTCTTTTTTATTTCCTATAGTTTTAAATTTTAAAGTTTAATTTCCTATTATAAATATTTTAGTAGCTTGTATATTAACTATTTTTAAACTACTAACTATAAGTTAAATATTTTATTATTTAATGATAAAAATAGTAAATAAAAACTTTTGAAAAGGATTAATGAAAAGGTTGACACTACATATACGTATATGTTAGTATAAAGCCATAAGATATACGTACAAGTTATGGAGGGGAAAAGATGAGTAAGTTTGAAAAAGATGCAAAGTTACTAACAGAGTACATAGGCGGAAAAGAAAACGTAGCTGCAGTTACTCACTGTGCTACAAGAATGAGATTCGTTTTAAATGATACAAGCAAAGCAGATGTTGAAAAAATAAAAGCTATTCCTTGTGTAAAAGGGACTTTTACTCAAGCAGGACAGTTTCAAGTAATAATTGGACCAGAAGTTGCAACTTTTTATAATGATTTTGTTGGACAGACTGGAGTATCTGGAGAAAGTAAGGAAGAAGTCAAGAAGGCTGCCAAGAAGAATATGAATATAGTTCAGAGAGCAGTTGCAGGCTTAGCAGAAATATTTGCTCCATTAATACCAGCTATCATAGTTGGAGGTCTTATATTAGGATTCCGTAATGTAATCGGAGATATGAAATTATTTGAAGGTGGAACTAAGACTTTAGTTGAAATTTCTCAATTCTGGGCAGGAACACATAGTTTCTTATGGTTAATAGGAGAGGCAATATTCCACTTCCTACCTGTAGGAGTTGTTTGGTCAATTGCTAAGAAAATGGGAGCAGATCAAATGCTAGGAATAGTTATTGGTATAACTTTAGTATCTCCACAATTATTAAATGCATATAGTGCAGGTAATGGAGCAGCTGCTCCAGTTTGGGACTTTGGATTTGCTCAAGTTCCAATGATAGGATATCAAGCACAAGTTTTACCAGCAATCATGGTTGGATTCACTTTTGTTTACTTAGAAAGATTATTTAAGAAGATTACACCAGGACCTATACAGATGATAATAGTACCATTTTTCTCAGTAATTCCAACAGTATTATTAGCACACACTGTTTTAGGACCTATAGGTTGGAAAATAGGTAGCGTAATATCTGGAGCTATAGTGGCAGGCTTAACATCATCATTTGGATGGTTATTTGCAGGAATTTTCGGAATGATTTATGCACCATTAGTTATAACAGGATTACACCATACTTTATTACCAGTTGATTTACAACTTATAAGTGATATAGGTGGAACATTCTTATGGCCAATAATTGCATTATCAAATATAGCTCAAGCATCAGCAGTTTTAGCTATGATATATGTAAATAGAAAAGATGAAGATGAAAAACAAATATCAATACCAGCATGTATTTCAGGATATTTAGGGGTAACTGAACCTGCAATGTTTGGGGTTAACTTAAAATATTTATACCCATTCATAGCCTCTATGATTGGGGCAGGAGTTTCTGGTATGTTCTCAATGTCAATGGGATGTATGGCAAACTCAGTAGGAGTTGGTGGATTACCAGCAATCTTATCAATGCAATCATCTAGTATGTTAATGTATTTAGTTGCAATTGGAATAGCAATAGTTGTACCATTCGTTTTAACAATAGTATTCTCAAAGACAAAATTAGCTAACATGGCTTCAAAATAATATAAAAAGGTGGGGGTAACTCCACCTTTTGCTTATATAGATTTTAGGTGAAATAATACATGAAATATTAGGTAAGATCTATTAAATTATGGATTTAAATATAACTAAAAATTATATTTAGAATTTAACAAGAGTTGACAGAAAGAGTAAATTAGAATATATTTAAAATAACTTATACGTACAGGTTGTGTGAGGTGTGAATTATGAAAGATTTTAAGAAAAGTGTTGTTTATCAGATATATCCAAAATCATTTAAGGATTCAAATGGAGATGGTCTTGGAGATTTAAGAGGAGTAATTGAAAAATTAGATTATCTTAAATCTTTAGGAGTAGATTATATTTGGATGACTCCATTTTATGTATCTCCTCAAAAAGATAATGGATATGATATAGCAGATTATTATAAAATTGATCCTAGATATGGAACTATGGAAGATTTTGAAGAGCTAGTTAAGGAAGCTAAAAGTAGAAATATAGATATTATGCTTGATATGGTTTTTAATCATACTTCTACAGAGCATGAATGGTTTCAAAGAGCTTTAAAGGGCGAAGAAAAATATAAAAATTATTACATTTTTAAAGAAGGAAAAAAAGGAGAACCGCCAACAAATTGGATTTCAAAGTTTGGAGGGAATGCTTGGGAGTATGTTGAGGAGCTAGGAGAATATTATCTACATTTATTTGATGTTTCACAGGCTGATTTAAACTGGGATAATAAAGAATTAAGAGAAGAAATTTATAAAGTGGTGAATTTCTGGATAGATAAAGGGGTTAAAGGATTTAGATTAGATGTTATAAATCTTATTTCTAAACCAGAAAAATTTGAAAATGATTATGAAGGTGATGGAAGAAGATTTTATACTGATGGGCATAGAATACATGAGTATTTAAAAGAACTTAATGAAAGAACTTTTGGTAAAGATGTAGAAATAGTAACTGTTGGTGAAATGTCATCAACAACTATAGAAAACTGTATAAAATATTCTAATCCTAAGGAAAAAGAATTATCAATGGTATTTAATTTTCATCATTTAAAGGTTGATTATAAAGATGGTCAAAAATGGTCTTTAATGGATTTTGACTTTATTGAATTAAAAAAACTTTTTAATAATTGGCAAAGAGGAATGATTAATGGAGGAGGCTGGAATGCTGTTTTCTGGTGTAATCATGATCAACCAAGAGTTAATTCAAGATTTGGAGATGTAAAGAAATACTTTAATGAATCTTCAAAAATGCTAGCTACTTCAATTCATATGATGAGTGGAACTCCTTATGTATATCAAGGAGAAGAAATTGGAATGACAAATCCAGGTTTTGAAAGTATTGAAGAATATAGAGATGTAGAATCAATAAACTATTTTAATATTTTAAAAGAAGAGGGAATTGATGAAAAAGAAATAATGGAAATCCTTAAGAGTAAATCAAGAGATAACTCAAGGACTCCTGTTCAATGGAATGAAGAAAAAAATGCTGGGTTTACTACAGGAACTCCTTGGATAAATATTTCTAATAATTATAGAAAAATAAATGTTGAAAGAGCTTTAGAAAATAAGGATTCTGTATTTTATCATTATAAGAAACTTATTGAATTAAGAAAGAATGAAGATGTAATAGCCTATGGAGATTACATTCAGCTTTTAGAAGATCATCCTAAAGTGTACGCTTATGAAAGAAATTATAATGGTGAAAAGTTACTTGTTATAAATAACTTCTATGGAGAAGAGTGCTTAGTAGATTTATCAAAGGAAATTGAAGGGCTAGAAAATTACAATAAGAGTATTTTAATATCTAATTATAAGGATAGTACATTAGATTTATTAAGTTTAAAGTTAAGACCATATGAATCAATAGTTTATAAATTAGAAAAGTAATATATAATAATTGAAAAATTTGAGATTTCAATAGTATAAAAGATATACTTTGCGCATCAATTATATATTACAAATTAAGAAGGGGTTGTATTTTAAATAAGATGCAACTCCTTTATTTTTTTGAAATTCACTTAAAACTTACTATTATGTTAAAATATAATTGAATTTTAATATTTATAGGTAATAATAAATATTGAGTTATTTATTATACAAAGTTTTAAAAGTAGTAAAAGTTATAATTATAGGTTGGGGAGAGTTTAAAATATGTCTAGTAAGTATTTAAAAATATATAATGATATTGTTGGAAAAATAGATAGTGGAATTTTTGAAGCAAATACTAAATTGCCTTCAGAATCACAACTTATGGATGAATATAATGTATCTAGGGATACTGTAAGAAAATCCTTAAATTTATTAGAGCAAAATGGGTATATTGAAAAATCTAAAGGTAAGGGATCTTTTGTACTTGATATGAATAAATTTGATTTCCCAGTGTCAGGTATAAAGAGTTTTAAAGAGATTGAAAATAGCTTAGGAAAAGAGTGTGAAACTATATTAGAAGAATTAACATTAAAAAGTCCTAGTGATAGCCTTATGAAAAAACTAGAAGTTTCTCCTAATAAATATGTTTGGAGTGTAGTAAGAGTTAGAAATATAGATGGTGAAAAGATAATTTTAGATAAGGACTATTTAAATTCAGAGTTTGTTCCAAGACTTACAGAAGAAATATGCAAGGATTCTTTATATAAATATATAGAGGGAGAATTAGGATTAAAAATAGCCTATGCTGAAAAAGAGATAACAGTACAAACTGCTACTGAGGAAGATCAAAGACTTTTAGATTTAAGAGGATATGATATGGTAGCTGTGGTTAAAAGTTATACATATTTAGAGGGAAGAAAATTATTTCAATATACAGAGTCAAGACATAGACCAGATAAATTTAAGTTTGTAGATTTTGCAAGAAGATAGACTTAAAATGGTGATGAGGCTGTATCAAAATATAATAATAAAACTTGCAAACATTATAAAAAGAGTAGTTAGATGAGCTTTAGAATGTTTGCAAGTTTTATTAAAAGTTATTTTGATATAAGCCTTTTTTAGAATTACTAATTATTTTAAATAAAAAAATGAGAGCACTTATGTACTCTCATTGACTGAATAATGTTTAACACCTAAAATAGCAAAGGAAAAAGTTTCGATGTAGTAAAGGCTAATTTAGGAAAGCCACTTAAGTATCAAACAGTTTTAAAAAAGTTAATAATGTTTACAAATTATTTATAAAACTTTTTGCATTTAATGTCAAATAAATGGAATTAAATAATTTTAATATTTAAGCCTATATTTTGAAATTAAATAATTTTAACCATTAAATAATTATTTAAATAAGGAATGTATACATTTTACATTAACAATTTTTTAATATCCTAAGGTTAATGTAATTTTTGAATTTCCATTTACAACTTCATCAGGTGAAATACTTTGCTTAGTTACAGATGGACCTTCACCAACAAATTCTCCTATAAGACCTAACTGATTAAGAAGTTTTTCAGCAGATTCTTTAGAATAGTTTTTAAAGTCTGGAATTATAACATCACTATTTAAGTTTGAACTATCACCTGCTATTAAAGTTATTTTTGTATCTGGAGATATTGGATAGCCAGGAGCAGGATTACTTTCAACTATAAATTCACCTTCACCTTCTATTTCGTAAGATATACCTAATTCTTTTAGCATACTTGTAGCATCATTTATAGGTAATCCACGAACTTCAGGAATTATAACAGTTTCTTTTTCAGGAAGTTTTTCATCTAAGTGGAATTCTGTTAAATCTATATAGTTAAATATATTTTGTAATAGCATTCCAGCTAAAGGTGCTGCAACTCTACCACCATAATATTCTCCATTTTTAGGATTATCAACAGAAACCATAACAGAAATTTGTGGATTATCATAAGGGGCAAAGCCAACAAAGGAAGCTACATATCCTCCACCATATCCACCAGTTTCAGGATTAACTTTTTGGGCAGTACCTGTTTTACCTGCAACTCCATATCCTTCTTTATAAGCTCCTTTTGCTGATCCATTTTTTACTGCGTTTTCTAAAGCTAATTTTATTTGATCAGCAGTTTCTTTGCTTATTAAATTTTCTGTTTTTTTAGGGACAAAGGTTTCATCTATAACTCTATCATTATTTTCATTTATATAACTTATTTCTTTAACAACATGGGGTTGAATTAATGTGCCACCATTGGCAACGGCATTAACTGCAGTCATGAATTGAATTGGGTTAACAGTATTAGTTTGACCAAAAGAAATAGTTGCTAAGTCCATATCTGTTATATTTTCTGTTTTCTTAACTATTCCAGGAGATTCACCAGGTAAATCTACACCAGATTTTTTACCAAGACCAAATTTTTTAATATACTCATTTAATTTTTCAGCACCTAATTTTTCTCCTAAATTCATAAATCCAACGTTACATGAATTTTGTATTATTTCTTCAAAGGTTTGAGTACCATGTCCACCTCTCTTCCAGCATTTAATGAATCTATCACCTTTTTGGAGACCACCGCTACAGGTATAGGTTTCATCTTTGCCAGCTACCCCTTCTTGGACAGCGGCGGAAGCTGTTATTATCTTAAAAATAGAACCAGGTTCGAAGGAGTCTGAAACAGATCTATTTCTCCACATTTTTTGAATTCTATCTGAGGAAGTATTTCCTGAAAAATTTTCAGCACCATCATAAGGTTTATTTGGATTAAAGTCTGGTTTGTTAGACATAGCTAAGATTTCACCATTGTTTGGATTCATTATTATTACTGATGCTGCATCAGCATTATGATGTACTAAACCTATTTCAGCGATTTGTTCAGCAAAGTATTGTAATTTTTCATCAATTGTTAAGACTACATCTTTGCCATCTACAGGGGCTGTAAATCTAGAAATAGTATAAGGATATTCAGCACCGTCTTTAACCATCTCAGTTATTTTTAATCCAGGACTTCCAGATAAAACTCTATCGTATTTTAGCTCAATACCATTTAGGCCAACACCGTCAGAGTTAGTAGTACCTAATACATGAGAAAGAAAATTATCATTAGGATAGTATCTTTGAGTATCTGGAGAAACCATTACTCCTGGTATTTCTAATTCTTTAACTTTATCAGCTTTCTCCTTTTCTATTCTTCTAGCAAGGATTGCAGCACCAGCAGGAGCTCCAGAAGGAAGTTTAAATTCTAATTTTTTTAAAACTGTATCCTTATCCATTTCAAGAACCTTAGAAATTTCTAAAGCTAATTCTTCATTAGTTTTTCCAGTTTTCTTTGTATAAGATCTAATTGCATTTAGGTTGAAGTCAACTCTATAAACGTTAGAACTAACAGCAAGCTCATTTAGATCTCTATCTAGTATTTTTCCTCTTCTTGCAGATATTTTAACTTCGTTTGTCCATTGTTCAACAGCTAGTTCTGCATATTCAGGTCCTTTAACTATCATTACATAAGATAATCTAATGCTTAGTATAAAACACATAATTATAATAAATGCTAGGATAAACGAAAGTCTTTTTCTTATTATGGCCATATCTCTATATGATCTTTTCAATATTAAATACCTCCTCCAAAAAAACTTATCTATACATAATATTAGTTAAATAAGAAATTAATTATAAAATTTAAAAAAAAGCTTATTTAAAATAAAAGTTTATTTTTATTTGTATAGTAAGATTCATAATAATTTATAGTTAGGGATTAAAATATTTTAAGTATGGAATAAAAAATTATAGAGGCAACAAAATGTAAATTCTTAAAAATAAGGTAGAGATTAAAAAGGATTTTGTTTATCATTTACATATAAGGTTTTTAAATACTATGGTGTTTTTTAATATTTAAAATAGGAACTGAAATATTAGGGTGCTATATTAAAAAATAAAAGGGGGAAGAGCAGAGTTGGAGCATACTAAAATTAAGAATATTAATTTATCAAAGAGAAGAAAAAAGATTTTTAGAAGAAGACTTATATTTTTAATTAGTATTATATTGATTATTTGTGGGAGTATTTTCTTTGTTTTTTCTAAAATGAATAAAGATGAGAGTTATAGAGATGCTTATAAAAAGAATATTTCAAGTAGAGAGTTAGAAAAAATGAGGCAGGAATTAGATATAAAGGAAGTTGATTATAAATGGGGAAGTGGGCTTAAAAAAGGGAATTCACCTAGAAGATTAATTATTCATCATTCAGCAACGGATTCACCAGAAACTCCAGAAGATATTCATAAGTTTCATTTAGATAATGGATGGAGTGGAATAGGATATCATTTTTATATAAGAGAGGATGGGACAATTTATAAAGGTAGAGATGAAAATGTAATAGGAGCTCATGCAAAAAATGCAAATTATAATACCTTAGGAATATGCATTGAAGGAAACTTTGAAAAAGAGGGTTTAAATGAGGCACAAAAAAATTCACTTGTTAAATTAGGAACTTATTTAAGCTTAAAATATCCAATAAAAGATATACTTCCACACAGGGAAGTTGTGGATACTTTATGTCCAGGCACACTTTTTCCAATGGATAATATAAAAAGTAGCATTATTGAGGAAATAAAGAATATGTGATGATTATATAGTGAAAATTAGATTTTATAAACTAAATAGGAAATTGACATGAAAAAGTTTAAATGGTAATTTATAGATATAATTTAATAAAAATTCTTCAGGGCAGGGTGAAATTCCCTACCGGCGGTAAAGCCCGCGAGCTAGTTTAGCATGATTCGGTGAAACTCCGAGGCCGACAGTAAAGTCTGGATGAAAGAAGAATATCTAATAAGTTATCTTTTTATTATGTTTTATATGCATATTAAATGGATTGTTGTGCTTTAGAATCTTTAGCTCTGAACATTTTTTTGTTCAGAGCTTTACTTTTTATACTATTTATATTGGTATTAATTATTTTGAATTGGTTAAAACTTTTATTTTTAGAAATATAGAAATATATTTAAATGATTTATTTAAACTAGTTTAAATTTTATTAAGACTAATATTCTTAGATATATTAATTAAAATTTTAAGATTCTATTTAAATAACTTCAATTACTTGGATAACTGATAAAAGCCCTGAGTTTTAATTAACTCAGGGCTTTTATTTTTTATTAGGTACTTCTAAAGAAGAATTTGGAAGGAGAGGATAACTTGGATGAATTTTTTATGAAAAAAGCTTTGGAATTAGCTAGAAAAGGAGAGGGGTATGTAAATCCAAACCCTTTGGTAGGAGCTGTTATTGTTAAGGGTGGAGAAATAATAGGACAAGGATATCATGAGTTTTTTGGAGGAAATCATGCTGAAATTAATGCTATTAATAGTTCTATCAAATCTACTGAGGGAGCAACAATATATGTTACCTTAGAACCTTGTTGTCACTATGGTAAAACTCCTCCATGTGTAGAAGCCATAATTAAAAATAAATTTAAGAGAGTAGTAGTTGGAACCTTAGACCAAAATCCTTTGGTATCAGGAAAGGGTATTAGAATTTTAAGTGAGTCAGGCATAGAGGTTAAGGTAGGAGTTTTAGAAAAGGAATGTATTAGATTAAATGAGATATTTAATTTTTATATTAAGGAAAATAGACCTTTTATTGCACTTAAATGGGCAATGACCTTAGATGGAAAAATAGCAACTAAGGAATTTAAATCAAAATGGATAACTAATAAAAAGTCAAGAGAGTTTGTTCATTCCTTAAGAAATAAATATAGCTCAATAATGGTTGGAATAAACACTGTTTTAAAGGATAATCCAGATTTAAGATGTAGACTTAATAAAAATAAAGATTTAGAAAGAAAGCATTTTAGGATAGTACTTGATAGTAAATTAAGAATTCCTTTAGATTCAGAAATATTAAAAAATCAAAGTGAGTCAAAAACCTTAATTTTTACAACAAATAAAAAAGATAAGATAAAAATTGAAAAATTAAAAGATAAAGGTATAGAGGTAATAGAAGTAAATTTAGATGAAGGAAAAATTAATATTAATCAGGTTTTAGAGTGTTTAAAAGAAAAAAATATTGATTCAGTTCTTATTGAAGGAGGAGGAAATTTAAATTTTTCTTTTTTAGAAAATAAAAAAGTAAATAAGATATATGCCTTTGTTGCACCAAAAGTTTTTGGAGGGAAAAATGCTATTACTCCTGTTGAAGGGGAAGGAGTAAGCAATGTCTTAGATGCCTTTGAATTTCCTGAAGTAAATTTGAAGACCTTTCATAATGATATTTTAATTGAATGTAACCTTAGTTAATAGAAAAAGGAAGTGAATAATATGTTTACTGGTATTGTGGAAGAAATAGGAGAAGTTATAAGCATAGATAAAAATGAAAAATCATCTTTACTGAAAATAAGAGCTAATAAGGTCTTAGAGGACACAAAGATAGGTGATAGTATATCAACAAATGGAGTTTGCTTAACTATAACAACTAAGGGAAAAGATTATTTTACTGCATATGTTATGGGAGAAACCTTAAGAAAAAGTAATCTTGGAAACTTAAAAAAATCAAGTAAGGTGAACTTAGAAAGAGCCATGAGTATTAATGGCAGATTTAATGGACATATAGTAACTGGCCATATTGATTCCACTGGAGAAATAATTTCTTTTAAAGATGAGGGGGAAGCAATATGGGTAGAAATTAAAGTTTCATATGAGTTAAGCAAATATATAGTTTATAAAGGCTCTATAGCTATTGATGGAATAAGTTTAACTATTGCAGAGGCTAATGGGGAAAGGTTTAAGATTTCCATAATTCCTCATAGCCAGGAAGAGACAACACTAACTAAAAGAAAAATTGGTGATTTAGTAAATATAGAATGTGACTCTATTGGTAAGTATGTTGAAAAGCTTTTAGGCTTTAAAAAACATAATAGAAAGAAAAAGTCTGTTTTAACAGAAGAGTTTTTAACTATTAATGGGTTTATTTAAATTATATTTTAAAATTTAATATTTATTTTTATATATTGTTTTAGATCAAGTTTAATTTTACAAAGTAGATATATTTGCTAATAAAAAAATAGCTAATAATTTTAAAAATTCTTGAAAGGTGGTGTTGGGGATTTTTATCTCCTTAAAAATATGAAGAAGTTTAATTTAATAGAAGAGGCAATAGAAGATATAAAAAATGGGAAAATGGTTATTGTTATTGATGATGAGGGAAGAGAAAATGAGGGGGATCTAGTTATGGCTGGAGAACTTGTTACTGGAGAAAAGATAAATTTTATGGCCACTTATGGAAAGGGTTTAATATGTGCTCCAGTAAGTGAGAGTATAGCTGAAAATTTAGGATTGAATCCTATGGTTTCACATAATACAGATAATCATGAAACTGCCTTTACAGTATCTATAGATTATAAAGATACAACTACAGGAATATCAGCCTTTGAAAGGGCTCATACAATTAAAGAATTAATAAATGAAGAAAGTAAAGCAGAGGATTTTAGAAGACCAGGACATTTATTCCCTTTAATAGCTAAGAATGGTGGCGTTTTAAAGAGAGCTGGGCATACAGAGGCAGCAATTGACTTAGCAAAGTTAGCTGGATTAAAAGAAGTTGGGGTAATCTGTGAAATAATGAAAGATGATGGAACTATGGCTAGAACTGATGAATTATTAGAATTTGCAAATAGTCATAATATGAAAATAATAACTATAGAAGATTTAATTGCTTATAGAACAGAAAGAGATAATTTTGTTTATAGAGTTGTTGAAACTAATATGCCAACTAAACATGGAGATTTTAAGGCTATTGGGTTTATAGATAAACTTACAGGAGAGCATCATGTGGCTTTAGTTAAAGGAGAGATAAAATCAGAGGAGCCAGTATTATTAAGAGTGCATTCAGAGTGTTTAACTGGAGATGTTTTTGGATCAAGAAGATGTGATTGTGGAGAGCAATTTCATAGAGCTATGGAAAAAATAAATGAAGAGGGAAAAGGAATATTACTTTATATGAGACAAGAAGGAAGAGGAATAGGTCTTATAAACAAGTTGAAAGCTTATAAGCTTCAAGATGAAGGATTAGATACTGTGGAAGCTAATATAGCCTTAGGATTTCCAGAAGATCTTAGAGATTATGGCGTTGGAGCACAAATTTTAAAAGAGTTAGGTGTAAGGGAAATAAGGTTAATGACTAATAATCCTAAAAAAATAACTGGCTTAGAGGGATATGGACTTAAAATAGTAGAAAGAGTACCTATAGAAATAAAGTGTAATGAGGAAAATGAGTTTTATTTGAAAACTAAGAAAGAGAAAATGCACCATTTAATAATGCAGTAATTTTATAGAGTTATTTAAAATTTTAGATTTAAAGCTAGATTTAAAGTGGATAAAAAAGTATCAATATTAAATACGAAGAATTAAAAAAATACTTGAAGTATAAAAATGTTTAAAGGAGAGATTGGAATGAGGATTTTAGAAGGAAATTTAATAGGTCAAGATAAAAAGTTTGCTATAGTTGCAGGTAGATTTAATGAATTCATTGTATCAAAGCTTATAGGGGGATCTTTAGATGCTTTTAAAAGACATGGAGTAGAGGAAGAGAACATAGACCTTGCTTGGGTTCCAGGAGCTTTTGAAATACCATTAATAGCTAAAAAGTTAGCTAAATCAGGAAAATATGCCGGAGTTGTTTGTTTAGGAACAGTAATAAGAGGAGCTACTAGTCATTATGATTATGTTTGTGGAGAGGTATCAAAAGGAATAGCTAATGTAAGCTTAGATACTGAAGTACCAGTTATCTTTGGAATCGTAACAACTGAGAATATAGAACAAGCTATAGAAAGAGCCGGAACTAAAGCTGGGAATAAAGGGTTTGATGCAGCTATGGCAGCCATTGAAATGGCAAATCTTTTAGAGAATATATAACTTTACAAGTTAAGCATATAAGTTCAAGTTATAAAATTAAAGATTCTATAACTTGAACTTATAATTAAAAGTATTTATCTTAAAATTAAGAATAACTATTTAAATAAACTTAGTGTTAAAGTTTGTTTATTTAACACATAAGTTACAAGGATCAGATTTTCCTTTATTTATAGCTTCATTAAGGCTCATGCCAAGGATAGAAGAGCTTCTTTTTAAGGCTGTACAATCTTTGCTATAGTGATAGCTTTTACCGTTTGGAGTTACATATACAATAGAATGGTTTTCATCTTTTAATGGCGTTGCTATACCGTTAGAATCTATTTTCCAACCATCAATAATTGTGTTAGTAACCATCTCACCAGAACTATTTAAATAGTACCAAGTACCATTGTCATTTAGCCAGCCAGTTTGCATAACTCCGTTAGAATTTGAATAATACCA